>Ga0315274_10005184_pt1 | contig 19074 bp, 18 predicted proteins | sample YL17G02_20_MG_FD_203700 | JGI IMG/M metagenome (GOLD analysis project Ga0315274, IMG submission 203700) | Sediment microbial communities from Yellowstone Lake, YNP, Wyoming, USA - YL17G02_20 | ecosystem: Environmental > Aquatic > Freshwater > Lake > Sediment | place: USA: Wyoming | collected... | reverse complement strand
GCGAGGCCGCCGGCGCTCCGACTTCTGCAAGAGCCTCAAGCGTTTAACGGTTTCCCATCCTCTACTTGTTTGAAGAATCTCGATTGAAGCCTTTGACAGGATGACAGGATTCACGGGATTCTGAAATCCGGGAAACTCTTTGCCCGCCATCCCGTTCATCTTCTTGCCTGTTTCCGGCCCATCCCAAAAAAGCATACACGTCCGCCGCCGCGCCAAGCCCTGTATTTCTTCCTGCCCCTGACCGATTCGCGAAAACCCTGAGAAAGCGGAACGAGTCAATGCCCTTGGGGAGTCTCCGCGCTTCTCTGTGCCGCCCGATCGCCGGGAAAAGCCCTGTTGGCCGGATTCACAGGATTCTGCGTCTCGTTTCATCCGGTTCATCCTGTCATCCTGTCAAAAGGGTTCTCGCCCCGCCAAAACCATTAAATGCCTGCGGGTGCAAATCTGCGCGCCGCCGACCAGCAACACCGCGGCGGTGACGAACAGCGCCAGGCGGATTCGCACCTGCATCGGCGTCATTGTTCCCGTCTTCCGGCGCGGGTTCATGAAGAGCCACGCCAGGATTGCCAGCGTGTTCAGGCCCGCCGCAAACACAAAAAACGAATTGGCCGCTCCGGGCGTCGCGGCGAAAAAGGGCAGCGTGACGTGGTCGCGAAAAACGGGGAAGCTGATCGCGCTGAACGCCGCGCCCAGATTGCCCGGCAGGTTCATCGCGCCCGAAACCGCCCCTGGGCGATGCCCCGCTCCCTGGCCGGCACTCAACCGCTCAATGGAGCTCACTGGTTTCGGCACGCCACAAGCAACTCTCGAATCGTCGAAAAGGCGACGCACTGGACCGAATCGGCGGCGCCGTAGTAGATTTTCACCGTGCCGTCCGGCTCGGCGATGGCGGCGTTAGTGAAAACGACGCTCGGCGTCTGGCCGGTCAGCTCGTAGTCGCGCTGGGGAACGAGGATCGCGCGCTCAGATTTGGCGACGACTTTCGAGGGGTCTTCGAGGTCGAGCAGGATGACGCCGAGCTGATAGACGTAGTGCTGCGCGCATTGCGTTCGAACGCCGTGGAAAATCGTCAGCCACCCGTCGTCGGTTCGAATCGGGACGGCGCCGGGGCCGATCTTGTGTGAGCACCAACGGAAGTCGTCGCGCGCGATGACGCAGCGGCTCCCTCCCCAGTGGATCAGGTTGGGCGAGAAGGAGACCCAGATGTCGCCCTTGTCGCCCCAGCCGACGTTCGGGCGGTCGAGCCGAACGTAGCGGCCGCCGAACTTTTCGGGAAACAGAACGCCGTTTCGATTGTCCGGTTCCGAAATGCACCCCATCCACTCGAAGCGGTCGAAGTCGCGGGTGCAAAACAGGCCCAGCCGACAGGCGTGGCGCGCTGGCCGCGGCAACAACAACATAGAACACCCCATCAAGCGCCGTGATGCGCGGATCGTAACAGGTGCGGCCGGCGTATTCCTCGAACTCCGGATTGTCGTGGGGGACGGCGACCGGCGCGGGGCGGGGCTTGAAGTGGAGGCCGTCGTCGCTGTCGGCGACCCACATATAGGAATTGAGGGACGAGTCCTCGACGCGGCAAACCATGACGTAGCGGCCGTCCTTCTTGACGACGCCCGAGTTGAAGACCCACGTGATGTCGCCCGGGAAATCGGCGGCGGTCAGAATGGGATTCCCCTCATAGCGCCGGACGATTTCCTTGGGCCGGTTGGGGTCGAAGGGGATAAAGGTGGAGGGCACCGCGGTCTCTCCTTGTCATCGTCGTCGCACATGCAAAGGCGCGAAAACGCAAAGAAAAAGTCTCACTTGTCCGTAATGACATGATCGTCCAGCGTCGAGGTCGTTCCGTTGTCGCCGATCGAGCACGTCGGCGGTTGGCCGATCGGATTGAGCGTGTACGTACCGCTCGTCGGACAGGTCGGCAGTCTGTCCGTCTGGAGTTGCTTCAGCACGTCCTCGAGCGCAACGGTTCCCTCTTTCAGCCCCTTCGCTTCGGCGATGGCGCGCTTGGCCGACGCCAGGAGGGTGAGGTTGCGGCGACACTGCGCGGCCGCCGCGATGGCTTTGGGGTCGAGCGTTTTGAGCTCTTCGAGGTTTTTCGGCAGATTGCCCTTGAGGGCGTCGCGCCCGATTTGCCCGAGGTCTTTGAGGTTCTCGCGCGACACAAAGCCTTTCAGGTAAAGATAGCCTCCCACGCCCACGGCGGCGACGATGGCGAGAAGAACGAGCGTCCACAAAGCCTTGAAGAACCGGCGGCGGCGTTCGGCAGCGGCGCGGCGTTCGTCGGCATAGGTGCGGCGAAACTTGCGGCCGCAGTAGTAGCAATAGTTGTCCTTGGCCAGGATTTCCGTTTTGCAGGCATCGCAAATCCGGTAAACGTCCGACAGCTCGGCGTCCACGACGGCGTCGGCCTTTTCCGCCTTGGCGGGAGCGGGTTTCGCCGGCGGCGGGGCCTTGCGCCGGGCCAGAGGAGCGACCGGAGCGCGGGCCAGCGAGGCCAGCGGATGCGACGGCGGCAGGGCCGTCTTTGCGGGTGGTCCGGCGCCGGGAGTGGCGGGGGCCGGCGGTTGCGCCATCGGCCGAAGAATGATTTCCGACGAGCCGGTTGTTTCGACCGCGCCGGTTTCGACCGGCTTGTACTCGATCTGCAACAGAGCATCGGGCGGCGCGGGCAGTACGCGCACGCCGGGCTGCTGGATTTGGTCGGTTGTGCCGGCTTCGATCGCGCGAACCGTTCGCTCCGGCAAGACCCGCCGCGCCGTGTCGGGAACCGGCGAACCCGGCAGCAGCCGCAGGTCCTGCATCGCGTTGAGCAGTTCTTTGTCAATGACGATCATCTGCTGGACCGGCTGCGGCATCACCTTCTCGCGGCCGTCCACAAACTCGCCGCAATGCGGGCACTTGATGCTTTCGGGCCGAATCTGCTCGGCGCAGAAGGGACACCGCCGCGGCGGACGAATCTGGCGCCGGATGGGCACGCCGCAATACCAACAGTGTTCCAAATTGGTACGCAGCCGATTGCCGCATTCATAACAGTAGCGAATCGGTTTCTCGGAAGTTGGTTCGTTCATGGCGTTCGATCCTGCCGCCTGGACTCGTTGGCTATTCTTTCCCTCACAACCTGTTGGAGAGTAAACCCGGTGTGATGAGTTTGGCAAATGGAAGTTGGCGTTACCGCGCAATCGAAAGCCCCTTCTGTCTGGGCTCGATCAACCGCCGCTTCCGCCCCATGATTCGCGCTCCTTTGCTCCTTGACCTTGGAGAGCAAATCCACCCTATTCAACTGTCCGGTTTCGCGGGACTGGCTCAGGGGGGAATCCTCCTAACTCATCTTGAGCAAGATCGGCGATCATGCAGCGGGATTCGGCAGACAAGCCAATTCACGATCTTCGCTCGCTTCAGACGCAAATCCTGGCGGCTGTGGTGGCTGGGGCGCGTGGAGAAGACACGGCGGTGCTTTCGCAAGTTGCCAAGGACGAGGGAGGCGACATTATCTACAGAATTGACGCCAAGGTCGAAGACGTGCTGGTCGAGTGTTGCAGCGATTGGTCGAAGTCGTCACGCTTCATCCTGATCGCCGAAGGTCTCGGCGAGAAGGGGCGTTCACCGTTTCCCGAGGATGCCACTGAAGAAAACGCCGATTTCTATCTGATCGTGGATCCGATAGACGGCACGCGGCCATTGATGTACGACAAGCGAAGCGCGTGGTCGCTCGCGGCCATTGTGCCCAACGCCGGAAAGCCGCCGCGGTTGCGCGATGCGGTCGCCGCCTGCATGACCGAGCTGCCGACCTCGAAGCAACTGTACGCCGACTGTCTCTTTGCGATTCGGGGGCGGCGCCCCAAGATGGTCCGTCGCCGACTCGACACCGGCGAGGAGCGCGAGATTCCTTACGCGCCCAGCACGGCCACGACCATCGAACACGGCTTCGCGATGCTGACGAACTTCTTCCCCGGCGGCAAAGAAATGGTTTCGGCCATCGAAGAAGAACTCGTGCGCGAACTGGGGAGCCTTCGCGCCGACCGCTCCATCGTGTTCACCGATCAGTATCTTTCGACCGGCGGCCAGTGGTACGAGATGATCGTCGGTCACGACCGCTTCAACGGCGACCTGCGCGGACGGATGATCGAGCGCGGCATTCCGAAGGGCGCGGTGCCCGGACTGGCCGGCCACCCCTACGATTGCTGCGTCGAGCTCATCGCGCGCGAGGCTGGAGTCGCCATCACCGATCTCGAAGGCCGCCCCTTCGACGCCCCGCTCGACACCGAAAGCCCGATGTCGTGGCTGGCCTACGCCAATTCGGCGCTGCGCGAATTGATCGAACCCGCGATGCAGCGACTTCTGCGAAAGCACGGCCTGAGCGACTGAATGCGGAGCGAGGCTGTTCTGTCTGACCCGTCTGACCCGTCTGACCTGTCCGACCCGTCCGACCCGTCTGAAAAAAAACAAGAAGAGGAGAAGGCCGTGAAGCCTTCTCCTCTGAAGGGGTTCTTTACGAGCCCACGGGTTCGCAAAGATGGTAATTGTCTGCGCGATGTGGATCGCCTTGGCCGTCGCTGTCCGCCAGGGTGGCGGGAGCTACGATCCCCATCGAAACGCCGACGGATTTCGCTCCCCCGCGATCAGCATTTCTTCTTGCCTGCCTTCTTCGCCACCTTCTTTGCAGGTTTCTTTGCGGCTTTTTTCGCCATTCCTGTCACCCCTTTCATCCCTTTGTTGCGTTTGCACCGCCGTCTCCCGAACGAAGTTCTGCGGGCCAACGGTCACCTTCTCCCGAACCGGCCAGGTTCGTCGCTCCCGCGCACGAAGCGCACGAGCGAGAAGGTAACGCGGTCCGCAAAACTTGCTGAGACGTTACAGCAGGTTCGGAGTCAACTACTTCTTGACGGGCTTCTTCGCCTTACCCATTGCAGTCACCCCTTTCTCCCTTTCAAGGTCGGCCGCTGTGGGAGCGGCCTTGTTCTGCGAATCTTTCATCTTCTCTGACGAACCGGCCAAGTTCCGTCCCGCACTCTCATTTCGAGCACGGTACAAGAGAGACTGTGATTCGCAAAACTCATTTGAATAGTCGAAGCAGATTTGAAATCAAGTCAAGACAAAACGAAAGCGCGAGCAAAAAAATTTTCGTGCGGCTCCCGCGCTCGAGTTTGTCTCTCGCCGCAAGCCAACCGCAATCGCACTGGCGACATCTGCCGGCGGACCAAAAACCGTTGCGTTGCGGCTCCGAGGGGCCTATTGTTCATTCTCGTTGAGTGCTGAGCGACGGGGACTGGAATGGTTCGACGAAAAGCAGAGATCGCAGATGCCGGCGGAAAAACACGCGACAAGGGCTTGGTCCAAAAGGTGCGCATCGTCAACTCGCTCGGCCTCCATGCGCGCCCGTCCGCGCTGTTTGTGCAGACGGCCAGTCGGTTTCCGAAATGTCGCGTTGCCGTCAGCAACGGCGCCGAGCGCGTCAACGGCAAAAGCATCATGGGGATGATGACGTTGGCCGCCGCCTGCGGCAGCGAACTCATCCTCGAGATCGCCGGCGAAGATGCCCCCGGCGCCATGGACGCGCTGACCCGCTTGATCGAAAACAAATTCGAGGAGGAGTGAGTCTGCGATGCCCCGCGCCGTTCGTTCGATCCCGGCCCCCCGCCAGACGATCCTCCACGGCATTGCCGCTTCGCCGGGCATCGCCGTCGGACGGGCGTTTCTTTTTGATCCCCGCCACGTCGTCGTCGAGGCGCGCCCGCTCGCCGAAGACGAAGTCGAGCGCGAGGTGGAACGATTTCTGCGCGCCATCGAGAACACCAAAAAACATGTCCGCAAACTCCGCCAACAGGTCGCCCGCCAGGTCAACGAACGCCAGGCCGCCATCTTCGACGCCCACCTGTTGATCCTCGACGATCCGACGTTCACCCAGGACACGGCGGAACTGATCCGACGGGACCGCACGAACGCCGAGTTCGTCTTCAATTCACAAGTTCAGGACATGTTGGCGCGCTTTGAAAAGATTCAGGACGAAATGTTCAGCGCCCGCGCCGCCGACATCAGCGACGTGGCCCAGCGCGTCCTGGCCAGCCTCATGGTCCAGGAACGGCCTTTGCTCTCGACGTTGACCGAGCCGGCCATCGTCATCGCCAACGATCTCGGCCCTTCCGACACCGTGCACATGAACAAAGAGAAAGTGATCGGCTTTGCGACCAACCGCGGCGGGCCGACCTCGCACACCGCGATCATGGCCAAGGCCCTCGAAATCCCCGCCGTCGTCGCCACGGCCCTGTTGACCCAACACGTGCGCAACGGCGACCTGGTGATCGTGGACGGCATCGGCGGCGTCGTCATCGTCCGTCCCAACCGCGCGACGCTTCAGCGCTATGCGCGCTCGAAGGAAGCCCTGGCTCGATTCGAGCAGGAGTTGTCGAAGAACCGGCATCTGCCCGCCGAAACGCTCGACGGCTATTCGGTCGAGGTCGCCGCCAACATCGAGCTGCCCGAAGAGGTGCCCCACGTCATTGACCACGGCGCGCAGAGCATCGGCTTGTTTCGCACCGAGTTCCTCTACATCAATCGCGACCGGCTGCCGCGCGAGGAAGAACTGTTCGAGATGTACCGCTCGGTCATCGCCGCCCTGTCGCCGCGCACGGTGATCTTTCGCACGCTCGACCTGGGCGGCGACAAGTTCGCCAAGACGGTCCCCCTGTCCAAAGAGTTGAATCCCTTCCTGGGTCTTCGCGCCATTCGACTGTGTCTGGAGTATCCCGAGATTTTCCGCCGCCAGCTGCGGGCCATCCTCCGCGCGAGCATCTACGGCCACATCAAGATCATGTTCCCGATGGTTTCGAGCATCGAAGAAGTTCGCGCCGCCAAGACCATGCTCGAAGAAGTGCAGCGCGATTTCCGGCGCCACCGCGTGGCTTTCAACCGCGAGATCGAAGTCGGCATCATGATCGAAACCCCGTCGGCCGCCGTGGCCGCCGATCTGTTGGCGCGCGAGGTGGACTTCTTCTCCGTCGGCAGCAACGACCTCATCCAATATACGCTCGCCGTGGACCGCGTGAACGAGAACGTGGCCCATCTCTACGAGCCGCTCCATCCGTCGGTTCTGCGCCTCATCCAAAACACGATTCACGCCGGCCATCGCCAGGGCATCTGGGTCGGCGTCTGCGGCGAGATCGCGGGCGACCCGACGATGGCGGCCATCCTCGTCGGCATGGGGATTGACGAACTGAGCATGGGAGCGCTGCGCATCCCGGAGATCAAGCAGGTGATCCGGCAGCTGCGCATGAGCGATGTCCGAGCGCTCGTGCGGGAGCTGCTCACGAAGGCTTCGGCCGAACAAGTGCGCGCGACCATCGCCGAGCACATGGTCCGTCTGCCGCTCCGACCCCAGCCGCCCACGCCGTTCGCCCCGCAAAGCCCGGTGTTGACCGGACCGGCCGCCCAACGCCGCGGCGAGCTGATTCCGACGTGAGGGCCGCGGCGCTCGATCCAGATTCGCCTTGACTCCGTCGTCGCGTTTGCGGACAAGCACTGCAACTCGGCAATCGCACTACTCTCTCGGTTGAAGAATGCGTCATAGAAGAAACCCTTCGAGGAGGAGGCGAGCATGGCAAAACTCACCGTTGACCGGCTCCATGTGGCCGGCAAGCGCGTCTTCGTGCGCGTGGATTTCAACGTTCCCCTCAACGAGAAATGCGAGATCACCGACGATACGCGAATCCGCGAGTCGCTGCCGACGATCCGCTACATCGTCGAGCACCGCGGGCGGGCCATTCTCGCTTCGCATCTGGGGCGGCCCAAGAGCGGTCCCCAGGACGACCTGCGCCTTGCCCCCTGCGCCAAACGTCTGGGCGAATTGCTCGGCAAGCCCGTCGCCATGGCCCCCGACTGCATCGGCCCCGACGTCGAGGCCCTGATCGCCGCCATGAAGGACGGCGACGTGCTGATGCTCGAAAACGTCCGCTTCCACAAAGGCGAGGAGAAGAACGACCCCGAATTGTCGAAGAAGATGGCGCGCCTGGCCGATCTCTACGTCATGGATGCCTTCGGCTCGGCCCACCGCGCCCACTGCTCGACCGCCGGCATCACCGACTTCCTGCGACCGGCGGCCGCCGGGTTCCTTGTCCAGAAGGAGCTCAAGTATCTCGGCGAGGCGCTCGAAAAACCGCAGCGACCGCTGCTCGCTATCCTCGGCGGCGCCAAAGTCTCGACCAAAATTGACGTCATCCGCAGCCTCATGGGCAAGGTGGACACGTTGCTCATTTGCGGCGGAATGACCTATACGTTCCTCAAGGCCAAGGGCCTCGAAATCGGCAAATCCATTTTCGAAGAGAGCACGCTGGAGACCGCCAAGCAGATTCTGGCCGAAGCCGGCAAGGCGCGCGCCAAGCTGATTCTTCCCGTTGACGCTCTGGTCGCCGACAAGTTCGAGGCCGACGCCAAGACACGGGTTGTCGCCATCGAGGCCATCCCCGCCGACTGGCAGGCCGTGGACATCGGCCCCGCCACGATCGCGCTGTTCCACCGCGAAATTGACAAGGCCAAGACGATCGTGTGGAACGGCCCTCCGGGTGTGTTCGAGATAGACGCGTTTGCAAAGGGGACGCGCGAGATCGCCGAAGCGTTGGCCAAGTCGTCGGCCACGACGATCATCGGCGGCGGCGACAGCGCAGCGGCAGTGGCCAAGTTCGGCCTGACCGCCAGGATGGACCACGTCTCCACCGGCGGCGGCGCGTCGCTGGAGTTTCTCGAAGGCAAGGCGCTGCCGGGCATCGCGGCGCTCGATGAAGCGTAAACGGTAAGACAGGTTGTCAACCTGTCTTGCGCGCAAGAAAGGACTTCCGCGTGGATCGTGCAAAGGCTGTCTTCCTGGCATTGGTCGTTCTCTGCGCCCTTGTCGGCCTGATCGTGTGGGTTCATACGCTCGACCGACGCGCGAACGGCCTGGAGGAGGAAGTTCAGGGTCTGTCGAACCGCCTCGACGCGGTCGAATCGCGCGGCATGCCGGGACGCGGCCCGGGCGGAGAAGGCGGAGGTCCTCCCGGCCGCACGTTCCCGCCGGGCGCCGCTCGGCGTTCGGTCGAACCTCCCGCCCCGACTCCGCCTCCGACAAAACCAGCCGCCACTCTGACGTCGCCATCGTTGCCCGTTGGGCGGAAAATGAGACGCTGATGCCATGAGGCGCCTGGCGAACACCTTCTCCTGGTCGTTATCGCGCCAACAAATGTTCGACGACTGCCGTCGCCAGTATTATCTCAACTACTACGGCTCGTGGGGCGGATGGGAGGACGGCGCCGAACCGCTCGCTCGTCTCGCCTACCGCCTCAAACAAATCGTCAATCTCGACCTCTGGATCGGCGATATCCTTCACCGCCTGATCGAAGGGCAGCTGGCGCGGCTCCGGCGCGGATTCCGGCCCGACGCCGGCCGACTTCGCGAACAAGCCCGGTCGCTTCTCAATCAGGAATGGCAGCAGTCGGTCGAAAAGCGCTGGCGCGAAAGCCCCAAACACAACCGCAACCTGTTTGAACACTACTACGGCATCCAAATCTCCGACGCGCGGCGCGCCGAAATTCGCGACAAACTCTTCACCTGTCTCGATCGCTTCTGCTCGCTCCCGCTCCTGGAGCGCCTGATCGCCGCCGACCCCGGCGTCTGGTTGGCGGTCGAGCAACTCGACACCTTCCTCGTGGACCGCGTTCCCGTTTACGTCAAACTCGACTGCGCGCTCCGGCTCGACGACCGGACGCTCATTGTTGACTGGAAGTCGGGCCGCCCCGCCGAACGCGACCTCGCCCAGGTGGCCTGCTATGGCCTCTACTCAATGCAGAAATGGAATGTCGCGTTCGAGAACCTCGCCACACAGCTTGTGTATCTTCTCACGGGCGAAATCTCCGAACAATCGCTCTCGCCCGAGCAAGCGCTGGCCATGCAGGAGCGAATCGTCTCCAGCCTCCACGCCATGCGCGAACTGCTCGCCGACCCGGCTGCCAACACCGTCCGCGAGGACGACTTCCCCATGACCGACCAGACGTATCGCTGCCGCCGGTGCAACTTCCATGAGATTTGCTACGGGCCCGGACCGATCACGACGGCTTGATCGCGAAGCGTTTCGTGCTTGCGAAACGAGCCGCGACCGCTCACCAATAGCCGTCAAAGAGCAGGACCACAGAATTCCACGTCGGGAGTCACGTGCCGCCATGCCCGAAATCCACCTGAAGGTCTATCGCTCGCCCTCGGAGTTTCGCACCGAAACCTACGGCCAGCCCCGCGTGTCCGTCGGTCGCGAGGTCAACAACGACATCGTCGTTCCCGAAAAGGGCATCTCGCGCTTCCATTGCGCGTTCGAGTGCGATGAACACGGCTGGCGAATCGTGGACCTCGAAAGCACCAACGGCACCTTCGTCAACGGCATCAGCGTCAAGAAAGCGACGCTCAAGAGCGGCGATGTCGTTGTGGTCGGCTCGGTGCGGCTGCATGTTCTGGAGTGCGCATCCAGCGCTTCCCCGACCGCCCCTCGGATGGGAAACTATCACATCGTCCAAACGTTTGACGCGCGCGGTCCTGTGAGGATCGAACAATGCCCTCCGAGTGATTCGGCCACGGTGAAGGAAATGCAACGGCTCGAAACGGCCGCGGCGCCGCATCTCTCGATGGTCCCCATCCTGCTTGTGGACACCACGACCGAGATTCTCCGGGCCGCCCACGAGCCGCACGCCGCGGCCAAGACCCTCGCCAGTCGCGTCATGGCTGTCGTTCAGGCCGACCTGTCCGCCGTCTATCTGTGCAATCCCGAGACTCATTTGCTGGAGTGCGCAGCGGTCGAGCCCGACGGCGTCGGCTCACCCGTAACGACCGAGATTCTCGACTATGTGCGGGCGCAAAGCATGGCCGTCCAGGTGGAAATGGACGACAATGTCGCCGTCCAGACGGGCCGCCCCCGCGCCGTGATCTGTGTGCCCCTGCTCGACGGCCGCGAGTTGCTCGGCGCGATCGCGTTGGTTCGCCGCCGGACTTCCTGGAAAGCCGAAGACACGGATGCGGAGATGCTGTCCGTCGTGGCCACGTCGGCGGCCGCCGCCCTCGCCGTCGTCCGCTCCCGCAACCAGCTCGAAGAGGCCTATCTCGAGCTGCTCGGGGCGAGCGAGTCGCTGCCGGCTTCGCTGGGCGAGCGGCTGGAGGACAGAGCCGAGGCCTTCTGGCTGGACGCCGCCCTTCAGAAGACGCGCGGCGCTCTGGCCCGCGTTCTCGAAAAGAGCGCCGCCCTGGCCGAGCAGGCAGAAGGCGATCCGACGCGCGAGGCGCAGATCGCCGACCTGATCGAGGCGGCGCGCCAATCCGCCGCCCTCACCGAGCAGCTTTCGAGCTTTGTGCAGCCGGAACAGGGGGCGCGAAGCAAAACCTGGCCGGTCGCCCTGCTCAACGAATGCCTTCCGGTTCTGCGTGAACTCGGCGGCGCGGTGCTGGCCATCAACGAGCGCGTGCCGAACGAGTTGCCGGCGGTCGTCGTCGGGCCGCGGGTTCTGCGAGCCGCCCTCGTTCGGGCTGTTCTCTACTGCCGCGACCGAATGGGCGCCGCGCGGCTCACGCTCACGGCTGCCCTGCTGGGTTCGGAAAAGCCGATCGTTGCGGAGGGCTGCGACGAGATTCCCGCCGGCCAATATGTGGTGATCTCGATTGAGGCCGAAGGCGAAGCGCTGCCCACGGACGAATTGGCCGTCCTTCGCGACAAAGAAAACGGCGCGCTGCGCGACCCGCGAAGCCCCGTCGCCGGCCTCTACTGGGCCGCGCGGATGCTTCGCCGCTCGACCGCCCGCCTCATCGCGCGCCGCCTGAGTGACCGCGTGATTGCGTTGGAGCTGTATTTGCCGGTGCTTGCCTGACGCATCGAAAGCCACAATCCCGAACGGCGCGGGGAGCATGGCAGGGGCGATAGCCCTTGACGGCTTTGGGTTGTTGCCATAGATTATTCTTGGATTTTGGAGAGGGGTAAAACACGATTCCAGAGCGCAAGGGGGTTTCCGAGGATGGACGCAAAAGTGCTGGAATCAGAGATGGCCTATTTCAATGAGCATCGCAAGGAGCTGCTTGCGAAGGCTGAGGGAAAGTTCGTTCTGATCAAAGGAGACAAGGAGTACGGTTTCTACGATGATGACGAGCAAGCCTATAAGGCTGGTGTGGAGCTGTTTGGTCTGCAACCGTTTCTCATCAAAGAGGTGGCCGTGAAAGACCAGATTCACGAGATCCCCGCCCTTGACTTGGGACTAATCCATGCCTCTCTTTGAGATGCAATACGGCGCGAAGACGCAAGGAGCGGACGGCAAACCACAAGTATTCTCACCCGCGGCTGTCCTGCAACATGTGGGGCCGCTCTTGCAGGTGGCTGTTGCAGTCCACCCACAGCACGCTGAGAGGCTAATCACCCAAGGTCAGCAACCGCCTCAAGCTGTCACAGGGTTGGCGCTGATTGATACGGGGGCTTCCATTACCGCGGTAGATGAAGCCGTGTGTCGAAAGCTGGGATTGACGCCAACCAGTGTCGTCCCCATGAGCCATGCGGGCGGATCTGAACAGCGCAATTGCTATTCTATCCAAATCCTCTTTCCTGGCGCGCCCCTCCCGCCCATGACTATGCCGCTTGCCGCTTCCTGCAATCTCAGCGCCGGACTCCAACCGTATATCGTTCTTCTTGGCCGTAACCTTCTTGCTCGAATGAAGATGGTTTACAACGATCCCAGAGGCCGCATCGAGATCGCCTTCTGATCGTCATCTTGTCGCACACCGAACCAGCACCTTCCCCGGCTGATGGGCCTGCGCAATGGCCTCGGCGATTCCGGCGAGCGGAAACTCGGCGACGATGAGGCGTTCGAGCGGCGGGCGATGGCGCTCCCAAAACTGGATCGCCTCGTTGAACTGCCCGCAGCGCGATCCTTGCAGCCGCACTTCGTTCACCACCACGCGCGTCAGGTCAAATCGCTCGACCGGAAACCCCGGCGTGCTCTTGAGCGCAATCGTCCCGCGCGGCCTCACGCAGTCGAGCGCCAGCGCCAGGCCGTCGGGCGAACCGGTGGCCTCGACCACAACGTCCGCGCCCAGCCCGTTGGTGGATTCCGCCACCGCCTCGGCGATCTCGTCGGCCGTTCTCTCCGTCCTCGCCTCGATGCCCACGCGTTGGGCCAGGTCGCCGTACTCGGGACGATCGGCAAAGGCGAGAATCTCTCCGCCGAGCGCCTTGGCCGCCAGCGCCACGAGCACGCCCAGTCGCCCGCATCCCAAGATCACCACGCTCTCGCCTCGCTTCAGCGGCGTCATCGCGAACGTCTGAAGCGCCGCCGCCAGCGGTTCGAGAAAGATCGCCGCTTCGTCGCTCATCGCCGCCGGAACCGCCCGGAGATTCGCCGTCGGCGCCGCCGCGCGCTCCGCAAAAGCGCCCGAATGGCTGACAATTCCCATCACCGTCCGGTTCTGACAATGAGTCGGCAACCCCGCCGCGCACGCCGCGCACAGCGGCTCGCGTCCGATCGCCGCGTAATGATCGTTGATCTCGCCCACCACGCGCCGCCCGATCCACCCGCGATCGCGCTCGTCGCCGACTTCCTCGACTGTCCCCACCCATTCGTGGCCGAGAACCAGCGGGAGCGGCACGGGATAGTCGCCGTCGTAAATGGCCAGATCGGTGCCGCAGACGCCCGCCGCGTGGACGCGAATCCGCGCCTCGTGGCGGGCGATCGCCGGCGCCCGCATCTCCTGCAACTCAATCCGGCGCGGCTCGACGAGCACCGCCGCAAGATAACCGACCGGCGATTTCATATTCCTCCGCTCCTTCGGAAAAACGCGCTGTCATCCATTGGCTCAGTTGAAGCGTTCACGCCACCGCCAGCATCTTGTTGGCGTAGTCTTTGCCGCTGGTGGGCGGGGGCAGGGGTCGGCCTTCTTTCTTATAGAGCGCGATGGTTTCCTCGACAATTTGGCAGATCTCGTTGAACACCTCTTGTTCATCGTCGCCGTGGCATCCGCCGTAGAAAAGACCTGGGCAGCTTCCCACGTAGCATTGATCGGTATCCGACCATTCGACGATTTTCACATAACGGGCGCTCTCTTTCATCGCTTCGACTCCTCGATGGCGCGTCTTACCGCCTTCTGTTGGTAGTCCAGTGCATCGTCACCGGGGTTGCCTGAAATCACCACCGGTTTGGAAACCTTCGGATGGATGTATTTTCTGTGGCTGCCCTTTCCGCCGCGTTTCACGAAACCGGCTCTTTCCAAATCGTGAATGATCTCTCGTATTCTCGGCGGCACAGATCTGGCCTTCAATAGTGCTTCGAGACCGCTTGCATCGCTATTGGCCTCCCAGACTCGCCGGGTCCAATTGCCTGTTTATGGCAGGTGGCCCGACTCTGTCAAGAAGCCACAGATAAGAACGCTTGTTCCTCGTTCTACTCTGGGCGCCGTTCCCATTGCCTCCGTTGCCCCTTCTGCGCTCGATGCCCACCTCACAACACCAGATAGATCACGAGAACGACGACGACAACCACGACTGCCGCGACGATCCGTTGCTGCCGGTCCTTCCACCGCCCGTCGCTGGCCAAAAACCGGTCGTGCACCGTCCGCCACCGCTCGCTCCACGTCGGGCGATGCCCCAGCGATTCGCTCACCTGCCCCATCACCCGGTCGTTGAACTGCGCCCAGCGCTCGATCGAAGGTTCGGCCAGAGGGCTCGCTTCGGCGGCGCGAAACACCCCCTCGGCCTCGCCCAATTCCGCCAGCGACGCCGACCCCGACAGAACCTGCGAGGGCGACTGGCTGACGGTTTGCTCTTTTTCGCGAAGAGTTTCCCGTTCTCCGGCCATGACACTCAGCCTCCGTTCGAGCCGAGGCGCGCGGCCAGATCGCGCCGCAGCCGCCGCGCGGCTCGGTGGAGATGACGCTTCACCGCCCCGTCGGTGATCGCCAGGGCGGCGGCAATCTCGCGAATCGAACTCTCGTGATAGTGGCGCAGGACAAAACAGCGGCGTTGGCGCGGCGGAAGCCGCCGTACCGCCTCGAATATCTCGCGCCGCAATTCCGCACAGTAGGCGCGGCGCCGCGGCTCGTCCGACCGCACGTGGCGCGCCTCGATGGCCGACAGCCGCTCCGGTTCCATCTCCTCGAACGATTCGGTCGCTTCGCGGTGCTTGAACCGGCGTCGAATGTAGTCTATCGAGGCGTTCACGGCGATCCGATGGAGCCACGTCGAAAACCGCGCGTGGCCGTGCCACGATCGCAACGCGCGAAAGGACCGAAGAAAAACTTCCTGCGTGATATCGAGCGCATCCTCGCGATCCTGGGCCATCCGCCAGGCGATGCGGAAAACCCGTTCGCGAAATAGCGTGACGATGTCCTCGAACCGCGCCGTCTCGCCGGCCAAAACCGCCGCCACCACCCCACGAAAGTAACTCTCCTCGGGCTGGCGCGTCTCGCCAACCTCCAGGCCGACCGTTCGCTTTCCGACCGCGACCGATGTGGTGGTGGCCAACATCCTCGTGTCCGGGCTGGCAATGGCCAGCGGGGCGGCTTGGCAACCTGCCGTTCTCGCAGATTGTCCATCGGCGCCACTATAAGCTTGGACGCCCGTTCTTCTCTCCGGTTGACGCTGCCGCCGGGTATTTGGCGATCAGCCGCTCGAGCGGCTCGCGAATCTCTTCGGGCAACAGATAGAGCAGCGTCTCGCGGCGATTCATCAACACGTGCGTGGTCGAGCCGGTCGCGCCTGTTTCCCCCGATGCTGTCTCGACCAGCCGATAGTGAAACGTCAACAGCGCCTTCTCCGTCGGTTCGATCGAGCAAAAAACGGCCACTTCGCTGTCCGACTTGATCGGCTTCTTACACGCGATCCGAATATCCACCACCGGCACCAGATAGCCGCGTTCGAGCAGACGCGCGGGGGTCAAGTCCACCTCGCGAAGCATCTCGACGCGCGCCGCCTCGAACCACGCCAGATAGTGGCCGTGCCAGACAAAGCCATACTCGTCCACTTCGCAAAACCGCACCCGAAGAGGGTAAACAAACTCGCCCATGCTTTGCCGCCCGGCTTTCCGCTTTACTTTGCCACGCGCCCGCTGGTACCAACTCATTTATTGAGCGCGTCCCATTGGACGCCGGGCGCAAAGGTTCGGTCAATGGCTTTGTCGAAAGTCCCTCTTGGAGCACGGTACGCGTTGCTCGGCGCCATCTGCTGTGCCTTACCCTCAACCTTTCTGTCCCGCGTCGCCGCCGGCGAACCCTCTCCCCAGACGCTTCTCGGTCTCGCACCCCGCCAGGCGATCTTGGTCTGTTACAGTCCAAACCTTGCCCAGCTGGCCGACGCCTGGGAGGTTCTCGCGCCCCTGCGCAGGTCAGATAACCCCGTGTTCGCTCCTTTCTCGGACGGCCTCGAGCAGCTCGACAGACGTTTCCTCCAGGTTTGGGGCGGGCGGTTGGGAGTCACGATGACCGACCTCGCCCAAGCGCTGCCCGGCGAAGTCCTTCTGGGCTGGATGCCTCGCGCCTCCGCTGACGGTCGGGCGTTCCAACCCGACGAATGGGTTCTCGTCGCCCGACGTTCGCCCGGCCGCGACGACGGCATCCGTGAACTCTGGCGGCGCATCGCCTTGAAGATCGGCCCCAGCGGTCGGTCGGAAAACAAGCAGATTGCCGGCGTCGCCGTCGAGCAGGTCGCGTGGGAAGTTGTCGTGCCGTCGGAATTGACGGCGCCGCGACGACCGAACAGGAACCGAGACCTGCCGAGGGACTTCGCGCAGCCGCGCGGGCCGAAGTCGGCCACCTTCAGTGAAATCCGGCGCGTCGAGCGGCACGCCTTCTCGCTGGGCTGGGGCGAGACATTGGTCTTCTTTGCCGCTTCGCCCGCCGAGCGCCTGTCGCCGTGGATCGCGGCGGCGCTCCAGCGCGGCGAGACGGCCGGGCTTGGCGCCAGCCTGCGTCAGTCATTGCGCGAAGCCAACGCCGCGGGCCAACTGGTCCTTGCGTTGCAGGCCATCCCGCCGGCCTGGGTCGCCCCGGCCCAATCCGACGCCGAACGGCGGTTTGGCGCCCGTCCGGAAAACGTCCTGCTCTCGCAAATCCGTTCGCTCCAACTGGTTGCTTCGCGCCGCGACAATCAGCTCGTCTTCGACCTCCAGGCCACGGTGCTCCCTCTGCCCGGTTGGATTGCGCAGATTCTGGCGACATTCGGCGAGGGCACGGCGTTCTCGGCCGGCGACAACTCACTCGCCGAACTGTCTCTGCAGGCCGACCTGGGCCGTCTCTGGACAACGCTCCACGCCATTCTTGTCGAAGGCTGGCCGATTGTCAGCGTCGCCGTGGACATGTTTCTGGCGCCGCTGGGCGGCGAACAAGCCCAGGGCGTCGCTCAACTGGCCGCGACCTTGGGTTTTCAGCTGGCTCTGTTCGTGTTTCACCCGACGACAACCGGCGAGATCGGCCGCTCCTGGGCGATCGCCGTCGAGGTGCGCGACCGCGAACGATTCGCCCAGGTCGAGCCGCCTCTGGAGCGACTCCTACAAACCTTCGCCGTCGCGCCGGCCCACTACGACGTGGCCGCCGATGGCCGATTGCGCGCCCGAGCGCAAGCGACCGCAACCACCCAGCCGTTGATGTTGGCGGGCCTTCACATCGCCCAGTCGCAGTCTCACTTCGTTGTGGCGGGTTCGCCGGTTGCCCTTCAACAGGCCGTCGGCTCGCTCCTGCAACGACCACGGCCGGCGGGCCTTGCCGCGCTCGACCGTCGCCTCGCCGACCTCATGCCGCAGTCGTCCGCCGTTCGACCCGCCGTCGTTTTCCACGACGAAGTGATGGCCGATTCGGCGAACGGCATGGCTCTCGGCGGCCGCTTGCGGCGAACCATCCGGACTCCCGACGGCGTTATCGAACTCGACTCTCCGCTGCCCGACGCGGCCGCGCCGCCGCGTTCTCCTTCGCCGTCCGAAAAGCCCTTGGCCCTTGCCGCTTCGCGGCCGATTGCCCGGCTGCTCGGCGCCATCTGCGTGGAGTCCGAGAACACCCTTCGACTCAGAGTGGGTTTGGAATCGCTCGCCTCACGGGCTTCCGCTCCCAGCCAGGCGCCGCCGCAGATGAAGCGAGAACCGACCATCCAGGAATGAACGCGGAACGCCGAGCGCGGAATGCGGAATCAAGCGAGGCTTTTGCGAGAATCGAATGGCGCAGGTTGTTCTGACCCACGCGCGCCCCAGCGCCTGCCCGGCGTCTGAAAAGTCGAGAATTCGGCAGGTTGCCAACTACAAGCGTTTGATGGTTTCCCATCCTCTACTTGTTTGAAGAATCTCGATTTAAGCCTTTGACAGGATGACAGGATTCACGGGATTCTGAAATCTGGAAAACCCTTGGCCCGCCATCCCGTTCATCTCCTTGCCTGTTTCCGGCTCCTCCCAACAAAGCATACACATCCGCCGTCGCGCCAAGCCCTGTATCTCTTCCTGCCTCTGACCGGTTCGCGAAAACCCTGAGAGAGCAGAACGAGTCAATGCCCTTGCGAAGTCTCCGCGCCTCTCCATGCCGCCCGATCGCCGGAGAAGCCCGGTGGGCCGGATTCACAGGATTCTTCGTCTCGTTTGATCCGGTTCATCCCGTCATCCTGTCAAAATGGTTCTCGCCCCGCCAAAACCATTAAACGCCTGTGGTTGCCAACCTGCCCCACTCTCCCTCAATTCACAACTCACAACTCATAACTCAAAACTGTATCTCCTCCACCTCGCCGCTGTGCCAGCGCGAGACAATGCCCGTCGGCTCGCGAAGCACCAGGCTCCCGTCGCGATCCAAATCCATGGCCAGCCCCTCGACGCGCCTGCCTTGACTGTGGAGATAGACCGGCCGGCCCAGCGTGGACATGCGTCGTCGGCACTCGCCGAGGATGACGGCGTCCTGTCCCTCCTTCCACTGGCCATAGACCGTCTCGAAATCGGCCAGAAAAGCCGCCAGAAGATCTTCGCGGCAGAACGACCGCCCGGTCGCCGACCGCAGCGATCCCGCTGACGCGCGCAGCTCCGGCGGGGAATCCTCGATTCGCTGATGGACGTTGAGACCGACGCCGAGAAC
>Ga0315274_10005183_pt1 | contig 19087 bp, 14 predicted proteins | sample YL17G02_20_MG_FD_203700 | JGI IMG/M metagenome (GOLD analysis project Ga0315274, IMG submission 203700) | Sediment microbial communities from Yellowstone Lake, YNP, Wyoming, USA - YL17G02_20 | ecosystem: Environmental > Aquatic > Freshwater > Lake > Sediment | place: USA: Wyoming | collected... | reverse complement strand
CTCTCTCTCTCTCTCTCTCTCTCTCTCAACACCAATCAAACAAAAATAGGTCCCCCGACGGCGCCGCGATCGCCGCCGGTGGCGAGGACGACTCCGCGGCCGTCTTCGCCCTCGGGGAGCTCCGCTGCGGGCTCGCCTGGGCCAGCGGGGCCGAGTCGTGGGTGTCGGCGCTGGCGTTCGACCCGCGAGGCGGCGGCGTCGTCGACGGCGGAGCTTCTTCGACCTCGACGTCGCCGCCGACCGCCGCTCGCTCCTACCGCCTCGCCGTGGGCGCGCAGGACTGCTGCCTGGGGCTGCACGACGTGGCTGCCCCGGACGACGACTTCGCCGCCGGCCTGGCGCCGCTGAGCCCGAGGGCCGGGACGGTTGGAGGAAGCGGCGGTGCAGGAAGAGGGGCAGGGGGAGGGTTTGGAGCAGCTAGGTCGATGTTTGCCGGCGACGATGACAGGAACGACGACGACACCAGCGGCGGTGGCGACATCCTCTCCCTGCGTCTGGCTTCCGCCTCCGGATCTCCTCCTCCTCCGCCGCCGCCGCCGCCGCCGCCTCCTTTGGCCTGCTCCCCCTCCGCGGAGGCCTCCTCCTCGCTGATCGCTCCCGCGCCGGCCTCCTCCGAGATGGCCTTCGTGCCGGCCGTGGCGAGGGCCGCGCCGGCGCACTCGGAGCCGCTCTCGGACGTCGCGTTCTCCCTCTCCTCCTCCTCGGCCGCGACAGGAGCAGGAGCAGGAGCACGGGGAGCAGGCGCAGGAAGGCACGGGAGCAGCGGCGGCGGCGGCGGCGGCGCGCTGGTGACGGCGGACGCCGCGGGGTGCGTGCGGGTGTGGGCGAGGCCGGTGAGGGTCCCGACCGCGGCTGCGCCTCCGGCGGCGGCGGTGGCGCCGCCGCAGCAGCAGCAGCCTCACGGCGTGAAGCGCTCGGCGCCGCGGGCGGCGCCGCCGAGAGAGCGGGCCGGCGACGGCGGAGGAGGAGGAGGGGGCGAGGCGGGGGGAGAGGGGCGAGAGCAGCAACGGCACGCGTCGGCGCTGGACCTGATGAGCCTGTGAGGTTTAGTTTCCTTTTCCTTTCGTCAGGTCTGCTGAGACCTGTCTCTGTGTCCCTGTGTCAGTTGACTCTTATTTCTTCGCACGAGCGAGCAAGGAGCAAAGAAAGAAAGGGAAGGAGAGGGGCGGGGTTAGAAAGAGAGAGAGAGGGGGAGAGGCAGAGGCCACAGGCGATAGAAGTACGAAAAAAAGCCGTCGCCTTTCCCTGAGACACGGCGCCGTTTGCCCACTCCCGTCTCTTCCGGGAGGCGCCAGAGAACAGCTCGGCGTCGGCGGGGAGAGCGGGGACAGCTGCTGCTGAGGCCCGCTGGTGCCGCGAACAAAAAGAGGACGCGGAGGAGGAAGAGGTCGAGAGGAAGCGGTGCCTTTCTGACGCCGACCTCGATCGTAACCGACTCCCCCATTGCCGCCGCCGCGGCCTCAAACTCGACGCCTCCGACGCTTCGCCTTGCTCTAGCGAGAGATAATTGTTGCCGCTGCGACACTCCGAAACGTGCAATTTGAGAGTCGCCGATGGAAGGAGCGTTGGGAGATCGGTGGAGGGAGCAACGGGCAAAAAGAATGTTGATTGTGACGATGACGAGATTCGAACTCGCGCCCTTACGGACCAGAGCCTTAATCTGGCGCCTTAGACCAACTCGGCCACATCGTCGACGGAGAAAACGAATTTCCAAAGTTATATAAAGCTGTACCGCACGCGGAAGCGTTTCATTTCTTTTCAGTTCGCTTTCAGTTTTTTCAGTTTCAGTTTCAAACTCTTTCCCGCTTTCCTTGATCCAGCCTCTGCTCTCCCCTCTTCCGTGCCCGGCGCTCGAGCCTTCTCCGTCGCCCTGGTGGTGGCCTCTTGACCCCCCCCCCCCCCCCGAACCTGGGCAGAGACCGGGGAGAGGGGCGGGTCTTTTCTTTTTTTTAAGAAAATTCCGAGAGTTGTCGAGGTCGAGGTTTTTTTTTCCTTCTTCTCTCTCGCACTTGCGTTGTGGCATTTTTCTTTCCCTCGAGGCTGCGGGAGGACCGCTGCCGGCGCAGTAGGCATTGAACGCTCTCGTAGAAAATCGAAAGGGTTCCTCGACAATTTTGCTTCTCTTTACGCGTGGTTCTGACGCGGAAGAGCGTCTTCCGTCGCCCAGCGGCCTTGAAAGGGGCGGAACTGGTCGGGGAAGGCGCTGGCGGAGCGTGACGGAAAAAGCGTGAGAATCGGCGGCAATCGAAACGGTGCGACGGTTTCCTTTGATCTTTTTTCTTTGGCTCTGATTCGACACCCCAATTCTCCCTCTCCTCCTCGCGTCGCCACTCTCGAGCTCCCCCAAGAGCGCGATACTGCGTCATGTAGGATAGCTCGCGCATTCGTGCATAGGCTAGGGCGTAGAATTTGGAGGCCCCCTCAAGCGCCCCCGTCACGCGGAACTGGAGTGTTCGTCGACTGACTGAACTCCAGCAGCGAAAAAAAAATCGCCCTCTCTTCTTTCTCTCTCTCTCGTGCGCTCGCTCTGACGACCCGACGACGGAAGGAGCCAAGAAGAAAGAGAGGCGCGCCGCTCTTCTTCTCCTTCTTCCAACTCACACGGAAACCCTCTCTCGATCCCAACAATGCCCCTGCGCGCAGAAGTCAAGGACGACAAGACGCACACCACGCTGACGCCACGCTCCCCCCTCGAAAAGACGCGGAGGCAAGGGGGGGACCGGAAGAAAAAGGGCACACACCACTCGAGAGATGCCGACCCCGAGCGTCAAGCGCCCCGCCGCCGACGGCAGCAGCAGCAGCCAGAGCAGCGGGCAGGCGGAGAGTAATGGAGGAGGAGGAGGAGGAGGCGGCGGTGGAATAGCAGCCGCAGTAGCAGCGTCTCGCCCGCCGCGGACGAGCCCGTACAAGCAGCGCAGGCTCGCTGCCGGCGGCGGCGCTGGCGAGGCCGCCGTCTCGTTCCCGGACGCCGCTGCTGCTGCTTTTCCCACCCCCGCCCCCGCCGCCGCGGGAGAAGAAGAGCGGCAGCGGCAGTGTGCTCCTCCGGCGGTCGCGTTCGAGACGGCGACGACGGCGGCGACGACGACCGCCGCTCCTGTCGTGATGCCGCCGTCGCCCGAGCGCCGCCTGTCGCCACGCTGGACCTCTGCGGCGGCGGCCTCTCCGCCGCCGCCGCTCCCCGGCGCCGCCGTCATCGGCACGCCCGCTCCTGCGCCCGCGCCCGCGCCCGCTCCTCCGCCGCCCCAGCCCCCCCGGCCGCGGGACGGAGCCGCCTCCTCCCAGTCCCTCGTGCAGCTGCCCCCGGCGCCCGCCTCCTTCGCCGACCCGAGCGACCCGACCGGGGGCACCTTCTTCGTCCCGGGGCCCGACGAGGCGCGCCGCCGCTTCCGCATGCGGCTGGGCCCCGGCGACGCCGAGGCCCTGACCGCGCTCGCCGCCGCCGTCGAGGCCACGGCGCCCCGCAGGAGGTCGTTCGTGACACGCGCCCTGGCGATCCCGCTCTCGATGGGGATCTGCCCCGCGGCAGTGTGGGGCGCGGCGAGGCCCGCGCTGTCGCTCTTCGTGCCGGAGAAGACGGAGGTGAAGATCACGTCGGACGACACCAAGGTACAGATGGAGTCTTTTTTTTTCCTTCTCGTCTCTTTCGTCTCTCTTTCGCGCTCTCTCTCTTCCTCTCTCTCCCCCTCGCGCCTCATCGCTCCGGGGACAAAAAAAAAAAAAAAACGTCCACACCAGGTGGCCTTCCTCTCCCTCTTCGCGCTGTCCGCTGGCTTCACCAACATCACCGCGGGGGGGATCGCCCTCGCCCAGAGCCGGGACCCGGACCTGCTCCGCATCCGGAAGGGGGACCTGTCGATCTTCCTGCCGTCCATCTGTGCCCCCGGGCCAGTGGCCGCCGCTGCTTACAGGGCGGCGTCGCTGGCCGCCGCCGTCGCGGTGGCGGGCGGGGACGGAAGCGGCGGGTGCGCGAGCAGAGCGAGTCCCTCTCGCAACGCTGCCGCCGCCGCGACTGCCGGCGCCGCGGCAGCCGCGGCAGCGACAGCGCTTTCGCCTCGCCGCTCCGCCGCGGCCGCTGCCACCGCAGCAGCCCCTGCCTCGGCGAGCGACACATCGGCGTCATCCACCTCACCCGCGGGAGCGGCGGCCTCCGCGGCGGCCCTCGCCTTCGCCGGCACGCCGCTCGTGCTCTCGCGCGACACCGGGGTCAAGTTCAACGGCACGCAGCCCGACCGGTACGTGCACTGGCTGTTCTCGGCGGCGATGGGGGTCGTCCACGGGGCCTCGACGAACGACGCGGGGACGCCCCCGTCGCTGGCTCGGAGGGGGGGAGGAGCAGCAGCAGCAGCTTCTCCGGCTCGACAGCTCCAGCAGCAGCAGCTTCGCGAGCGGCGGCAGGCGGCCGCCGCGGCCGCCGCGGCGGCGCTCACGCAGGCTGTCGGCGCCAACGCCTACCTGCTGCCCCCGCACCTCCTCCCGCCTCCCGCGCTCCCTTCGCCCGACGGGGGCGCGCCGCGGATTCTGCACGCGGCGCTCGATCTGCTCAACCACGTGCCGCACGAGCGGGCCGTCGTAGAGGCCGTCGTCACGTACATGCACACGGTAAGAAAAGAGACTGAGAGCAGAGTATCCCGCCGCCGCTTCTGCCCTCCCCGCTTCCGGCATCCTCACGGGCGCGGCGGTGGAGCCCGAGCCCAGCGGTCTGGGTTTTTTTTTGTTCTTTTTTTTTTTTTTGATGGGAGAAGAGTCGAGGGGCGAGTTTTTTGACACAAAAAAAACAAAGAAAAACAATTCCCTCCCCCCTCGTTCCATTTTCAGGTCCTCCTCCGCCACTGGGAGAAGCACAGGGACCGCGCCAACGCCTCCGGATCATCACTTCCCTGCACTGTCACCGCTTCTGCCCACTGGGGCAAGCGACCCGCCGCCGCCGCCAACGCGGCCTCCGGCTACCCTCTCCTCGTCGTGGCGCAGCGCTCGGTCTTTTTCGACGGCGCCGACGCCGCGACGGGCCTCACGATGCACCTGCCGGGCCCTTCGACGACGACCTCGGGCCCTGCCTTCTCCTCGGACGAGGATTCTTTCGCCGCCGAGGAAGAAGGCGCAGGAGGGGGAGCCGCTGCCTCGCCGTCGCGCCGTTCGCCGCGCCGTGCCGTTGCCTCCGCTGCCGCCGCCGCACGGTCGTCGTCCTCGCCGCCCTCGCCGCCACCGCCGCCGCTCTACCCGCCGCACCTGTCCCACCTCGCCCTCGCCGTCGCGCCCAACGCCCGCTTCCTGGCCGACTGGCTCGACTCCAACCGCAAGCAGGGCGCCATGTTTTTCGCCGCGGCTGCAGGAGGGCCCGTGGGGACCTCGTCAAAGGACACCGCGGCCAGGGCGGCGGCGCTGGGCCTGCCCGCGCTCGCGCCCAAAAACGTCCGGCGCAACGCCAAGGAGCAAGGGGAGACGCCCGGGGGGTTTGTTCGCGTGGCCCTGCCCGAGGGCAAGCGCGAGCTGCTCGTGGTGTGCCGGATCCTGGAGGGCGCCGAGGAGGTTCCCGCTGCGAGGGCCGCGCTGGAGGCGAGGTTGCAGATCGCCGCGGCGAGGAGGCGCGCGGCGGGGATAATAGCACCCCCGCCGCCCGACGCTGAATAAGAATCGGGAAAGGAGAGAGAAAAACGGACGGCGGCGGCAGCGACGACGAGCTGACAAGTTTGACAACAAGCACCTACCAACAAGCACCAACCCCAAACCACCAAGAAGACCCACACACAAGATCCCTGACTCACCCTAGCGACCCGAAAGACCGGGGGGGCAAGCGCGGAGTTCGATCCCAGGGACGAACGTGAATAACGCAACCCACCCACCAAACGGGCCTTGGTCACATAGTCTTGCGAGAAGAGAGATCTCGCACGAAAAAAACAAAAAAAAACAAAAAAGCTCCATTTCTTCCCACTACGCTCCCAGACCGCGAGGGAGATAGACAAGTGGCGAGAGAGAGAGAGAGAGAGAGAGAGAGAGTAGAGAGAGAGTTAGAGAGAGACCGGGGTGAGAGAGAGAACCAAATACAACAACCAGGCAAAAAAGCGCTACGCCACGCGATTCCGGGAGGCCGAGGCCCCTTTTTTTTCTTCTTCCTCTTCTGTCCCCACTTGCCCCATGTTTTCTTTTTTCATTTTTTCCTTTCCTTTTTTTTTTTGTTCCAGCACCGCGAGGAGATAAAAGACCAACATCACATAAAGTTTTCTTTGGGCTTGCTCATTCGTAGGAGGAACGCGGAAAAAATATGACAGGAAAGAAGGAGAAACATTTTTCTTTGGAGTGCAGAAAGGGCGGGAAAATAAAAGTTCACGGTTTTTCTTCGTCGCGTGCAGCTGGCAAAAGAGGGAGAAAGATCAATTCACGCTGTTCAGAATGCAATTTTTTTCAAGATACTATCAATCAAAATTCGCATCAACCCTAGTCAAGAGGAGGGCGGTGGGGTGAGGGGGGGGGGGAGAAAGAGAAAGAGAAGGGGCGAGGAGGAAACGAACTTTCTCGACCCGCTTCCTGGCTCCCCCGCCCCCCGCCCCCCCCTTCCCCCGTCTTTTTTCATGCTTCGTTTTCTTGTCGCCTTTTGTGTAAGCACAAGACCCACAGGACACGGCGCTGTCGCCATTCCAGCCACACGCAACGCAGGAACATCTGGGTTTCCCAGGAAAGAGGGAGAGAGAAGAGTTGGACGACGGAGAGGAGGTGCTGTTCGTTCGTCGTCTTCTTTTTCCGGCCGCATTTTCGCTCAACTTTCATCCAATCTGCCCGGCGAGGAGACGGGGCAAGCAAAGAGAGAGAGAAAGAGTCTCGGTATCAGAAATGTGGAAATCTTCGGGGGGGGAGGATCACACGGAAAAACGAAACCGAAACACACAAAAAAAAAACATTTTCTTCTTCTTCTTCTGTCATCTCTTCTCTCGCTCTCTGTCTCTCTTCTCTGCCTCTCTTCCCTCCCTTCACTGCGCCGCCGCGACCTCAGCGGCCGCAGCAGCAGTCGGAGCAGCAGCGGCAGCGGCGGCAGCGGACGCGCTGCTCCCTCCGCCCCCCTTGACCAGCAGCTCCCCGCCGGAGACCACCTTGATGTAGTCGATCCGGTCGCCGACCTGCACGTCGGCAAGCAGGTCGGCGCCGTCGACGACGTAGCCCAGCACGGCGTACCTGCCGTCGAGCAGGTTGGCGCCGCTGGGCGTCAGCTCCGACTCCTTGAGCAGCCAGAAGACCTGGCTCGAGGCCGAGTTGGCCTCGAACTCGGAGCGGGCGGCCGCGAGCGTGCCGTACGCGTTGAAGGGGATCGCGGGCTGGTCGTTGAAGCGGCCGAGGTCCTCGAGCGTCTCCTCGTAGACGGGGGCCTTGTCCCCTTTCACCATGACCTCGAAGGGGATGGTGCGGACTTTGCCGTTCTCGACGTAGCCGCCCTGGTCGTTGGCGGGTTCGCCCTGGGGGGTGTGTTTTTTTTGGTTTTACGCGGCAGAGGAGAGAAAGTTCGGGGGGTCGAGAAAAGAAAAAGTGAGTTGTGTTTTTTCCCTTTCGAAGAAGAAAATGTCTCCTCCTTTCCCCTCTCTCGCTCGCTCGCTCGCTCGCTCGCTCGCTCCCCCCCGCTCTCGCTCTCTCTCTCGTCTTCCGCTGCTCGTCCTCTTTTTCGAAAAAGAAGGAAACACCTTCTCGAACTCCCTTACCGTCTGAACGACGAAGCCGTCGGCGCGCTGGATCTCCATGCCGTCGTAGAACTTTTTTGCGGCGAGGTCGACGAAGTTGCCGGCCTGTGCGTGGAGAGAGAGAGGAGTTCCGGAGCGTTTTTGAAGGTGAGTTTTCTTCCCTTCGATCCTTCGTTCTCTCTCCTCTCTCCCAATCTCAATCTCTCTCAATCTCTCTCTCTCTTTTTCTCTCCCTCTGAAAAAACCCTCCACAAAAAAAAAAAAAAAAAAACTCCTCACCGTCACGGGCGCGTTGTATCCGTCGGCGACGATCGTGAGCAGTCCCCCCTTCACCCCGTCCTGCCTCGCCTCCTTCAAGGTCAGCTTCATCTCGAGCGTCGCCCTGCCCTTCAGCTGCGGCAGAGACGCGTACTTGGCGGGCACCTCGAAGGGGAAGCCCTTCACCAGGGCCTCCTCCGCCTGCGTGACGAAGACGAGCGCGGCCTGCTGCGCGGCGGGGATCTGCTGCTTGTCCCCGGACTCGAGGACGGCCTCGAAGTTCTTCAGGGCCTTGTCGAGCCCGTCAAGGGCGGCGTCTCCCGCGGCCTTCTTGCTGGGAGCGAAGGCGGCGGAGATCTCTCCCCTCTTGCTGGCGAGCGTGCCCGACGCCCTCTTGAGGGCGCGCGAGACGGGCCCCAGGGCCTTGGACCCGGGGACGCGCAGCTGCTCCGAGACGCCCTCGAGCGCCGCCTGGATCGTCCGCATCGGCTTGTTGTCGATCGGGAGGGCGTTCCGCAGCAGGGCGCGGGCGTTCTTGACCGGGTCCCCCGCGGTGAGCATGGCTTGGGCCTGCGGGAGCAGGGGAGGGGGCGCGAGGGCGGCGGCGCCCGTGAGGGTGGTGGCGACGACGGCGGCAGCGAGGAGGGAGGCGGCGGCGCGGCGGAGGAGGGGGTGAGCAGCAGCGGGCTGTGCGAGAGTTTTGAGTTGTTTTTGGTTTTTTTTGTAATTGTCTCGTTCGTTCGTGAGCGCCGCCGCCCATGGTTCGTAAGCGAGCAGGTCTGCTCGTCAAATAGAGAGAAGGAGAAGAAGGAGAAGAAGAAAGAGGTGGAGGAAAAGAGGTGGAGGTGGAAAAGAGGAGCGAACGACCAAGGAGGAGCAGGACGAGGAGAGGGGGAACGGCGACGAGGAATCCCCTGGCCGAGAACAGCGGCGGCGGCAACCGAAAAGAGACGATCGCCGCTTGTTGCCTTCTCCATCCATCCACCTCAGCGTTTGTCCCCCTTGTTCTCAAAGAGCAGCATCTTCTCGTTTGTCTCCTCCAGGCGATCGCAATTGAGACGCACCTGCGCCTCGGCGGCGGTTTTGTTGCTAGGCAAAGCAGCAGCAGCAGTTTTCACAAATGCGCGAGGAGTGGAAGCAGCGGTCCTGCTTCCGGCGCCTCCGCGCGCGGAGGAAGACGCTGCCGTCTTTGACGAAGCGCGCATTGCGTCGATAGCGGTAAAAAGGGGGTTTAGAGAGAAGGTTGGAGCTTCCCTGTGAGGTTGAGTTCAGGCGTTGGGGATAAAGAAAAAGAAGAGGAAGAAGAAGAAAAAGAAGAAGAAGAAGAATCGGGGAGGAGTTGTGGGAGGTCGACCACACGCTTCGTCGTCGATTCGAGCGTCAAGCGTCGTCGTCGATCTGCTTTGGGATCTTCTCCCGCTCGTCCTGTCGTAACTCTTCCACGCCATGGCTTGGCTCTACGAGAACTCGCCCGGATGGAGGCGCTTTGTCAGCTACACCAGGCAGAGCAGGAGGTGAGAGAGGAGTTGGAGGTGGAGAGAGAGGGAGAGAGGAGCAGTCACCGCCTCCTTCGACCTCTACCTCTTCCTCCAGAGGAAGGGGGGGGGCGCCTCTCGCTCGCTCGCTCGCTCGCCCGCGCGTCCCTGCTCTCGCTCCTTCTTCTCTCTCTGAACCCAAAGACCAAAACACAAAACACACAAAGCCACACCGCCGGCTTCGCGGTCGCGGCCACGCTCGGCTCCATCGCGCTCGGCTCGCTGGCGATGGCGGCCTCGTCGCGCGACCAGCCGGGCGGGGAGCTCGAGGCCTCGCTGCGCAGGCGGTCGCTGGGGAGCGTGGACGCGTCGGTGCTGGCCGCGGCCAACAGGTCCAGGCTGGCGGTTCTCCTGGACGAGGCGAGGCGGGCGAGCGAGGAGAAGGAGAGGAGCAAGAGCGGAGGGAGGACAGCGAAGGGGGGAGGAAGCAGCAGCAAGGCTGATGACGGTGAGGACACTTCGAGCCTCTCCTCCTCCGAAGCCCGGTATCGCGCGGCGCTGCGAGGGGAGAGCCTGGGCACGCACAGCGGCGGGACGACGACGGGGGCGACGGCGATCTCGAGTAGTGGAGCCGGCAGGAAGGAGACGAAGAAAAAGTGAGGAGGAGGAGGAGGAGAACCCGCTGTATCAAAAGAGCAAAAGCAAAAATAAGGATTCTTTCGCTCTCTCGCTCGCTTTTCCTCTCGCTTTCTTTCTCTCTCCCTCGATCCCGTTTCTGCGCACGCACGATGCCCCGCAACTCGAGTCGAAGAAAAAGATAAAAAAGAAAGAAAATCGAGTACTCAAGAAAAAATTTAAAGAATTCCATTGTTCGCGCTCTCGCTCTTCACTCCTCCCTTCCTTTCCTCTTCCACGTCCGTCTCTCTTCACCCGCTCCTGAAATACCTGTGCCTCAGCGCGGCCCCGCAAGACAGCCTCCCCCTGTTCAGCGGGCCACTCCTCGGAGCCAGCAATTCCCTTGCCAGGTCCCACCCCGCCCCTCCGTCCGCATCGAGCAGAGAGAAATCGTAGCTCAGCCGCCCCCCGCGCGACGTGACGCTCTCGCGCCAGGCGTCGAGGTCGCCGCCGCTCCTGGCCAGCTCGCCGTTGAACGAGCGCTGCGCCGCGGGGGACCGCAGGTCCGGGACCGCCATCTGCAGAAAGAGAGCGCCCGCGGAGTAGGCGTCGAAGAGGTCGGGGCGGCCGTAGGCCCAGACCAGCGGCGCCGCCAGCGCGGCGAGCAGCGGCACGGGCGCCCTGGGGAACGTCTTGGGCATCACGAGCTCCTCGGGCGGCGAGTACCTCGGGTCGAGCATCCCGAAGAGAGGCGAGAAGTTGATCCCGGTGCACATGTCGACCGCGGCGCCGAAGTCGATCAGCTTGACCTCGCCCTTCACCGTCAGCAGAACGTTTTCGGGCTTGATGTCGCGGTGGACGAGACCCAGCGAGTGCAGGGTCTTGACCGCCCTGAGCAGCTTCCGCGTGACGTCGCGGACGACGGCGGCGTCGACGAGGCTGCAGTCCAGCTCGCCGCTGCCCCCGGTCCCGCCCCTGCCGCCCCCCCCGCTCCTGCCCCTGCTGCTCCTGCTGCTGCTGCTGCTCCTTCTGGCGTCCCTCTCCTCGAGCTTCGCCGCCGCGGGCTCCCCGAGCATGATCCTGGCGAGGCAGCCCGGGAACGGGCCCAGCAGCCCGCTCAGCGCGTCGCCGAGCGTCGAGTCGGACTCGAACTTCCACACGAGCCACTGCGTCCCGGGGGTGAACCCGCGCCCGGATCTCGAGGGGACGAACTGGCCCAGGTACGACGCGGCGACCCGCGAGGCCAGCGGGTCGCGCGAGACGCGCGCGCAGAAGTAGGCCTCCGCGAGCCCCGACTCGGCCGCGCCGCGCGCGATCGTGCCCGAGTTCAGGAAGCCGGCCCTCGCGCTCCCGGCGTTGTCGGCGTTGACCCTCTTCAGGACCACGCGGCGCCTCTTCTGGGCCTCGGTGAGCCCGGAGGTGGAGGCGCGCGAGCTGCTGCTGCTGCGGCGCGCCGACGCCGGCCCCTCGCCGTCGCCCTCCGCGCCGCCGCCCGCGCCGGCGCGCACGCCCTCGAAGACCTGGCCGTAGTTCCCTCCGCCCAGCCTGTCCCGGAGCGTCAGCTCCCCCTCGGACCAGCGCTTGGTGGTCAGGGCCGAAAGGGGGGCGGCGAGATAGAAGTCGAGGATGCCCCTCAGGGGCGAGGGCTGCGCGATGAGGAGGTAGGAGAGGAGCTTTCGAGTCGGTTGGGTTGGGTTGGGTTGGGTTTGGTTGGTTGGTTGGGGGGGGGGGGAGTCGAGTCAAGAAAAAGAGAGAGGGGGGGTGAGGGGCCCGACGGGTGCCTGCCGCCGAAAAATATTTTCCCTTTCCCAAATTCAAAAACAAAACAATCTTCTTACCCCAATCCGCAGCGCGGACTCCGGCCTGGGGGGGAAGGAAAACGTTCCAGCGATATCAGCAGCAAAGAATCTAAGCAAGGGGCCCAGCAGACCATCGACGGCGGCAGGCAAGGCCCCGGAGGCAGCGGCCCCGGCATCGAGTGCCGCCTGCGACACCGCCGACAGAGCGGCTCGGCCGTCGCCCGCGGCCAAAGAAGGGTCGACAGCCGCGGCCTCCGCCTCCAAGGCGGCAGCCGCCATGGCGTTGAGGGCAGCTTGGAGCTGCTCTTCCGCGCCCGCGGAGAGGGCGGCGAGCTCGGCCAGCGAGGATAGAGCAAGGGCAGGAGGACATGCGGGCCGACGAGAAGGAGGGAGCACCGATTGGGCTCGGCGTTGATGGCCGACGGCGACGAGAGCAACAGATCGAGGGACAAACGAGACGACGCCGCCACGGCTGCTGCTGCTGCTGCAGCTTGAGCTCGCCGCGGCGGCAGCTCCTGCGGTGGCTCCTTGCAGCCGCATCGCAGTTGAGAGGAGAGAAGGAGCTGCTGCCGGGAAGCCTCCTTTGGAAAGAGAGAGAGAAATAGTAGAGCGAGAGAAGAAAGTTTGCTTTGGTTGTTGTTTTTTTCCACTGCGGGGGTCGCGAGGTCTCTTCTTCCTTCCCCTCTCTCTCCACGGGCTTCCTCCCCCGCCTAGTCAGCCGCACCTCCCCCGCCTAGTCAGCCGCCGGCGGGGGCAACGAGTTGCAGAACGAGAAGCGCGGGCGCGCAGGGGCCGGAGGAGTTTCCGTTGCCGTTGAGGTGGAGGTGGTGTTTTCGATCTCCGGCTGAAAAAGCGGCAACGGCTGCGGAGGTCGAGAAGCGGCCGCGGCAGCAGCAAAGCTCTCGTCAAGCGCCGGCGGGGGCAGCGAGTTGGAGAACGAGATCCCGCGAGAAGCGGGACCCGATCCTGCTGCTGTTCCTGCTCCGTCGCTGCTGCTCCGCCGGCACCCGAACGCCCACGAGTCGTCGGCGAGCGCGGAGGGGCGGCGCTGCTGCTGCCGAGGCGCTTCCGCTGCAGCCGCCGTCGCTGCCGCCGTCGCCGCCGTCGTCAGAGCCCCTCCTCCTCCTCCCCCGAGCCCTGCTCCGGCTCCGAGCGTCACCGCCGGCACCCCTGGCGGAGGCAGCGGCCGCTCTTGAGCGACAGCAGGAGGAGAAGACGAAGGAGGAGGAACCGGGGGAGCCTCCTGCCCCAGCCTCGAAGCCCGCTGCCTCCTCTCCCGCAGCTGCTCGGACCAGCGGAGCCCGCCGCCGCCAAAGTCGCTGCCGGAGGAGCTCGAGGGGCTCTCCTCGAGAGCGTAAGCCAGAGAGTGATCTGCGTCGTCGTCAGAGCAGACGCCGACCTGCGAGAGGCGGCGGAGGTTGGCGAGACGCTGTGGGTCCTCTACTTCTTCTGCTCTGTTGATCTGGAGCGGGAGCGACGGCGGCGGCGGCGGCGACGGAAGACACTGCGGAGAAGCGACCGCGGCATCGCTGCCGCCGCCGACGACGCCGCCGACGACGCTCCCTGCTCCTCCTCGTCCTCGTCCTCGTCCTCCTCCTCTCAGAGACTCGCGGAGCGTGTCGAGCTCGGCGAGATCGGCCTCGAGACGAGCTCGCAGAGTTGTCGGGGAGGTGGCCGCAGCAGCGGCGGGAGGCGAAGGCTCCGGCAGCGGCAGCGGCGGCGGCAGCAGCGGCTCCGCTGCTCTTTCTGGCGCCTTCTCCACGTGCTCCTCTTCCTCCTCGCGGACGCTCACGAGCAGCTCTCCCCGCGGGTCCCCTCGCGCGTCGACCAGAGGCAGCCAGGTCCTGGAGAACTCGCCCGGAAACGGAGAAGAAGAAGAAGAAGACGGAGAAGAAGGGGGAAAAAAGGAGCGAGAGGACGAGATCGAGACCGACGCCGTCCCTAGGAGCTCGTCGCCGGCGGCGGCGGCCGGGCGAGGAGGTGGAGCAGGGGGGCCTCCTCCTTCTCCAGCGGCCAGAGACCCACCCAAGGCGAGACCGGAAAAGGCAGCGGGATCGGCGTGGGACTCTGCCTCCCGGGGACGGAGCCAGACATGGAGCAGGAGGGAAGATGAGGCCCCCACCACCCCCGATGCCACGAAGCCCCAGGTGACACACAGGCCCGCCGCCGCGCCCGCCGGCGGGGAGATAAGCGGCGAAAGGGGAGTGCAGACGAGCCTCCTGCTGCGCCCTCCTCCTGGCGCGGGGCCGCAAGCAGCGGCGGCGACCTCGAACGCGACGAAGGCGGAAGAGGCCGACGACGACGTCGGCGGAGGGGGCGCCGGCGGCAGCAGCAGCCCGCGGGCGGCCTCGACCCGAACGGTGACCGGTTTCGTCGAGCGAGCGGAGGGGGGGTTCGGCGAGCGCGAGGCGCCCTTGTCACTGCTTCCGTCTTTGTCGTCGTCGACGGTGAAGAGCGGGTTTCTCGGGGACGACGAGAAAGATGGAGGCGCGAGAGGAGGAGGAGGAGGAGGATCCGGGCGCGAGTCGGCGGCGGCACCGCCGTCACCTCCGCCGCCGCCGCACTTGTTGCTTCCGTCGCTCTCGCCGCTGCGGCTCCTCCAGTTCAGATCAGAGCCGAGCCAATCTGCGATTCCTGCTGGCAGCAAAGCAGAAGAGGAAGAGGAAGAAGAAAAAGAAGAAGAAGAAGAAGAAGAAGAAGAAGAAGAAGAAAAAGAGGCCCGGAGGAGAGAGACCTGGCGGGAAGCGGGAGGAGGAGGCGGCTTTTCCGACAACCGAAGCGTCGGCGACGCTTCTCGTTCTTCGCCTTGCCCCCGCGTTTCCTCAAACCTTTCTTCTTCCTCCTCCTCTTCCTCTTCGCTAGCTTCGTCGCCTTCAGAGCAGCTCGGATCTAAGTCCAGCTCGATCCTCACCTCGACCCTCGCGGCACCCGGCGTCAAGAGCGAGTCGCGGCTCCCAGTCTCGGCGTTTTCTTTGTCGCTGCTGCCGCCTCTGCTGCTGCCGTTTTTCTCACTTTCCCCTCTTTGCTGCTGCCCCCTCACCAGCGGCGCCGATGTCGAGAGCGCCCTCTTGCTCGGATCTCGAGCGCGGGACTTGGGAGCGCGGAGCAGGGAGCGCAGCGGCAGAGAGGCCGAGGCGGAGAAGGGGGAGGAGGAGGAGGAGAGAACACCTTCGTGGTGATCAGGGTCGTTCCCGTCGTTTTTGCTGTCGAGCGCCTCCACGGAGATGAAGAGCGCCGGAGGAGCAAGAGGAAACGCTGGAGAGCGCGAAGAAGAAGAAGGAGAGGGAAGCGCGGCAGCGGGCTCGCCGCCGCCAGAGAGCGCCGCGGCGAGCCCCCTCCCCGCGCGGACTCGGTGCGTTCTCCGAGCGAAGGAAGCTCCTGCCCCTCCCCCTCCTTCTTCTTCGACACTCCCGAAGCGGGCGGAGATCAGGGCGCCGCCGCCCGTCGTCGGACGCGAAGGAAGCTCGAACGAGTGGCACAGGAGAAGTGGGACAGCGGCCGTGGCAGAAGAAAAAGAAGAAGAGCCAGAAGCAGAAGCAGAAGCCGAGAAAACTCTGTAAGAGACTCTGTACCTCCGACTCCGGCTCCACTGCCGCAGAAGTGGCCTCCAGATCGAGGGGAGGTGCACGGCGGCGATTTCTATCGTCAAAAGAGCGCGCTGGCCTCGGAACTCCGGTGGGGTGGGGAATCCGAGAGCAGGAGGAGGAGGCGGAGGAGGAGGAGGAGGAGGCGGAAGAGTCGCCGGCCGCTTTTTGGGTTCCAGCTCGGCTGTTGCCGGCCTCGCCGGAAGAGGAGGCAGGGGCTCTCTCATCGTTATGGCTTCCACTTTCCCAGCTCTCCTCCTTCTCCTCCTCCTCCGTTTCACCACGTCCAACTCCCCGTCAAAGGACCGTTCGAGCCCCGCGACCGAGATCCTCAGCGAGACGGAGAGGGTTGCGACCGGAGAGGACGGCGAAGGGGAAGGGCCGCCGTCGCCTTCGTCGCCGTCGGAGCGGCCGTCGCCGTCGCAGCAGCCGGGGAGGAGGGGCAGCGACGCCTCGAGGAAGCAGTCGTCGTCCTCGCCGTCGTCGTCGTCCCTTTCCCTTGGTTCCCCTCCTCTCTCGAAGTCGAGCGGCAGCACACGTAGGCTCAGGCGCTCGCAGCTGGAGAAGTAGCTGTCCAGGGCCCTGCGAGAGGCGACCGGCGCCCGAAGCTCCAAGCTGGGGGAACGGGGGAGCGAGGAGGAAGACGACGACGACGACAGAGAAACGGGGAGGGGCGGCCAAGCTTCCGACCCTCGCTGTCCCGGCCACAGAGCTTGGACGCAGAACCAGCAGGAGCGAGGAGAAGAAGGAAAGAAACTGCTGAAGGCGCTTGGGCAGAGCGGAGTTAGGGCGCCGACGCGGAGGGAGGCGACGCCGGACGCTGAGGAGGAGGTGGAGCGGGGCTCGCCGCCGCCGTCGACGTCGCCGTCGACGTCGATCAGAAACTGATGCGGCGGCAGCGTCGAGGCTCGGAGTGGCGTCGTCCGTGCGTCTTCGGCGGAGCCTTTGTCGTAGTGAATGAAAGCAGCAGCGTCATCTCGACGTGCCAGGGGGAGGTTGGTCCCTCCGCGAGGCCAGGAGGCCGTGTCGAAGAGCATGGCTCTCTTTTTCGATCTCGAGTTCGCCAAAGGGAAGGCGAAGAGTCTGCTTTGGTTTTACAGCGAGAGAACGAGTTCTCTCTCTCGACCTCCTCCACCCCTCTCACTCCACCTCCGCCTCCAGCCACCGGCACGCCTCCTCCCTGTTGTGCCTCCTCGGAAGGCGAAGAGTCTGCTTTGGTTTTACAGCGAGAGAACGAGTTTCTCTCTCGACCTCCTCCACCCCTCTCACTCCACCTCTGCCGCCAGCCACCGGCACGCCTCCTCCCTGTTGTGCCTCCTCCAGCTCCACCTCGCGCGAACGCCCTCCAGAGCGCTGTCCACGTGCCGCCGCTGCCCGATCTTCAGGGCCTTGGCGGCGCGTTCGATCTCCTTTTCGAGCTTCCTCAGGGACCGCTCGTCGTCGCCGCCGCCGCCGTTCCCGCCTGCCGGGGGGGCGAGGCCGGAGCCGACGCTGGCGAACAGCTTCCCAACCGCTCGCGCGCCCCCGTCGCCGCCCTTCCCCCCTCCCCCCTTTTTGGCCGCCAAGAGCGCGGCCCCGCTGCCGCGGCTCCCCCCCCTGCCGCCGCCGACCAGCCAGTCCCAGCAGACGCGGCGGGACCTCCCCGCGTCCGCCGAGGCGACGGCCGAGGCGAGCGCCGCGGCGTCCTGCGAGCGGACGCTCTCGGAGACGGCGAAGTCCAGGGCGGCGCGGGCCTGGGCCGCGGAGCCCGCGTGGGCGAGGGCGAGCAGGGCGCGCTCCCGCTCGGCGGGGTCCGCGGTCTTCCTCCGAGCAAGAGGTCGGGGCCCTCGCTCGCCCCCGGCGCCTGCTCCGCGTCCCTCCTCCTGCTCCTCGTAGATCTTCTTGATCGCGTCGAAGGCTTCTTTCCCGCCGGCCGAGACCGCGGAGGAGTAGAGAACGCCGCGGGCGTCCGCGTCGCCCAGGTAGAGGTAGCGCGATTGGGAAAAGGAAGAGGGGCGTCGAGAAGAAGAAGAGGAAGAAGAAAGGGAAGAAGAAGAAGAAGAAAGGGAAGAAGAAGGAGAAGAGGCTGCGGCGAGGCCGCGGCGGAGCGCCGCCCAGGCGGCGTCTTCGAACGACTCGTGCTTCGAAGAGGAAGAAGAAGAAGAAATGGAGGCGCTCACGCCGCCGCTGCCGCGAGCGCCGCCACCGCTTCTCGCCCCCCCAAAGTCCGCCGCGAGCCCGAGCACCAGCGCCCTCGTCGCGCGGAGGGCATTCGGAGCGGAGCGCGGCAGGGCGCGCAGCAGGGACCAGGGGGGCAGGGAGCTGTCGGCGACGCTGAAGACAGGCGAGAAGGAAGAAAGCGTGGCGTTTCTTCCTCCTCCCTTGTCCTCTCTTTCGTCTTTGTCTCCGTCGCCGCCTTGGAACTCCACGAAGCTCCCGGACAGCAGCTTGCGAGAAACGTACGCGTCGAGGTCAGAGGCGCACTGGAGCTCGCTTTTCTCGATCCCTCCTCCCTTTTCTCCTCCCTGGGATGAGGACAGAAACTCTCGCATCCTCCTCAGCCCGGCCGCCGCAGCCCGCCAGGCGCCCAGGTCGGCACCCGCGCGCCCCGGCGGCCTCTCTCCCAGGGCCCTCGTCAGGTTCAGAAACGCCGAGACGGGCGCGATCCCGGCCTCGCCCAGCGCGTCGGCGTCGCTCAGGAGCTGCGAGAGGTCCGCCCCCGAAATCAGGGGCGTCGGCCGAGAGGCCCCGTCGACGACGACGGCGGCGGCCCTGGAGAGGGAGAGCCAGAGTCGAGCAGGGTAGGAGACGCGCACGGGGGCCACGGCTCCGGCGTTGACCTTGATCCACGAAGGAAGAGAAGAGGAGGGAGAGGGAGAGTTGGAAGGAGGAGAAGAAGAAGACGAAGAAGAAGAAGGAAGGCTTAGCCTGGCGATCGGCGTCGAGGTCGAGCAGGCCGAGAGCACCCGGGCGCGCCGGCGGCGGCGGCGGCGACGAGAGAAAGGAGATTGCTCTTCTCTTTCGCCCCGCAGCCAGTGCGGCCCGGGCCTCGCCGAGGTCGCCACCCGCAGCGGGATCCACCAGGGGGGCATCGCGGCAGGGGACTCGGCTCCGGGGTTTCCGTCCGGGCCCGCGACGGCCGCGTCGTCGCACGGCACGGCCCGGATCCCGCCGCCACCTCCTCCTCCGATTCCCGCTCCTCCGCCGCTGCCGCCGCCGCCGCCGCCGCCGCTCATCAGCGTCGCCTGCTCCAAGTGGACGTCTCCCGTCGCCTCGTCGAGCCTGACGAGCAGCAGCGGGGCGCCGCGGAAGGAGGTCCAGGAGCGCATCCAGGAGCTGACTGTGTCGTTATTGTTGGCGGCAGCAGCGGCGGCGGAGCTCGAAGCCGACGTCGCCGAAGCCGACGCCGACGCTGCCATTCCTCCCTCCGCTCCCTCCTCCGCCTCCTCCTGCTCCTCGAACGCCGCCGCGTGCGGCTGCAGCGCGTCGAAGAGCTCGGCGCTGCTCGCGGCGCGCAGCGCGTGGCGCCGCAGGTAGTCCCGCAGACCCGCCAGGAAGCGGTCCGTGGCCGGGCCGGAGCCGCCGCCGAGCGCGCCGTCGTCAACGGCGGCGGCGGCGGCGGCGGCGGCGGCGGCGGCGGCGGCGGAGGAGGAGGAGGAGGAGGAGGAGGAGAGCCCCTCTCCGCCGCCGCTCCCTCCTTCTTCCCCCTCCTCGAG
>Ga0315274_10005182_pt1 | contig 19093 bp, 16 predicted proteins | sample YL17G02_20_MG_FD_203700 | JGI IMG/M metagenome (GOLD analysis project Ga0315274, IMG submission 203700) | Sediment microbial communities from Yellowstone Lake, YNP, Wyoming, USA - YL17G02_20 | ecosystem: Environmental > Aquatic > Freshwater > Lake > Sediment | place: USA: Wyoming | collected... | reverse complement strand
AACCCCAGCGCGCCGTCCTGCATCGCTTTCTCCACCAAGCCTCGCATCTTCGCCAACTCGATTGGAGTGGGCGTGCGGGGCAGGCGCCCGTTCATGGCGGCGGTGCGTACCGAATTGTGGCCGACCACGGTGGCCACGTTCACCGAGACGTTGGTGGCCTCAACGCGCCTGAAGAACTCGGCCACGTCCAGGGCCGACGAACCGCAGTTGCCCGTGACGATCGTCGTCACGCCCATGCGCACGAAGTTCTCCGCCAGCGGCAATTGGGCGATGTCGTCGGCGTGAGTGTGGACGTCGATAAAGCCCGGGGCCACGGTCAGGCCGGTGGCATCAATGACCGTGGGTGCGGCGCCCGCCAGCTTGCCAATGGCGGTGGTTCTGCCATGGCGCACCATGACGTCGGCAAAGTAAGCGGGGTTTCCGGTGCCGTCCACGATGCGTCCGCCGCGGATCACGACGCTGTCATCAGCGGCGGGAACGGATCTGCCGGCGACGAGCGTGAGGACGCAGGCCGCCCCTCGGAGGAGGCAGTGCAGCCGGGACGCTGTCATCTGGGGGCAGTCTCACCGGGAGTGGGTGCACCGTCAACGGCCGAAATCCAAGAGGGCGGGAGATTGGTCAACCCCGGAGAGCGGCCGGGCGTGAGGCAGATCTGAGGCCACCTCCAATGATCTCTCGCGAAACTGGCTGCGCAAGCCGTATAACATTTTGTCCCATATGGGACAAAAGGTTGTATTGCACTCGGCGCACTCTTCCGGCAGCATCGCGTCATGCAACCCAAAACCGAGGAGTTGCTCAACCTCCTACTCTGGTCCGCAGAGATGTTGATCCGGCCCACATTTCGGAACCTGACCGACTCCTATGAGAGCTGGGCTTACCGCAACGGCCTGATGCGGCAAGTCAGGACGTTGGAGCAGCAGAAACTGGTCGAGCGGGATCCTGCCACGCCGGACGATCGCCTGTATCGGCTGACGTGGCGAGGCCGGTTGCACACCTTGGGCGGGCGCGACCCCGAGGCTCGGTGGTCGCGTGAGTGGGATGGGCGATGGCGGCTCGTTGTGTTCGATGTGCCCATGGGCCAGGACACACACCGCAGACGGCTGCGACGCTATCTCCGCGACAGGGGCTTCGGCTATCTACAGAAAAGCGTCTGGATCACGCCTGATTCACTGCAGGAGGAGCGGCAAGTCCTCGGCACCGGGAAGATCAATGTGGAATCACTCCTGTTGTTGGAGGCGCGCCCGTGCGCTGGGGAGTCAGACGCGGAGATCGTCGCCGGCGCGTGGGACTTCGAGCGCATCAACCGCCGCTACGTCCGGCATATGGGAATCCTCGACGGACGACCGGGCGGGGCGCTGGAGAACGATGCGGCAGCCCAGGTGCTACTGCGTTGGGCCACCGAGGAGCGCCAAGCGTGGCTGGACGCCGTGACCAACGATCCGTTGCTGCCCGAGCGTCTGCTGCCGCCCGATTACCTGGGGCAACAGGCGTGGCGCCGGAGGATCGAAGTGCTCCGGGCAGCCGGAAGACAACTGCGATCGTTTAACGGGTGAGCTATGCTGCCAACCTTTTGTCCCATATGGGACAAAAGGTTGTCGAAGTCAGGGTTGGGATGCGGGGTGCGGGAAGCGGATGGTCTTACCATGAACCGGGCGGGCGGGTATGCGCAGCGCCCGCCCCGGTCAACGCTCAAGCTCCTTATTCGTAGGTTAGGATCAGGTTCTCAGCCTGGATGGTGGGGTTCGTGATTTTGGGGGCGCCCACCAAGCGATAGAAACGCATGGGTCCGTTCAGCGGAATGGTCACCTTGTGGTTGGCAGCATCCACGGTGGCGGAGGCGTCGTCGGCGTAGCCGGCATTGACGGTGGGCGAGGATTGGACGCGGACAGCGGGCGCCGCTACCGCGTCGAGATAGGCCTTAACGGCATTGGGCGACGCCGGGTCGTTGATCAACGTGCGGGCGTCCGTCGTGCGGTCCATGGAGTACCATTCGCAATAGGCATTGCCACCGCGTTCGTACCAAAGCAGGCGGAACGGATAGATCCCCGCAGCAGGAACCACGAACTCCACCGTTTCGTCGGCTGTCCCGCCGTTATGATAAGCCAGGATGGGTTCCTTGTCCGCGGGTGTGGCGCCGGAGGAGAGCTTGTAACCGTCGTCGCTGTAGATGCCGAACTTGTAGATGCCCGCATCGAGTTGGAGCCACGTCTTGATTTCGACCGCGAAATCCTCCGTGCCATAGAGCACATCGATGCCGGGCACGATGGTCTCGGGGTAGTCCGGCGCCTGGAAGTAGCCGGAGGACCGATCATCCTGGGCCAGGTTGATCACGGACAGGGTGGTGTTGGTCTCCATGTATAGTGGGATCGAGCTATTCGGGGCGAGTTGTTGCTCGGCCCGCTCAAGCGAGCTGTCGAGGTTCGAGCCATCCGGCGCCTGGACGACGCGCACTTTCATGCCACGATCGGGGCCCGGCGTCGGACGCGCATTGGCCGCGTTGAGCGAGGCATAGGTCACGGTAAAGCTCCAGGGAGTCGTTTGGTTTGTGCCCTGGCTGTCGTTGAATGAAATGCTGGCGGAGTTGAGCGCGCCGCTGGTCGGCAGTGGCGTCATCGCCCAGGTCACCGTCGCACCGTCGGCCGTGGGTTGAACCGTCGGGGAGACCGTCTGGCTGTTGACCTGCAGCACAATCGAGTTCGTATCGACCGAGGTGTCCCGGTTCTGGATTTGCACCACAATGGTCGGCGAGACGCTCTGCACGGTGGCATCGGGCGCGGGTTGGATCGAGAGGATCGTGGCGCGTTGGACGCCCGTCTCCGCCACCGGCACGAAGATGAGGTAGTTCTGGTAGCGAGCGGAAGAAGACGTGTCCGCGGTGATCTGGCGCAAGCGGAGGGTGGTTTTGCCCGAAAGCCGCAGCACCACTTTGTTCAGGCCGGAGCCGTCGGTGAGCGGGACGTTGCGGAAGGTATAGCCCGTCAGTTTGCCCAGGAACGAACCGAGCAGGTTTACCGTCTGACTCGGCTGCGTCGGGTCGCTGGTAACCCCTTCGAGGACGCTGTCCGCTTCGGGGAAGCCCACCACCGCTTCGCGCAGGTACACCTCGTAGCTGCCGGCGGCGAAGTCCTTGGTGTAATTGAGCCATTCGTCTGTGGCGATGTCACCCACGTCGTAGTCGTAGATGAGGCTGCTCGGGTCAAACTGCGGCCGCGGTTGGTCGAGGGAGTGCTGCATGCGCACCGGATCCTGGGTGCGGTACAGCGTGTCGTTCCCGCTGGGGGACGTCCGCGCGTCATGGAAATCGACGCCTTCGGCGCCCACCTGGTCGGTGTATGAGTTGGGCGACTGCCCGCCCCCTTCGGCTGTACGCACGGGATTGTCAAAATACTGCCCGCTGCTGAAGTTGTAGTCCTCGATCTCGATCACTCGATCACTCGAGGTGAACGTGTCGAAGTAAATGGTATTGGTGACGCTGGCGTTGTCCGAGTCAGTCACGATCAGGTCGGCGACATGGTTGGTGTTCGAGTCGATGCCGGAGGCGAGCGTCACGGTGCGGTTTGTGGCGGGACCCGAGAGCGCCAGGCCATTCGCGCTCGTGAACAGAGTGCTGTTGATGCTCACCGAAATACCCGCGTCCGGGAGCGGGTTGTCATCGGAAGCGGTGAACGAGAGCGTCACCGGCGCGGTGAGGAAGGCCGCGCCGTTCTTCGGCGAGACATCCGTAATCCTGGGGGGTTGGTTGGTGGCGCCCGGGGGTTGGGAGGCCATGAGGTTGTCGTACACCACCTGGTAGCCGTTGGGATCGGTGCCGTTGTCGGCGTAGAGATAGAGCGCCACGTTGCCGTTCATACCGACGTACGGTGCGGGCGGGTCGTCCGTCCCATCGCTCAGAATGTCGGCGCCCGGCGTATCCACGAAGGTCTTGTCCCACAGCACTTGGTTGTTGTTCTCCTTGTCGAGCACGCGGCCACGGATTGTCACGTTGGCGTTTTGCACCGTGAGCGTGAGTACCAGCGTCACGTAGTTGTTCTTCACCGCAGGGTTGGGCGTGTCATCGACGAAGTACTTGTTGATCCCTTTAGTAACCAGAATGTCGCTTTCCGATAAGGCCAGGCCGTAACCGGCCAGCGAGTTGGCGCCTGTCGCAGTCGGAATGAACGCCAGAACCGCATAAGAATCCGGACCTTGCCCGTTGACCATGTCCACCGCGAACTCGTGACGCGTTCCTTCGTCGAGCGAGAAGGTCTTCGAGGTCTTGGTGCTCGCCACGAAGTACGGCTGGCCTATGGCGTTCATATTGTAAGTGAACACACCATTCGCCTGCTGGCCACCTTTCTGGCCCAACACGGCCAGCGGAAGATTCGCCGGGTCGGAATCCTCCCAACCGCTCCGCTGTGCCACGTTGAAATCGTCCAGGACCGCCGCGTCCGTGACGTAATAGATGGCGTTGTCATAGACGACCTGGTATCCGCTCGGGTCCGTCCCGTTGTCGGCGTAGAGGTAAACGACGAAGTTGCCAGTTGTGATATACGGCGCGGGCGGGTCGTCCGTCCCATCGCTCAGAATGTCGGCGCCCGGCGTATCCACAAACGACTTCTCCCAAAGCACCTGGTTGTTGGCGGCCTTGTCGAGAACCTGGCCCGTGATGTACACGTTGCCGTTCTTCACGGACAGGTTCAGCACGAGGGTCACATTGGCGTTCTTGACCGCAGGGTTCGGCGTGTCGTCGATAAAGTACTTGTTGATCCCCTTGGTGATCAGGATGTCGCTTTCCGATAAGGCCAGGCCGTAACCGGCCAGCGAGTTGGCGCCGGTGCTGGAAGGGATGAACCCCATGACGGTGTAGGAGTCCGGTCCCTGCCCGCTCACCATGTCCACGCGGAATTCGATCGTCCTTCCCTCTTGCAATTCAAAGGTCGGGCTCGTCTTGGTGCTGGCGATAAAGTAGGGCTGGCCAATGGCGTTCATGTTGAAAGTCAACACACCATTCGCCTGCTGGCCACCCTTCTGGCCCAGCACGGCTAGCGGAAGATTCGCTGGGTCGGAATCTGCCCAACCGCTTGGTTGTGGCGCGTTGAAATCGTCCAGGATGGTCGCGGAAACCGGAAGCACGGTGGCCAGGCCGAGCGACAATGCCACGGCGACGGGGTTGAATACTTTGCTGGATGAGCTGTGGTTCATAACTAGACTCCGGTGAGGCGCGCCCAACCGGCGACGGTCCGCGGAATGCCTCCATTCCTTTCCGGACCGACGGCTGCAGTGTTCGCGGCTGGCGGCGCAAGGGTCATGTGGATTGCGGGTGATTCTTTGCCCCAACTCCCGCTGAAGTCAACCCCCTTTCTGTGGAGACTTCGAACGCACACAAGCCGAGCGGGGGACAGCGATGGATAATCCTGTTGTGCCGCCGAGCGGGTCGGTGTATGCAGAAGCACTTGAACGGCGAGTGAAGGTGCTGGACGTGGCTATGATTTTGCGGCGCGACGGAGTTTTTGCGGCGTTATGGACGCCAACAGACGCGAAAGGACGCCTTTTGGAGTCTGAGCTCAAGACGATTCTGCGGTTTGTCCGAAGCAAAGCGGTTCACGGGATCCTCACACTGGGCAGCACGGGCGAGTTTCCGCACTTGGGGTTAGCCGTTCGTCGCCGAGTCATGGAGGTGGCGGCTGGCGAGGGCGAGGGGTTGATGGTCCTGGCCAATATCAGTGACATCCGCCCCGGCGTGGTGAGTGAGTTGGGGCGTCAGGCGCGCAGTCTGGGGCTGTCGGCCGTGGCCCTGCTGCCTCCCTGCTTTTACCAGGTGGCCCAGGCTGACCTGGTGGAGTTCTTCGTCCGCGCCGGCCAGGCCGCACAACTGCCGCTGTTGCTTTACAACTACCCGGAACGGACCGGCAACCGCATTGAACTGGAGACCATCGGGGCGGTGGCCGACCGCACTGCCCTGATGGGGGTTAAGCAGAGTGGCGCGGATTTCGATTACCATCGTCCTTTGGTCCAATTGGGCCGTGAGCGAGGCTTCGTGGTCTTCACGGGATCGGAGCCACGGCTGGCTGAGGCGATGGCCCTGGGCGTGACAGGTTGCGTCAGCGGCCTGGCCAATGCCGTGCCGGAATTGGTGGTGGAGGTTTTTGAGGCCGCCAAGGCGGGACGCGCGCCCAGTGTTGCCACGACCGTGAGCCGTCTCCAGGCGTTGGGTCGGCTGATGGAGACACTGGAATTCCCGCTCAACGTCTCGGCGGCCATCGCCGCGCGCGGGTTGCCTGTCGGAAAGCCCAAGTCCGTGGTGTCGGCGAGTACGCAGGCGCGCTACCAGCGGCTGGTGCTCGAGCTTCGCCACTTGTACCGCGAGTGGAACCTGATCTAAGCAGACCGCCAACGCCACCGGACCCGCCGAGCGCAGGGCCGTGCCATTCTGCCTCGAACTACAAGTGGTGGGTGGTGTTCATGCTTTGGTTCATCTGCTTCTTCAACTACGCCGATCGCCAGGCGATCTTCGCGGTCTTCCCGAAACTGAAGGAGGAATTCGGCTTCGACAAGGTTCAGCTCGGTCTGATCGGCTCGGCCTTTATGTGGGTTTATGCGGCGGGCGCGCCATTGGCGGGTTTCACTGGTGATTGGGTGCGCCGGAAGGAGCTGATTCTGGGGGGTTGCCTGTTCTGGAGCTTCGTGACCGTGACCACCGGTTGGTGCCAGCGGTTCTGGCACTTTGTGAGCGTCCGCGCCTTGGAGGGTATGGGCGAGACCTTCTACTTCCCCGCGTCGATGTCGCTGCTCAGCGACTACCACTCGCCCAGGACCCGCTCCCGTGCCATGGCGTTTCATCAGTCCAGTGTTTATCTGGGCACGATCGGTGGGAGCTGGCTCGGCGCGTGGATGGCCGAGTACTACGGCTGGCGTATCGGGTTCTACTTCTTCGGACTGTCCGGCATGATCCTGGCGCTGGCGCTCTACAAGTTCCTGAAAGAACCCCGGCGAGGCCAGTCCGAGCTCGAATCGCCGTTGGCGGACGGCGGCAGTCCGCCCACCGTCGCCGAAGTGCTGCGCGCGATCTTTCGGACGCCGACGGCCGTGGTGCTGCTGTTGGTCTTTGTTGGGGCCAACTTTGTGGCGACGATTTTCCTCACGTGGACGCCCACTTTTCTTGTGGAGAAATTCCACTTCCGCCTGACGACCGCCGGCTTGACCGGCACGGTGTTCATTCATTTGGCCAGCGCAATCAGCGTGCCGGTGGCGGGCACTCTGGCGGACTGGCTCTCGCGCAGACTCCCGGGTGGCCGGATGCTCATTCAGGCCACGGGGCTCTTGCTGGGTTCCGGCTTTGTGATCTGGGTGGGCCTGACCAACGACGTGAAGACGCTACTGGTGGCCATGACGCTCTTCGGCTTGTGCAAGGGCTTCTACGACTCGAACATCTTCGCGGGCATCTACGATGTGGTGCATCCCCGGGCTCGAGGGACCGCCGCCGGCATCATGAACACGGTGGGGTGGGGTGGGGGAGCGCTCGGTCCGGTCTATGCCGGTTGGATGGCCAAACACGGCAGCTACGGCAACGAGATGGCGAACATGAGTGTGGCCATTGCTTACGGTGGCGCCATTTACCTGGTCGGGGGGATTCTTTTGCTCATAGCTGCGCTGCTGTTTGCCAAGCGTGACGTAACGCGCAAATGGGAGACTGCCGGCTGACAGCCGGCCAGGTTGCCAGCCCGCAGCCGGTTCCCTTCCTGGTTGTCTTTGCGGAGTTTGTCCAGTTCCTGGATCTGGATTTGTGTATCGCCTTGGGGCGCCGGACCTAATTCTACCAATCGAAGGCCCGTTTCTTGAGGGCGTACAGGTAGCCGACAACCAGGATGGCGAGAAACGAGAGCATGGCGAAGAAGATCAGATGACGGGTGGTTGGGTCCTTCAGCATCTCCTTATAGACGACGGCCCATGGATAGAGAAACACGACCTCGATATCGAACAGGATGAAGAGCATCGCGACCAGGTAGAATCTGACGGACATGCGCGTATTGCCTTCGCCGACGGGCACCATGCCGCATTCGTACGCGGTGTCTTTGACTTTAGTTCGTTTACCCCGAACGCCCAGCCAGACTGACAACGCCAGGCAGCCCCCGGAGAAAGCCAAAGCCAGCAGCGCGAGCATCAGGACCGGCACGTACTGTGTCAGTTGCGGTTCCATACCGGCACGCTAGGGGTGAGGGGGATGCGTTGGCAAGTTGATTCAGGTTCCACCGGGGCCGCAGCAGGATCGGCCTGGTGAGGTTTGACCTTCGGGCTCGGGTCCGGGGTGGGCCACCGCCACGTTTCAGCGCGGGCCTGGCCGTGTCCGCAAAAGGCTCGCAGGCACCCGGCGCCAAGCTGGGACCAACGATTAAGCCTATCCGGTCGGGAATTGAACGAGACTAATGCTTGACTCGTCGCACAGAAGGCGTATTACTGGCGGCGCAATTCGCAATCAGCAGCACATGCGCGGTCCTGGAATTTCATGAGAGGACATTTACCGGCGTGCCGGTGGTGTCCTTGTTTTTTTGGGGACGCCTTGTGTTCGACGTGAGGAGCAGTTATGGCCAGTGGTAAAGTCAAGTGGTTCGACAACAAGAAGGGGTTCGGTTTCATCGCTCAGGAAGCCGGCGCCGATGTGTTCGTGCATCACACGTGCATTCTCGGCAAAGGCTATAAGACCCTGAATGAAGGCGAGACCGTCACCTTCGAGATCATTGAGAGTGGCAAGGGGCTCAAAGCCCAGAACGTGCAGCGCGCCCAGGCTGAGTAACCTGACTTTTGGTCCTGCACGCCCGTCCGCCTGCTAGACGGGCGCAGGCTTTTCCTTTCGCCGCCGTCGCTCCCTGGCTAGGATTCAACTCATGTTGAATCGGGCCAGCCAACCGATTGCGAATCTATATATCCACGTGCCTTTTTGCGCGCGGAAGTGCGCCTACTGCGCCTTCTACTCCGAGGTGGGGAGTGCCAGCCTGATCGAACGCTACGTGGCGGCGCTGATCCGGGAGATCCAACTGGTGAGCCACGACTTGCAGCCACGCACGGTTTTCTTTGGCGGCGGGACGCCGTCCCTGCTGAACCTGCGCCAGTGGGAGCGGATCCTGCGGGCCGTGGCGCGCCTGCACGAGGGAGGCGGCAGCGAATGGACGGTGGAATGTAATCCGGCCAGCGTGTCACTCGACAAAGCCAGGCTGTTCCGGGCGCATGGCGTGAACCGCGTCTCCCTGGGCGTGCAGTCGTTGAACGAGGACCTGCTGAATCGCCTCGGCCGGGTCCATGACCGCGGGACGGCCTTCAAGTCCTTTGACACGCTGCGCGCCGCGGGTTTCACGAACATCAATCTGGACCTGATGTTTGCGATTCCGGGCCAGACGCTGGCGGCGTGGCGTGAGACCCTGACGGAGGCAACCGCCTTGGGCAGTGAACACCTTTCTTCCTACGAAGTGACCTACGAAGAAGACACCGCGCTGTTCGCGCAACTTGAATCGGGCCAGTGCGCGGTGGACGAGGAACTGGCATGTTCCATGTACGAGGAGTTGCTCGGGGCCGCCGCCGCCACCGGCTACCAGCAATATGAGATCTCCAACTTCGCCAGGCACTCGTCGCCCGAACCCAACGAGCTGCCGGACCACGCCTGTCAGCACAATGTCAACTACTGGCGAGGCGGCTGGTTCTATGGACTGGGCCCGAGCGCCACTAGTTATGTGCGCGGGGTGCGAACCAGGAACCGGGCCGATACGCAGCTCTACTGCGCGGATTTGGAGGCCGGCCATCGGTCAATTGAATCTTGCGAAGAGTTGTCGCCCCTGGCGCGCGCCGGGGAAACGGCCGCGTTCGGTCTGCGCATGAATGCGGGCTGGCCCTTTGCTCAGTTCCAGCGGGTCACAGGTTGGGATTTGCGGGTTGAATGGGCTCAAGAACTGGATCTGTTGGTGGAACGGGGCTGGGGTCGTCGTGATCACCAGCGGTTCTGGTTGACCGACCGGGGGCTGCGCTTTGCCGACGCGGCCGCCGAGTATTTCCTGCGCTAAGGCGCCAACCCGATCAGTCCACCAGAAGGTCCGAGCCGGAAACAAGCCGCGCGCGATATTCGACGCTCGACATTTTTTCGGACGTTGGACACTCTCGCGCCATGACAAAACCGGTGTTGGGTCGTGGCCTGAGCGCCCTGCTGGCGGGGTCTGCCGCTACGTTTAAGCCGGCTCCTGGCGGGGTTGCGGTGCCGGTGCCCATGCCGCCGGAAGCCTCCGCCGATAATCGCGAGCGGGTGGAGCGTCTGCGCATCGTGCTCATTCAACCTTCGACCTTGCAGCCCCGCAAGGATTTCCCCGCCGAGTCTCTGCGCGAGCTGGCCGATTCGATCAAGGCCCAGGGCATCCTGCAACCGCTCATTGTGCGTCCGCGGGGCGGAGGCTACGAGCTGATCGCGGGTGAACGCCGCTGGCGCGCCGCCCAGGCATTGGGACTCACGGAGGTGCCGGCCATCGTGCGGGAGGCCGATGACCGCATGGTGCTGGAGATAATGCTGATCGAGAACCTCCAACGCGAGAACCTCAACCCGATCGAGGAGGCCCAGGGCTATCAGCAGCTCCTCACCCAGTTTGAACTCACCCAGGAGCAGGCGGCCGAGAAGGTCGGCAAAAGCCGCGCCGTCGTGGCCAACTCACTCCGGCTGCTCAAACTCTCGCCGGAGATCCAGCTCCACCTTCGGGTGGGACGCTTGTCCGTGGGCCATGCAAAGGTCATCCTGGGATTGGAGGGGGAAGCGGAACAGAACCTGGCGGTCGAGCGCGTGCTGCGCGGCGGCTTGAATGTCCGGCAAACGGAGGAACTAGTCGCCCGGATCCAGGACCGCGGCGTCAGCGGACCGGGCCAGGAAGCCGTGCACCATCGGGGGCGATTTGTCCGTGACGCACACATCGTCGCCTTGGAGAACCGACTCCAGGAACACTTCGGCACCAAGGTGTCGCTCCGCTACCGACGCGGTCGAGGCTTGGTGGAATTGCGATTCTTCAGCGACGCTGAGCTGGAGCGCATTCTCGAGATTGCCGGTGTGAAAATGGATTGAGTCCGATCTGGCGGTGCTATATTCCTGTCGGCTCAATTGTCCGATGACCGTTTGACCCATGAACAACACGCCCGAACTGCGCGAACGTTGCGCCCGGAAACTCCTCAGTGCTGCTGCGTCGGCACGCGGTTTCAGTGCCTTCATTGGCCTGGATGGTTTTGTGGATGAAATCCTGCACGTGGTGGACAAGCGCGAGAGCGCCGAGAAGTACCAGCGTCTGCCGATGATTGCCGCGCTGGCTGAGCGCATCAAGGGTGCCGTTGGCAAGAGCACGAACCTGGAGGTCGTCAACCAACTGACCAAGCTGGGGGGCAACGGACCGATCATGGCTAACGCGCTCGCCAGTTTCGGCTTCCGGGTCACCTACCTGGGGATGCTCGGGTATCCGACGATGCACCCGGTATTCAACGACTTTGCCAAACGCGCCGAGGTCCACACGATTGGCGAGCCGGGGCACACCGACGCGCTGGAGTTCGAGGACGGCAAGATCATGGTGGGCAAACACTCGCCGCTCAAGGACATGAACTGGGCCAATATCCAGGCGCGCTTCGGCAGGGAGAGGTTCGCGGAGCGGTTCGGCTCGGCGGACCTGGTGGGATTCGTTAACTGGACCATGCTGCCCTACATGAGCGACGTGTGGCAGGCCTTGCTTGGCGAGCTCTGTCCGGCGCTGCAAGGCGCTCGGCGGACGCTGTTCTTCGACTTGGCCGATCCGGAGAAGCGGTCGCCGGCCGATCTCGGGCGCGCGCTCCAGCTCATCGCCAGTTTCGAGAAGTACTTCAATGTGACCTTGGGGCTCAACGAGAAGGAAGCTTGCAGCGTCGCGGATGTGTTGGGCGTCCCCGTCAAAGACCGCTCCCCGGAGGGATTGTCGGCCCTTGGCCTGGAGCTCAACCGCCGGGTGCCGACCGGCACCTTGGCCATCCACCCGGTGAAGCACGCCCTGGCCATCAGTGGGGATAACGTAACGGTCATGGAGGGGCTCTACACCAACAAGCCGCTCATCACCACCGGCGCGGGTGACCACTTCAATGCCGGCTTTTGCCTCGGTAAGATGTTGGGCCTGGACAACGCCCTGAGCCTGCTCATCGGAGTGACCAACTCCGGCCACTATGTCCGCACCGCCCACAGCCCGACCATCGCCGATCTGGCAGGGATCCTGCGCAACTGGCCAACCGATTGACGGCACCCCAGCCGCCGTGGCCCGCAACCAGGCCCGCACGTGACTGGCGGCTTCTCACCCAGCAACTCCGGATGATTCTCCCTGTCGTCACCTACGGTCACCCGGTGCTCCGCGCCAAAGGCGCGCGCGTGCAACAGGTCACACCCGCGATCAAAAGATTAGTGGCGGACATGTATGAAACCATGCACGCCGCCCACGGCATCGGGTTGGCGGCGCAACAGGTCGCGCAAACCGTCCAGGTCGCCCTCTTCGATCTGCGCGACGTGAAAGATCGCCCCTCCACGCTGGAAGTGGACGGGCACCCCGCCGACGTGGAAGCGTTCATGCCACTGGTCCTGATCAATCCGGAGCTTCAACCACTGGGCGACCCCGTGACCGGGCCCGAAGGTTGCCTGAGCTTCCCGGAGATCTTCGCCGATATTACCCGACTCGGCATGGTGGACGTGGCGGCCTTGGATCAAGAGGGCCGGCCGGTCACCTTCCGCTGCGGTGGGCTGCTCTCGCGGGCGATCCAGCACGAGACCGATCACCTCCATGGGATCCTCTTCATCGACCGTATGAGCCGGAAGGTCAAGGAGGAGTTGCAGCCCGAACTCGACCGGCTCCAGGCCGAAACGAAAGCGGCTCTGAAGCGAGCCGAACGCCAAGTATCCCAAACAGGATAGGCGTTGGCTTGTGGAGTCTGATTTGTGGAGTCTGATTGGGTAACCTGAGAGCGGCAATGATGCAGATCGAACTCTTTCAGGAGCCGGAGCTACGCTCCATCGAGCCGTTCACGACCCAGCTTTTGAAGTGGGTCGGGAACAAGCAGCGTTTCGCTCACAGAATTGCCGCCTGCTTTCCTGACCGGATGGGGACGTATTTCGAGCCGTTCCTGGGCAGCGGTGGAGTGCTGGCGACTCTGGCCCCCAACCGCGCCGTCGGCTCGGACTGCTTTCGTGCTCTGATCGAAATCTGGAAGACACTCAAACGGGCACCGGAAACCCTCGAGCAATGGTATGCCGAGCGATGGCGGCTGGTTCACGAGCGGGGAAAGACGGAGGCTTACGAATCAGTGAAGGCCTCGTACAACGCGCATCCGAACGGGGCAGACCTGCTGTTCATCTGCCGCGCCTGCTATGGCGGTGTCGTCCGGTTCCGCCAAGCTGATGGCCACATCTCCACGCCCTGTGGCGTGCATGACCCGATCAGCCCGGAAAGCTTCGCTGCGCGCGTGAACGTGTGGCGTCGTCGCACCTCTGGCGCCGAGTTTTTCCACATGGAATACCAGGAGGCTATGGAGATGGCGGTGCAGGGCGACCTCATTTACTGCGACCCCCCCTACAGCCATACGCAAGCGATCCTTTACGGGGCACAGTCCTTTTCCTTGCAGCATCTGCTCGACGTCATCGCCCGGTGCAAAACCAGAGGTGTAAAGGTGGCGTTGAGCATTGACGGCACCAAGCGTTCCGGCGACTTCATCTGCGATTTGCCGCTTCCAGATGGACTCTTCGAGAGGGAGATGTTCATCGACTGCGGACGCTCGATGCTGAGACGGTTTCAGATGGACGGGCAGACGCTGGAAGGCGAGGTCGTAGCCGACCGTCTATTGCTGACCTATTGATCCCCATAGCTGCCCGCGCGCGCCCCGCTTGACAGGACGCTCGGCTTGCCACAGCTTCGATTCAGCCATGAAACCGCTCGTCCACCTCGTCCTGCAACGCTGACCTCAATCCCAATCCTGTATGGAATCCCACCTAAGCCGGCGTGACTTCCTGAAGCGAGCCGCCTTCACCACGGGCAGCGCCGTTCTGCTCGCGCCATCGGGCTTTGCCCGGAAGCTTTCGCCAAACGACAAGCTGAACCTCGGCGTCATTGGCGTGGCGGGTCGCGGTCGGGACGATCTGAACGAAGTCAGCAGCCAAAACATCGTTGCCTTGTGCGACGTCGATGACACCAAACTGGCTGCGGCCGCCAAGAAACTCCCGGGCGCAAAGACCTACAACGATTTTCGCCGCCTCATGGACCAGAAGGACATCGACGCGATCGTGATCGGCACGCCCGATCACACGCACGCCGTGGCGGCGATGGCGGCGCTCAAGAGCGGTCGCCATGTTTATTGCGAGAAGCCACTGACCCGGACGGTGTCCGAGTGTCGGATCGTGACCGAGTTGGCGCGGAAGCGCGGATTGGTGACGCAGCTCGGCACCCAAATCCATGCGCTAGACAATTACCGCCGGGTCGTCGAGTTGATCCGGACCGGGGCCATCGGGCTGGTGCGCGAGGTGCACGTCTGGGCGAGCGCGGTTTATGGCGGCATGGAACTGCCCAAGGACGAGCCGCCGGTTCCGCCCGGCTTGCACTGGGATCTCTGGCTCGGGCCGGTCGAATTCCGTCCATACCACCCGGAATACGTGCCGGCCAGGTGGCGGAACTGGTGGGCCTTTGGAGGGGGCACGCTGGCGGACTTTGGCTGCCACTTCATGGACCTGCCGTTTTGGGCCTTGGAACTCCGGCACCCACTCACGGTCGAAGTCATCGACGGCCCCCCGGTTAATCCGGAGTCGGTTCCGCCCTGGTTAATCGTTCGTTACACGCACCCGGCGCGCGGTGACAAACCGCCGGTGGTGCTGACCTGGTACCAGGGCGGCAAACAGCCAGCGCTGCTGGAGGGCGAACACCGGGAGGCCTTCAAGAGCGGCGTGCTGTTCGTCGGCGAGAAAGGCAGGCTGCTGGCCGATTATACCCGGCGGCAGTTGCTGCCGGAGAAAGAGTTCGAGGGCCTCAAGCCGCCGACACCGTTCATTCCCAATTCCATTGGCCATCACAAGGAATGGATCCACGCCTGCAAAACGGGTGGCGCGACGACTTGTGCGTTTGACTATTCCGGCCCGTTGACCGAAGCGGCGTTGCTCGGCAACGTGGCCTACCGCGTCGGACAGAAGCTCGAGTGGGATGCCAAGGGAATGCAAGCCACCAATTGCCCGGCCGCGGAGCGTTTCATCAAACACCAATACCGCAAGGGCTGGAGCCTTTGACCCGCAGGGCGCGGCGTCGGCGGGGCCGGTCAGGGACTGGCTGACGGCTTAACGTCCGGGCTCGTCGGGTTCCCGGATGGCACAGTCAGCGCATTGGTGCCTTTGGTTTTGGCCTCCTTGTCGTTGAGGTTGCGCAGCAAGCGATTCTTCATGGCGGTGTACATTTCGTTCGTCACGGTTTCGAGATGCTTGCGCGCGGTGTCAAAGCCGCCCGTATTCAACTCGATCCGGGCAAGGTGCAGGTAAACGCCCTGTCGCTCGATGTCGTCGTTGGCGATTTTGAGCGCATAGTGCCAAGCGGTCAGCGCCGCCGATTTCCATTTGGCCTGGGCTTCCGGCGTGGGCTTGGGTTTGAACCCGTAGTAGCTTTGCGCCAGATCGGTCGCCAAGGGAAAATTGTCAGGGTCAAGTTTGACGGCTTTGCGGTAGAGCTCCAACGCACGCTCAAAGACCGCGTCCTCAGTGAGGTGATAGTACTCCATGGCATCCTTGCGGAACAGGTAAACGGCCGTGGCCAGATTCTGAAAATAAACCGGCTCGTCCGGGGCGAGTTCGATGGCCTTCTCGTAACATTCAAGGGCCTTGATGGTGGGGCCACGGTGGCCATAGTGATTGGCGAGGTTGTTCCAGGCCGCGGGATTTCCGGGGTCAAGGTCCCGGGCCTTTTCCCACTGCTTGACGGCGGCCTCATCGTCGCCCAGATCATAGAGGAAACTGCCGTAAGCCAGGCGGGCTGGCACGTGTTTGGGATGCCGCACCAGAAAACCCTCGTAGGCCTTCCGGACCGGTTCCAGGCGTTGTTCGATCCGGAGGGTCAATGCGGCGGACGCGACACCGCCGTCCTGGCCGGCGACGGCTTTATGGTCGCGGAGCCATTTGTCCACCTCCTGCTGGGCGGCATTGTCCGAGGCGATCAGCTTCAAGTACTCCTGCTCGGCCGGGTCATTGGGATCAGACACCTGCGCCGCGAGGCCCGTACTCTTGACGATGGCGTTGCTGACGGCAACCGGGGAGTTGGTTGCGAGTAAAGCGCCCAGCAACCCCATCAGGAGTTCGTTCACGGCAGAACAGTAGCAGGCTCGACCAAAAGGACAAATGACTTCTGGTCAGCGGAGCGCGTGAGAACCTGGCGCAGAGCGTGATGGCTGGATCCCAACCGGCAAGGCTGGCACTGGACTCAGGGCCGGCGGACCGCTACTGTGCCAGGCATGACACTCGAGGATCACCTCGGCGATATCATCCGCAAAGGGCGTCTGAACGCGGGCCTTTCTCCGGAAGCCGCGGCGCAGGCTGCGGGCATCTCTGCGTCGGAGTTGGTGACACTGGAAGAGTCGGGGCGCGTGACGAAAGCCCTCGACTACGCAGCCTTGGGGGCCTTGCTCGGCCTGGATGGCGGCAAGTTGGCGGGCATTGCCAGCGGTTGGCAGCCACCACCACCCGAACTGAGCCGGTGGCGTGAGTTGCGTGTGATCACAACCAGCGTCGGCGGTATGACCGTGAACTGTTATCTGGTGTGGGACGAAGTCACCCGTGAGGCAGCCCTGTTCGACACCGGTTGGGACGCGGCGCCCATCCTTGAGCTGACGCAGGCGAACGGGCTGCAGCTCAAACATCTGTTCCTGACTCACCTCCATACCGACCACGTGGCCGCGGTCACATCGGTCAGGGAGAAGTTCCCGAAATTGCGTGTACATTCCAATGACAGGATGGCCCCGCCCGATCAGCGCAATCGGCCGGCCGATTGCATCCCTTTGGGCAGCTTGCGCATCACTCACCGGGACACGCCCGGCCATTCGCCGGAGAGCGTGACCTACATCGTCGGCACCTGGCCGGAAGACGCGCCGCACGTGGTCATCGTCGGGGATGCGCTCTTTGCCGGATCGATCGGCCGGGCGAATTTCTCTGCCGAACTGGGGAGGCAGAGCGTGCGGGAACAGGTACTCTCCCTGCCGGCGGAGACCTTGATCTGCCCGGGACACGGGCCGCTGACGACGGTGGCCCAGGAAGGGACGCACAATCCGTTCTTCTGAGAGGCATCGGGCTTTGTTCGCGGCGGCGGGTCGTGGGTCCGCGGCGTCCGGAGCGGTTCAGATCACCATCTTCCGACAGTAGAAGGCCTCGGCGTATCTGCTGGGCGAACGGCATTCCATCCCGCGCAGACGCAGCAAGGCCAGGAAGGTCTCGCGCGTGAACCAATCCCGGCGCTTCTGGCTCGGGAAGCTTCGCAGCAGGAACTGGATTTTGCGCCGACAGATCGCCGTATCCAACGGGACAAAAAAGTTCGGGCTGCCCAGGTCCCCGTCGTATTTGGGGATTTCGTACTCCAGGATCAGGTGGTTGCGAAACACGTTCCAGGTGAGGTGGGAGACCAGGCGATGGTCCTGGTGCAGATCATCGCGGTAGTGGGTGAAAATCAAGTCGGGATTGCAGATCTGCTGGAGCGAGAGGAAATGCTCTTTGATGTCCTTGCCGAAATGCGGGAAGAAGCTGTCGCGGTATTCGTGGCAGATCACCCTCACGGTCCTGGCGCCGGCCAGCAACAGCGCGGCGCCGGCTTCCGCTTCCCGCCGGCGGACAGCGTCGGCGCTGAAGATCACCCAGGTTACGGCGAGGCGTTTGCGTTCGGCGAGCCACCTGAGGATGGTGCCCCCACAACCGATCTCAATGTCGTCACTGTGTGCTCCCAGACAAAGAATATGGGTCGGGGCGTTTGACTTTAGATTCAGGCTGATGGTCTGCATCGGAAGGGCTGGGATCAAAAGGGATTAGCGGAGTTATGGCAGCCAGGCCCGCTACAAGGACTCGTCGGATCTCCAGACTTCCCACGGGGCTCGACCCTGATCGTAGAGGGCGTCCAATTGCTGTTTGTCTTTGTAGGTATCCAGGCAAGTCCAGAAGCCATCATAGGGATAGGCGCAGAGTTGCTTCTGCTTGATCAACCGCTGGAACGGTTCGCAAACAAGTTCCTCGCCGGGTTTGAGATACTTGAAGATGTCCTGTTTGAAGATCAAAAAACCCCCGTTGATGAGCAGATCCATTTGGTTGATATCGGCAATCCGGGTGACGTGTCCCCGGTCGTTAACCGTGGTGAAGTGAGAGGTGATATGGGGCTTCACCACCATCACCTGGGCGGTGGCATCGCGCTGGCGAAAGCAGTCGAGCATGCGCGGCAGAGGCAGATCCGTAAGGACGTCCGTGTAGTTCGCCAGAAAAACCTTCTCGCCCTGCAGGTGTTTCTCCACGGCCTTCAGTCGCTGGCCGACATTGGAGTTCAAGCCGGTGTCAGCGAAGGTGATCCGCCAGTCGTGGATGTCCGTGTTCAAGAGGTCCACTTTCCGGCCGCCTTCCGACAGGATGAAGTCATTCGAGTGGCACTCGTTGTACTTGAGGAAGTACTCTTTGAAGCTTTCGGCCCTATACCCCAGACACAGGATGAAGTCCTTATGGCCGTAGTAGGCGTAGTACTTCATCAAGTACCAGATCAACGGCCGGTTGCCGATCGGCACGAGCGGTTTGGGGATGGTTTCCGAGTAGTCCCGCAAACGCATGCCCATGCCGCCGCAAAACAAGACAACTTTCATGCGCAGAACCTTTCGCCAGGCGTCCGCTTCGGATGCGCCCGGCCACAATGCGTTTCACCCATAGACCTTCACCTTGGGAATGGGCACCACAAACCGGCCGCCCCACTCGCGGACGCAGGCCAACTGGCTCATGATCTCGTCCTTCAAGTTCCACGGCAGAATCAGCACGTAATCCGGCCTGGTCTGACTGATGCGCTCCGGCGCGCAGATCGGAATGTGGGTGCCGGGTAGAAACTTCCCCTGTTTG
>Ga0315274_10005181_pt1 | contig 19095 bp, 14 predicted proteins | sample YL17G02_20_MG_FD_203700 | JGI IMG/M metagenome (GOLD analysis project Ga0315274, IMG submission 203700) | Sediment microbial communities from Yellowstone Lake, YNP, Wyoming, USA - YL17G02_20 | ecosystem: Environmental > Aquatic > Freshwater > Lake > Sediment | place: USA: Wyoming | collected... | reverse complement strand
GAGCACTAACTCGTTGCTCAGGAGCATTCGATGACACCCAACGGCCCAGTCATCCTCGAGAACATCCCATTTGACATTGACAACGAGGTTCTGGAGCAACGATTACATCTGGAGGGGCATCACCGATTCCGCGGGGAGCTGACTCAACTCATCGAGCAGGCGCGTCCACTAGCCCAACCGCGCGCCATGTTTCGCATGGCCTTTGTGCAAGCAAGGGGTGACGATTGGGTTATCGTGGACGGGATGCGCCTGGAGAGTCGCATTCTGCGCGTAAACCTCGAGGCAGTCCACCGCCTGTTCCCGTACGTAGCGACATGCGGATCGGAGTTGGCCGACTGGGCGCGCTCGCTAGATGGCGGCTTGCAGCACTTTCTTGCCGCTGCAATCTGCGAGGCAGCCTTGTACCTTGCCTTCCGCTCGCTCAAAGAGCATATTGCCGACCGCTACGACACTGGAGACCTATCCTTCATGAGCCCAGGGTCGCTGCCAGACTGGCCACTCGATCAACAGCGCCCATTGTTCTCTTTGCTCGGCGATCCGAGAGCTGCCATGGGAGTCACGCTGACGGACAGTTTCCTCATGACACCTCTCAAGTCGGTTTCCGGGGTCTTCTTTGCCACGCGGGCAGGCTTCGAGAGCTGTCAGCTCTGTCCAAGAGACGCCTGCCCCGGACGCCGCGCACCTTACGACGAGCATCTGCTGCAGACTAAGTATCAGGGCGCACGCAAGAGTCACTTCACGCGTCCCCGTTCGTCGACAACGCAGGTCCAAAGACGCTCCACAAGACCGCGCCCACCAGGCATTAACGCTGACGTAGCTCAATTGTGCCGTCTAGTCCTCGTACACGCGCCAGAAAGGCTTCTCGGCATCCCACTTCCGGGCGAACTCATCGCCGGGCCGAACAACCACTGCTTCCGCCTGAGCGGCAACGCTTCCGTCCTGCAGCCGCAGCTCCGCCGCAACCCTGGCACGCGCCTTCGATCGCTGGACCACCCAGCCGGCCAGACTGACAGGCTGGCCCGTCGGAGTCGGCAGGCGGTACTTGACCTCCAGTCTCAACGTCACCATGAGCAGGCTATCATCGCCATCCAGCAACAAAGCCCTGCCAGCCGTCTCATCCAGCAGGGTCGCCACAATGCCTCCGTGCACTACTCCCGGATATCCATTAAAGTGCTCGGGAATAGTCAGCGTCGACCTTACTTTCTGCGCCTCGATGTCGTTGTACCAGGTTGCTCTAAGGCTCACGTCATTCTGGCGTCCGCACACGAAGCAGGTACGCGAGCTGCGTTGCCTTTCCATGATGCATTCACCTCTCCACGCACAAGCTCTGGTCAGCCGCCCCGAGCAGGTCGCACCTCCAGACGATGCACCGTCGCGGTCAGGCGATGATGGTACACCAGTACTTGCCTGGCTTCGTCCATCTCGTAGGAGCCGTCCGAGACACGCACACGGCATCCGTGTGGGTACTGATAGCCGGGCACGAAAACCTCCGTGGGCGCGCGGACTCGCGGATCATCGCGGAACTCCAGGCGGAATACGCGCCGGCGCCGGTCGAAACTCATTCGGAGTGGCTCCCCGGGTACCGCCATGGCGTACGGTCGCACCACCGCGCTGAGAGCACGACCGCCTGAGTTGAGGTCTGATGGATCGGTCCGCTGATCTGCACTGAATATCGACAGGTCTTCGTCATTCCATTGGTCGCCGCGCGCGTTGCTGTTGTCGGAGGTATAATTCCAGATCGTGAAACTCAGCAAGTTCTCTTCAAGCGCTCGCATGCTGGCGTCCATTGCCGCAACTTGCATGGAAAAGTCGCCCGTGCGATACGCCCTTTTCGCGCCCATGTCGTAGGGAATGCCCACCTCGCCGATCAGCGTGGGACTGCCATTGTCGCCCCGCCCAGCCTGATCCTTGATTCGGCAAAGCTGAGAGGCAAGGGACTTGCGCACTCGCCACGGGCCAATCACCACATTCCGGCTGGCAAAGTCCACAGTCACAAACGGGCTATAGTTCTTTGTGAATAGCGTCAGCCCATCGTACCAGTGTGCGGCGTGCACGCAATTCTCCAAGCGTTCAAATGCGACACCCGGAAGCGACTCCCCGGGCACTCCCTCAATGAATACGATGGCGCCTGGATGAACCGACCTCATCTCCTGCGCGTACCGAGAGATGAACGGTCGCAGAAAATCCGCGCCGAAAGACACGCGACGCCCATTCAACGAGGCAAAGTAGTCTGGCCTGAGTAGGCAAGGCGTGCCGCTGGCATCCGTGTCCCACACCCCGTGCACTTTCCAGATGCATTCGCGGCCGCCCTGCCAAATCCGTGCCCCCTGCAGGTTCAGCCGCTTCTTCCCAACCATTCTGGCGCCCGACAGACGCGTGTCCCACATCTCAACATCCTGTGGGTAGCCCGCGCCAAGCAGCATCGACTGCAACCCCGTCGGGGTTTCTCCCAGCCAGAGCGGGCCGCTTTTGGCGTTCAGATCCGCACAGCCAATGAACCCCGGTGACGGTTCATTCAGCGTGTCGTACCCCACGACGTTGCTCAGGCCGCGCAGCTTCATCGCCACCTGCTTCATGGCATCGATGTAATGACGCTGCAAGAACTCCTGCGCCGATTGACCGTCGACCTTGATTTGCGGAGCAAAGTTGGCTCCACCGAAAAAGAGGGTGAACATCGTGGCAGCCGCCAGCTTGGCGTAGTTGGTCGGCCAGATCATCCGTGGGAAAGGGTCGCCGTGAACCTGGTGCACGATGGCTGCGCCAGTCTCCGCCAAGCGCGTTACGTCAATGCCGACCGCCTCAAACGTCCAGCCTGGCGCTCCGTCACCTCCCGACATACGGCCCCACACGTCTTGGTGCGGGTCCATGAAGAGGCGGATCCCGTTCTCGCCAGCTGCACGCACCACTTCGTGCAGATAGTCGAGGTACTCGCGGTCATACAGACCAGGTCCCGCATGTTCTATCGCCTCCCAGGGTACGAGCAGACGGACGAACGTGAACCCCCACGACCGCAACCGCTTGAGGTGTTCGCTCGCCTCCTCCAGGGGGAACGGCCGACCTACGAATGACACGTTGCGATGGTCGAAGAAGCCTGCTTGGTTGTAAGTGGCGCCGTTCGGTCGTGCGGGCACTTTGCTGCTGCCACCCAGATTTACGCCGCGCAGAAGCAGAATGCGCCCGTGCTCGTCCTTAAAGTGCGCTCCTTCGACGCGAATCACACGCTTGCCTCCGCATCGTCTATCGTACGACCGGCGCCAGCACAAGTCCGGCAGCATAGTCTTAAGATGGGAATGCCGCGATCTTTTCAAGGAGCTGGCGGTTTGTCGGCTCGGTCAGCACCGAACCATCCGGAAACAAGATGGTCGGCACGCTGCGCACTCCGCCATTGAGCCGTTGAATTTGAGCCGTTGCCGCCGGATCCAAGTCCGCGTCTATCCACTCATAGCGCACGCCGTGCCCGTCCAACAATCGTCGCGCCCGCTCGCAGTCAGGACACCAAGTGGTTCCATATACGACGATGCCTCGAAGCTCTGCTGCCATGTCTGCCTACTCCCCGGAAAGGATATGCCGCAAGGTGTCAATATCGCCATGCCATAGCCCTGCTGCAGGCAAGCGCTCAAGCAGCACTCGCAGGCGAGGGTCGCGCTGGAATACTGTGCGAAATAGGGCTGTCGCTTGTTCAAGATGCCCAAGGTCCGCAAGAGTAACCGCCTGCCAGAAAGGCAGCTCGGCGATTTGCGGCGCGATCTCAGCCGCCTGGCGGTACTCCGCCAGAGCACCCGGCACGTCATTCTGCCCAAGCAGCGCGTCGCCCTGATTCATGTGCCGATACGCCCGGTTCAGGTTCACTAACCGACGCAACTCGCGGTTCGGCTCTCCATGGTCCTCGACTCGAAGATCAAGCAGTACATCGTCCCATACACTCCCAGTCGACTGCGCTCTCGCAATGCGCATGGCCGCACTCTGCGCACCTCGCAAGTCGCCTCCAGCTGCCTCCGCCGCCTCTAGGGAAGCCAACATGCGCTCTGCCAGGTCACCCGTGGCCTCGCGGAAGGCGCGCGCCATGGCAGGCCAAACAGCGCCGCTGCTCATCATGTTTGCCTGGCACGCGAATCCTTCACCCACTTCGTGTCCTGCCAGGGCGATACACCGTGCGCCGGTGTGAACCGCCACGCGCCCGGAGGCATCCACCATCGCCACCTGTCGTAGATCGCGCTCCGCATCTACCGCCAGGAGCTCCGCGAGCGCGCGTCTCGCCTCTACACCTGCGCTCATCCGAGCCAGGCCTTTCGGCCCATAGCTCACCTCTACCATCGCTTGACTTGCCACGACGCCCACGCCGGCTTCCACCCAGCAGACCAGACGTCCAACTCCAAACCAGTGGGACTGGACGGCCACCCCCAGCTCGCCCGTCCGTGCATCGCGCGCGACAATAGAGTAGGTCCCACCTGCATGCGCCGAGCCAGAGCGCTTACCGCCGATCATCGATCGCCCACCTCGCCACGGGCCTGTGCAACGGACCTTACAATCTCCACAAAGCTTGCGGCGTCCCTGCCCCGGCGCGTAGCTCCAATGCCGTCCACGTCACCACAGGACAGAATTTGCAGCGCAAACTCCGGCGCAACGCTTCCCCCATACATGACGCGCGCTTTCTCCGAAGCGGCCCCGAAATGAGTGCGCAGCCATCGCCGCAGGAGACTGCATCCAGCGGCAACTTGTTCCATCGTTGCCGGCGCCGGCGCGCCGATTGCGCCCTCTGGCTCATAAACCAACACCGCTCCATCAATCTCGTCCTCTTTACACTGCCCCATGATCCCAGTCAATTGCTGCTCGAGAGCCCTCTCGACCGGACCAGAGTACCCGCGAGGCTCGCCGATCAGCAGTATCGGACGAAGCCCTGCGTTCAGTGTCATGCGCAGTTTCCGCGCGATAGCCGCGTCATCGTCCCCCAGGTAACGCCGCACCTCCCAGTGGCCCAGGACCGCGTAGTGGCAGCCCGCGTCCGCCAGCATGGGCGCCGAGACCTGCCCCATTCGCGCCGGTTCGACTGTGTCAGCGACATTCTGGCCCGCGAGTTGAATGCGTTTGTCCCCGAGGGCTTCGGCCACTGCCCAGACCGCTGTCATGGCTGGACAAATGATAACCTCGACTGTATCCAGGTACCTGGCTGCAGCGGGTTCGAAGGCGCGCACGAATGCTCGGCTTTCAGTGATAGTCATGGCCATTTTCCAGTTGGATACGGCAACGGGCCTGCGCATCATCGGGTCCTCCTCTAGTTGCGATCCGCTCGTGGGTCTCACATGCGCCATTCTAGCATACAAGTACAAGGGGCCCAACAGGCTCAGTACGTACGTGAGCTTGCTCATCCGCACAATGCGCGCTGCAGCACCGCCTCCGTCACGTATGCTTTCCGTGGAGCTACTGCTCAAAGCGCTCCGCTCGTACGCAATCGGGTGCGCGATCATGGCCTGGCTATGCCAGGGAGCGCCTGAGGGAGGCGCCAGAACGCCAAGCCTTCGCGGCCGTCTTTGACAAGCCCCTGCTTCACCACTATACTAGCCGCGCCATGTACCTCAAACGCCTCGAACTCCGCGGATTCAAGACATTCGCACTCCACACCGATTTCCTCTTCGATGCAGGCATCACCGCAATCGTCGGCCCTAATGGCAGCGGCAAGTCAAACATCGCAGACGCCGTGCGCTGGGTGCTGGGCGAGCAAACCTACTCCGCCCTCCGCGGCAAGCGCACCGAGGACATGATCTTCGCGGGCACGAGCCGACGCGCCCAACTCGGCATGGCGGAAGCGGTCGTCACCTTTGACAATTCGAGCCGTTGGCTTCCCATCGACTTTAGCGAAGTCACGGTGTCACGCCGCGCATACCGGTCTGGCGAGAACCAGTACTTCCTCAACGGCAGCCGCGTCCGACTGCGTGACGTACTCGATCTGCTGGGGCGCGCCGGCTTGGGTCGCGGCGGGTTTGTGGTTCTCGGGCAGGGTCTGGTAGACGCGGCCCTCAGCCTGCGGCCAGAGGAGCGTCGAACGCTCTTCGAAGAGGCCGCTGGTATACATGTGTACCAGGAAAAGCGCAACGACGCTTTGTCCAAGCTCTCCGAAACGCAGAATAACTTGCTGCGAGTCAATGATATCCTCAACGAGATTGCACCGCGGTTGCGCGAGTTGGAGCGCCAGGCGAAGAGGGCGGCAGAACGTGAGCTCCTGCAGCGCGACCTTGAGCGGCTCCTTCGAATCTGGTATGGGTACCACTGGCATCGAGCCCAGGCGCAAATGCATGAGGCCGACGCCATGCTGCAACGTCGCCAGGAAGACCTCAACATGGGTCGGGGGCACCTGCATGAGTTGGACGCCCTGCTATCCAGCTCGCACTCCAGACAGAACGAGCTGCGCCGTCAGCTGAGCGTCTGGCACAAACAAAGCAGTGAGCTGCATGCGCTGGCCGAAGTCAAGGGCAGGGAGCTCGCGGTGGCACGCGAGCGAATGAACCAGATGCAAGAGCGGCGCGACGACTTGAACGCGGACCTGGCACAGGCAGAATCCAGAAGCTCCGCGCTGCAGGAGTCGTTGGCCTCCGCGCAAGCGGAACAGGCACGGCTACGTCTGCAGGTGCAGGCTGAGGCAGTCGCCATGCAGACCGTCCGCGCTGATCTGCAGACGGCTCAGGCAGCAGTCCGGCATACCGAAGACACGCTCAACTCGGAGCGCGAGTCCGCCTTCCAACTCGCAACTGCACAAGCCGACGCGGCCAACCGGGTGAGGCAAATGGGGGAGCGCTGCGACGAGCTCTGCAGAGAACAGGTGGCCCAGGAACACGAGCTGCAGTCTCTTCTCGGCCAATTCACCGTCCAGCAGGCGGAGGTGACGCGCCTGACTGCCAACCTCGCGGAGCTTTTGGCGCGGCTGGCAGCCACTGAGAATCAGCTGCAAGGCTACCAGACGCGCATTGTCGACGGCGAGAAGCAGCTTGAACAGCGCCGTTCTGCCCAGGCGGCGTCAGCACGCGCTTACGAGCGTCTCGAGACACGCAGCGACCTGTTGCGCGGTCTCCGCGAGAACATGGCTGGGTTCACCCCGGGCGTAAGGGCGCTGATGGACGCCCACCCCTCCCTGCCCGGCATCGTCGGGCCGATCGCTACGCTTCTCCGCGTCCCGCAGGAGCTCGAGCGCGCCGTTGAAGCAGCGCTCGGAGCGCACACCCAGTCTTTGGTTGTTGAGCGTTGGCAGGATGCCGAGGCTGCCATCCGCTGGCTGCGCAAGAACGCCGCCGGGCAGGCGACCTTCCTACCGCTCGATTTCCTTCCCTCCCTGCCTTCACCCGCCGTGCCGTCCGGCAAGGGAATTCTGGGTTCTGCGCAGGACCTGATCGATTGCGACGAGCGCCTGCGGCCAGCCGTACGGCAAGTTCTCGGGTCCATAGCGATCGTCCAGGACCTGGAAACCGCTCGTCTCGCACGTTCGCAGTTGGCGCCGGGCCAGGCCCTGGTGACGGTCGAAGGTGACCTAGTCCACGCAAGTGGAATGCTGTCGGGCGGATCGGAGACCGCACAGGGCGGCATGCTGGCGCAGGAGAGAGAGTGGCGCGAGCTACCCCCTCTGCTGGATGCCGCGCGCGAAGCCACTCTGATCGCCGCGAACGCCACCCAGCAATCGGAGTCCACACTCGCCCGGCTCCGGAAGGATCTCACGACCACACTCGCTGAACAGGCTGGCGTTGGCAGAGACAGGGACCGCGTACAGGGCAGCTGCTCGAGTTTGCAGCAAAACCTTGAGCGCCACCAGCATGAGATCACCTGGCGACAGAACGTGCAGGATCAGCGCAAACGCGAGCTGGCTGCTCTGGAGAACAAGGCAACCGCGCTTGAGCGTGAGGCGGCGAACCTGGCCGAGCAGCATGGCACACGCAAGGCAAGCCTCAACGCATTGCTCGAGCACCAGGAGCTATTCGTTTCTGCGTCCGAGACGGCCAGACTAGCGCTCGCTCAGGCTGAGACCAATCTTGCAGTCACCCAGCGGCAGTCCAGGGCTCACGAACAGCTGGTAGCTGGTCAGCAGGCCAGTCTCGAGCAATTGCATCAGGAGATCGCAGCCAGGTCTCAGCGTCTGAGTGAAATGGCTCGCCAGGTCGCCGACCAGGAGATGCTGGTCGGCCAGCAACAGAGCGAGGCCAGCACCTTGAGTGCTCGGATTGCCGAAGTGTCGCTACACCTTGATCCTGCCGAGGCAGAGCTTTCCTCGCTGGAAGAGCAGCTTGTGTCCCTGGACCAGGAGCTGACGCGTGCCAGGCAGCGGGTCTCCGAACTCGAAATCCTGCACAATCAGCAGATCCTGGAAAGGGAGCGACGACAGGACGCGCTTGAGGCGATGGAGCAGCACATCGAGGAGGACCTGGGTGACATCGAGTACCCGACAGAAAGGGTGCAACAGTTGCGAATGGAATTCCTGGCCCGCGATCGGCAGGTGCTCGGAGTTCCCGAGACGCTTCCGGACAACCTCAACGTCGAGATCCGCGATCTCAAGGCACGACTGCGCAGGCTTGGTGGAGTGAACCCGGCCGCGCCTCAGGAGTACCAGGACGTCCATCAGCGCCACGAATTCCTGCGCACCCAGCTTGCCGACCTGCAGCAGTCATCGTCGTCACTGCAGCAGGTGATAAAGGAACTCGATCAGGTCATGGAAAGAGAGTTCCTGTCCGTCTTCACGGATACTGCCGAGCACTTTGCGCACTACTTCGAACACCTCTTTGGAGGAGGGCAGGCCAAGCTGACCCTGGCCGATCCTGACAGCCCCTCCTCGAGCGGAGTGGAAATCATTGCGCGCCCGCCCGGTAGGCGTCAACAGTCCCTCGCGCTGCTGTCCGGCGGCGAACGTGCGCTCACGGCCACCGCTCTTCTCTTTGCGCTGTTGAAGGTCAAGCCTATGCCGTTTTCTATGCTTGATGAGGTGGACGCCATGCTGGACGAGGCCAATGTAGGTCGCTTCCGTGACCTGCTCAAGGAGTTCTCCGCGCTCACCCAATTCATCATCATCTCGCACAACCGCACCACTATCGAAGCCGCTAATACACTCTACGGCGTGTCCATGACCGAAGACGGAATCTCGCGAGTCGTCTCTATGCGGCTGAAAGACAAGGGCCATCCTGTGAGTGAGGCCCGCGCTACCACATGCTAGAGCTGCCCGATTCGACAGGAGCATTCTGTGTCAAGAGTGCACATCATAGCCACCGGCGGTACCATCGCGATGGCGTCGCCAGCCGCAGGAGCACGTGCAGTTGTTGCGTTGAGCGGTGAGGACTTGCGCGAGCGCCTGCTTGGCGTAGAAGGCGCCGCCCTTCCTCAGGTTGGCACCGAAGAGTATGGTCCGCTGCCCTCCAGCCACTTTACGCTCGAACACCTGGCGGACCTGCGCGAGCGAGTGTGCGCGGCGCTAGCCTCGCACGACGTGCAGGGCGTTGTCCTCACCCACGGAACCGACACACTCGAAGAGACGGCATACCTGTTGGACTGTACGGTTCCCGGCGAAAAGGCTGTCGTGCTCACCGGAGCCATGCGAATTGCCACGGAGCCCGGGTATGAAGGCGTGGCCAACCTCTGCGCGGCCGTGAGAGTCGCTGCAAGCGCAGACGCACGCGGCCTCGGCGCACTCGTGGTCATGAACGATGAGGTGCATGCCGCACGCGATGTGACCAAGGTCCACAGCCAGAGCCAACACACGTTCAGGTCGCTATTCCGGGGTCCACTCGGTCGCGTGGACGCCGATCAGGTCCGCATCGACCGGCGACTGGCGCGCGACGTGTTGGACTACCGTGGTCTCGCACCCAGCGTATACCTCTTCAAGCTGGCCGTAGGCATGGACGCGGAACCGCTCCTTCACGTGGCGCAACTGGGTGCTAGAGGTATAGTGATCGAGTCGTTTGGCGGCGGCAGGGTTCCTCCCTGGTGGCTGGAGGCAGTCCAAGAGGCGCAACGCCTGGGCGCAACCGTCGTCATCGCCACGCGCTGTCCAGGCGGCCCCTTGTACGATCGGTACGGCTTTCGAGGTGCCTACCACGACCTCGCCCGCGCCGGCTGTCTGTTCGCCCACAACCTGAACGGGCAGAAAGCGCGGATTCGCTTGATGGTTGCCCTGGGCTCCGACAACGACGCGCAGGGCGCCAGGCTGGCGTTCAGCGACGGCGCCGCCAGCTCCCCAACGCCTGCGCTCTGAACGACTCCGTTTGCAGGCCCCGGCGGATAGGGCCTGTCGTTTGCCAGTCCAAACCAAGCGCGGTACACTCCGGGCATGGAACGCCGCATTGAGCTCAACGTGCGAGAGGGTGGCGCCCGGCTCGACACGTACATTGCCCAGATCGTGACCGACCTATCCAGGAGTATGGTACAGAAGCTCCTCAGGGCCGGCAGGATCTCCGTAAACGGCAAGGCGGTCAAGGCCAGCTACCGCATTGAGCCGGGAGACGCTGTCACAGTCCGCGTGCCACCGCCAGAGCCGACCCAGATTCTTGCTGAGCGGATCCCGCTCAACATCGCCTACGAGAACGCCGATGTGATCGTCGTGGACAAACCTGCTGGCATGGTAGTGCACCCTGCCTTCGGCCACCGCTCGGGCACACTGGTAAATGCGCTGCTCGCCCATTGCCCCGACCTGGCAGGAATCGGCGGCCAGATTCGTCCCGGCATTGTGCACAGGCTCGACAAGGACACATCCGGCCTTATCGTGGTGGCGAAAAGCGACGCTGCCCACCAGCAGCTGCAGAATCAATTCAAAGAGCGGCTAGTTCACAAGACTTATCTAGCTCTGACCGAGGGTGTTCTCACCGCGCCTTGCGGTGTCATCGACGCACCCATCGGCCGTGATCCGTTGCACCGACAGCGCATGGCGGTCCAACGCCGCGGCGGTCGGGAGGCACGAACCGAATACCGCGTGCAGGAGTACTTTCCCCAGAACTCTCTCGTGGCGGCCGAGCCTGTGACAGGGCGCACGCATCAGATCCGCATCCATTTCGCATTCATCGGCCACCCCATCGTTGGAGACCGCGTTTATGGATTCAGCAAGCAGAGATTGGGCCTGCAGCGCCAGTTCCTTCACGCCGCGCGCCTCGCTTTTGCCCTGCCCGGCTCCGGGCAGTTCGTCGAGTTTCGGTCCGAGCTCCCTTCGGACCTTGCTTCCGTCCTTACGGCGCTCCGCGCTTCTTGAGCCCAGTGCACTACCCTGCAGTCACATGAGCCCCCAGTTGCCAGGACTATCGCTTTGAGCTAGAATCCGCACTCGTGCGCGTCGCGGACGTGACGGCCGGGAGAATGGACGTGGAGTAACGCATGATTCAGACGGACGGACTCACCAGAGTCTTCGGCAAAATGGTTGCGGTCGATCATCTCACCCTTCGGGTTCCTGAGGGCGAGGTCTTTGGCTTCCTCGGGCCAAATGGCGCGGGCAAGACCACCACCGTGCGGATGCTGACTTCGCTCATCGCTCCATCGAGCGGCACTGCGGTAGTCAACGGCTATCGGATCGGCAGCGAGGACGGCCAGGTTCGCCGCAGCGTCGGCATCCTAACAGAAACACCCGGCCTCTACGACGGGCTCAGCGCAGAGCGAAATCTTCGCATCTTCGCAAGCCTGTACGAGGTTAAGAACCCTGCTGCACAGATCGAAAAGTACCTCAGAATGCTCGGACTCTGGGAGCGCCGCGGTGACGCGGCGGCGACGCTATCAAAAGGCATGAAACAGAGGTTGGCCATCGCTCGGGCCTTGCTGCATGAGCCGCGCGTGCTATTCCTTGACGAGCCCACCGCTGCTCTGGATCCCGAGGCTGCGCATCTGGTGCACGAGTTTATCGTCGAACTGCGCAGGCAGGGGCGCACAATCTTTCTATGCACTCACAACCTCGACGAGGCAGACCGGCTGTGCGACCGGATTTGCGTGTTCAAGACGCACCTGCTCGTCGTAGATACACCGGCGAGTCTGCGCGCTCAACTCTTCGGGCGCAAAGTCGTGTTCCATTTGCGCCGTGCCGACCAGACCCTCAGTGACGCACTGGGCCGGCTGCCGTTCGTGAAGGCATGTCAACTCGTGGACAGCAAGTTGGTGCTGACCTTGGATGACCCGGAGGCGCACAACCCCGAGGTCGTCCGCGTATTGGTTGGCCTTGGGGCGGACGTTTTGTTCGTCGGTGAATTGCGTCGCTCCCTGGAGGACGTCTACTTGCAGTTGATCAAGGATGCATAGGCATGGAGAAAATCAAGACCATCATGCTCAAGGAATGGGCGGAGGTGTTCCGCAATCAACTCGTGCTGTTCACAGTCATCTTCATGCCACTGTTCTTCACAGCCCTGCCAGTCGGCATTCTGTTCTCCATGCGCGGCGCTGCTTCCACCGGTTTTGGCGGTCAGATCCCAGCCGGTTTCTTGCCAGTGTGTCCTCCGGGGCTCAGCGCCGGCGAGTGCATGCAAGTGTACATCCTATCGCAGTTCATGCTGCTCTTCATGCTGACGCCCTTGATGGTGCCCGTGAACATCGCGGCATACTCGGTCGTCGGCGAAAAGACATCGCGCAGCCTCGAACCGCTGCTGGCAACGCCTATCACAACCGCGGAGCTTCTTTCCGGCAAGAACCTGGCTGCAGCCATTCCCGCCGTGGTGGCCACCTGGTTCAGCTTCGGTCTGTACATTGCCGCGGCACGCTGGTTGGTGGGGAGTCCCAAGGTGGCCGCTGCCCTGCTGGACCCTATCTGGCTCATGGCAGTGCTCGTCATCGGACCTTTACTGGCGATCCTCTCGGTGAACTTTAGCCTGATGGTGTCGTCGCGCGTGAGCGACCCACGCGTGGCTGAGCAGCTTTCCGCGGTCGTAGTCCTGCCCCTACTGGTCCTCTTCTTTGGCCAGATTGCCGGAATCGTACTTCTGAGCCGCAGGCTCATGCTGCTTCTAGCCCTGGCCCTCGTGGCCCTGGATGCGGTGCTGGTATTTCTGGCTGTGCGCCTCTTCCAGCGCGAGACTATACTGACGCGCTGGCGCTAACGGCGTGGCGCGGAGACGCTGGTCGCTACAGGGCACCCATCGAGTTTCGAGCGGCAGGGAGGATGGCATGACAAGGCTTTCCCGACGATACGTTCTGGCGCCGGCATGTCTCTTGCTGCTTCTAGCGGTCCTGGCCCTGGCGGTGTGTGCAGACGAGCCCAAGCTAACCCTTCGTCTCCGACGGGATTTTGGCTATGGAGGCTTCTCCGGGGAGATTGAGGGCAGCTTCACTCTGACCGCGACCGGACCTCCCGACGTAGCCCGAGTGGTGTTCCTCATGGACGGTCAACCCGTTGCCGAAGCGCTTCAAGCGCCATTCCAGTACCGGTTTCAGACCGGCCAGTTCCCTCCCGGCACGCATTCGATCCAAGCAGTTGGCTTTGCAGCAACTGGATCTGAGCTTCAATCGAACGTCGTAGGCGCCAGGTTTCTGACGTCGGCTGAGGCAAAACAGGGCATTTCCGGTCTAATCCTACCGCTGCTTGGCATCATCTTCGGCCTGATGTTTCTCTCCTACGTGGTAACGTACCTGCTCTCGCGCAGGGCTGGGGCCTCTGGCAAGGGCAGGCGCGGTTATGGTGTCTCCGGAGGCGCTATCTGCCCTCGGTGCAAGCGCCCGTTTGCCTGTGCCCTTTTCGGCCTGCCCTTGATCGGGAGTCAGTTGGAACGCTGCCCTCACTGCGGAAAGTGGGCCTTTGTGCAACGCGCCTCGCCTGAAGCACTGGCGGCTGCCGAGTCCGCCCAAGCAGCTGTGGGCGCTTCCGGCCCCTCGCTTCGCATTCGCAACGAGGACGACCAGTTCCAGCGCGAGCTCGAAGACTCACGCTACCAGGACAGCTAGGATGACGCATCAGTTGGCGGGCCGGCGCGCCTGTCCAAGCGTGTGTTGAAGCGTGCCTGCGCCTCCTTCCACACCGACTGGTCAACGGATTTGACAAGGCTCGCCTTCCATGCCATAATCGCGTCCAAAGGCGATGATGGAATCGAGTAGCTGGTATTGGCCGCGCAGAGAGCCCGGACAAGGTGGAAACCGGGCGCGATCAAACTAGCGAAAATCTCTCCGGAGCTGCCAACCGAAAGGATCCCGGCGCGGATCTGAGTAGGCTTGGACGGACTCGCCAACCGTTAACCAGGCGGGGGTATGTGCACGTATCCCGATGAGTGGGCGCCAATTGCCAAACGGGGTGGTACCGCGGGAGTCAAGCTCTCGTCCCTTTGCTGGACGAGGGCTTTTCGTCTTCCTGGGAGGAAAGTATGTTCAAGGAAGTCTCAAGCAAGGTCGACTTTAAGGAGCTGGAGCAACGCGTGCTCTCCTTTTGGGAGCAGAACGACACGTTCCGCAAGAGCATGCGCTTGCGCGAAGGACGGCCGCGCTTCGTGTTCTACGAGGGGCCCCCTACAGCCAACGGCCTGCCCGGCATTCACCACGTGCTGGGGCGCGTCTATAAGGACACGATTCCGCGCTTCCAGACCATGAAGGGCAAGTACGTCTTGCGCAAAGGCGGCTGGGATACTCACGGTCTACCCGTCGAGATCGCCGTGGAGAAGGAACTCGGCTTCACCGGTCGCGGGAAGCAGGCGATTGAGGAGTACGGCGTCGCCGAGTTCAACGCCAAGTGCAAGGAGAGCGTCTTCCGTTACGTCAAGGAGTGGAAGGCGCTGAGCGATCGCATCGGCTTCTGGATCGATATGGACGATCCCTATGTGACCCTGACGACTGAGTACATCGAGTCTGTGTGGTGGATCCTCAAGCAAATCTGGGACAAAGGGCTGCTGTTCAAAGGGTTCAAGGTCGTGCCGTACTGTGCGCGCTGTGGCACACCCCTTTCGGACCACGAAGTAGCCCAGGGCTATGAGGAAGTAGAGGATCCCTCCGTCTACGTCAAGTTCGCACTGCGCGACGAACCCGGAGTCTACTTTCTGGTCTGGACTACTACGCCCTGGACGCTCCCCGGCAATGTGGCCCTGGCAGTGCATCCGGATGTGGAGTACGTCATGGTGCAGCAGGGGGAGGATAGACTGATTCTCGCCAAGGCGCTGCTGGACCAAGCCCTTCAAGGCGATTACCAGGTGCTGCGAAGCATGACCGCGAGTGAGTTGGTCGGGAAGCACTACAAGCCTCTGTACACCTTCCTCCCTGTGGACCGCGATTACTGCTACGTCATTTCCGCTGGCTTTGTCAACACTACCGAAGGCAGCGGAATGGTGCACATTGCACCGGCTTTTGGCGGCGAGGACTTGGAAGCGGGGCAGCAACACAACCTGCCCGTTCTACAGACAGTCGGGCTGCGCGGGGAATTCATTGATCAGGTGACGCCCTGGCGCGGACTCTTCGTGAAAGACGCCGACCCGCATATCACGCGCGACCTGCAGGACCGTGGCTTGATGTATCGCGTCACGCGCTACAAGCACGCGTATCCATTCTGTTGGCGCTGCAGCACGCCGTTGCTGTACTACGCCAAGCCAACGTGGTACGTCGGCACGAAGCAGAAGCGCGACCGCCTGATCGCCAACAATAAGGTGATCAACTGGATACCCGAGCACATCCGTGATGGACGCTTCGGCAATTGGCTCGAGAACAACGTGGACTGGGCGCTCGGGCGCGACCGCTACTGGGGTACTCCGCTGCCGGTCTGGGTGTGCGAAAAGTGCGGCAAGGCGGAGTGTGTCGGCAGTGTGGATGAACTGCGCAAGGCAGCGTCGGCCAGCCGGCGCGTCGGCCTCGGTCGTTCCAGCTTCGATCTCTCTGAACTCGACCTGCACCGCCCTTACATTGACGAGGTTACGCTTACCTGCAAGTGCGGCGGCACGATGCGGCGCACTCCCGAGGTCATCGATTGCTGGTTCGACTCCGGCTCCATGCCTGTCGCCCAATGGCACTACCCGTTCGAGAACAAGGAACGCTTCCAAGATCAGTTCCCCGCAGATTTCATTTGCGAGGGCATCGACCAGACGCGCGGCTGGTTCTATTCACTGCACGCCATTTCCACCCTGCTTTTCAACCAGCCGTGCTTCAAGAACTGTCTGAGTTTCGGTCACGTCCTCGATGCCGACGGCCAGAAAATGAGCAAGTCCAAGGGCAACACTGTGGAGCCACAGGATGTGATCGATGCCTACGGCGCAGACCCCATGCGCTGGGCTCTGTACACTACGTCGCCGCCTGACTACCCGCGGCGGATGTCGCTCAAGACAATCCTGGAACAGGTTGCGGAGAGCCTGCGCAAGTTCTCGCTTACACTCTGGAATACGTACTCGTTCTTCGTGACGTATGCCAATATCGACGGCTTCGACCCGCGTCACCCAGCTCCACCCGTTGCTGAACGCGCCGCTCTCGATCGCTGGATCCTGTCGGAGTTGCACAGCCTTGTGCGAGCGGTCGACGACGGGATGTCGCGCTACGACATGACCGGCACAGCGCGCGCCATCCAGGCCTTTGTAGAGGAATTGAGCAATTGGTATGTGCGGCGTTCGCGCCGTCGCTTCTGGAAGAGCGAGGCCGATCAAGACAAAGCCGCGGCTTATGCCACTCTGTACGAGTGCCTGGTGACCGTGTGCAAGCTCATTGCCCCCTACCAGCCCTTCACTGCCGAGGAGTTGTACCAGAATCTAGTCCGATCCCTTGACCCGGAAGCGCCCGAGAGCGTGCACCACTCGGACTTTCCCGCCGCAGACCTCGCCCTGATCGACGAGCAGCTCATGGCCGAGACGCATCTGGTCATGCGCGTGGTGGCCCTGGGGCACGCCGCGCGCAACGAGGCCGGTGTCAAAGTACGCCAGCCTCTGGCCGAGGCACTGGTCAAGCTTCGCACCACGGCCGAAGCCGATGGACTGCTGCGACTCCTTGACCAGGTACGCGACGAGCTCAACGTCAAGAACGTGCGGGTTGTCTCCGACGAAGCAGAGATGGTCAACTACACGATCTCCGCGCTGCCCAGTCAGGTCGGCAAGAAGTACAAGGCGCTGTTTCCGGCCATCAAGCAGGCGCTCCTTCAACTAGAGCCGGCTGCTGCGGTTGCGCAATTGCGGCGTGGCCAGGCCCTGCGGCTCTTTGTCCAGGATCAAGAGGTGCTGCTCGAGCCCCAAGATGTCCAGATAAAGGCCGAGCCTCGAGCCGGATTCGCCTTTGCCCAGGACGGTGAATACATGGCGGCAGTGGCGACTGCGATCAGCGCCGAACTCCGTCAAGAGGGACTGGCACGTGAGATCGTGCGCCGCATTCAGGCCATGCGCAAAGACGCAGGGTTCCGCATCGAGGACCCGATCGTCACGTACTATCGGGCCGGCGGCGCGCTGGAATCCGTGTTCCTGGACTGGGGCACATACATCCAACAGGAGACTCTCTCTACACAACTGGCGCCCGGCGCTTTCCCACCTGACGCCTTTGTGCAGGAGCAAGACATCGACGGACAAGCGCTCTTGCTGGCGCTGCGCCGCAATCGCCCGCCGGCTTCCGGCTAGCGATCCGTCAAGCGCGGCGGCGGGTTTCACTAGCTTTTCACCTTGCGTTTGGCGCACCTTTACGCAGGACACGTAGCATGGGAGACAGGCCTGGTGCCTGTTCCAATGTGCTGCAGCGTTGCAGCAGAAAAGGCACATCGCCTGGAGGCGTCTCAGTCCTCAGCAGGCGAGATACGCGGGACGGGTTCTCCCGACGGGTGGCGCTTGCGCCCCACATTGCGTGCAGTGCATGGAAGTCGTCCCCTGACATGACCGAGGGCGTCCTCCTGCTGTGAGGCCGCCCTCTTGCTGATTTGGAATGCAGTTGGTACTGCGTCCGGACCTTGGCATGCCCGCATGGCGGAAAGGAGCGAGCGCTAGGGATGCGTCACACGAAGCTGCTTTCATCGGCCATCGAAGCCATTGGGGAGACGCCGTTGGTGGAGTTGTCCCGCATCACGCGCGGACTGCAGGGTAGAGTCCTGGCCAAGCTGGACTACCTCAATCCTGGCTTCTCGAAGAAGGACCGCATCGCGCGTCAGATCATTGCAGACGCCGAGGCGGACGGCAGACTGAAGCGCGGACAGACCGTGGTCGAACTCACCAGTGGCAACACCGGCACCGGACTGGCCATCGTCTGCGCCGTCAAGGGCTACCCCTTCGTCGCAGTCATGTCCAGAGGCAACTCCATGGAGCGCGCGCGCATGATGCGCGCCCTCGGAGCAGACGTCGTGCTCGTGGACCAGTTGCCGGAGTCAAAGGCTGGACAGGTGTCCGGAGGGGACCTCGCACTTGTTGAGCAGGAGGCTCGGCGGATCGTGTCCGAACGCGCGGCATTCCGCGCCGATCAGTTCCACCTCAGGAGCAACTTCCGCGCGCATTACCTGCATACCGGGCCGGAGTTCATCCGTCAATCCGGCGGAGGGATCGGCGCTTTCTGCGACCTTGTTGGAACGGGTGGGTCGTTTGCTGGCTGTGCCGCCGCCTTCAAAGAGCATGACCCATCTATCCGGTGCTACATCGTCGAGCCCGTTGGGGCGGCAATCCTGGCCGGCCACACCGTCACGAATCCCAATCATCGCATTCAGGGCGGTGGCTACGCCATGGCCGAGTTGCCCATGCTCAGCATGCCGCACATCGACGGCTACGTACAGGTTTCGGACGAGGATGCCATCGAAATGGCACGGCGCCTCGCGCGCGAGGAAGGGGTATTTGCTGGCTTCTCGTCCGGCGCCAACGCAGCCGCCGCCGTGCAACTCCTTCAGGGCGCATGCCGCGGAAGCACTATCGCAGTCATCATGTGCGACTCGGGATTGAAGTATCTCAGCACTGACCTGTGGCCCTAGAAGCGGCCCAGAGCACCTCCGGGCCCATTCCGCAACCCACGTCGCCCGCGCTAGGCCTCCTCACATCGCCTTCCCTCCCCTGGAGGTCTATTGCGATGGATGCGCGGCCTTCCATGGTCCGGAGCTCGGGTAGAACAGCACCTGCGGGTACTTGTCCCCACCGAATCTGGAGATCCGATCCTGCACCGGCTCAGAGATGATCCAGTCAATGAAATCATTAGCTAGCCCGGCGTTGATGAAGGCACCCTTGATGGGATTGACTGCGATCACGCCATATGGGTTGT
>Ga0315274_10005179_pt1 | contig 19103 bp, 15 predicted proteins | sample YL17G02_20_MG_FD_203700 | JGI IMG/M metagenome (GOLD analysis project Ga0315274, IMG submission 203700) | Sediment microbial communities from Yellowstone Lake, YNP, Wyoming, USA - YL17G02_20 | ecosystem: Environmental > Aquatic > Freshwater > Lake > Sediment | place: USA: Wyoming | collected... | reverse complement strand
CGAAGCTCACGCCATACTCCTCCAACACGGACAGGACCCGGCGTCCGAATCCGATCTCCCTGTTCATCAGCGTCTTCTCAATGTTGATCATCGTGAAGCCCGGGCGTCCGGCAATGCCCACTACCGGTTGCGTGGCGTTGCGGGTGCGGACGATCATCGTGCCGGGGTCGTCGGGCGCGTTGGTGTTGCGGATATTGATGGGGATGCCCGGCTCGCGGACGGGGAATATGGCCTCGTCGTGCAGGACGGACGCACCCATGTAAGACAGTTCGCGCAACTCCGCGTACGTGATCTCGGCGATGTGCTTCGCGTGGGGCACGATCCGCGGATCCGCCATCCTGAAGCCGGAGACGTCCGTCCAGTTCTCGTATAGTGTTGATTTTGCCGCGCGCGCGACGATGGCGCCGGTCACGTCACTGCCGCCGCGGGAGAACGTCTTGACGCGTCCGTCGGGCGTTGAACCGTAGAATCCCGGCACGACGAAAAGCCCCGGGCCCTCGAGACGCTTTCCGAGCAGTTCATACGACGCCGGATCCAGGATTCCTTCTTCGTCGAACTTGATGCAGTCGATGGGGTCCACAAACTTGGCGCCGAGGTATTCCGCCATGAGCCTTCCACACAGATACTCGCCGCGGGAAGCCATGAAATCCGGCTGGCTGTAACCGCGGGCCTGACGTTCGATCTCATCGAGGTGGGCCTGCACGTCGAAACGGAGGCCGAGTTCCCGGGCCAGCTCGGTATATCGCTCTCGTATGATGCTTGCGGGCTGAGAGGCGTTCAGTCCCTGCTTCTCAAGGCCGTGCCACGCGAGCAGCAGGTCGGTGACCTTCTTGTCGTCCGGCATTCGTTTGCCGGGCGCCGAGGGAACGATGAAACGCCGCTCCGGGTTCGCCAGAACGATGTCCTTGACGGCCCGCATGCATTTCTCATCCGCTAATGAGGTCCCTCCGAATTTGCAGGTGATTCCGCCCATAGAGTTCTTAGGCATCCCCTATCTTCATGGCACCAAGTTCGTCAACACACGGCTGATGTCGTTGAACGTAACGTACAGAAGCAAACCAATGATCAGTACTACGCCGGCCTGCTGAATACGTTCAAGGGCTCTGATGTCTATCGGCTTGCGCCGAATGCCCTCCAACACGATGTACACGAGGAGGCTTCCGTCGAGCACGGGCAGCGGCAGCAGATTGAACACGCAGAGGTTCACGCTGATGAACGCGGTGATGTTCAGCAGCCACGAGTAGCCTGCGCGGGCCGCCTGGGTTGTGATCTGGTAGATGAGAACCGGCCCGCCGAGTTCCTTCGGGCTAAGGCCACCAGTGACGAGCATAGTAACGGTCCGCACGGTGCGCTCGAGTGCCTGGTACGTGAGGCTCAACGCCTCGGGGACGACTTGCCGCGGAGGCACGCGGTAAAACACCATTTTCGTTCCAAGTTGAACGCCGATGGCCCGGACCGATGAGACAGGCAACTTCAGCGTCAGATGCTGTTCGGCGCGCAGCAGACCGTAGAGAATCGCAGGACGATTCACTTGGACCTCGACGGTCTCGCCGGGATGCGTCTGCTCGAAGTCATTCAGGAGTTTTACCGTTGCCGGTTTACCGTCCAAGACCTGGATAATGTCTTTCGGTTTGAGACCTGTTTCCTGCTCGAATTCGGGACTCACCTGCGTCACGACGGGCCTTGCATTCTTGTCCAGGTCGCGGGCCATACTCCATGAAGACCAGACATCCAATCCGAGGAAGCGGCCGATTGTCTCCGGTTGGATGGTGGTTTGGATCGTCTGGGAATCGCGCTGAATCTCGAGCGAGACAGTCTCGCCTTGGGGGACTTTCTCGACCATATCGACAAAGGTGACGCTGTCGACGGTCTTGCCGTTGGCGCGGACGATAATGTCGCCGGGCTTCATCCCGTTGTCCTTTGCGGGGGAGTCATCCCGAATGCCCGCCACAAGGGCCGTCTCGAAGGGCGCAACGCCAAACCGCATGCGCTTGTCTTTCATGAGGGGCGTCGGTTCGACCGGCGAAAGATACTCGGTCTTCGTTCCGTCGGGGTTCGCGCGCTCGAGACGCACGTTCAAGACGGAGCCGGCTCCCAAAACCGCATCGATGCCGACGTCCATGATGTTGCGTATCTTGTTTCCGTTGATGGTAAGAACGCGGTCGCCGGTCTGCCAGCCGAAAGCGTCTGGCGGGCGGTTCAGATCGGATTCCGAACCGTCGGCCAACATCGCGTACAAGGGGGCCGTCGCGGCGGGAGAGCCCGGAACGATCTGCCCGATTCTGCTGTCGACATCGGACTCGCGCACTTCCGCGCCGACAGCGGCAACGATTCCGTACAGGAGGACGGCCAGCACCATGTTCATCAGCGGACCCGAGACGATCACGATGAAGCGCTGCCACACGGGCTTCTTGTTGAACCACCGATCGGCGGGGACATGTCCGTAGGTTTGGTCGCGCTCCTCGTCCGTCATGGGGGCGTCTTCCTGGCCCGCCATTTTCACGTAGCCGCCGAGGGGCAGGGCGCCGACGCAGTAATCGGTATCGCCGATGCGGATGCCGAACGCGCGGGGCGGCATGCCGAGGCTGAACCGATCAACATAGATGCCGCAGGCTTTTGCGGCAAGGAAATGGCCGAGTTCGTGGAAAAACACCATCAAACCCAGCACGATGATGAACACTACGATGTCAAACAGAAACATTTGGCGCTGCTATCTCACTTTCTCAGTCGTCCGACCGTATCCAACGCCGCTTTTCGCGCGTCCGCGTCCGCCTCCAGCACGGACTCCAACGCAACATCATGACGGATGTCCGCCGCATCCAGCGTCCTTCGCACGACTTCAGGAATGTCCAGAAAGCCGATCTGACGCCTGCAAAAAGCGGCCACGGCTATTTCGTTCGCGGCGTTCAGGACGGCGGGCGCTGTGCCGCCGGTTTTCGCGGCGTGCAGGGCGTGCGCCAAACACGGGAACTCGGAGAAGCTCGGCGCGCGGAACGTCAACTCTCGCATGGCCGTCAAGCTTAACCTGCCCATGGGAGATTGTACACGTTTGGGCCATGTCAGCGCGAATAGGATCGGAAAGCGCATGTCCGTGACGCCCAGATGTCCGAGAATGCTGCCGTCGTTGAACTCGACGAGGCTGTGCACGATGCTCTGCGGATGGATTACAACCTCGATCTTTGACAGAGGCAATCCAAACAGGGCCATGGCCTCGATCACTTCGAGGCCTTTGTTCATCAGTGTGGCCGAATCCACGCTTATCTTCGCGCCCATGTCCCAGGTAGGGTGCTGGACGGCTTCTTCAGGCGTTACATCCCGCAGACTCTCGCGCGAGCGCCCATAGAACGGCCCGCCCGAAGCGGTGAGGTGCACGCAGCGAACGTCGCTGGTGCGGTGCCCGTGCAGACACTGGAACACGGCGTTATGCTCGCTGTCCACGGGGATAACCTCGACGCCGCGCGCCCTCGCCTGCGCCATGATGATGGGTCCGGCCATCACCATCGGCTCCTTGTTTGCCAGGGCAATGCGATTCCCGGCGTCGATGGCCTTCAGCACGGGCTTCAATCCCACGGCGCCCACCATGGCGCAGAGCGTGACGTCCGACGGCACCGCGGCGAGACGATCAATCGCATCTTCGCCGCTCCAGATCGTTACATCCAGCCCCATGGCGGCGAGGCGGCCGGCCGCGTCCTTGTCGGCCACGGCAACGTGCGCAGGATGGAATTCCGCGATCTGGGCCGCAAGGAGATCGGCGTTCGAGCGCACGCCGAGACCTACGACCTCGAAAAGGTCTCGATAGTGGCGCACGACCTCGAGGGCGCTGCGCCCGATGGATCCGGTGGAACCTAGAATGCAGATTCGCCTCGGCACCGCCTCTTCACTCCTTGCGGGCGCCCGATTTGAACTCTGATAGATAGTGCTGCAGCGCGCTCTTTCGCTTGTAGCGCTGCTCGAGCAGCGCCCGGACATCGTGCACGGTGCTTGCCGTCAACACGCGACTCGCGAACCGTTTAGCCGTCGAAAGACGCGCGTTTACAATCTCCGCGTGCACGGCGGGAATGGCCACCGACGACATGCTCAGGGAGTCAATCCCGAGGCCTATCAGCAGCTCCGTGAACAGTGGATCGCCCGCCATCTCACCGCAGATGCTGACGGGGATGTTGGCGGCTTTGGCCGCGCGGGTGACGTAGCGGATCATGCGGAGAATGGCCGGATGCGCGGGCTCGTACATATGCGCGATCTTCTCGTTCACGCGATCGACGGCGAGCGAGTACTGGATCAGGTCGTTCGTGCCGATGCTGAAGAAATCACATTCTTTTGCGAGCATGTCCGCTATGACCACGGCGGAAGGCACTTCGATCATCGACCCGAACTTTATGTTCTTCTTAAATGGAACGCCGCGCCGTTCGAGATCCGCACACACTTCGTCGAAGACGGCCCGGACCCGGCGCAGCTCATCTACTCCGCTGATCAACGGAAACATGATCTGGACGTTTCCGTGTGCGCTCGAGCGCAACATCGCCCGAAGCTGCGCCTTGAAGATGTCGGGCCGCTCGAGGCAGAACCGTATGGCGCGCCAGCCCAACTGCGGGTTGATCTCCTCGGCAAGCTGAAGATGGGAGACAAACTTGTCCCCGCCGAGGTCGAGCGTGCGCAGCGTCACGGGCCTGGGCTTCAGCGCGGCGGCGACCTGGGCGTAGGCTTGGTATTGCTCTTCTTCGCTGGGCAGGTTCGCGCGGTTCAGAAACAGGTATTCCGTCCGATAGAGTCCGACGCCGCGCGAGTTCACCTTGAGACTGGCCGGGATCTCGACCGGCAATTCAATGTTGGCCATGAGGGGCACCTCATGTCCGTCGAGTGTGGCGCTTCCACGCGTCTCCTCGATCTCGATGAGCGCGATGCGCTCAAGATCGACGCGTTCCTTCTCGACGACGTATTCCTGCACGGTCGACGCATCCGGACGGATAAAAACGTATCCTTTCGTCCCATCGACGATGATCTGGTCTCCGGGCTTCACGTGCGTGCCCACATACCTGAGGCCGACCACGGCGGGGATCTGCAGTGCGCGCGCGAGGATCGCCGTGTGCGAGGTGGGACCTCCTACGTCTATGGCGATCCCAAGCGCGTTTTCGACGTCGATGTTGGCCGCGTCGGACGGAGAGAGGTCATGCGCCACCACGACGCTTGGCGTTTCGATGCGCTCGAGGCTCGCCCGCTCCCTGTTCATGAGCTTGCCGAGAATGCGGGTGCCGACGTCCACGAGATCGGTCGTACGTTCGCGGAACCGCGGGTCAGGAACCGTCTTGAGGAACTTTGTGTAGCGGGCGATGAGGTCGTCCAGCAGGAACTCGACGTTGTGGCCCTCTTTGATGACGCGGTCTGCGATTTCCTCGCGCATCGTTACATCGTCGAGCAACATGAGATGCGCCTTGAAGATATCGGCGTGGCGCGCGCCCAGGGCCTTGGCGGTCTGATGGTGCAGGCGCTTTAGATCCTTTCGGACAGCGTCGACGGCCTTGTTGAACCGGGCGAGTTCCGCTGCCTTGTCCTCCGTCTGATAACGGGGGATGTCCAGCGTATGGACGTCGAAGGCGAGTGCAGGACCGATACCGATCCCCGGGGACACGCCAATTCCTCGCAGTGCTATCTCCACTGCATCATCTCCGATTTTGGATTTTGGATTTTGGATTTTGGATTCATGCCGGCTGTGAGAAAACGTCCCCGCTAAAAGTTGAAGATGCGTTCATCTGACAAGACCTGGGATCCTGGCCATAATCCGAAATCCGGAATCTATAATCCAAAATAGCGTGCGAAGGAGACTCTCGCATCACAAGCGCAAGCATCCGCGGCCCTAGCCGGACGGCTCATCGCCGAACCCGGCCGCGAACAAGGCCCGTACGGCATCCATGGCGGCGTGCGCATCCGGCCCTTTGCATGTTACGGTCACGCGGCTGCCCTGGGCCGCGGCGAGCGTGAGCAGCCCCATGATGCTTTTGGCGTTCACGCGCTGGCCGTTGTGTTGAACGTGGACCTCACTCGCGAACTGCAGTACCGTTTGAACGACTTTGGCCGCCGGGCGCGCATGCATTCCCAGCGGGTTCACCACGAGCATTTGTTCCGTCAACTCTTCCATAGACTGCGCACTGAATCCACATTTAGAAGACCATTGCCTCGGCGGTAATCGTGCGCGTGACTGTCTCACCGGGGGCGCATTCGATTGTCCACAACGGGATAACGACGCTTCCCTGATACACCCGCTCCTGACCGTTCTCGGATTGACTCACGGTTTCGATGCCGAACCGAAGGATCCGGGCCGGTGCATCGAGGCGCAATCCGCACTCGATCCGCTGCCAGTCGTCGCGCAGGGCCAAATGAGTAAGGCCCTCGTCGCACCCCATCTCGCCGAGCTTCGGGCAATTCAGGTCCCGGTCGTCCGAGCGGTAGTAACGGTCAAACGACGCGCCACTCAAGAGGTTCACCGCGAACTCAACGCCGAATAGGACTCGGAGCGGGTGCGTACCGTATTGCGAGATATCATAGCGGATTTCAAATGAGGATGCACGCGGATGCAGCGAGATTGTTTTCCGCACGCGGACTGGAGGCGATTCTTCAACACAGACGGTCCCGTCGCGGCTCAAGGTCACCGTATCTTTCCGCGTTTCCAGACGATATGCATTCGTCGCGAAGTCCCCCAGTTCCTGGTAACTTCCAGCCCAAAGCTGCCGCGGCGTAACAGTGTCAGGGAGGAAATGGTCGCGGAGAGAGACACGCCGGTAGGGATCATAGACAAGATAGGAGTCGAGTCCCGGTTCCTTTGCGCGCACCAACTCATGGATGCTTTGATCCCCCTTTCCCGACTCGCCCACGTGGACCTGCTTTTCGCGCAGGAGGTCGTGGTACACCTCCTCGCGGCGCGTCAACGTGTTGCCGAAATTGAAGGGTTTATCTTTGAAATCCCATTCGAAGAGCGTGCCCCCGTCGGTCGGGCTGAACGCGAGGAACAGCCGCGCGTTCTCGAGTACGGCCTCATTGTTTCCGTCGGCGTCGAAATCCACGCTCTCGCATGAGACCCACCCGTCGTTCTTGTGCTCGACGGCGTCCAGGACGCGGTCGGCTTCGATGAGTTTTTCGTAGAGGGCCGTGCGCAGGTGGTTTAAGTACAACCCGCCAAAGACGCCGTGCCAGTAAGCGCAGTTGCATTGTCCCTGGTGCAACAAACGCTCGGCCTCATCGAGCCGTGGATCCTTCTTGCGTCGAAGCTTTTCGAGCCGCTCACTCACGCGCAACATCCGTTTCTGAACGTTGTTGGCTTCCGCGTACTTGGCCAGGAAGCTTCGCCAGAAGCTGCCGCGCACGAAGAGCTTCTGTTCCGGTGCGCGCTCCGGGTTTTCCTCGATCTGTCTTAGCACGCGTTTGAGCCGGCGGTGCATGGAAGTCGGCAATGCCCACGCCATCATCTCCTGATAAGAAGCCGTCGGCAGATACACTCGGCCCAAGGCGGAAGCCTTCTGAAGGTATTCCGAATAGGTGACGCAGTGCAGCCAGTCCTGATTCTCAGTTAGGGCCTGGAAGAACTCTTCGAGCCACCCTTCATCGTAGACGCTCATGTGGGTCTCGGGCCACAGGCCGAATTTCTCGCCGTCGTCATGGATGACCGCGCATCGAAGGCCGTCCTCGGAGGCGTTTTCCCGCAGGAAATCGATCGATTCAAAGACTTGATGAAACGGGATGAGGTAGCGGAGTCTCTCAAGGATCGGGAAGACCTTGACGGCGCGTCCTTCGTCCTCGGTGACGTAGTACCCGAAGAGTTCGTTCGGTGTGAGTCCGGAGCACAGGAAGTGGGTGTCGTCGACGGCGGTGTACTCGACGCCGGCCCGGTTCATGATCCGCGGCATGTGCGGCTCCCAAACACGCTCGGCGAGCCACATCCCCTTGGGGGCAGCACCGAAATGCTTCTTGCAGAACGCGTTCATCCGCCGTATCTGTGCGATGCTGTCCCGCTCGGGCACGGCGCACAACAACGGTTCGTAGTAGCCGCCACCCATGATCTCGACCTGGCCCGCCCGTACGAGCGCCCCCAATCTCTCGATGAACTCGGGGCGGTTCGCTTCAAACCAATCGAACAACGGACCAGTGAAGTGATGCGTCACCTTCACCGCCGGGTATTTCTCGAGCACTTCGACGAAGGGGAGGTAGGCCTGATCGTAGGCCATGGCAAAGACGTTCTCGAAATTGCCCACCGGCTGATGCGAATGACAACCGAAGATGAGGTCGATGCTTTTCATGGCGTTTCCTTTGGTGTTTGCGGCGGCGCTCTCGCGGACCCCCGTCTGACCTGTCCGACCTGTCCGACGGGTCAGACAGCTACGCACGCACAAACAATGCTAAGCATTACTGCTCATGAGAGACATTAACCGCTTGTTAAACTCGACGGCCGGGTGGACGCCCAGTTCCTTCAGCCGGAAGTTCAGCGCGGCCACCTCGACAATGATGGCGATGTTGCGCCCCGGGCGAACGGGAATCAAAAGATAGGGCACCCGCACGCCCAGAATCTCGACAAACTCCTCCTTCAGGCCCGTCCGGTCATAGTCGGCCTGCTGCTTCCATTCCTCGAGTTCGATAACCAATCCGATGCGTTTCGAATTCCGAACGCGGCCCACGCCGAAAACGCTCTTGACATCAATGATTCCCACGCCGCGGATTTCCATGTGATGCTCGACAACGGGATTGGTTTCGGCGTAGAGGTATGCGTCGCGGCTGCGTTTCAGAATGACGAGGTCGTCCGCCACGAGGCGGTGCCCTCGTTCCACCAATTCCAGGGCCGTCTCGCTCTTTCCGACGCCCGGCGCACCCACCAGCACACAGCCCACGCCGTAACAGTCCAGCGCGGTCCCGTGCAACTGCGTTTCGGGAGAGAACTCGTCGGCCAGGAAAAGGATGATCCGCGTGATGACTTCGTCGGTGCTCCTGCTTGACCGGAGCACGGGAATCCCGCGGCGGTTGCACATATCGAGCAGAAGGTTGCGCGGCTCGAGCTGTCGCGACAGGACAAATGCGGGAATCTCGAACGAAAACATGCCTTCCATGCGCGTCTGGAGCACGGAGGCGGGCAGGGTCTCGAGGTAATGCACCTCGGTATTGCCCAGGATCTGGATTCGATCATTTGCGAAGTACTCGAGATAGCCGCTCAGCGCAAGGCCAGGGCGGTTGATATCGGAGATCAACACGGGCCGGCCCATGCCTTGGAGCCCGGCCAAGACCTCCAACTCCAGCGCGGATGCCAGAGCGTCGTACAGGCGGGCTACCGCAATGCTGCGTTTCCGGTTGACGGGAAGACTGGCGGTATCCACTTTAGGCTCCCGGATGATCTTGGATGCTAGATTTCAGATTCTGGATTGGTCCCCCGTGCGAAAGGACACCCGTAAACCGCAGCGATACGCTTATCCAGTGATACCCGAAACGTGCCCCCCTTCTCGACTGTGACTTCAGTTTCTGGCATCAATCCAAAATCCAAAATGCGTTCAGCTAGAACTCGGGTTCGATGACACCGTACGTTCCGTCTTCTCGGGCGTAAATGACGTTTACCTCCTGCGTGTCCGCGTTGAAGAACACCAGGAAACTGTCATCGACAAGGTCCAACTGCATGATGGCCTCATCCACCGACATGGGTTTCATCGTCAACTTTTCCCGCAGTACGACGCGGTGCAACGGTTCCTCAGAGGGACGTTCCTCTTCCTGTTCCTGTTCTGGGACGTATTCGATGACTTGATGGTGGTAGTCGCGCGCTTCCTTGGCCGTCCGGGGCTGATGCCGGTTGATGCGGTCTTTGTGTTTCCGCACCTGCTTGTCAATTTTGTCCAGAACCGCATCCACCGACGCATACATGTCGGACGAGGTTTCCCGCCCAAGGATGCGAATGCCGTTGGCGTGGAGGCATATTTCCGCGACGTGCCGATGCTTCTCGACGGTAAGCACAACATCGGCCGTCGTCACCTTGTCAAAATGGACGTGAAGTTTGCGTAAGCCCGCTTCCACATAGGACTTAAGCGCATCGGTCACCTCCATGTGACGACCCGTGACCGTAATATTCATTCGCTGCTCCGCCTCCGTCGCTTGGATATTAGGACCTCTTATGGAATGTTATCATCGCCGCCCAGCCAAAGTCAATTTTGGCTCAGACAGGCATCTGATTCCGAGATACAGCGGCAGCAGGTAATGTGGCTGTTATGGTGCTATGGTTCCCTGTGGAAGCGATATACTTGGTAAACCTGACGGGACTCCAAACCTCGCCCCGGAAGCCGTTTTCCTGGCTAGAACAGCCCGGCGTTCCTCCGGACGCGAAGCCGCAACGCGTTGAGCTTGATGAACGCGCCGGCATCGGCCTGCTGGTAGGCGCCCGCGTCTTCCTCGAAGGTCGAGATCTTCTCGTCGTAGAGCGAACGTGGCGCCCGGCGTCCCACAACATCGCAGTTGCCCTTGTACAACCGGATGCGGGCCGTACCGGTGACGTTCTCTTGCGTCTTCCGGATGAAGTCCATCATCAGGTCCATTTCGGGCGAATACCAGAAGCCGTTGTATATGAGCTGCGCGATCTTCGGGGACGCCGAGTCCCGCGCCAGCATGACCTCGCGGTCCATCGTGATCGATTCAACCGCGCGATGCGCCTTGTATAGGATCGTGCCTCCGGGCGTTTCGTACACGCCCCGCGACTTCATCCCGACAAACCGGTTCTCGACCATGTCCACGCGCCCGACCCCGTTCGCGCCGCCCAACGCGTTGAGTTTCGCCAGCAGGTTTGCCGGCGACAGCCGCTCGCCGTCCACGGCCACCGGCGTCCCTTCCTCGAAATCAATCTCGGCGTACGTGGGCTTATCCGGGGCCTTTTTCGGGTCGACCGACATCACAAACATGTCTTCCGGCGGTTCCGCCCAGGAATCCTCGAGAATGCCTCCCTCGAACGATATGTGGAGCAGGTTGCGGTCTGAAGAGTAAGGCTTGCTCGCGGTCGTCGGCACAGGGATGCCATGCTGCCGGGCGTATTCCATCATCTTCGTCCGGCTCGTCAGCGTCCATGACGGCTCGCGCCACGGCGCGATGACCCGAATGTTCGGCTCGTGCGCATAATACGTCAACTCGAAGCGAACTTGATCGTTGCCCTTTCCAGTGGCGCCGTGCGACACCGCGTCAGCCTTCTCCTTACGGTATACGCCGATCTGCCCCTTCGCTATCAGCGGCCGTGCGACGCTTGTGCCGAGGAGATAGTAGCCCTCGTAGATCGCGTTGGCCCGCATCGCCGGAAACACGAAGTCACGGACAAACTCCTCGCGTACGTCATCCACGTACACGGCGCATGCCCCCGTGCTTACGGCCTTCTGGCGCGCCGGCTCCATCTCCTCGCCCTGCCCAAGGTCGGCGATGTACGCCACCACGTCCGCCTGATAGGTTTCCTGGAGCCACTTTAGGATTACCGAGGTGTCAAGGCCCCCGGAATAAGCCAGCACGATCTTCTTGACGTCTTTTCCCATTGCACGAAACCCCTCTCAGTCGAAGCTTCCTACTTCATCAAGGTAACCATGATTGCCTTCTGTACGTGCAGGCGGTTTTCCGCTTCATCAAAAACGATCGACTGCGGACTGTCAATCACTTCGTCCGTGACCTCGCTGCCGCGGTGCGCCGGAAGACAGTGCATGAAGACCGCGTCTTCCTTCGCGTACGACATGACCTTCGCGTTGACCTGATAGCCTTGGAATACCTTCTCGCGCACCGCCGTCTCCGCCTCCTGGCCCATGCTCGCCCAGACGTCCGTGTACACCGCGTCCGCCCCCGCGACACCCGTTGGAACGTCGTGTATGACCTCGACCTTTCCCTTGGCGTGCTGCCGGGCGAACGCCATGATCTCCGGGTCGCACTCGTATCCCTCGGGACACACCAGCGTAAGGTCGATTGGAATCCGCGCGGCAAAGTGCGCCCACGAGGCGAACACGTTATTCCCATCGCCCACGAAGGCCACTTTCAGTCCGTCGAAGCTTCCCTTGTGATCCCGGAGCGCCTGGGCGTCGGCCAGGATCTGACACGGATGCTCGCGATCCGTCAAGGCATTGATGACCGGGACCGACGCATAGTCCGCCAACTCGATGAGCACCTCGTGGCTGTACGTGCGCGCCACAATGCCGTTCACCCACCGTTCGAGGTTCCGCGCGATATCCGGAACGGATTCCCGTTCGCCCAAGCGCGTTTGATAAAACAGGCCGTGACCGCCCAGATGGTACATCCCGAGTTCAAAGGTCACCCGCGTCCGCAGGCTTGGCTTCTCGAAGATCATCGCGAGCGTCTTGCCCTCGAGCGGGCGATAAACCTTCCGGTCCCAATGCATCCGCCTGAGCTCGTCGGCGAGATCCAGCAAACCCAGAATCTCATCCGCGGACAAGTCGGCCAGCGAAAGGAAATCCTTCATGGCTATGCTCCAAGCGCCGCGTCCAGCGCCGCCACAACACGGTCCACGTCCGCCTGCGTAACGATCAGCGGCGGAATGAAACGTAACACGTTCGGGCCCGCCGGCCCGCACACGATTCCCGCGTCGAGCAATTTCTCGACCACCGGCCCCACGGGTTCCTTCATTTCAACGCCGATTATCAGGCCCTTGCCGCGCACTTCGACGATCTTGGCGTATTTCGTCGCAAGGGTCCGGAGCTTTCCAAAGAAGTGTTGGCCCACTTGCGCGGCTTGTTCGATGAACCCAGGCCGCGTCAATGCTTTGATCGTGGCCACGGCCGCCGCCGTGCTAAGCGGATTTCCGCCGAACGTGCAGGCGTGGGCGCCGGGGCTGAATCCGGAAGACACTTCCTCAGTGCAGCCCATGGCGCCGATCGGCACGCCGTTGCCAAGGCCCTTAGCCAGCGTCATGATATCGGGCGTCACTCCGTAATGCTCATACGCGAACAGCTTGCCCGTCCGGCCAAGGCCCGTCTGGACCTCGTCCAGGATCAGCAGCGCCTTCTTCTCGGTACAGAGCTCGCGCACCCGCTTGAGATAGTCATCGCTCGGGACGCGCACGCCGCCTTCGCCCTGGATCGGTTCAAGAATCACGGCGCCCACGTCCGGCGTCATCATCTCCTGCAGTGCTTCAACGTCGTTGAACGGGAAGTGCCGGATACTGGGCACGAGCGGGCCAAAGCCTTTCTGGTACTTCGGCTGTCCCGTAGCAGTGATGGTTGCGAGCGTCCGGCCGTGGAATGACTGCTGCGCGGCCAGAATCGTGGGCTTGAAAAGACCCTTTTCGTACCAGTACCGTCGCGCGATTTTGAAGGCCGCTTCATTTGCCTCAGCGCCGCCGTTGCAGAAGAACCAGCGGTCGGCGAACGAGTGCTTGCACAACAGCGCGGCCAGCTCAACCTGCGGCTCGATGTAATAGAGATTCGACACGTGCACCAGTTTGCGCGCTTGCGCGCACACGGCTTCGGTCACCTCGGGGTGACAGTGGCCGAGATTCACCACGGCGATACCCGCGAAGAAATCCAAGTACTCCTTGCCATCCGCGTCCCACAGTCTTGATCCCTCGCCGCGGACGAACGCGAGCTTCCGCGTCCCGTAGGTGTTGATGATATGCTTGTTGTTGAGCTCTTGGATTTCTGACGTATTCATACGAAAACACCGCTCCTGTAACCCATCCGTTCCTGACACCCTACCTCGGAAGTATGCACATAGACCGGAAGCGGGTGAAGTGCGTTTCACTCCTTTGCCGGTGCTGAAGACTTCGATTCGGTCGTGCCGCCTTTTGGCTCCGTTTTGGCTTCCGTCTTCGACTCGGACTTGGCTTCCGCGACCTTCCCGGCCTTCTCCCCGACTTTTCCGTCGGCCTTTCTGTAATCCGTCTCGTAGAACCCAGAACCTTTGAAAATGATCGCGCCCCCCGTGCCTAGCCGCCGCTTACAGGGTCCCCCGCACGCCGTGCACCGAATCCGCGGATTGGCCGAAATGGCGTGAAAAAGGTCGCGCGGCCGCCCGCATTTCTTGCACTCATATGTATACGTCGGCACGCCGCTTCGCTCCATATCCCCAGGGCATTCCGCGGTTCAGTTCCGCTCACGGACACAAGACGGGGAAGAAACGCGTACTCTATCAGTTTCCCGCCGCAATTGCAAAACGGAATATCGCCGGAATTGCTGGATGAGCGTAAACTTGCGCCAGCGCCAGAGCATGCCCGTGGCGCTCTTTCCATCTCGCGAACAAATTGCCCGCCGGTCCAAGGTTACGCCTCCTTGGTGACGCCGAAGGTCTCCCGCGCCGTCAGGCAAAACGGCGCTGAGTTGGTGCGGAATCATTCTACACTGACTCTGCGCGGGATCTTGTCTGCTGATTCGGGATGGCGGGTTCCTTTATTCTCGATTCTGCCGAAGAGCATGCGACGTGTAAATATGCCCGCAAATTGGGGAAAACGACTCGATACCCTTCTGAATTGCATGATGTGACCAGATCATTGCGGCAAATTGTATGTCGGCCGTGACCACTTTCCTGCGCATTCCCAGCCTGCTTGAGCCACGTGCGCCCTCGTGTGGCCATGTAACCTGTTTTCCTGCAAGGGGTTCTCACTAAGCCCGCAACGGGTATGGAATATGCTGTCAGATCCAGGTGTCCCAAGGAGGACCAGGGAGACATAGTTATGAAGATAGCACTTCGCGTTCTGCTTTTCGTAGGGCTGGTCGTGGGGGCCAGTAGTGTGGCTCGAGCGGACTCGTTCACGTTCGACATGGGCGACAACTCGTGGATTGACACGTCAGGCATCGATCCGGAAACCAGTCTGGCAATGTGGGCTGATGTGTACGATTCGGTGGGAAGCGAGCTTTTCACCTTGGACGAGGGTGAAAGCTACTCCTTTCTCTTCGCCCAAGTAGGTGCGGCTGAGGACTGGATCAACCCCGACGATCTGAATCCGGGCACTGTAACGGCTTATGTAGACTTCGACATTCCGTCCGTCACGGGGGATGTCGACGGCATCACGGTTGGGTTCACGGCTGGTTGGCGTGGGTTCACGCAAGGCTGGGACCTGGTTTGGGACGACCCCGTTGTGGTGAGTTTCGGCAGCGGCGGCTCGTTCTCATTGGAGTTGAGCGATGCCAGTCTGCGAAACGGCTGGTGGCTGGGACCGGACGGCCTGTTCGGCCACGACTATGCCAATATCCGCGCGACCGTGACGTTGAGCGAAGCGCCGGACGGCGGCGGCGGCGGCGGACCTGGCGCCGGGATTCCCGAGCCAGCCACCATTTCCCTGCTTGGCCTTGCATTGGCAGGTTTGGTGATGCGTCGGAAGGCGTTGGTCTGACAACCGATTGAAGTCTGTGTGTGCACCATTTGCGCCCGCAGGGCGGGAATAAGAGTAGACGTGTGCTCTCGCAGCAGTGAGTGTCTGTGCTTGTTCTTGTGCGCGGGGGTGGGTCGCGCAGTTTCGCTTTCCGTGGAGGGGCCACTTCTCGTTTATTGAATTCCAGTTGGGGCCGACCTGCCGGAGTTGGAAGGGGCAGCGTAGGCTCACATCCAATCCCTAACCGCTCTTGTTCTTCCTCCTCTCCCCAAACCGGTCCGGCGTCGTTTGCGCGACCCGCGTAAATCTGATAGCGTAGCAGCCTGTCGAAGGGAGTATGGAACACGATGCTTACGCTTGATGAAGCAATGCGTCTGTATTTCAAAAGTGATCGGATTGCGGAGCTATTCGGCATTGAGATCCTCGAGTTCGGCAACGGTAATGCCAAGACGCGGATGCCCGTCCAAGACATGCACTTGAACGGGCTCGACATTGTCCATGGGGCTTCCATATTCGCGCTGGGCGATTTCACCTTTGCCGTGGCCTCGAATTCGCATGGTACCGTCGCCGTGGCTATAAACGCCAGTTGTTCATTCGTTAAGGGCATCAAGTCCGGTACGCTCTACGCCGACGCGAAAGAATCGTCGCTCTCGCCCAAGATCGGGACTTACAATATCGTCATCTCGGATGACGCCGGCGATACGGTCGCGCTGTTCCACGGCATGGTGTATCGCAAGAAGGAAAGCATCATCGACATCGTCGTGGCGCGGCAGGGCGCTTCCTGAGAAGCCCAAGGCGGGAGGGCGAGGCTTCTGCCGAGCCGCAGTGTCGCTCGCAGCACCGGTTTGGCAGGAGCCTCGGCCTCCCCACCTAAATGGAGAGATCCCTCGTGCTCGAATTCTCAACCATTGACGTGGCCGAAATCTCTCCGCAGCAGCTTCGCGCCGCGGTCGCGATCCTCATCGCCATCGGGACCCTTTACTGCTTTCTGGGTTATCGAACTCTCAAGTTCGTCATTGGGCTGACCGGATTCCTGTTCGCGGGCGTCGTAGCGGGTGCGTGCGCTGGGTGGGCTTCCGGCGGGAGCCTGCTTGCCGCGATAATCACCGCTGTGATTGCCGGCGTCATCGGCGCCATCGCCGTGTTCTTTTTCTACCGCGTCGGCGTCTTCCTGCTAGGGATGCTCGGCGGCGCAGTCATCGCACGGGCGACGTTCGGCGGACAGTCCGATGTCGCGGCATCTTCCATTGTCCTGGCAATGGCCGTTTTCGGGGGCCTCACGGGCCTGTTTCTCGAACGGCCCCTCATGACCATCGCCACGTCGGCCATCGGCGCGTGGATGGTCATCAGCGGCATCGCCTTCTTCGTCCTCGGCAACGGGTCCGTCGAGTCCTTTGAAACCGCCCTGTCGAAGGGAAGCACACAGTATATGCTGCTCATCTACTGGCTCGTGCTGGCCGTTGCCGGCGCCCTCACGCAATTCGCCACCCACAAACACAAAGAACAAACGTAGCTTGTCCGCGAGCAGCCGCTTGATGTCATCCGCGTCCGCGCTACTTGGCTACGGGATTTAGAACGTAGGTTGTGCGGCACTGTTTCAGATAGTTCAGGCCGTGGACCTGCCCGGTCATTTCGAGTTCTTCGCGGTACACGGGGTCGTGCCAGCCTTCGATGTCGATGCTGCCGGCAAACCCGCCCCGGCGCAACTCGGAGATGATGTCGGTCCAGTTGCTGTCGCCGAAACCGGGCGTACGGTGAAATGCGAATTGCTTGCTCCCGTGAATGCCGTGCTCGCGGATCACGTCCCATAACACGGTGGCGTCCTTGCCGTGGACGTGGAAGATCCTCCCAACCCACTTCCTCAACTGCGGCATGGGGTCAATCAGCTTCACCATCTGGTGGCACGGTTCCCATTCGAGACCGACGTTCTCGGAAGGGATCGCATTGAACATCATCTCCCATGCGGTGGGACCGTGCGCGATATTCCAGTCGCCGCCCATGTCGCAGTTCTCGAAGGCAAGCCGCACGCCTTTGTCGGCGGCGCGCTTCGCCAGCGGACCAAACACCTCCGCATACCGTGGGATGCTTTCATCGATAGGCCGATCCACGACGCGTCCCGCAAAGCCCGTTACGAGATTGCAGCCGAACAGATGGGCCGCGTCGATAAGCTTCGTCCATGCGTCTCGCGACTCAGCGTCGATAGGACGGTCGCCGAGGGGATTTCCGAATACACCGATGCAACTGATCACGGCGCCGCTGCCGGCCAAGGCTTCATTCACTTCTCGCGCAAGCTTTTCCAGGTCCGCTCCCTGCAACGTTTGCCAAAACGTAATCGAAAATGACTCAAAACCGTAAGGCCGGATCTGTCGAATGTAGTTCGCGCCGTGTTCCGAGCCGGACACCAGCGTTCCGATTCTTATCTTTTCGGTGTACACGTCCATTTGCTCCTCTACGTTGTTTCTCACGTCATAATGCGCGCGTCATCAACTCGGCCACGAGTTTGCTGAATCGCGCGGGATTCCTGAGCTGGCTTCCTTCGGCCAAGACGGCTTGGCCGTATATCAATTCAGCGTAATCGGCGAGCGCGGGATCGTCTTTGTCCTTCTCGACCATCGCTTTCAGTTTCGGCAGCAGGGGATGGTTTGGGTTCAGTTCGAGGATGCGCTTCACAGGCGGCACGTCCTGACCCACGGCGCGCATCATCTGCTCAAGTTGCGGCGTGATGCCGAACGCCTCTCCCACAAGGCACGCCACGGAGGTCGTCAACCGGTTCGACAGCCGGACCTCCTTTACATGCTCATCGAGTTTGGCCTTCAGGCATTCCAGCACCGCGCCGAACTCCCGTTCTCGCTCCTTGCGCGTTTGCTCGGCCTTCTTCTGCTCCTCTTCCGTGCCGAGATCGACCGCGCCCTTTCCGACGGACTGGAGTCTCTTGCCCTCGAACTCGAACACCGACTGCGTCCACACCTCATCAACCGGATCGGCGAGGATTAGCACTTCGTATTCCTTCTCGCGGAATGCCTCGATGTGCGGCGAGCTCTCAATCTCGGCGCGCGTCCGCCCCGTCATGTAGTAGATCGTGTTCTGTTCCGGTTTCATCCGCGTCACGTAGTCCCGCAAGGAGGTTAGATCGGTTTCCGAGTTCGTCGACGCGCACAGCATCAACTCGAAGAGTGTGGCGCGGTTCTCCGCGTCCTGAAACAGCCCTTCTTTCAGGACGCGCCCGAATTCGTCCCAAAACGTGTGGTAGTTTTCGTCCTCGTTTTCGCGCATGTCCTTGAGCGTATCGAGCGCCTTGCCCACAATGCCGTTCCGCATCCGCTGGATCTGCCGGTTCTGCTGGAGCATCTCGCGCGACACGTTCAACGACAGATCCTCGGAGTCCACAACCCCGCGAACGAAACGCAGGTACTGCGGCAGGAGCGCCTCACAGTCGTCCATGATGAACACGCGCTTCACGTACAACTGAACGCCGTGGTATTTCTCAGGCCTGAACAGGTCGAAGCCGGCGCTCTTGGGAATGAAGATAAGGAGCCGGTAGTCGAGGATCCCCTCGATATGCGCCTGGATGCGTTTCAGCGGCTCATGCCAATCGTGCGAGATGTGTTTATAGAACTCCTTGTATTCATCCTCTGTGACCTCATTCTTGCCGCGCAGCCAGATGGCCTTCATCGAGTTCAACGTCTGGACTTCGCGCGAGACCTTCTCCTTCGCCCCTTCCTTCGGTTTCCCGCTTTCATCCCTCTCGATTTCACGCCGCTCGACCTCCATCCGGATCGGATAGGCCACGAAGTCGGAATACTTC
>Ga0315274_10005178_pt1 | contig 19105 bp, 13 predicted proteins | sample YL17G02_20_MG_FD_203700 | JGI IMG/M metagenome (GOLD analysis project Ga0315274, IMG submission 203700) | Sediment microbial communities from Yellowstone Lake, YNP, Wyoming, USA - YL17G02_20 | ecosystem: Environmental > Aquatic > Freshwater > Lake > Sediment | place: USA: Wyoming | collected... | reverse complement strand
AAATCGGACCATGCCCGCTCGCCTCCGGATGGCTTCCTCCTCAGCTAACCTGACTTCTTATAAAACTCTCATGGAAATGGAGGGATTCATTCTATCCGTTCAGGCTCTGGCATATTTAGGGGGATTATTTTATCATTTGTCCGACAGGCGGATTGAATCGGCCGGGCAGGTGACCCATGACAAGCAAAAAATTATTCTCAGGGATGGCCTTCCTCTCGATGGCGTTCGTCGTAACGGCCGCGGTTCCGAGCTGCGCCAGGAAGGCCGCTTCGCCGTCCCAATACGGAGAAAACGCCCTGGGCATGTTCGAAAGCCACGGCGATGTCGGCCCGGTTGAACGGGCCGGGTCGGCGGCCTACCTGGCCCAAACCCGGGAATACCTGCTCAAGGGCTCCGGCGCGAACATGTGGTTTGGGGCCGACGAGTTCCAGTTCCTCTGGAAGCGGCTGAAGGGCGATTTCATACTCAGCGCCAGAGTCGCCTTCAGCGGGAAAGGGGTCGAGGCGCACCGAAAAATCGGATGGATGGTCCGGTCGACGCTCGACTCCGCCGCGGCCCATGTGAGCGCAGTCGTCCACGGCGACGGGCTGACCTCTCTCCAGTTCCGGAAGAGACCGGGAGAGGACACCGGCGAGGTCCGGATGGCGATTGAGGCCGCGGACCAAATCCAGATCGAGCGCAAGGGGGACGCTTTCGTCATGTCGGCTGCCCGCTTCGGCGAAACCTACCTCAGCGAGCGGGTTTCGGATATCGCTCTGGGCGACCGGGTCTATGTCGGCCTCTTCGTCTGCTCCCATAACGCGAAGGTTTCGGAGAGGGCCAGGTTCGCCAACGTCCGGGTTGTCATTCCCGCCCCCGAAGGTTTCGTCCCTTACCAGGACACTATCGGAAGCGAGCTGGAGATACTGGACGTCGAGAGCGGCGCCCGGAAGGTCGTCTACCGGTCGCCTTTCGCGCTCCAGGCCCCGAATTGGACGGAGGACGGGAAAGCCCTGATTTACAATTGCGACGGGCTTCTTTACAGGTTCGACCTGGCCGCCGCGGCGCCGGCCGTTCTGGACACGGGATTCGCCAAAGCCAACAACAACGACCACGCGCTGTCCTTCGACGGCCTGACGCTCGGGATCAGCAGCCACAGCCCGGAAGACGGAGACGAATCGATCGTCTACACGGTTCCGGCCGGGGGCGGCGTCCCCTTCCGCGTGACCTCCCAAGGACCCTCCTACCTGCACGGCTGGTCGCCCGACGGCCGAAACCTGGTTTACACCGGCGGCCGGAACGGCGCCTTCGACGTCTACAAGATCGCGGCCGAGGGGGGCGCAGAGATCCGGCTGACGGATGCCGAGGGGCTGGACGACGGCCCCGAATACGCGCCGGACGGGCGGACCATCTACTTCAATTCGAACCGGACCGGCTCGATGAAGATCTGGTGCATGAAGCCCGACGGGAGCGGTCAGGAACAGGTCAGCTTCGGACCGTTTCAGGATTGGTTTCCGCACGTCTCTCCCGACGGCCGCCGGATCGTGTTCCTGTCGTTCGGGGAGGACGTCGATCCCGGCGATCATCCGTTCTACCGGCAGGTCTATCTCCGGATGATGCCGGCCGCGGGCGGCGAGCCGCAGGTGATCGCCTATGTCTACGGCGGCCAGGGAACCATCAATGTCCCGTCCTGGTCGCCCGACAGCCGGAAGATCGCCTTCGTCGGCAACACCGATTCATTCCGCTCATCCAAAGCCGACTGAGCGAAGGGGGCCGGCTGCCGACGGGAGAGAATCTTCCCGAATCGGATCTTCGGCTCAATCCCCTCGCGGGAATCCACGGACGTTAGTCCGTGGAGGGATAGCGAACCCCCCTTCGGGGGCTGGCGCTCCAACGCCTGCAATGGACAGATCCCACGGACGTAAGTCCGTGGAGCTTCAGAGCGCGGAGCGGTAGATGGCGACGAGCCTATCCTCGGTCAGGGCGGCCGGCGTGATCTTGATATCGCCCTTGACGATTGTCTTGCCGGCATAAAGTGGAATTTCGCCCTCCTCGACGCCGTAGGCCGTGAGCCGGATCGGCACGCCCAGGCCGCGAAGAAACGTTTCCGGCCCTCCCCGCGGGGCGAACAGGTCCTCCAGGGCCCGGAATTTTTCGGGCCGGGTGTTGTCGAATCTCAGGGCGGCCAGGACATGGACGAGCATGACGGCGCTGGCCCGGCCGTGGGGCACGCCGTGGAAGACGGTCAAAGGGTAGCCCATGATGTGAGGAAGGATCGTGCCGGCGTGGGCGATGGCCGCTCCGGCCAGCAGGGCCGCGTACGACATCTCATCCATGGCTTCCGGAATTTTCGCCGCGGCGTTCTCCAGGTGCGCGAGCACGGTCTCGATGGCTTGGCGGGCGATGATGTCGGTGAGGGGAAAGGACAGGGTGGAGAGAAAGGCCTCGGCGGCGTGAGCGAGCACGTCCAGGCCCGTGTCGATCGCGACGCGGGGCGGCATGCTGTAGCTGAGCTCGGGATCGATCAGGGCGACGGAGGGAAAGAGCCGGGGGTGAGCGTAGCCGGTTTTATTCTTCTCCTCGCGGTCCGTGAAGACGGCGTAGGGGGTGACCTCGCTTCCGGTGCCGGACGTCGTCGGAAGACAAATCAGGGGAAGGGGATCCCTGTCGAGGGGGGCGCCCTCGACATAGCCCCGGAGCGGGCCGCGATTGGCGGCCGCAACGGCGATGCCTTTGGCGGCATCCATCGGAGACCCTCCTCCCAGCCCCAGCACGAGCCGGGCCCCGAAGTCGCGCGCGATCCGGCCTCCCGCCTCGACCGTTTCGAAGGAGGGATTCTCCTCGACGTCCTTGAACACGGCGGACTCGAGCTCCTTGAGGCCTCTCTGGACCGCGTCGAGAGCGGAGGTCTTGGCGGCGATGGTCCGGTCTGTGACGATTAAAATCCGCCCCGGGCCGGAGGGGATCGACTCGCGAAGTCGGGAAACCCGTCCCCGGCCGAAAAGGATCCTTGTCGGGAGATGGAAGTCGAAGGGCGTCATGACTGAATTCCTTCCCAGGCGGATCATTATATTTCATTCTTGTCGACCGGGAAAGGATTGGAATCGGCCTTGACCCGTTCGCCGACGCTACCCCGCCCTGAAAGGCGGCACTCATGGAAGCCCTGAGTACTGCAAGGCCGGGGACGAGAAGCGACACTTTTGTACTCAGCCCCTTTGGAGGGGAAAGGGCTGAGTGGGCTCAGGGTTAACCCCGAACAAGCCCAGCCTTGCAGTACTCAAGGAGCCGAAACAACGGCTCCTTGGGTGCCGGCATTCATGCGCGGGAGCAGCCTTGCAGCACACATAAGCCGTAAACGGCTTATGAGTACTGCGAAACGCCTGCACTCATGGCTTCCATGAGTGTCGAGGGGTTGACATCGGCCGCGGCCGAGAATAATATTTTCCGCGGAGGGCGGCATGAATCCCAAACGCGCGTTCGCGCTTCTCGTCCTGGCCGCAACGGGCTGCGTATCGTTGGCGGCGATGGCGGCGCCCGTTTACCTTCGGGTGAATCAAGTGGGCTACAACCTCGCGGATTCCAAGGTTGCGCTGGCCTTGAGCAACTCCGGCCTGAGCGGACAGACCTTCAAGGTTCTGGCGGCTTCCAGCGGCGCCGCGGCCTTCAGTGCCAAGGTCGGCAAGGACCGGGGCCGCTACGGGAATTTCGCCCATCTCTATGAACTGGATTTCAGCGCCCTGAAGAAACAGGGCTCCTATCGAATCCGCCTCGGCGGCGTCGTCTCGCCGGCCTTCGCGCTCAGGGACGATCCCTACCGGAATGTGATCCCGGTCACGCTGCGGTTCTTTCGCGTCCAGCGCTGCGGCGACACCCATCCGAGTCTTCACGGCGCTTGTCATTTGAAGGACGGCAAGGCTCAAGACGGGCCGGCGGCGGGCTCGCTGCTCGATGTCTCCGGCGGATGGCACGATGCCGGGGACTATCTCAAGTTCCTGATCACGACGGGGCTGACCACGGTCGTGATGCTGGCGGCCTATCAGGACAACCCTGACGCCTTCGAGGACGCCGATCGCAATGCCGTGCCGGACGTCCTGGACGAGGCGCGCATCGGGCTCGATTGGATCTATAAACTTTGGGATCCCAAAAACAAGGTGCTCTACTACCAAGTCGGAGATGCCGGCGATCATGACCGCTGGCGCATGCCGGAGGAGGACGCCAACCTGCCGCCCCGTCCCGTCTGGGCCTGCGGGCCGGGCAAGGGTGCGAATGTCGCCGGCAAGGCCGCGGCGGCTCTGGCCCTCGCATCCGTGATCTGGAAAAAGCCGGGCTCGGGCTTTTCCGATCCGGCCCTGGCCTCGAAGTACCTGGCCGCCGCCAAGGCGATCTACGCTTTCGGGAAGAGCCGACCCGGAGCGCAGTCGAGCACGTCGGGATTCTATGAAGAATCCAGCTGGCGCGACGATATGGCCCTGGCCGCCGCGGAGCTCTTCCGCGCGACCAAGACCGGGGCCTACTTGAACGAAGCGCGCGCCTACGGCCGGGCCGCGCGCAACGCCTACGGCTTCAGCTACGCCGACATCCATGCCCTGGCGCAGTTCGAAATCGGCCGGCTCGATTCCGGCTATCGAGCCGAGGCGGCCGCATTCCTCGCCGATGACCTTAAGGCCTTCCAGCGCTGGGCCGGCCGGAATCCTTTCCGGGCGGCGGTCGAGCGGTTTTGGTGGGGCTCGGCTACCGAGATGACCGGCGCCGCGCTGACGGCGCTTTGGCATCAGGAGCTCACGGGAAAGAACACCTACCGTCGCCTCGCCGTCGATCAGCGCGATTACCTCCTGGGCGTCAATCCCTGGGGGGTCTGTTTCGTGAACAGCCTCGGCAGCCGGTGGCCGCGGACTCCGCACCATCAGATCGCCGACCTCACCGGCGCGCAGCTGGCCGGCTTTTGGGATGAAGGGCCCATCAATAAGGCGGATTGGGATGATCTGGGCATCACTCTTCAGAGCCCCGACGAGTACGCCGCCTTCCAGTCCGACGACGCCCTATTCCATGATGATGTCGAAGATTATGGCACCAACGAGCCGACCTTGGATGCGGCGGCCCACGGGTTGGCCCTGGCGGCCCGGCTGCGCAGTTCCCAAACGACTCGACGGTAATTCGCCGGCGCTCGATTCGGCGGATCTCCCCGGCCGCGCCGCCGCGGCCGTCCTTGTCCGATTCGCTGAAATTTAATATAGTAATAATTCGCGTGTATCCATGCCGTACGGCGTCCACGGGAAGATTCTCGATGTCGACCTCTCCAAGGGGGACGTCCGGACCCTCCCGCTGGACTCCGCGCTGGTCGAACGCTACCTGGGCGGCCGCGGACTCGCGACGCGCCTTTTCTACGACGCGGTCGATCCGGCCTGCGATCCGCTCGGCCCCGAAAACGTCGTCGTCCTGGCCACCTCGCCCCTGATTGGGACCAACGCCCCGACCTCCTGTAGGGGCCACATGGTCTTCAAATCGCCGCTGACCGGCCTCATCGGGAGCGCGAACTCGGGCGGGACCTGGGCGGCCGCCTTCAAGGCGACCGGATACGACGTCCTCGTCGTCAAGGGCCGCGCCTCGGAGTCGGTCATGCTCGACGTCTCCCCGGACGGATGCCGGATCGCGTCGGCTTCTCATCTCTGGGGGCTCGACGTCCACCAGACGACCGACAGGCTAACCGAGGGCGCCGAGCCCGGCCTGCGGCCCAAGGTTCTCGCCATTGGACCGGCCGGCGAGAACCTGGTCCGGATCGCGGCCGTCGTCAACGACAAGAACCGGACCTACGGACGCTCGGGGCCCGGCGCGGTTTGGGGCTCCAAGAACCTCAAGGCCGTCCGCGTCCGGGGCAAGGCCAAGATCGAAATCAAGGATAAGGAGCGTTTTCAAGCCGGGCTTGACCAGGCTTTCTACCTCATGAAGCAGGCGCCCGTGACCAAGCGCCTTCTCCGCGAGCTTGGGACATCGGGCTTGGTCGAGCTCATCGACCTCATCCGCATGCTTCCCCACCGGAACTTTCGGGATTGCTCCCATCGCGAGGAGGATCTGGAGCGGATCTCGGGCGAGGCCCTGGCCAAAACTCTGCTCGAGCGGCCCGGCGCCTGCTACGCCTGCCCGATCGGCTGCCAGAGGCACACGCGGCTTCCGGGCGGGGAGGGCGGTTCCTGCGACGAGAAGGGTGAAGGGCCCGAGTATGAGACGACGGTCCTGATGGGCCCGGTCTGCGACGTCTACGACCTCCCGGCCATCACTCGGGCCAACTACCGCTGCAACGAGCTGGGCATGGACACCATCTCCTTCGGCGGCACGGTCGCCTGCGCGATGGAGCTTTTCGAGGAGGGGCGTCTGACCCCGCAGGACAGCGGCGGGCTCGATCTCCGCTTCGGGAACGCCGCGGTGCTCGAGACGCTGGCCCGGCTCACGGCGCGCCGCGAGGGGATCGGGGTGCGGCTGGCCGAGGGCTCGCGCCGTCTTGCGGTCTCCTGCGGCCGCCCCGAGCTTTCGATGTCCGTCAAGGGCCTCGAGATCCCGGGCTATGATCCGCGGGCCTCGTTCACCCAGGCCCTGGGTTACATGACCTCGCCGACCGGCGCCTGCCACCTCCGCGGCGGCTACGCCGTCTCGCTTGCCTTTTTCGGCGGAGCCAAGGAGATCCCCCGCTTCAGCCTTCTCCAGTCGCCGATCGCCATCCGCAACATGCAAAACCTGGGCATCCTCCAGGACAGCCTGGGCGTCTGCCGGTTCACGGGATTCGCCTTCGCGGCCGATCCCTGGGCGCGGATGGCCAGCGGAGCGACCGGCCTCGACTTCTCGACGGCGCGGCTCGAGGACGTCGAGAACCGGGTGGCCACTCTGGAGCGGCTCTTCAACATCGAGGCGGGATTGACGCCGGCCGACGACGCGCTGCCCGAGCGCTTCGCTTCGACGCCGGTTGTCATCGACGGCCAGGAGCGTGTCGTCTCGCATGAGGCCATGGAACGGATGCGGAGGGACTATTACCGCGTGCGCGATTGGGATGAGAACGGCCGCCCCGGCCGGGACCTGCTCCGCGCGCTCGGGATCGAGGAGCGGACGCGATGATCGGAAAAGATTGGCAAGCCAGCGAGGAGCTTCTGCGGCTCTTCCGGACGATCGGCCGGGCCAGCCTCCTTCTCGACCTCCAGGACAGCCACAGCGGGAACATGGCCGTCAAGTGGACGGACCGGTCCGGCCGCGAGAAGATCGTCATCACCGCGGCCGGCTCCCAGAAGGGCGACCTCGAGGCGAGCCAGATCTGCTTCCTGTCGCCCGGCGAGACGGACTACGGCTACTATAAGGCCTCGTCCGAGACCGACATCCACGCCCGAATCCTGGCCATCGACGGCGTCCGGGCCACCTTCCACGCCCACACCAAGGACCTGGTCGTCGCCACCTTCGACGACGCCGACAAGCCCAACAAGCCCCCCGCCTTCATCCCGGTCGATCCGCTCGGCTGGCATCATCTGGGCGGGGTCGTCCCGGTCGACTGGCTGGCTGTTCCCAGCGGCTCGTTCGAAGTCATCGAGACCGTCCCCAAGCGGCTGGCCGACCACCCGGCGACCGTCGTCCAGACCCACGGGACGTTCGCCCGGGGCCGGACCCTCCAGGAGGCCTTTTTCCTCCTCGGGATCGCCAACACCTCCGGATATATCGTTCGACTTCTCCAAAAGCTCGGGGTCGATGTCGATAAGTTGAGGGCGGAGATCCAGGCTGATCCGGCCGCCCATTTTCAATACCGGCCCGTTCCCTACGAAATCGGCGGCGACGACGTCTGCGATTTTACGGAGGAGGAGGAGATCCTGGCCGAATTCCGCAAGACCGGGAACCGGGTCTTCGAGTCGCGGCTTTCGCCTTTTCACGCCGGCTCGATCTCGGCCCGCGGCGTCGATCATCTTCTCTACGCGGGGAAGGGGGCCATGCCGCGCGACCTGGGCGGCCCGCTCCGCAGGCTCGCGATCCGGCCTGAGGCGAGCGATCCGGACGAGCTCCGCGTCCACAAGCTCATCTACGCCGAGACGGACTTTCAGACCGTCATGCATTGCTACCTTCCCGAGGCCGAGGCGCTCGCCTATTTCCGGTATCCGGGCGAGACCGGGCCGGCCGACCGGGTCATCCCGATCGACGCCGAGGGCGGCTTCCTCTACCTGGTCATCCCGGTCCTCCCGCCCAAGGTCGACGACGAAACCCTCATCCGCAAGCTCCACGAGTACAAAGTCGTCATCGTTCGGGGAGGCGGCGTCTGGGCGGTGGGGGGCCAATCGCTGAGCGAGGTTCTCCACCACCCGTCGTCCGTCCGCGAGATTTGTCTGTACCGGATCGGCGCCTTGGAGCGAGGCCTCGACCTCCGCAAGATGGAGCCCAAGAAGGCCCGGCGATGGTAAGGCGGAAACGGGCCGGGGCGGGGCTCGTCAAGCTTTTCCGCGAGCGCGCCGAGGCGGCTGGGGCCGAAGTCCGGACCTCGGCGACTCCAGCCGCCGCGCGGACGGCCATTGCCTCGATCCTCGAGGAACTCGGCGCTCAAACGATCGCCTCTGCGGCCGACGCTAAAGCCTTCGTTCCCGCCAAATTTCGAGCCCGCCTTGTCCGAGGCGATAAAGCCGAGGACAGCGCATCGGCCGAAGCGGGACTTGTCCTCGCTCACTTCGGGATCGCCGAAACGGGGACCCTGGTCCACTTAGACCGGAGCGATGCCGGGAAAAACGTTTGGACCCTGCCTCCGGTCTGTGTCGCCGTCCTCGAGGCGTGTGCGATAGTCGGGCGGCTCGAAGATGTCCTTCCCGCGATTACGAAGCACTTGGCGTCGCCGTCCGGGTTCGGGCAGGTTTCTCTCGTCACCGGGCCGAGCCGGACCGCCGACATCGAGAACGTCCTCTCGATCGGGGTCCACGGTCCGGGCCGGCTCGTCATCGTCCTCATCGACGGCAAGATCGGGAAGATGGCATGAGCCGGAGCCGGATCGATCCTCATCTCAAATCCGTCCTGGCCGAATTCTCTCGGAACTACCTCATCAAGCGCCGGAACGCGCTCATGGGGCAGAACTTCGAGGAGCTGCGGACGCTGCTGGCCGAGATGAAGGATGCGAGCTTGGAACGAAACGCCGAGCTCCTCGACCGGTTCGAGGCCGAGGCCTGCCGGCGCGGGAACGAAGTCCTCCGAGCCCGCGACGGCGACGAGGCCAACCGGCTTATCGCCGATGTCCTGGGCCGGAACGGCGCCGCCAAGGTCGCCAAGAGCAAATCCATGGTCGGGGAGGAGACGCATCTCAACGACTTCCTGTCGCGGCGGGGGATCGAGCCGCGCGAGACCGACCTGGGCGAGTGGATCGTGCAGCTCGAGGCCGAAGCGCCCACCCACATGGTTATGCCGGCCATCCACCTGACCCGGGCCGACGTGGCCCGGATCTTCGCCCGCCGCCTGGGCCGCCCCGTGCCCGAGGAGATCCCGGCGCTGGTCCGGATCGCCCGCGAGGAGCTCCGCCGCGAGATCTTCACCATCCCGGCCGGCTTCATCGGCGCCAACGCCCTCGTCGCCGAGAACGGGGCGGTCATACTCGTCACCAACGAGGGCAACGGACGCCTCGTCTCGACCGTCCCGCCCGTCCAGGTCGTCCTGGCCTCGATCGAGAAGGTCGTCCCGACCATGGCCGACGCCGCCCTCCTCCTCCGGCTCCTGCCCCGGAATGCGACCGGCCAGGTCTTTACGAGCTACGTGTCGTTCATCGCCGGCGCCGGGGACCATCCCCGGACCGTCATCCTCCTCGACAACCACCGCTCCGAGATCCTGGCCGATCCCGTTTTCCGCCAGGTCCTGCGCTGCATCAAATGCTCGGCCTGCCTCAACGTCTGTCCCGCCTACAAGGTCCTGGGCGGCAAGGAATTCGCCCACGTCTACATGGGCGGAATCGGGACTCTTCTGACCGCCTGGGTCCACGGGCTCAAGGAATCCAAGGCCATGGCCGGGCTATGCCTGGGATGCCACCGCTGCGAGGACTATTGCGCGGCTAAGATCAAGATCGCGGACCTCGTCATCGCCCTCAGGGAGCGGCTCAACGAGCAAATCGGATCGCCCCTCTGGAAGCGGTTGGCCTTCGAGGGCGTCCTGGCCCGTCCGCCCGTCCACCGGGCCGCCTTCCGGGCGGCGCGGGTCGGGCGGCCTCTGCTGTCCGGAAAAGACGGATACCTGCGGCGGTTGCCCTTTCCCTTCCGGAAATACGACCGTTTCAGGGCCGTCCCCGCCCCGGCGAAAAAGACCTTCAGCAAGCTTTTTAAAAAGAGTGGACTGGGCGGCGGTCAAGCCGCCGGCAGGGGCCGGATCACGATCTTCGCCGGATGCCTGATCGAGCATTTCTATCCCGAGATCGGGATGGACGCGGCCCGGGTCCTGAAAGCGCTCGGATACGGGATCGACCTCGCGCCGGCCGCCTGCTGCGGATTCCCCTCGGCGAACGGAGGGTTCCCGAGGTCGGCGCGCAAGTCCTATGAAAAACTCATGGAGGCGATTCGCGCGAGCGAAACGGTCGTAACTCTTTGTCCGACCTGCACGACCATGCTCGGCCACGCCGGGCCGGACCTGGCCGGGGACGAAGCCGCCGGCCTCGCGGACAAAATCATCTCATTCGCCGAGTTCCTGGAGCGGAAAGAAAAGAAAGGATTGGCGCGGGTTCTTTCCAAGAGGTCGGAGCCGAATGTCCTGACCTACCACGAATCCTGCCACCATAAATATTACCTCAAGGCCGCGGAGGCGACGAGGTCCGTTTTAGAAGCCGCGACGGGTTCCAAGATCAAGGACATGCCCGAGACCGCGACATGCTGCGGCTTCGCCGGGAGCTTCTCGGCCGACCACCCCGAAGTGTCGGAGGCCATCTTGGCCGAGAAACTCGACGCCATTAAAGAGACCGGCGCCGGGACCGTCGCCCTCGACTGCCCGGGCTGCCTCCTCCAGATCCGGGGCGGCTGCCGCCGGCAAGGCCTCGCCGTCGAGGTCCGCCACACCGCCCAGCTCCTGGCCGAGCGACTGAATAAACGTAATTCTTGACAGGCACTTTTTTTGATTCTATCTTTGATGTCCGAATGAATATGAAGATTATCAGGACGGCGTCCTATCCGGTCATGGCCCTTGCCCTTTTTCTCGGGGGGATGCCATGCTTTCAGGCCGCCGCGCCGAATGATCTGTCAAAGCGGATCGACGAGATCCTGAACAGGCCCGGGTTGAAGAAAGTCCATTTTTCGGCCTGCGTCGTCCGCCGCGATTCCGGCGAGGTCGTTTATGAGAGAAATTCGCGACTCGCACTCATCCCGGCCTCGAACATGAAGATCGTCACCACGGCCGGCGCGCTGGAGATGATGGGGCCGGACTTCGCCTTTATCACGCGAGTCGGCCTGAGCGGGGAGTCCTTGGTTGTGATCGGCGGCGGCGACCCCCTTCTCGGCGATAAGGAGACCGACGCCCGGAACGGACATCGGCGTCCTCCGGTCTTTGAGGACATCATCGGGCGCCTCAAGGAGAGCGGCGTCGTCTCCCTATCGGATATCATCCTCGATGTTTCCGTCTTCGACGAGCAACGCGTCCATCCCGGCTGGCCGGCGAACCAGCTCAATCAGAAATACGCCTGCGAGGTCAGCGGCCTTAATTATCGCGGCAACTGCGCGGACGTCGCCGGGCTCAATCAGGGAGGCCGGATCGTGATATCCCTGGAGCCGCCGACCGATTATGTGAATCTGATCAACGCCGTCCGGCCCCGGTCTTATGGCCGGAGCCGGATCAGCCTGGATCGGACAGAAGTTCCCGGCGAGCTGATCGTCTCGGGAACTTGCCGTGACCGGGCCGGCCCGTACTCTTTCGCCGTGGAGAACCCGGCCCTCTTCTTCAGCCATCTGCTCCGGGACGGCCTGGTCAAAGCGGGGATCCGCGTGACCGGCCAGATCTTGGAGCGTCCCATGCCCGACGACGCTGACTACCGGCCGCTGGCCGAATACCGGACCCTGCTGGGCGATTGCCTCACGATGGCCAATAAGGAGAGCCTGGGGCTGGCCGCCGAAGCGCTCTTCAAGCGACTGGGAGCTCAAGCCAACCCCGACGGCAAGGGAGGCAGTTGGGAGAGCGGCCGAAGGGTCCTGTCCGATTATCTGCGCGAGCTGGGGGTTGACGACGGCGATTTTTATCTTTCCGACGGGAGCGGCCTCAGCCGGGACAACCGCTTGAGCGCTTGGGCCCTGATCCGGGTTCTTTTGCACTTGGCCGGCCGTCCCGACTGGGACTTTTTTGAGAGCACGCTGGCCGTCGGCGGGATGGATGGGACGATCGAGAAGCATTTTTGGGAAAAGACCTACCGCGGCCGGGTTCGGGCCAAGTCCGGCTATCTCAAGGCCGTGAGGGCCCTATCGGGCGTCGTCCACACGGACGGAGGGGATTATATTTTTTCCTTCCTGGCCAACCGGGGCGGCAACGGGACGCGTCTGGCCATCGATGCGGCCGTCAAGGCCATCGTGGATTGGGGCGCCGCGGGGGGGGACCCAGGCAACTATTTCGTGATGAAGTAAAAAGCGAACCCCAGGCCCGCTCCCAAAACGAGGGCTATCACAAAGCAAGCGCAACCCAGAAAGACGGCCCCCACGGGTTCTCCCAAGGACGGCTTGGTTTTATATTTGTCTTCCGATAACGCCCAGAACACAACGTTCCAGAAGGCCGAAATAAAGCCCGCCAGGATCCCACTGAAGATAAAAACGAGCGGAGACACATAAAATAGGGTACGACACAGAAAACAGGCGGCGAAGACAAACAACGGCAGGCCCGTATTTTTCAGTAAGAAACCCATGAAGACCCTGTTTTCATCCTCTTTGTGGATGAGGGCATCTTTGCGCTTCAAACGCCGGTGCAAGAATACATCGTACAGGACAAGAATCAAACCAGCAACTGCGGCCAGGCTTTCGATGATGATTAATGTTGATTTCATGTTGTCCTCCTTTCGGCCTCGCGGCGGCCGGCCATGACTTCATGCTCGAAAGCCAGGTACTCGTCAAAATACGCCATCCGGTCGTTAAGAACGGGGACAATGTTCAACCCGTCATGATACTCCAGGTAGTGGATGCCCAGCAGGAATTTCTGGTCCTGGGTGATGAGCGACAAGCAGCCCTCCCACAGGAAATCGGCGATGCGGCTTTCGTCCTTGAGCGCGTCAATGATGCGGCGTTTGAATTCCGACCGCCGGCCGAAGGCGTCGGCCAGGCCGCAGGCGACGATCTTGACCTCGCGGTCAAGGCCCAGCCGGATCATGTCCCGCAGATACCCGGCCATCATGCCGCCCGAAACAATTTCGTCCAGGTAAACCAGGCAGCGGTATTCGTGGAGGACCGGCCGAAGACGCTGCAATTCCAGGATGTTGTTAAAGCGGCCGGAAGCGGGCCGGCCCTGATGATTGACGATCCCGGATTCCGCGGGGTGGAACACGAAACTCGAGGTGATGGGATGATAGACATCGAGCTTGAGGTCCGGCAGGAACTGCCCGACCGCCTTCCAGATCGGCCAAGCCCCGCGTAGCGGCGCATAGACCAACGTTTTTTCCGCGCCGACCGTGTCCCTAAGCCTTGATGCCAACCGCATCGCGGCCTGACGATAGGAGTTGTTCCGGTCCGGGTCATTGACGTAGTTTTTTTCGTGGGCGTGGCGCCGCCTGAAACAGGCGCTTCCGGGAGGAGCCGACGGCCGAATCCGCCTGAAGCCGTTCCGCCCGCCGAAAGCGCAGCCACAATTCCATGCTCGAGCTCCGCCGCTAGCTTGATTGATTGCGGGATCGCTTTCGGTCCGTTGGTCTCATCGGGGGAAGCTTTTTTTGTCTGGCTCATCTGATTATCTCCGCTAATTTTATCGGTGCGGGGATTCCGATGAAAAAGAGTGTAGGGGGCGGGATTGACCCGTTCGCCGACGCTAAGCCCCGCCTTTCAATACTCATGAACCGGAAACGGTTCATGAGTACAGGCGCTCCAACGGACGTAAGTCCGTGGAGCTTCGGGGCGGGGACGAGAAGCGAGGCTCAGGGTTAACCCTGAGCAAGCCCCGGCATTCATGCCGGGGAGTCGATGGGTTGACTCTGTCAATGTGATGCACGTGCTGCAGCTGCCCTTCCGCCCATATGATCGGTTGATCTCGGTGCCGAGCCGGCGAAATTATTGGGGGATTGCCGTTCAGCGGAGTCGGACTCCGGGCGCCCCGCCGGCAAAGGGAAATGAATAACGCCTCCCGGCCGTCCCCATCGGGGATGTTTCCGCATTCAGAGGCTCCAGGTTCCGGGGAGCTTGGCGAAAAACCGCGCTTCCCGGACGCTGTCCAGGCCGCAGATGTAGCGGGTCAGCCGCTCGATCCCGATCCCGAAGCCGGCCGAGGGGGGAAGCCCTTTGCGGGCGAAGTCGAGATAGAGCTTGTAAGAGGCGAGGTCGATTCCCTTAAGCTCGATGCGCCGCTCGATGGCCGCGTGCAGATGTTCCCGCTCGCCGCCGGAGAGGGCCTCGCCGAAGCCGTCCGGATAAACGAGGTCCATGTCCCTGAGGATGCCCGGCCGGTCGGGATACTCCAGGTCGTAGAATTCGCGCGCCTCGGCCGGAAAGTCGAGGATCCAGACGGGCTCGCGGATGTCCTGGGAGAGCCCGACCTCGTAGTCCTTCCCGTAACCGCGCACGGCCTCGTCGTGGCGCATCGTCCGGAACGGCCGCCGGGGCGGGCGAATGTCGCGGCCGAAGAAGACGAGCTCCTCCGCCGCGTCGACCCTGAGCCGCTCTATAAGATCAGTCAGGAAATCTTCGGCCAGCGTCATGACGTCCTCGCGGGAGGCGTCGCGGACCTCGAGGTCGAGCTGGACGAACTCGATCAGGTGCCGGCCGCTCGTCCGGCGCTCGGCCGGCTCGATCCGAACGTTGGGCGAAAAACAGAAAATGCGCGGACAGCCGAGCAGGGCCATCTGTTTGTGGAAGATCATACTTTTGGTGATCTGATAGCGGAAGCCGTAGCACTCGACCTCGCCCCGGACACGGTGGTCGGTTAGGGGATCGGTGAAGGGGGAGATTATGACGGGCAGGATCTCGACGAACCCCCGTCCCGCGAAGAATTCCCGGGCGCGGCCGAGGACGCGGCTTTGAATTTGGACGGCCTTGCGGACCTTCTCGGAGGTCAGCAGGCGCCGTTCGTCGTCTATGTCTATGGTCAACATCGGTTTTTCCTTTCTTGGCATGCAAACGTTGCGAAGAGATGGAGAGGTTCCTGAAAAAAGGAAAAGCGGCGGTTGAAAGCGTATGTGTCCCCTAGAAGGGGACATTATTGTTGGCGATAGCGATGATAACGGGGCGGGCCTTGGGAAGGGAGAGAAGAGAGACGCCCGGGGCCGTGTCTCGCGTCGAATGGCTCAAGCGTCTCATTTGGGTGTCGAGGTCTTATACAAAAAAAATGCCCAGCCTGTCAAGACCTTTTTTATCGGGCCATTCGGACATTTCGGCGGCGCGGCGGTCGAGGATTGTCCTTCCCTGCGGTTCCGGCTCGATTATTTAGCCTTGGCGACGTTCCGGTCGTAGATATAGAGCCCCACGATCGAGGCGACGCCGATCCCGACGATGATCAGCCACATGGTCGTGAGGCCGGGCGGCAGGCCCGCTTTGACAGGATTCGAGATATAGCGCTCGAAGAGCTTGCCTCCCAATCGCCCTCCGACGATGCTGGCCAAGGCGATCGGCAGGCTCTGGTACCCCAAGTAAAGCCCCTCCTGGCCGCGCGGCGCGATGGCGCCGATATACTCGTAGACCCGCGGGGAGGCCATCATCTCGCCCACCGCCATCGAGGCGATCGAGACAAGAAGGAAAATCCCGGCGATGGGAACGGCCAGGCCGATATGGACCTTCTGGGTGATGTCGCTGAAAAAGAGCGTCGGCAGGACGTTTATGAACATCCCCAGCGTCACGACGACGGCGCCGAGCATGATGGATTTGACCGGTGTCCAACGCTTGACCCAACGGGTGATCAGGAGCTGGAAACAGACGATCATCAGGGGGTTGGCCAGGGTGTAGAGCTCCATGGGCGCGTTGGGGTCGACGTAGCGCATGAAGAGCGGCATGAGATTGTAGAGCTGGATGTAGAGGAACCAGAACAGGCTGAGGACGATGATCAGAAACACGAATTTGAGGTTGCTGAGCACGGTGACGATGCCGAACAGAGCCTGGCCCAGCGTCCTCTTCTGGACCGTCTGGCCGTCCTTTTTGCCGTCGCTGACGAACGCGGGCTCGCGGTAGACAAAAAGGGTGATGATGAGGCCGACCAGGGCGAAGAGCGAGGCGACGTAGGTGAAGATGGCCGGGATGCCCAGGCTGGTCCGGATGAAGTAGGAGACGCTCCGGCCGGTGATGGAGCCGATGTTGATGACCATGTAGAAGATGCCGAAGGCCAGGGTCGCCCTGGTCCCGGCCGTCTTTTGGACCGTGCCGGCGATGCAGGGCTTGACGATCGAGCCTCCGATCCCGATCAGGACGACGCCCAGGACGACCGGCACCGTGAAATCGACGGCCTCGGCCGCGTCCCGGCCGATGATCCCGGGCCACAGCCGCTGGAGGTTTCCCATGATCAGGTAGCCGATCGAGATCAGGATAAAGGCGACGCTCAAGGACTTCTTGAAACCGAACTTGTCGGCCAGCGCTCCGGACAGGATGGGCAGGAAGTAGATGCTGCCCCAGAGGAACGTGCCGTTGATGAAGGTCGCCTTACTCGGGCTCATCCCCAGATTTTCGTTGAGGTAGATGACCACGAAGGAGGCCATGGCGTAGTAGGCCGCCCTCTCGAAGAGCTCGATCGTGTTGGCTGTCCAGAAGGTCTTCGGGAAGCGCTGCTTGGTCTCGGTCATGAGGTCGGTCCTCCTTGTTCGATGCTTAGGAGCGGAGCGCGGCCGCCCTGGCCTTGGCGGCCCTCTTCTTCCGGTACATGTCCTGGTCGGCCTCGCGGATCAGGTCGTCGATCTCCATTCCGTCCCGGAAGACGCTGACCCCGAGCGAGAGCCGGATTTCGAGGGGTTGTCCGTTCCAGGTCATATCGATCCGGGCGATCTGGTTCCCGATTTTTTCCACCACCCTCCGGGCGCCGTCAAGGCTCGTCTCGGGCAGAAGGACCAGGAATTCGTCGCCGCCCCAGCGGCTGATCCGGGTCAGCTTGCGGAGCGAGGACCTCAGGAGGTCGGCCAGCGTCTTGAGGACGTAGTCCCCGCAGTCGTGTCCGAGAGTATCGTTGACGTCCTTGAAGCCGTCGATATCGGCCATGATCAGGGCGAAGGGGCGGTCGGTCCTGTCGAAACGGGTCTTCTCCTCCTCGAACATCTCCATCATGTCCCGGCGGTTGGAGAGGTCGGTCAGCGGGTCCTTGCGGGAGAGCTCCTCGAGGCGGATGTTGGCCTTGTCCAGTTTATCTTTTTGGGCCTGGGTCTCCTTGTGGGCGAGCTCCAGTTCGTCGTGGGCCCGGACCTTGAGGCGATAGCGGTTGAGGATGAGGGCGGCGATCAGAACGACCAGGACCGAGAGCAAGATCAGGGAATGGCGGATGGCCTTCTGCCGCGTGAGGGCCAGCTCGTTGATCTTGTTCTGCCGCGACAGCATTTCGTTTTCCTGCTTCTTCTTGTCCGTCTCGTATTGGGTTTGGAGCTCTTGAAGCTGGCGGGAGCCTTCTTCTTTGAGGACCCGTTCGTTCAGGTCGGAGGCCTTGCGCAAGTAAGCTAAAGCCCGCACGTGATCGCCGCGCCGCTCATGGACATCGGCAAGCAGGCCGTAAACGCCGGCCCGTTCCCTGGGATAATCGACTCTCTCGATATAGGGAAGGGCCTGCTCCAGGATTGCCTGGGCTTCTCCGACCTTGTTCATGTCGAGGTGGATCTTGGCGATGTTCCGGGAGGCGATGGCGATCTCCCTCTCGGCGCCTTCCCTGATATCGATATCGAGCGCCTGCCGGAGATAGACCAAGGCCGCGGCTTTATCTCCCGTTTCCAAGTAGACGTTCCCGATGTCGTGGAGGCAGCAGGAGATGGTGTAATTGTCGTTCGACCGCCGGGCGGCTTCCAGGGCTTTCTTTTTGTAATCGAGGGCTTCCTTATAGTCCTCCCGAAAAGTGAAGATGTTCCCGATCTCGTTCAGGGCCATGGCCCGGCGTCGCTCGTCGCGGGCCGCCTCGGCGTTGCGGAGCGCGGATTGGAAGAATTCCAAGGCCGTGTCCCAGCGCTTCAAGTCCCGATAAATATAGCCGACCGCGTATTCGCAATCGCTGAGCAATCCTGGATCGTTGAGCTTCCGGGCCGTTTCAACGGACTCGATCCCCGCGGCCAAGGCTTTTTCGAACTCGGTCTTGACGAAGTAGCCGATGGCGATCCGGTACAGGAAATCGGCCGCGGACCGCTGGTCGCCCGCCGCTTTGGCGATCTCGGCCCCGTTCCGGAGCGCATCCAGGGAGGATTGGATGTCCTGGTTTTTTTCGTAGGCGTAGCCCAACCAGCTGGCGATCTCAATCCGAGCCCTAAGGAGCTTTTCTTTCGGGACTTCTCCGGGCGCGCCTTCGAGCTCCTTGAGCTTCGTTGAGCATTCCTTAAGATGCTCAAGGGACAGAGCATGATTATCGAGTAAATAGTAGGCTGACCCGAGCGTCAGTCGGGCCCTCACCGTTTCCCAGGCGGTCCCTCGGGCCTCGGCAAGGGGAAGGGCTTGCTCGGCCCAGCGGACCGCTTCCCGGTTGTCTTTCCGGGCCAGATAAGTTTCGGCGATCAGGTTGAGAACCGGGATCTTGTCGGCGTCCGCGAGCGTATCGAGCTTCTTGATAAGGCCGGGAAGGTCGGTCTTGTCCGGGGCCGGAGGCGCGGCGGGGTCGGCCGCGGTCGCGCCGAGGCACAGACATAGACAGAGAACGGCGACGAATTCAGGACGCTTCGAACGGACAGCCCCTTTTTTCATCTGGGCAAGTTTTCAACTTCATACCACAAAACTGGGCAATCTGCAAGACCTTCGGCTGCGTGGCTCCGGGCGGTTTCCTGGCTTGACCCGTTCGCCGACGCTACCCCGCCCTGAAAGGCGGCACTCATGGA
>Ga0315274_10005176_pt1 | contig 19106 bp, 13 predicted proteins | sample YL17G02_20_MG_FD_203700 | JGI IMG/M metagenome (GOLD analysis project Ga0315274, IMG submission 203700) | Sediment microbial communities from Yellowstone Lake, YNP, Wyoming, USA - YL17G02_20 | ecosystem: Environmental > Aquatic > Freshwater > Lake > Sediment | place: USA: Wyoming | collected... | reverse complement strand
GTATGCACAATGGCCCGCCCAGAACGGATTACGCAAGATCACCGTTGACGATGTGTACAAGTCGCGTTTAATTTCGTGGCCCTATAGGCTCTACGAGTGTGCAATGACAAGCGAAGGTGCATCTGCCGTGCTCTTGGCAAACGAGGAACTGACAAAGAAACTGACTGACAACCCAATTTGGCTAACAGGCGTGGGCTTTGGCTCAGACACCATGAGAGCTGGAGACAGACCAGACAACCCAGCATGGAAAGGCTTGTACCCAGAAGACGAGAAAATATGGCCCAAACACATTCCAAAACCCCTGTCACCATACCCTGACCTCTGCAACTTCGGCTCATTAAGAGTCTCCGCGAGAATGGCGTACAAGGACGCGGGCGTCAAGAACCCGAGAAAAGAAATCAGCTTTGTCGAGATCTTCGACCCCTACGCAGGCGTAGTCTTAGCCGGGCTTGAGGACTTTGACTTCTGTAAACGCGGCGAAGGAAAACAACTACTCAGAGATGGCGTAATTCAACGCAGTGGGGAGCTTCCATGTCAACTCAGCGGCGCCCTAACCGCTCAAGGCCACGCTGTAGGCTCAACGTCAATCGCCCAAGTGGTGGACAGCTACTGGCAGTTGAGTAACCAGATCGCTAAGAAGTGGGGCGCGCCTGGAAGGCAACTGAGCAAACCAAAGAAAGCGTTCATTCATGGACACGGGGGCACAGGATGCCAAGCTGGCGCAGTAGTGTTGGAGGTGTAAAACGATGAAACAACCCGGACCAGAAAAGATTCTGAAGGAAACCAAGATCGACGAGAAATCGTGGGACGAATGGGAGCGCAAGGGCGGCTGGAGACCTGAAGGCTGGAAAATCATAGAAATGAACGACGGACCAACACTGAATGAGCTAAAATCTGAGAAGTTCCTTGTAGTCCATCGCCCACATGGCAGCATGTTCCATCACAGCTATGGCAAGGTCTCGAAATTCTTCATCGGCTTGCTAGAGGGAAAACTCTACGGAACAAAATGCCCGAAATGCGGACTAGTCTACTGCCCACCACGCGCACATTGCTTCAACCCAGAATGCAGACTGAAAGAAACCGAGTGGACTGAGCTACCCAAGAAAGGCGTCGTACACGCTCACACAATCATGGCCATAGCATGGCCTTCGATGGCACATCTGCAACCCCTAGTCGGGGCAATGGTCAGAATCGATGGAACAAACACTTGCCTTCCAATGACCATGAGGGAGATTGACCCTGAAAAGGTCAACATCGGTCTCAAAGTGAACATACACATTGCCAAGAACCCAAAAGGAGACCTTCTGGACGTTTATGCGACCCCAGCAGAAGAACCAGTGCCGCCGAAGCGAACCGCAGAAGAACTCAAGCGCTTCAGAGAGGACATGGAAAAAACGAGGGCATGGGTCAAGAAAACCTTCGGCCCCAAATAGGCTCCACTGGGCTACACTGAGAAGCCCAAGCTCCATTTTTCTTATATTCATTTCAAAACAACTGACAAATACCTGAAAGCAAGGCACAGCCGTTTCTCATTTCTATCATCACGCGTTTAGATGATCAGAACGTGTTCTCACAAAAGCTCAACTCCAGCACACCAGATAGGTTTTGTCTTTGTAGTTGAAAAAATGTTTAAATCAGCCACTCAGACTATAGTACAAGTCTTCATGGTTGGAGAGCACCTTGAAGGGTAAACCACTTGTTTCGATAGTGTCTGCTGGTCTTTCAAAGTTTGGAAAACGGGAAGGCATGTATGGAAGGGAGATTTTCGCTGAAGCAGTCAAGGAAGCCTTTGACCGTTGCCCCAAGCTGAACCCTAAGAATGACATTCAAGCCCTTTTTGTCGGACACATGGGAGAATCATATGAGCATCAAGGACATACGGGTGCTACAATGGCTGATTGGGCTGGTTTGCTGCACGTACCTGCTACGCGAACAGAGGCAGCATGTGCTTCTTCAGGAGCAGCGTTAAGAACTGCTATTCAAGCCGTACTTTCAGGCCTAGCTGACGTTGTTATGGTGGGTGGAGTGGAGAAGATGACTCATCGCACCACAGCGGAAGTTACGGAATTCCTTGCGATGGCTTCGGACTACCCGTTTGAACAATGGCACGGAATAACTTTTCCAGGCCTTTACGCTTTGATGGCGACTGCGCACATGCATGATTATGGCACGACTGAGGAACAGTTGGCGAAGGTTGCCGTGAAGAATCACTATCATGGAAGCCTAAACCCAAAGGCACAGATTCAGAAGGAGATAACCTTAGAGAACGCCATGTCTTCACGGGTCATTGCATGGCCACTCAAGCTTTACGACTGCTCCTTGATCACGGATGGGGCAAGCTGTCTAATCTTAACAAAACCCGAGTTAGCTAGGAAGTTCACGGATTTGCCCGTTCACATAGTCGGGAGCGGTCAGGCAAGCGACGCTATAGGCCTGTACGAAAGGGAAACACTCACCTCCTTGGAAGCAGCGAAGATTGCGGCAAAGAAAGCCTATGACATGGCAGAACTGAAGCCGAGTGATATTGATTGTGCAGAGGTGCACGACTGTTTCACTATTGCTGAGATAATTGCGTATGAAGACTTGGGTTTCTGCGAGTTGGGAGAGGGTGGCGAACTGGTTGAGAATGGGGAAACAAAGCTTGGAGGAAGGATTCCAGTAAACACAAGCGGAGGGCTTAAGGCCAAGGGGCATCCGGTTGGCGCCACGGGAACAGGTCAAGCTTATGAGATGTATCTGCAATTGACTGGGAACGCTGACAAGAGACAAGTGAAGGATGCTGCGGTCGGCTTGACTCACAATGTTGGAGGCTCAGGCGCGACTGCCACCGTTCACCTTTACAGGAGAGGTTGAAGATGAGTGAACAATCTGATTTTACCATTGAGCAGTTCTACAAGAATGTGCTTCAAGGAAAACTGCTGGCTGGAAAGTGCAAGAAATGCGGGAAAGTCCATCTTCCGCCAAGGCCATTATGCGACGAGTGCTTCTCAAACGAGTTCGTGTGGAAAGAGATCCCCCAGAAAGGTAAGCTTCTGACTTACACGATCATTCAAGTGGCGCCGGCACAATTCCAGTCAATGGCTCCGTACGCCGTGGGCATAGTACAACTAGAAGACGGAGTTCGAATCCCTGGCATGATCAGAGGCGTGGCCTTTGAACAAATAAAGATAGGCATGGAATTGGCGTTTGACTTTGAGACTTGCACGGCAACCCAGCAATGGCCACAATGGCCGCGGTACTACTTCAAACCCCTGTGATTTTCCTCAATACCCAGTCCTTTTTTTCATTTTCTCTTCCTGAATAGCATGATGTTTTCAGTAGTGGTGCAGACGTACTCAAAGCCTGCTTGGACAAGCTTTTCGGCTTAATCAGTTCTGGTGGCTGTCGCGCTGTGGTATTCGTCGCTTTCAAAGACTATCAGCTGCGTGTAGATCTGAGTGTTCTCGATTGATCTATGGCCTAGCTTCTGTTGAACCAAGATGATGTTCTTCGTTTTAGCATAGAGCATTGTTGCGTAGAAATGCCTGAAGGTGTGAAAGGTTATCTGATTGAGTCTTGGATCACTAAGATTTCTAGACATGCTTCTCCTCTTCTTCATGTACCCGCTTCTGAAATTGCTGAGACACATGTAAGGTCCGAATATTCTCAGGTCTTTCTTGGGCAAACTCTGAAGCATTGACACAAGCTTTTCGGAGATCTTGTGTTGTCGGGGTAAACCGCCTTTTTCTGGAGCATTGATTGTGAGTATGTTGCCATTTAGATCTGTCCATTTCAGAGCCCATGCCTCGCCGCATCGTGCTCCCGTTTCCTTCAAGGTTTGGAGAAACGTTGCAGTTCTTTTCTTGAAGCCGGCGATTAACTGGTCGATTTCAGATTCCAGTGGAATGAAGGGAAGCTTGCGCGTGTACTTGTACACTGGCGGTTTCCAACTTAATCTACAGTAGTCCGCGAAGACCATGTAGACGCCTACGTAATGTGCTTTTGTGCTGTCCTGTACTTTCTCGTTGGCGATTGTTTGTTTTACGCTTTCAGGGTCCAGGAGGTTGGCGCCATGTTTTGCCAGTCGAGTCAGAACTTTGCGATGTGCTTTAAGTGTGTCCGGTTTCTTGGCTTCGTTGTTCAGGTGTACTAGGTACTCAAGGATTTTTCCTTTTATGGTCTGATCATTGATTTCTCCCGCAACAGTCTTTGATTCTGTCGAAAAGGATTTTATGGCCTCTTATCTCATTGAATTAGCATCTATAAGGCTGTAGCTTTTCTGGCTAGCTCACAAATCCTCTGTTGGAGAAGCTGAATTAGGTCGTTAGTATCTCGGAGAGCCTCTATTTCTTCTCTTGTAACTACTAGTATATGAAACATCTCTGAAAGAGCCACAGCAATCTTGTGATGAGCTTCTGTTGGAGGGTTGCTTGTTCCACTTATCCCGTTGGTTGCTACCAGTATTCCATATTCGCATCCTCTAGATTTGAGGGTGCTTTGAAATGCGGAAACAGCTCGACTGCCTACAGAACGAGACCAACTCTTGCATTCAACGGCAAAGGTGCAGGGAAGAAATCCAAATCCCTCGTTGTCTCGGCTATTCCAAAACAAAACATCTATTTCCTCATCATCGAATGCACTTAGCACATTCCGATCGATAACCTTCACGCCAGGAACTTTTTCAAGGATGTAGCAAATCAGATCCTCAAGTGCCTGACCCTTTCCAGTATTCGTTGTCGCTTTGTCGCTTTGGCTAAGATAGTGCCTTATTTTTCGTGAAGAATATCGGACCATCTCTGCTAATCCCTCGGATGAGCGATCCGATTTCTTTCTTCCAAAATTATGCGATCTAGGGTTTGTTCATGCAACTCCCTGAACACTTGACTAAGATCCAGACGAATTACGAATGGGATTTGAAATCTTGGCGTTTTGAAATGGCGACCTAGTCGGTCCAAGTAGATAAGCAGTCCTGAACGAAGATTCGTCCTGCAAAGGTAATCTTGCATACGTTTTTCTGCCTTCTCCAGAATTGATTCCGAGAGATTGCCCAACTTAAGTTCAACGAGAATCGGATTCCCTATGGTAGATCCCAGAGAGTCAATCCAGATGGACATATCAGCCCCCTCGTCTCTTGTTCCATGCGAAATGTCAACAACAAAACCTTGAGACCTGAACAACTCGGCCACGAGATGTAGAAATTCCTCTCCAGAACCACGTTCCTTGATGTGGCTAAGCTGTTCTTCCAGCTTGAAATAATCCGATTTGACAAAGGGTTTTTCTTTTTTTGTAACATGCTTTCTCTTAGCCTTTTTGTACTTGGACAAGAATTGGTCGAGGTATAATGAAACTAGATTCGAATCTTCTATAGAGGCTCGAAAATAGAGTTCATTCTTCAGATATGCTGGAATAGCTTTTTCTTCCTGCACGATGAGAAAAATGGGTTTCTTGGCACCTCGGGCAAACCCTAGTTCATATAGAACGTTATCGTTGGGAAAGTCTTTAGAAAGGACGGCAATTAGAAAATCGGTTTTCTCAATTTCATCAGTAACAGAAGTGAAAATACTATTAGGCGAAAGAGAAAAGGCGTCGAGTGCTTGGATTTTTTTCCGTTGAAGAAGGGAGTAAAGTGGATTGATATTCAAACAAGCTGGTGCTGAAATAAAACACTTGCTGGGCTGCTTGTGCCGAACATTCATCATGACACGACCATCCAATTCTAGTTATGTGGCTCACAAAATAAAACTTATCATGCTCGAGCTTCTATGTCCCCATAATACCCAAACTTGATCAAGTCTACACAAAAACGTTCGAGCTGGATTAGGGCTCGACAGTTCAAAACGACCGTGTGGGCCTAATCTTGACACCAAAATTGCGACTTATGCTGGTAAAGTTGGGTGGGGGTCCCACCCCCGCATTTTGAATGCTGATAAGGTTCGTTTTCGAAATGATTTTTAGACAGAATATGCAAGAGACGCTTAGGTATGAGGTGGATGTTTGAATTTATGGAGCGAGCTTAAGAAACTTCAAGGCAAGACTTTGTTTACTCTTGATCAGAAAAAACCTTTTGAAATTCGCGAGGTCTCAAGTAGCCAAGTGGTTTTGTGTACTTCCACTGGGTCAGACAGACCCGTACCCTTGAAGGAACTAGAACGAGCTTGGATACATCTGCAGCAGCGCAAGGAGTTGACTAGAGAAGAAATCCGAGGTCTCGGGTTCTCCAATTTTAACCCAGCGTATGTAGCTGCTCTTCTTGCTAATATGCCTGGGGTGACTTACGACACTAAACCAATAATCCTCTACTTAGAAAGCTAGTGCAGAAACATCACTTGACAGTTTTAAACGACAGTATAAAGCTAGCCCCCGCACCACCATGTTGGAGAATGCGTGGTGTTATCCGAGCTAAGCACAGATCTTTAAGCTAGCACTACGCCAACATTGTTGGTTGATGTGTAATGAGCAAGAAACCTAGTTCTATGCATAAAAGGATAGCGGGTATTTTCGAAGAAGCCTTACGCGAGCGGCCTCATTATTGCTTGATAAGAGACGAAGCTTGCGGCGGGAGGCAGCGCATTCCTCTATTCAACACTGCACAGAAGTCCCGAAAAACAGAGTACTGCAACGTCGACCTCCTTGTTCTGAAGCAAAACAAGATCAAAATGATTGTCGAGATTGAGGAATCGAATGTCAAACCAACACAGATATGCGGGAAATTCCTTACGTCAGCTTTGGCTAACTACTACATTCACACTTCTGAAAAGAACGAGCCTATTGGAATGGATGATTCTGTCACATTCATTCAGATAGTTGCCACTTCAAAGCTTGTGAAAGAAAAGACATCAAAGCCCCAGCAGTGGAAAGCCTTGGAAGAATCAATAAGAAGCGTCATACCCCTAAAGAACAGCAGAATTACATCGTACAAGCTGCTGACCGCAGACAAGCTAGATGAACTCACTTCTCTCATAAAGGAAATAACCTAATATGGAGCTTAACCAAAAACCAGCGTTTGGAGAAAGGTATGTTATAGAGAAAGAGGGGATTGCGCGGGAGAAATCGCCAATAACCTAGATACTACTTCAAACCGTTGTGAATCTCCGTAATACCTTGGCTTTTTTCTATTTTCGTTTCCTATATATTGCAAGTTGTTCCCTCTCATCGTACCTAACAAACTCAAAGCCGGCTTGGATTAGTTCATCTTCCTCTTTCAAAGTCTTTGCATGAGCTGCGCCCCTGGATCACTTTGCACTATATTGCGGTATGTGTTTAATACCTGTCTAACTGCATTATCCATGCATAAAAGCTTTGAAAGCATGTTCTACATGTATTGTTGCAAATAAGATGGAACTTCTAAAGCATCGAATGCAACATTTCTGCCCAGTCTAGTAGGTGCAGACGCGTCGCTGCTAGTCATCGCATATGATGGGACTGCCCAACGCCGTATCGTTTGACTAAATCAAGTATTCACCAAGGACAGAAAGAGAGGGTTTTGCGGGTGACCTCACCACTAGGGTGGGGAGCAAATCTTCCTGGTCCACTTTTCTCTTGCTTAGCGCGTAGGCTTACGTTAGTTTGCCTTGACATACAGGGCATGAATGATCTCTGAGAAGCGTTGTCACCCCGCAAAAGAAGCATACGCAGACCTTGCAGCTTGGGCAGTATAGGGGTCCACCAGTTATTCTTCTGCCGCAAAGTATGCAAGGCTTACCAAGACACTCATCAGACATGACCGTTCACTTTCTCCTAGCCAAGTCTTGTTATGAATGGGTAGGCTGGAACGACATTCACTCTAGTAGAGAGCTAAGTTAGAGTGAACTTGACAGAACGCGCACAAACCGCTTAAATATTGTCTCTTCTCTTCCGTTTCTTTGTGCAGAACAAGGAAAGCCCGCACGTAATTGAGAGATTCGAGGACTTTGGTGAAAGAACAAGGATGCTCCTTGAGAAGTATGAAGAGTACATTCCGTCTTTCGGTCACCTACTGCTGTACTATAAGTCTCAAGAGGAGAGAATGGTGATTGAAACTGAAAAGGTCAAGAAATATGGATTGCAGTCTTTTCTAGAAGGTGACTATGATCAAGCGCACGCTAGAGACGCAATGTTGGGTTGTATCGCTTTTGCGATTGTTTTTTCTCAGCTGGCTGAAAGCCAGAAGGGCATCCTGATAAAGCATTCAGTTCCAGTCTATACATATGAAGTTCATTCTGCTGGAAGCCAGGTTGGTAAAGAAGAGGTTTTGCAGAGAGCTTCCAGGGAATTCAAGTTTGACCAGTCGGCGGGTGCAGAATGGTATCGAGAATGGTCAGAGAAATTCGCAAAGACCGCGCAAGCAAACAGAGCCCTATTAAACACGCTTAAGCTCTTACATAAGCAGTGAAAGCAGCACGCTGGACATCGTCATACAAGTGTTTAGCTACTGAATCATGATCCCCTAGAAAAAAAGGGTTTTGCGGGAGACGTCTTTTTCATCGTCAGCGTATTTGGGGCAATCCCATAGAGATCTGCGGGTTTCTGATGCAGACAAAAGCGTATCTTTTCTGGCAGACAGGTGCCCAAAATAGCAGATAAACATACACGAAGCAAATCTCGATAGGACGTTTTCTAGGTTTGCTTAACTCTGATTGTTTTGGCAACTAAGGACCTAAGCCTTTGAAGCATACTAGGAATAGGGCCAAATCTTTGCCGTCTATTTCTCCGTCGAAGTTGAAGAATTGTGGCGGTATGCCGCCGCCAAGGTCGGCTAGTTGTATGGCTTCTTGCGGCGCAAGTCCTTTGAAACATTGTAGGAATAAGGCCAAGTCTTTACCATCAACCTTGTCATCAAAAGCATAGAATTGTGGCGGTATACCACTGCCAAAATCACCAAATTTGGAAACCCTTACAAGCCCATCATCGTCCACATGCGGAATTTCGTTTGGGGGAAATGCCGAATCCACAATTATCGTGTCAGCAAGCTTCAGTGAAGTTTCGCCAGTTCCTTTAGCTTCGAAACCAATTTTCGCGAGGTCTCCGCCGCCATTTACTCCAGTTGGTGCAAAGAGTGTGCAAACTGCTCGTATTAGACCGTGGGTAGCATTGTATGCATCCGTAAAATTCGACACATAGAAATATGTGTTTCCTCCAGTTTTTAGGAATGAACCCTCGGTTATGCTGGTTCCGTTCAAGACCGAGTTAGAGTAATACAACTTGAAGTCCCAGCCGCAGAGGTCTACTACATTGGCGATGATTATGTTCACAGAAAAGTTTTCTTCCATCCGCATGATAATCGATTGTGGTTCCACATAAATCGTTGTAGTGGCCATTGCAGTAGCTGTTGGGGTTACAAGAAATGCAACGAATACGAGAGATATCAATATTAACATCGAGAAGATGGTTCTTAAGTGAAATTTCTTAATCATTATTTGATCAACTCAAATTATTACATGGCTATAAAAAAGAGGGGAGACGTTTGAGCGAGCGCATTATTGGCACCTGCATTAAGGTGTTAAGTTTTTGGCGACTAACACCAAGTCGTAGATGTCTACATTACTATCGCAGTTGAGATCCACTAGCTTCAGGATTTCTGGGGCTGTACTGCCCCATTTCATGGCTACCATACGCAAGTCTACTACGTTAACGACTCCATCAGAGTTGACATCGCCTGGAACGGGTATGAACCAGTATTCGGCATTTTCAATGCCAACGAGGTCGTCTTCCAGTATCCTTGGTTCTGGGCACTTTACGTCCAGTTTCCACGACTTGAACTCGATTAAGCTGTGAAGGGTGTTGTTTTGACCTTTCTTCCAAATCGCAGCCTCTGTGGCACGGAACGTAATTGTCACCAATAATCCGTCGCCATTCGCAGGAGGTGCATTATCAGCTTCTTGTAGTTCAACATGGACCGAGCCGTCTATTTCGTTAATCTGCAGAGACTTGATCAAATATGGTCCAGGTAAGAATCCTTGATCTATAGCAACGTTTGCGACATCGAGTATTGTTGTGTTATAACATATTTTAAAGGCGTAGCTGTAGACCTTGGTTGCGTTACGAAGCCATATTTCTACTGGGAAATCTTGATACTTGTTTATAGTAGTGCTTGCCGGTTTTATCTCGAGCTTTGGTTTACTTGACCGTATCTGGTATAATCCATCTTGCACCCATATCGGAATCGGGTCTGCATAAGAGTCACTGAGTTTAACGTCCACAAAATGGATCGGTGTCGAGCATGCATCTGGGTAGCATGGGTCGTATTTGATATGGAAGGTAAGTTCCACCAGTATCGCTGTACCATCAAAGCCTTCTGTCGTCGGAGCTGTTGCACTTGCGGCTAGCCAGTACCAATCGGTGCAGTTAGGTTCATGCCAAGTCTCGTTATGGGCAATAAAGTAGTTGGTCCAGATTTGGTTTACTTTGACATGTATTTTTACAAGATTTATTAGGCTACTGTTCCATGTTAGTTTGAATTCGAAGCCGTAGAGGTCTGTTACACCTTCTATCACTGTCGTGACATTAAATTCGGTGCATTCCGCTGGGGTCCAAACTTCTTTTGTTTCAGGGTCCACATAGAGTTTGGGTACAAGAACAGCTGGCGGGTATTGTTCAATGAGCCAGGGCGCATAATCTACGTAGCCGCTTATTTTGTCTCCTGCTGGCGGTGACGCTGTTGGACCAAATGGGTCGCCCCACCAGTTGAAGCGAGCGTCAAACGTTTCATTATTGCCAGCATAGTCTGGATCGTGGATAATGCCGTATTCTCTGTTATCGTAAATATTGTTGTAGTAAGCATGTGAGTAATTGTTTGCGACTACTTCGATTCCATAGTAGTTATCGTGGATGTTGTTTTCTTCTATAGCTACAGTCGAAGGCGGTAGATCGTAGAAAGCACGCCATCCATCTATAACGATACCTGCGGATGACCAGGTTGGTTCAGGGTTGAATGTGTTACCACAGTTGTAGATGTCGTTTCCAATGATTTCGATGTCACATGCGAGAGAATTGTAAGACTCCACCTCGATTCCATAGTTTACATCACCTTCACCACTATACACTTGGCCTATTATCGTGCTGTTGTATACTCCACCGTTGCAACCACTAAAATAGAATACGCCGATTCTACCGAAATTTTCAATCAAGGATGGGTCAACCCTCAAGTCAGAACCATCCCAAGCCCCTATCGCAGTACTTTGTAAGTCACCAACAGTATTGGGAGACACGATACAATCTCTTATAGTGCCACTGGAATTCTCGTATATAACTCCATAGCTTTTGGGGTTGACGGTACCTAAACCGTATCCTTCAATGTCCAAGCCTTCTAAGGTTATGTTCACAGAGTCACTAACAAAAGCTACAGCATCTTTATTAGCATAGTTTGTGGAGACTGATTGACTTCCGTTTACAACAACTATGTCTCCTACGTTGGCAACGATGGTTAAGTCATCTTTTCCAGCAACATTAAAGGGGTCATATGTCCCTGCGTACACCAAAATAGTGTCTCCTGAACCTGCTGCGTCGACTGCCAATTGAATTGTTGAATAGGTTTTACCTGAGCCAACGTCCCTTATGGCAGCCAACACTACTGGCATTTTGACCATGAACGCACTTGCAAGAAGCATTAAAGTCGCCACTAAAGCTAACATTTTGTTTTTCATTTTTCTTTCTCCTTTCTTTTTTTGGTTTGCAAAGCAAGTTGTGTTCTATTCGTGCATAAATAGTTTATGGAACTAGTTTCTAGAATCATTAAAATAAAAAAGGTTGACTATGAGTAGTATCAAATGCAATATTTAGTCAAAAGAAAATGATAGATTAATGTTTTGCCTTATCTAGATTCAAGAAAAAAAGCAACTACTAAGTATCATAGATTCACTTCAAGCGAGGTGTCTAAGCTTTGTGTCTCATGGTATGCATGTCCATTAGGACTCCGGTTGCGATTGCGTTTACGCCTGATGAGAAGGCTACTAAGATCAGAAGCGCGTCATGTATGTTTTGGGTCCAGCCCTACCGGCTAACCATACTATAGATTGTAAAGCCGATTATGACTAGCCCAAACGCCCATAACAACGTCGCAATAATACTTGGTCTCGTATACTCCATTTCATTCTCCTCTTCACTATTATTTTCAGTTTAGAGATGAAGAAAACCTCAGACGCAAGGAAAATCACAAAACTAGTCGGCATCTGTGGGTTGCTACTTCAAACTAAGGTGTATCTTTTCTGGCAATCATCTGCCAAAAATGACAGATGAGCATACTGCTGTCTTAGCAGTCAAGGGCCTAGTCCTTTGTAGCATTGTAAGAACAGAGCCAAGTCTTTACCGTCAACCTTGCCATCGCAATCATAGAATTGAGGTATAACTCCTCCGCCTAAATCGCCTAAGTACATTGCTTCAGGCAAAGCAGTTCCTTTATAGCATTGAAGGAATAACGCCAAGTCTTTGCCATCAACAGAGTCATCACAGTCAAAGAACGCTGGAGGAACTCCTCCACCGAGATCGCCGACTTTTGTTATGAGTATCCAGTCGCCTGTGTAGCTATTGTCAAGTATGTCTGTCTCGCCTTGGACTGTATCTGCTACTGCTTTTATAGTGTAGTTGCCCTTGGCAAAGCCAGAAGTGTTCCAGTGGAAGATTAGAGTTGTTTGGTTACTTGGAGCTAAGTTGGTGACTGTTTGAATGTCTATAGCAGTAGCGTTAGCGTAGACGATGACGGAGAAAGTCTCAGTAAAGTTTCCTTGGTTTTCAGCGATAACAGTAATACTAACTATCCATCCAACGTACACTTTGGTGACGCTCGGGAAAACGCTAATCAAAGCAACGTCAGCATAGCCAACACGTACCGTTTTGCTTACTACATTGTTTACTGTATTGTCCTCGCCTAGTATGGGAGGCGAGTATGCAGTCACATTATAGATACCATCAATTTTTGATGCCCATTGGTAGCTTAGTGCGCAATTGGAACCAACCAGCAATTCGGGAATAGTCACTGAGTCAGCGACACTTCCGTCGATCAATATCAATAGCTGCACATTTGTCTCATTATTCAATCCTAGGTTATAGACGGTTGCATTCAGTAAGACGGACCCATTATGTACAAGATATGTCGGAGATTCTAACTCTACAGAGATTTCGTGCTCATATCGGGCTGGTGTTGCAAGCCACTCGATCATGTTGTTGGCAAGTTGAAGGTTATCTACTGCACCGATACCAAGGTCCCATAAGGAATTCTCGTCAGCGAAACCGATCACTTTTCCAAATGATTGAACTGACACAGCCAGCATGATATCTCCTTCATATCTTATGATGTCTTGGGCTACATCCGTCACGTTCATCTTGGCTAAAGGAGACATCAAGTATACAGAGGATACTCCAGCAGTTACGAGGTGAGGTGTAATATCTATGGTAACTCCGCTCGTTTCGCCACTTGCCCAAGTTATACCAGCGAAACTCGTAAGGTTTGTGTAGATGGACGGATTGTTATCACCTATAACGAGTAACCCGCCACCGTCAAACACAAAGTTCTGTATTGCAGATATCTCAGCAGGCAAATATGAGCTATCGGCTTGAGGAATAACGAATACATCATAATCGTCTAGCTTATCAAATGTGATTGCACCAGTGGTGTGAGTGTGAACCACGAATCCCCTTTCGCTGAGAGCCGTGATCCATATACTGTAACAAGCAATGTTGTCAGTTCCATGAGTTTGATCAAAGAGAACATGCTTAGTATACATTACCCAAACAAACTCATACGCAACATTGTTCACTACCGCTCTTTCCCCAGATAAAGACGGTGCATATGCTGTAAGATTGTACATTCCCTCTCCAGTCGGCGTCCAGAGATAGGTAAGCGTGTAAAAGGCGTCTGCTGCTAGCTCTGGAATCTCTACAGAGTCAACAATATTGCCATCTATTAAGATCTGTAAATTTACATTTGTTTCGTTGCTCGACCCATAGTTCATGACTGTGGCATTCAGAAGCGATGAATCACAAGGGACAAGGAAGCTCGGTGCATCTAGAAACACGACTAGTTCGTGTTTGCATCTGTAAACTGGATAGAGCAAACTGTTCTCCAACATGAGTGAATATCCATAGTGATATGCCCATTCAAGCGTCTGTCCAGAAGCCACTATCAACCCCTCTTCATACTTGAACTCCAAATACACTGGACGACCAGACCTGTCAGCGATGACAACACGAGAATTGTTTGGGTAACCAGAGAAGTACCCATGAGCTGACCATGACCATCCATCCAACTCATTGTCTGTGATCAAGTTTGGTGTGTTCACTACTGGGTGAGTGCGGTTAACGATTGTGACGTAATTTGTTTCATGAACTTCCCATTGAAATCCTCCAGGGAGAGGTCCTGTCCAGTGACCTCCATACCAACCCCAATCTGCTGCATGAATCTCCAATGCCCCACCACTCCTCACATAATCCTCAAACCGCCACCTCGAAGCATTCATGGCATCGTAGAAGGCTTGATCCTGATCTGAAGCAATTACTACCTTAACAAATTGGCTCAAGTTAACTAACTCGAAATCCTTTGAACTCAATGTAACAAAAGGAACATCGTACAAATCGAATGCTTCTTCATTCGATGAATAGCCCCATGGATCAACGTTCTTGAAAAGAGCTACTTCAGGGTGGTAAACCTTTACTTTAGCCGATTTCCCATTGTTTGATATGTTATCTTCGCCAGGTACAGGCACTACATAAGATGTAACATTATATTTTCCCTCAATCGTTGGACTCCATGAAAAAGTAACGCTTGCTGAAAAGCCACTTGCTAAAAAGTCAACATTCACAGAGTCCACAATACTTCCATTAGCTAACAGTTGCAAGGTTAGATTAGTCTCGTCACTTTCCCCAAAGTTAAAAACAGTGCTATTGAGTTCTCCCACACTTCCAGGTTCGATGAACTGAGGCACCTCTAAGTCTAAGACAAGCAGGTCATGTTTCGGAGGAGACGTGCTAACCGCTTTTTCTGCGTTAATCCTCCCATATCCATAGTAGACGTCAAATCCCGGATCTCCCCAGTCATCGGCAGTGTAACGCAACCAAAGTCGTACCCAGTCCCGCGTTGCGTTTGGGAACTGGCTCCAGACTAGGGCAGCAACGCCTGAAACGTGTGGACAGGCCATGGAGGTGCCGCTCATATACGTATAACTATCATCGTAGACTGTTGAGTAGATGTTGACGCCTGGTGCTGCCAACTCAACCCATTCTCCAAAATTGGTGAACGAAGCTGGATAATCAGACTCGTTAGTTGCCGTAACAGCTATGACTTCATCATAGCCTGCGGGAAACAGTTTGACGTCCCGAGCATCATTGCCTGCGGCCGCCACTACTAACACGCCTTTTTCGCAAGCATATTTAATGGCGTCATGAAGTAGGGCGCTCTCTTCGTAGCCGCCCCAACTGTTGCTAAGAATCTTTGCCCCTTGGTCTACAGCGTGAATTATTGCCTTAGCGAGGTTGTCTTCGTAACCTTCTCCATTTTTATCCAACGCTTTTTCAGCCATTATTCGAACCTGGGCTAGTCCAGCTATGCCTACACTGTTGTTAATTGAAGCCGCAATTATTCCAGCACAGTGGGTTCCATGACCGTGGTCATCCATGGGATCTGTGTCGTTGTTTACCCAGTCATAGCCGAGCGGTGCGTAGTTGGCGGCTAGATCGGGGTGGTTCCAGTCGACACCCGTGTCGATAACCGCTACGAGAACGGAGCTGTTGCCTATTTGTCTGTCCCATGCACGATCCGCCCCTATCTTGATTGGTGCCCACTGCTGGTTCCAATAGGGATCGTTGGGAATGAAATTAGCTTTAAACTTGAAATTAGGCTCAATATATGCTGAAAGGTCAGCAGCGTTAATCTCTATTGTAAAAGACGATATGGATGTCAGAGGCATGTCAGCGACAACTGCTTCAGTTTTACCGCCCATCAAAACTGTGTTAACAATCTTTCCCTTGTGTGTTCTGATGATATTCGCCAGTTCATCATAGTCATTAGTGCGAGTGTGACTGACGCCAATTATCAGTTCAGTCGAGTTCTTATCAGTCTCAGTGAAATCAGCCCACTCGTTTGCTTTATCAAAGTCCCGATTTCCTTCGAAAGTGGAGCAAGGTGCGGTTCTCTCTTCAGCCGGTTTAAGGCTGCTCATTTGTTTATGGATTTCATGAGGCATGGATTTCTGAGAAATGCTTGCTTCAGTTTTCATTGATTGAGGAAACTGGTTTTTAACTCCTAAAACAAAGGAGTCTTCCAGAATGAGCAGGAAACAGAACGCGATAGCTAATATTAACTTTGAAGATGGCTTCGTTTTCATTTTAGGTTCCTTTCCTTTAGGCACATACTTGTCCATGCGCCTCAAATCGTGTTCAGATCAACATCTAATAGGTGTCATGCCAGAATCATGTAACTCTTCTGAGGCCGAGTAAATTAACATTTTGCTACGAATTGGCGTTCTAAGTCTTTGATGTGTCAAGGTCAAAATGATAGAAGAAAATGGCATTCGTGTTAGTGTATGCATCAAACTCGTAACATTGAGCCTACATTCTCCTTCCGTACAGTTGGGCTCTAAATGGAAGATGAGCCTAGATGCCGGATTAGTTAGGAAAGTGAGGAATTGTTGTTTTTGTAGTTAAGGATTTGGGCCTAGTCCGTCGTAGCATGCTTTCCACAGTGCGTAGTCCCAAGAGTCAACTACTCCGTCGGGGGTGTAGAAGGTTGGAGGCGGACCACAGCCAAGGTCGCCCAGGTACATAGCGTCTGGCGGAGCTGTCCCTTTGAAGCACTGTAGGAACAGTGACAAGTCTTTGCCGTCAACCTTTCCGTCGCAATTGAAGAACTGCGGAGGTACGCCGCCGCCAAGATCGCCTACCATTACCACGAGTATCCAGCCGCCAGGGCAATTGTTGTCTGCCGTGTCTGTCTCGCCTGAAACAGGATCGGCCGAAGCGTTCAGCGTATAGTACCCTTTTGAAAAACTTGAACTACTCTTGACGAAGAGAACGTCTGCCTTGGTTCCGCTAGAAAGAGTCACAGCCTGAAACCCAAGAACAGTTGTGTTAATGTAGACTGTAACGTTGAAAGTCTCGTTGTACACTCCGTAGTTGCCTACTTTCACTGTTACTCTAAGGTCGTAACCTTGACCTATCACAGTCTTTTCAGGCTCTACGGTGACGACAGCCACGTCATGACCAATAGTCAGTATCGTGACAAGGCTGTCGGCGGTCTTTGTGTTGTCTGACAGATCAACTTCTCCCGGGACAGGCGCCACTGCGGCATGAATCAAATAGTCTCCTTTTGCATAACCAGATGTATTCCAAGCATACAATACCATAGTTGCAGAACCCTCATTCAGAGAAATCTGCTGTGTACCAACAATTGTCGAGTTTACGTAAGCCGTTACATCAAGAATCTCTGCGTAACTTCCCTGATTCTGAAGGCTCACATTTATGCCTACGACATTTCCAGGAGCTGCAATCAAGGTTGAAACTTCTATCTCTGTCACTGCCACATCATGTGGTGAAATGATACGCACATACCCATTCGAAGTCTGACAAAAGATAGGCTGCTCGTTAGAGTTAATCAATGAAAAGTTATACAGATCTAATGAACATTCTCCAGAATTCTTCGGACAGAAAGTCAATGTTGAAAGTATGCCATTGCCACTAACACCAGAAATCCATCCTAACAGTGTGCAGTTAACAACAATCCTTCCATCAATTAGACTGATGTTGTAGGTGAAAAACGTCGATCGCCCATCTCCTTTCAGAAATGGCCCTTCAATCACGTTCACTGCATCGAGTACGTAAGGGTTCCAGCTTAGTGTGAATTCCCAACCGTAAAGGTCAAGAACGTCAGAGATTGCGATATCAACGTTGAAGTTCTGTTCAAGTTCGGCTGTCAGAGACGAAGGATTAACGTTCACAGCTGGGACTACGGCTTGAACTGGCACAGGAAGCAACGATGGCGCTAGGATTGAAAGGAAGAACAGTGAGGCATGGATAGAAAACATCAAGAAGATCATTGTTGACCTGAAATCAGATAGATTGCAGAAAACCGAGGACTATTCAAAACACCACTACGAGATCTAGAAAACAGAGAAAAGAATGGGATTTGCGGGAGACATTTCACACGCTCTCCATTCGCCATAGGTTCAAGTCCTATCGACGGCGCCACAAAACGTAGATACTAGAACACTAGTATTCCCCGACCTTTCTTCCCACCTTGTGATAGAAGCCTTCGTCGCCGACCCATTTCATAAGAACCCCATCTTTCCAGCCGTAGCCTTCTCGAACATGGGTGGCGAGAACTTCTCCCATGAACCAGACATGGTCTCCGACCTCTACAACCTGAACAACCTTGCACTCGATGCTCAGAGGGCTCTCCCCGATAAGAGGTGCTCTCACCTTGCTCGCTGGAATCGCTGTCAGTTTTGCCAGCTCGAACTTGTCCACGTCTCGCCCCGAGTTTTCCCCGCAAATCTTCACTGCTTCCACTAATCTCTCGTCAACCACGTTGACAACATACGCCCTGCTCTTCTGAATCAGTTCAAAAGAGAATCTTGAAGGCGCGATGCCTATGCCAACCAAGGTCGGTTTCCCAGAAAAATAGGCAAACATGCCCACGCTAATTATGTTTTTCTTCTGGTCATGCCCGCATGACACGAGGTATACAGGCCGAATTGGCAACTTTCCGAGACCGTCCTTAACTAAAATCTCATTCTTCATAAACATCAAATCCGCTAGTGTGTTGTCGCTTGAAGTTTATATACAGGGCTATGGCTGCCAATCTTCACACATGAGAAACCTGCCCAAAGTCGTATCATTTGAATAAACTACGTATTTGGGAGGAATAGAAAAAGTGGGGTTTTGCGGGTGGAATCTCCATGTGGTGGTAGGTGCAACTCCCACCCTGCCTGCTATAGGTGAATCCCAGATGATTCCATTGCGTGTAAGGGTGAAGTTTTGTCCCAAACCCCGAAACAGAAAATAAAAACCACTTTACGCCAATTTCGGGACAAGGCAGCGCGCTATAAAACAAGAAAAGTGAGATGTCTCTATTTCTTCTTGTTCGCTTGTTTGGCGCAACCGTCACTGCAATACTTTTTCTTGTTATCGAACGTTGTATAGACTTTTCCACAGACTGAACATTT
>Ga0315274_10005175_pt1 | contig 19107 bp, 32 predicted proteins | sample YL17G02_20_MG_FD_203700 | JGI IMG/M metagenome (GOLD analysis project Ga0315274, IMG submission 203700) | Sediment microbial communities from Yellowstone Lake, YNP, Wyoming, USA - YL17G02_20 | ecosystem: Environmental > Aquatic > Freshwater > Lake > Sediment | place: USA: Wyoming | collected... | reverse complement strand
AAAAAACTGTATGCGCCCCCCTTGTAACGGTCACTCCTTTACTGGCTGTTTGTGTTCTTTTCATCCTGTCGGAGTGTTTGTCATGGTTTGGTTTGTCAGTGCTTTTGTTATGTGTTGTCTTGTCATGGTTTTATTATTTAAGGTTAACTGTTCTATGGTTTTTTTCTTTAGTAAAACTATTTGCAAACTTGTTTTATAGTAGTTACTCGTTACTTGGTTAGGTGAGTTTAGGTAAAATGAGCAAAAAGCTTCATGTTAAGGAGCTTATGGATGTCTTGATCTATGTCCTGTTCGCGTCTGTTGTGCTGCCGATCATCGCAATCAACATCAGCGCTATGACAGGGGATTCCGGGAATTTTTCGGCATCTGAGATTGTTGTCCTGGGTCTGATAACAACCTTGATAGTGTTAGGCGTCGCATATGCGATCATAAAAACATTGTTCTAAGAGGTGTTTCATGGAAATGGAGCGTCTTTTAGTTTCTTCTTTTTTCTTTTTAATTAGTTTTGGTTCTGACGCTTTCAGCGGAAAGCATCGGAATCGTAACGAAGTTGAAACTTCGTTAGAAAAGGAGATGTATTGAGTATGAAGAAAAGGTTTGTTGACAGGCAGATAAAGAATCGGTATTTGATCTATATTATTCTTTGTTCGTTTTTCCTGGGGTCTTTCCTGGGTGTGCTTGTTCATCCTGGTTCTGCGGCGTTCGGAGTATTTGATTCTATCGATGATCTGTTGATTTCCGGTACTAGTGTGGGTGCTAACCGCATGATTGCGCTTGGAGCTTCAAATAATGTTGCTGTTGTCGGTCTTACTAGTAGCGGTAAGGCTTTTATTTCTACGTATGGTATTTCTTCCTCTGGTGATATCGGGTCAAGTTTTCTTGATAATTGGACGTTGGATTATTCTGCCTCTAGTTATTCTTACGTTGGTGTCTGTCATGTGTACGGCGATATTTATCTTGTCGCTCGGGTTGTTAGCACGTCTGTTCGTCTGGTGACGGTATCGGTGTCTGCCTCTGGTGTTATCACAAAAAGTATTGTTTCAGGGAGGAATTTTACAGCTACGAATACGGGCGGTACTGATATGGAGCTTTTAAGTATGGAGTCTAATCATAAGTATATTGTCTCGTTTACCGGGAGTATGAGCGGAAAGGGTCTGCGTGGGTGGTGCTGGTCGGTCTCTGATGCGGGCACGATATCTGCCACATCCGATAGTGATATTTCGTTCGGCTCTGATAGTACGAGCAATATGTTATTTCTTATTGATTCTAATTCGTTCGGCTGCGCGTTTACGCAGGGTGCGGGTAATTCTGTCGGGGTTGTGAGCACCTTTAATGTTTCTGGCGCAGGCGTGATGACGGCTTCGGATACCTGGACTTTTGTCTCTCCTGTCGCGGGTATCTCTGGCATCAATCCTTTTGTTTCTCATGTGAACGGAACGATCTATTCTATCGCGTATTATGATGCTGCAGGGCCGACTAAAAATTATCTTAAGACTTTCCGTATCTCGGTGATAGGAGTGATAACGAAATCTTTCTTGAATAGTAATTCGTTTAGTACGTCATCTGCGGCCTCGTATCCTTCCTCTCTTGTTTATAACGGTTCGGTTAATCATACTATCTTATTGAGTTACGGGGAAGCCTCCGGCTGTATCGTGAAGGCATTTAATGTCTCGTCATCCGGCACTATTTTTTATGTCTCTAATTATGGGTATTGGTCGTCTAATCAGAATAAAAGGGCGGTCATCATCAGGAATCCATTGTTTTATGTCATCAGTTATGTATCGGTGACGGCCCCGGGTTTTCGTCTGAACACGTTTACGCTTGACGGCACGGAAGAATCGGGTGGTTCGACCTCGACGGTGATCTGCGGGTATGACGTGAGCGCGTTCGATGACGAAAAATCTTTGCCGTATACGAACCCCTCGTACACCCGGTCGAGTCTTGGGAATGGCTATCAGGTCATTGAGACGTATTATGGTATTCCTTCGACGACGGTCGTTCTTGGTGTTTCTCTCCTTATCAGTGCGTCGCAGTACAGTTTTAGTGGCTCTGTCGCTAATTATGATCTTAAAATAAATGGCGTTGAAATAGGCGCTCCGTTATGTATAGATCAGTACGGCCGTGAGGATACGTATAGGGTTTTCTGGTCATGCAGCGAAGCTGTCTCCGGCAGCGGCGTTCTTTTTGAGTTTAAGAATAGCGTCCCTTATTTTCCTGGCGGCCCGTATTGGGTTTCTTTGCCTGTCGATACGATAGCATCCGGTGGATGGAACTATGGAAAGTATTCGTCAGGGTTTTTTAACGGCGTCTACGATGGTAATTCTTTCGTCCTTGGCGTCAGTACTCCCCTCGAGTTTCAGATGACTTTCTGGTGTTCATCCTTTATTTTTGAGAATATCACCTCCCCTTATAACGATCTGGTCACCTGTCCGAAAACAATCTATGATACGTTCGATACGATCCCGTTGTTTTATTTCATCAGTGATTTTACGTATGCGAACACGATCCAGTTATGGCGTAACGGATCGCAGCTGACGTCTCAGAAGTTCCCCTTGGCTGTTCAGACAGGCGATTTTAACGGCGAATCATCGTACACGTCTTTTCATAGCGGAAAATATCAGTTCCGGCTTATCCGCAACACTTTCGTTAAATCAACATTTAATGTGACGGTGACTGATCCTGTCGACATGAATTTTGTTCTCGCGGTGTATCCGAATCCATGTGAGTTCAATACCCTTGTTTCTATCGGTTATCGTTTTTATCCTGTTGACGGCGCTGATGGTTTCATCGGCGTCTCCGAGTTTGCTGATACGGGGAATTACTCGGATTTTGAGCATGCCTGGAGTATTTCGGCGAACGTCTCCGGTAACTATACTTTTTATCCTCAGACAAATATGTATGTGTCGCTCTGGAAAAAAACAGGATCATCATATATCCTTATGAAGATAAAGTATCTGAAGATGTTAAGCCTGTTTGATAATACGATCAATGTCGGCTATAAATCTATCCAGTTGTCCGATGCTGTTCCTTCGGTATCGCAGCGTATCTATGGCACGCAGGTCGTCCAGGGTTTTAACACATTTGTCCGTATGAACAGCAAGATTCTGCAGTACGTGACGGATACGCCTTTCTATAACGTGTACGTCGACATGTCGAAGAGCGGTAACTATAATGTTGAGTTATGCATGGAGACGGCGAACGGCTCGAAAGTCCTTTGCAGCGTGAATTTCACTGTTTCTCCCCCTTCTACGGGTGGAGATGCTGCGGAGACGTTCCCGCCTGAGATGAAACTCTTGTTCGGTATCTGTTGTATTCTTGTCGCGGTATCTTGTCCTCTTATGATCAGCGTGAAGTATCATGTTGCTGTCCCGACGTTCGTGTATGTCGTGTTCATGGCGTTTGGTATCGGTATCGGGACTGTCCTGGGTTTCCTGGAGCTTTGGCTCGTGTTCTTGTTCGTGGTGGCCTTGGTCGCAGGCGCGGTGTTTACGATCTTTGGTCATGGCGGCTCGGGTGGTGGCGGCGGCGGGGGCGATAGCGGCACGATCCGAAAGGGAGGCATACTTTCCCGTCGTGGTGGCAAGGATTACGCAGGTGCTTCGCGCAAGGCTGATTATGGCGTCTCGCCTAAGGGAAGTCCGGGGTATCTGAAAGGCCCTGGCCGAAGGGGGTATTAGTTATTGGCTTGTATTTTAGTACGACGTTCCTGTTCTGTATAGCGTTCCTGATGATATTTACGTACGCGGCCGAAGGAATAATATTCCTGGATAACGAGCGTATTGATGCCGAGTCTGTTTCTTCGGTGACGTCGTACGCGTCTATCCTATCTTTTAACCAGTTCCTAGAGAAAAATTATGACGTTGCCATGAAAAGTATAAACGCGCATGAAGCAGGCGGGATCGGAGGCTATTCGTATGATCTCAAGAAAGGAACATCTTTCGGCATTATTAATTCTATGATAAATTATTATCGTATCAATGGTTATTTATCTCTTTCTGTGTGGTATGATTCTGCGCCTGCGGTTAATGCTCCTCCCCGGATGGGTAAGGATCGTATCATGGATCAGTACGAGATTTATCTGAGTATGAACGGGTATGAGCTTAAGGATGGTGCTGTTCAGAAGAAGGCGACGAATTTTATTGATGACGCGAGGATGTTCTTTGGTAAGATCGGTGAGGCGATCGGTAAGTTCTTTGAGCTTCTTACGTTCAGCATCAAGGATCATTATGGCGCGAATATCATCCCGGCTCCTGTGATGTGGGTGATCAATATTTTTTTCTTGCCTCTTTGGATTATTCTTGTTATCGAGGCGCTGCCTATCGTCGTCGCTATCGTCCATGCGATAGGGGCGCTGCTTGATTCGGTGACGCCGTTAACATAAGGATGTGAGTTGAGTATGAGAAACATAAAAATAATAGCATTATTAATTGTAGTCGGATCTCTCGTCGTGTTCTGCCTTCCGAAGCCAGTGATAATTGAAATCGCTGATACTAGCATGCCCCTCGATCATGGTAAGCATTGGCGTATCCTCTGGGAAGGAAGCCTCGCGCAGGCGGTCGAGAACAACCCGACAGGCGGCACGGGCGTCCTGGAGATATTCTGGATTAATCATACGGCAACGCCGACGACGACGTTCCGTCAGAACAGCAGTACGACGCTTGAGGCCTGGTGTGTCGCGAACATGCCAGGGCTTACGCCGTATGCGAACCTGGATAACTTCAATGTGACGATCAGTAGTAGTAAATTGTTCGATATCGTGGTGCGGTGCTCGTGGAATAAGACGGTCGCCTATGATTATAGTAAATCTCAGTTTGATGTCACGGCCGTGCGGGTGAACATCAGCGTCACCGGGGGAGGCATCACGATACCGATATCTCCCTGTGGCTCTACGGTAGCGTCGTATAATAATAGCGGGGCTTTGAAGCTCTGGACTAATACGTACTGGAATAACGCGGGAAATGGTTATTATAGCCAGAAGAACGGCGTCTGTGTTATTCCTCAGATTCGTTTGGAGGCTTTGTATTAAATGAAGAAGCTCCTTATTGTCCCGGTCTTTATCCTGTTTCTTCTTTTGTTCTCATCATTAGGACAAGGTGCATATGGTGATATCGCGGGGAAGGTATCGGAGTTTTCCTGGTCTTTTCCTGCAGTGATCGATTACGCTGTTAAGCCGGATAGTATAAGATTAGGCAATTCAGAATATTATTTGATTGTCTCCGGGTTTGGTGTACCTACGTATTGTGTCGCTAAGACGGTAAAGGTATGGAATAATAACGGGACTATTAAAAAAACGGTTATAAGCAGCCTGGATATTGATTTGACAACCACGGATTATACGAAGGTCTTGCATGTCAGCGGAAATATATACGCGGTTGTTTATTTTAAAAACCTGAGGAATAGAATAAAGACTTTTTATGTATGGGAAAATAATGGTACCATACGCGGCATCAATTCTAGCAAGGATTTGACCACGCTCGGGGAGCATATTGATTTTACCAGGGTTAATAATACAAATACTTTTATTGTCACTTATACGAGGGATGCGTTGCTCGGAAAACGTGTGCTGCAGTATGATAGGATAACGATAAATAATGATGGTTCTTTTGGTGCGACGATGACTAATAAGGTTGTTAATGCCTTGCAAGGTATGTACCCAAGAGTCGTTTTTTTGAATGGTACGGCAGATAAAATCCTTGTTTCTTATTATCGTAATTCTACTACAGATAATAAGATCATGCTTGAGACATGGAACGTTACAAGCAACGTCCGTATTGATAGATGGGAGGCGGCATCATTTGGTTACTATCCGGTATGCAGATATATTAAAAATAATATTTATGTTTTAGCGTATCAGGATAGTTCCGGGTATGGTCAGATATATAGCTTTGAGTTATATAAAACAGGTGTTTTTCCATATAAATCTTTTATTGAAGGCGGGCAGTTTACATCTGGTAAAGGTGGAAGATTCAATACTGTCTTTAAAGCAAGTCTGACAGATAATACGGGCTCGTCTGGTAATGTCTATGGTATAACGTATCAGGATAATTCTAGTAAAGGAAATATAACGACGTTGAGTATTTCAAATGCAGGAGGCTTTGGTTTGTTAAAAAGCACTTTTAAGTATAATAATTCAGCATCATCGTATCTCTGTCCTGTTCAATATGTGTCCGGTAATTTTTATCTCTTGACGTATGAGGCTTCCGCTCATGGCATCAGCTGTGTCGTTAATATTTCGACTGATCTGCGGAAATGGCAGCTCGCGGATAACAGCTTTAACGGTCAGTTCCGTAATACGAGATTTAAGCTTCTTGATAACAGCTTTAACGGTCAGTTCAGGAATACTATGATGCGGCTGCTCGATAACTCCTTTAACGGTCAGTTCCGTAATACGGGATTTAAGCTTCTTGATAACAGCTTTAACGGTCAGTTCAGGAATACTATGATGCGGCTGCTCGATGACTCCTTTAACGGCCAGTTCCGCAATACGGGATTTAAGCTTCTTGATAACAGCTTTAACGGTCAGTTCAGGAATACTATGATGCGGCTGCTCGATGATTCCTTTAATGGTCAGTTCCGTAATACAAGGTTCATGCTCCTGGATAATGATTATAACGGATCGTTCATCAGCCCGGTATCATGGAGGCTTTCCGATAACAGCTTTAACGGCTCTTTCGTCAGCATCCCGGTATGGAGGCTGGCAGATAACGGCTTTAACGGCTCGTTCCGCAGCATCTCGATTAATATCACAGGAGGTATAATAATATCAAATGAGAACCCTCTGAATAACTCGGTCATCGATTATTATTTTGATAATGATACTTTTTATATCAGCTTTGATATAAACCGGACGGTCCTCACATGGTATAACGTATCTGTTTTCTTCGATGGCGTCCTCGTTCATGTGTCGAACCATAGCATTAACGCCTCATTCCTGGTTGATGTCTATGGGAATTACTCGCACGAGCTTTATTATGATATGACGTATAACTGGTCGGTTCGCGCGAATACATCAGATGGTAATACGACGTCCGCGTGGTTTGTTTTCAATACCGGGACAGAGGTTTTTGCTGCGAGTCTCGCGTTCGATAACGGCCAGTTCGTCATCGTTATGATCCTTAACCTGTTCGGCATCATCTTCTCCTGGGGGTATTGGAGTAAGAAGCGCAGCGGCGGTTTTTTGATGATTTTCGCAGGGTTCCTTCTTATCGCGTTCGGCGTCCTTATCGGTCTTGGTTTCATCCCGTATGCGGGGCTGTTGATGGTTCCGTTCGGTATCTTTATCATCGTCCTTGGTGCGAAGAAAGCGTTTTATGGGCCTGAGACTGAGGAATCGCAGGGTGATAAGCCTACCAAATAACTTATATAATGACTAAGTGTTTTCACTATAGTATTATTATGTGAGGAGTTGAGGTTATTTGTCGAAGCGAAGCCGTAGACGAAAACAGGAGGCGTACGCGCCTGATGACGCGGTAGAGCAGACGTTCACCGCATATATTGTTAAGGGGAACCGTCAGGTCGTGAAACGTGAGGTTATCGCAAGCAAGCGTTTCCGGGTCGATGAGGAAACATATTTCATTAAACCGGATTGCATCTTTCTTAAGAACATCGACGGGGTGCTTAAATCCGTCTCGTATTACAAGGAGGGAAACCCTAACCCGTATTCATTCGAGGGCGTCAATGATGGTATCACGCCTGCGGAGCTTGACAGGGTTTTCGCCGAGGATTTCTATCATATTGTGACGAACCTGCAGCCCATGAATCGTATGATGTACGTCCTGGTTGTCGTTGTCCTGGTCTTTGGGTTATCTATTGCGTTTGATATAGGGGTGGGAATACATGCCTTTCTTTAGATCAAAAGAAGAACTCATCAAGCTGCGCATGGCGCGCGAGAAGCAGAAGCTCCGGGAACTCAAAAAGAAACAAAACATTGTCAGGGATTCTGACGCCTCCCGATGGAGGCATCTGAAACGTAACGAATCAGCAGATTCGTTAGTACCGGGGATCCAAAAAAAGAATAAACCAGATATCGCAGCGGAGCAGGAGCAAGGCTCGTATTATACTACCGAGTTCTGCCCTGAGGCTGTCTCCGATATTAAGCTTATTAAGAAAAGCCCTGAGAACTACCTGGAGATAAACATCGTCAAACGCTCCAGGGTCGTCGACACGTTCGCGGTATCCATAGACCACAAGAGCCTTACGTACAAGGATAAGAAATATAATATCACAGAAAAATATATTTACCTTCTGCCGACGAAAGCCGGGTATCTCATGCCGACCTCGTTCTATAAGGAGGATCGGGAGGAGCCTGTCGGTTTCCTGAATACAAACAAGGGCATCACCGGGAAGGCACTAAGCCTGCTCTATAGCGAACAGTTGTATGCGACGCTGTTGTTTTCAGAGGATGAGAAATACAATCTTTTTATCGTTATCCTCTTGATCGGCTGTCTGATCGCGTTTGCGGTCGGCTGCTATTTCGTGTTTTTCCACGAGGGAGGACTGTTCGGCCCTGCGTATCCGATCTATCCATATATCCCGGGTAATTACACAGGAGGCACCCCATGAAGGAAGCCGTAGAGAAGGAGTTCGTCCCTGTCGATGAAAAAAAGAAAGTAGATCAGGATAATCGTCAAAACGAATCCCTGTTGAATCGTGTATTTGCTCCTCCGGCTGAAGCCTCCCATACGAGCACCGAGTCCGAGGATGTCGCCATGATCATCCGCGAATGGCTCGCGCCAAAACACATCAAGGCCAAGACCCGCTACACAAAGAAACAGGTCATAGCCGTAAGCATCCTTCAGAGCCTCGCTGATACCTATAATATAAAGACGCTGAAGCGGTTCTTGATTGAGTTTAAGACCGCGAAGCTGTCCGAGGACGGCCAGAGCAGCTCTGAGCTTGAAGGCATCCTTAAGGCGCGCATACAAGAGACGGATGACGTCGAGCTGAAGAAACTCTCAAAGTTCTTGGAGTGAGTAGTATGATACAGGCTCAATGCGCAATCTGCCCTCATACTAATACCTGTAATAGAAAAAAATGTGATGGGCCAGTTATCCTCAGCAAGGAATATATTCAATATGTTTTCAGGAGACGGCCTGAATGAATAGGATTGATTATGACTAAATGTTTGAAATGTCCGATGAGGCTTACCTGCGATTGGTACGACGATATCAATGATAATTATTGCAACATGTTTTTAAGGGATGATGACGATGAATGAGAACGATTATGATAGGCTGCAGTACAGCATCCTCCTGTTCACCTTCATCATTATCGCGCAGTTCGTCCTCATCGTCTGGTATTTCAGCATCCAGGTCGGATGGGGATTCATTATATTCATCCTCTCCCTGGGCATCGTCGGGTTCTTTCTTGCGTTATTCCTGCAGTATAAAAAGATCGTGTATATCGGCGAGATGAAAAAATATCTCTCCATTGACATACAGATAAAAGAAAAAAAGAAAAGAGGCAGATGATGGGATATAATGACGAACATCAGAAAGAAGTTTTCGTGACTGATACTGAGAAATGGAGCATCATGCGATACCGCAGTTACGATGACTTCATGTACGGCAGCTTCGATGTGTATGTCACGAAAGAGGAGATCGTCATCCGTGGTCATCTGAAACGCGGGCAGCCAAGCCTCTATATGAAACTAAAAAACAGGGGATGATATGGATTTAACAACGATATTCCTGACAGGGTTCGCGAACGGATTCGGGACACTCACCGCGCTCGAGGTATGGACGTACATCAAGAAGCGCGATTTGCATAAGCATCCCTCAAACCTGATAGAAGATATCATTAACAGAGGCCGAAATGGTGAAAGCTGAAAATATCGTGGTAGGAATTTACGGATGGAAAGGAGCCGGAAAAACAACCGCCCTGACATTATTCCTTTGGCTTGAAAGTCTACAATCAGCACGCAAGAACCTTTACTGTAATTACAAGCTCGAGTTCCCATTCCAATGGCTCGCAGGACAGGATATGATAGAGCTGACCGATAAGCTCATGGACGCTGCCGTCGGCATAGACGAGCTGCATGAGTACGCAGACGCCCGCGCAAGCGGCACCATGCAGAACAAACGCGTCGCTGATTTCTTCCTCCAGTCCAGGCATACCAGGAGCAACGTATATTATACGACACAGTATAAGGATCAGGTCGATAAGCGGATACGGCGCATAACGGATATTGATATCGTCTGCGAGAACCTGTTCATCGACAGCGACCATGACGGGGATGATGATGTATTCCGCATGACATACCTGGATAGGAGACGGCTTGATCAGCTGCCTATCGTCAAGGATTTTTATGCCAGGCCGATCTTCGACCTGTTCGACAGCACCGAGCGGATCAATCCGTTTATTTTTACGAAGAAAGATGAGAAAAAATGGAGGGATGACATTGCCTATCGAACCCCAAAGAAAGCCGCTGTTATCGCGTAACCTTAACGTGATGATCGTTCTTTATCTGTTCTTCATGGCGTACATGCTTGTGGTGACAGGCATGCTCATCATGGGACTCTACAGCCTTATGCAGTTTCTCGTCATCATGCCGTTTTTGTTGTTCGGCTTCTGCTCATCCCTGGTCTGGCTGTTGCGTCATAAACAGGAGGTGTGGATGCTGCAGGAGATCATCAGCAAGAAGGTATCACGGCGTCTTAAATCAGCGCGCTCGAAGATGAAGGAGAAGGTTGATAGATAATGCCAAGACCAAAGGTATCCGGGAGTTTTCTAGCTGATATGAAGCGTTTCCTGGGCTTCCTATGGTCTCGCAAAGGTAAAGGACAGGGGAAGGGTCGTATCGGAAAATTCTTGGGGAAGATAGCGGATCATGCGCGACGCGAAGGAGGACTGAGATAAGTTGTCTGGTAAGTTCTGGCTTATCGTCCTTGGTATTATTGGTCTTGCGGTCCTCTATTATTTTATAGCACCCTTATGTTATCTGGTTATAGTCCTCATCATCCTGTATTTCGGGTATCGTTGGTATAATAAACGCAGGGTTCCGCAGGGCCATCATATCAACCATGGCCTGCTCCGGGGTCATCTTACGTCGAAATATGGTGATGAGGAGGGAGGCAAGCTGTATCAGCGGATGGTACGGGAGCTGCAGCGCAAAGGATACCGATAAGGTCTGATAGATGACGAACGACGCACGCAGGAAAATGTCAAATGGAAAAATCCTGAGCTATATCATCCCATCCCTCCTCATCATATGTGGGTTCGTCAGTCAAATATCCTTATCGGATGCCTCAATAATCTTTGTCGAACAAAAAGAAGCCGTGACAGTAACGGTTTTTTCTGTGAATATCACCTGCGTTCCCTCGGAGCCTGTGAAAGCCTTTGAGTTTAAGATTCGTTACCCCTCTTTTTTATCCCTGGTGTCGGTAGATACCGGAGGCTTTTTTACGGGTTTTATCACGTTCCAGGCGACCGGGAAACATGATCATTCCCTGCATTTGATAAAAGACGTCTATGGTCTGGTCATAGGAAAAGGAAACGTCTCACGCCCTGGAGTTCTTATCATCCTTTGGTTTCATGCTGATAGTGCCGGGAACGGGACGATAAGCCTATATGATGCGGGGGTCACGAACGAAACGCGGTATCTTTCTTTAATGGTCGTGAATGGAACTATAAGCGTCTCTCAGAAAGGCTCAATAGAAATAAAAAATAATGATGGGAAAATAAATAGTCTCCCCGGTCAGATACTCGTTATAGGCTTCAGCGTTTTTATCCTGATAGCGATATTCAAACGTCTCCGAAAACCATGAGTTCATGTGCTTTTATGACCGCTCGTTTAGGCTCCAGGCCGGAAGCCCTGAGTTCCTTGTATATCTCAAAATATTTTTCATCAGTCATAGTTATCATTCCTCATGCTTTATTTTATCATTACAGGTTTATATACTATCACTGGCAGAATATCATTTTGATACTACGGCTTGTATTGATATAATATCACATGCTACCATCTGTTGATTTCTGATTTTTTTAGGTAATATTATAAACCAGGATTTTGTTTTCTTGCATAACCGTTTTTTAATAATGAGGTGAACAGAGTGAGGGCGCGGTCTTTACCATCACAGAAAGAACAATATCGGCAGCTGCGAAAAAAAGGCATCGTCAACAAACAGGGTCGTAACCCGGTCAGCGGCAGACAGATAAAAGGGAAATGGACGATCTACCGCCTCTATAAATTCTATGTCGTCGATGAACATAAAAAGACTGATCCTTATTTCCAGGCGTACAGCCTCCGTAAAAGCACGTATGCGCGTATAGAGGAGCATGGCCCCAGGGTCAAGGTCTCGACGCCAGGGGGCATGAAAACAGGCTCCAGCTTCATACGCTCGCAGGATACCAGGACAGAGAAAGAGCTTCTTAAACGCCTGCCTCCGCAGGTGACGCCCAGGTTCGGCCGTTACTACAAGACCGTGCAGCACGTGCGCGACGAATTCATCTATAGTATCCGACCTCCTATCGTCGCCTCCGAGGTAAACTATACAAGCATGATGAGACGCAGCGAACAGGTGACGAAAGAGATCGTCAGCATCATAAGCCACTATCTGAAGATCAGGGGTGAACTTTATAGGAATCATGCGGTCGGCAGCATCATCCATTATAATACCGATAATATGACGACGCAATCAGGACAGGAAAACCCTTCCGGTTACATCCGCGTCCCCTGGATAACCATACAGAACAAGAGCCTTATCGAGGCTGCTATGCAGGAGGCGTTCGAGACAGCGATCCATATGATATTCAAATACCCGAAAGCGATAGTTGAAATATACCGGGTGGATGTTTACATAAGTACGAAGTTTCGAAGCGGTAATATTGATCTTATCCGTGCAAGAAAATAAAAAAGGAGGTGAAAATAAATGAGTAAAAGAAAAACACAGATGTATTCCAGAGCGTCGCTTACATTCAGGCCGACAAAAAGCAAAGCAAAGGCCAAAGGGACTATCAGGATAACAAAAAATAAAACAACGATAACGAAATACAAAAAATAGGTTTCTTTCATGGCGAACTATAGTTTTGTCCCTCATTTCCTCGCGCCACTCAAAAAACAGAGGCTTCTTAAGAACATGGCTGTCTTTGACATAGAAACCGATGAATGGGCTGACGATACCTATGATATGAGCATGGGTGAGCGCAGGACATGGAACAACCGCAGGATAACGCCGTTCCTGGCCATGTTCTTTAATGGGAAGGATATGAAGTTCTATGAGGGACAAGACTGTATATCAGAGTTCCTCAGGGATTACCTGCAGAAGAAGAACCGTACGGTCGTCACGTTCGCGCACAACGGCGGGAAATTCGATTTCCTCGCCTTGTATGAGACACTCATACGCGATCCTTACCTCAGCGAACGATTCTATCCTAAGCCCTTTCTCGCGCACGGACGGCTTATCGCCCTCACCATCAAAGACAACGACAAACATGTCTGGCATTTCCGGGATTCGTATAGTTTACTGCAGGGGAGCCTCCAAAGCCTCTGTGACTCGTTCAAACCAGAGCATCGGAAGCTGACCCGTCCTAAGGCTCCGTACGCGCAGGCGCGCGCAGAATGGCAATCCTACGGCGAAAACGACTGCAGGTCACTCTATGAGATACTGCAGCTTTTTAATGGGATAATAGCGGATGTCGGCGGCTCAGTAGGATACACGATAGCGAGCACCGCTATGCTCACGTTCAGAAAAAAATTCCTTGACCGGGAGATACCAAACTATTTCCCCTATAACAACCTGTTCAGGAACGCGTATTACGGCGGCAGGGTCGAGATCATACGCATGCTCGCACAGGAGAAAGGAACCCCGTATTACTATTATGATGTGAACAGCGAATACCCGGACGTCATGGCAAACCACCCATACCCCATCAGCGCACCGCTCAGCGTCCGGTACAAGGACGCAGACGAATGTCGGGGGAAATGCGGCATCATGGAGGCGTCAATAATCGCGCCGCCCGATCTTGACATTCCGCTCCTTCCCTATCGTCACCCGGACAGCCGGAAACTCCTGTTTCCCCTCGGAACATGGTATGGATGGTACGAATATTCGCTTATTGAGGCCGCGCTGCGCTACGGATACGAGATCAAGCCGCACCGCTGCTACGAGTTTCAGTCTGACTTTATCTTCCGGGAGTACGTGAAACGGTTCTACGACCTGAAATGCCATAGTGAGGGCGCAGAACGCCAGACCATGAAACTCCTCCTCAATGCGTTGTATGGGAAGTTCGGGGAGCATCAGGAACGCGAAGAAATGATAACAGACCCTGACACCGACATCACAGGATCATATCCCTATGATGATATCTTCGGCTACAGCATCAAAAAAATAATACGATTCAGCGCATACCACCTGCCTGCGATAGCCGCAAGGGTCACAAGCCTTGCACAACTCAAACTCTACGGCTACATCGAACAGATTCAACGCCTGGGAGGAAAAATCTATTACATGGATACCGACAGCATCGTCACCGACATACGCATACCGACAAGCACAGAGCTAGGAGGACTCAAGCTCGAGCATGAGATACAGAGCGCGGTTTTTCTCGCGCCAAAGACATACTGCCTCAGGCTCTACAATACCGACGAGACAGGGAATAACGAGAAGATCGTGATGAAAGGCTTCTCGCGCAGTTTCCATAAACACCTCTGCTACAATGATTTCGAGGAAGCCTTACTCACAGGAAATTATAGTAAGTTCCTGGAGTACATCGTCGAGCCCGCGTCGCTTAAGACCGTTCATATCCGTAAAATGGATGGGTTCGTCACAGTCCTCAACATGAAAGCGATACGATCCGGCTATGATAAAAGGATAATAAACCCTGATTATACGACGACTCCTTACACGATGCCGCTGCCAAAGCCCGAGCAGGAACCAGAGCCATACGAGCCTCTCACTGTCTCACATCCTGATTATTCAGCCAGGGAAAAACAAAGACGCACCAAAGAACCTCAAGGATATCCGGAAAAACAACTTCTGGAGCGACTCATTAAACAGACAGGAAGAACGAAAGATTACCTTATGCGCTGCATAACAGCATGCAGAGATAATGACTTTGATCTTGAATCAGAGGTTGATTGGACGCAGGGAGGCGACCCCCTGGAGCAGATCGAACACCGATTAAAGAAAGGATACCTTGATTATTACCTATAGGTTCGATAACACTATAAAATCATTCCATCTGTTTTCCTTCTCATCGTCATAATCAGTCCTCAGGAAATCAACCGTACGCATAAAACCAAAGAACAACGGCAGCCAAATCAGGATGTTCTCCAGGGCTGTGACCTCACCATCCCCGAGGCAGAATCCCCAGGTCTGACGCGGATACTCAACGTTCTGAACATTCCATTCTGAGTGTTCTCGCGCATAATCCTGGTCGATCACCGGGACGCGCGCGAGATCAACACAGACCATGAACGAACCCAGGCCATAACAGGCGATCATCATGCCCAAAATACGACAGAGTTTTTTCGAAATGTTCTATACCTCAAGTTATCTTTTCAAGGTCTTCATTTTCACATTCTTTTTTATAAGGACATCCTTTGCATTTTGATTTATTAATTGACAGCAATGGATTTCTTCTTTCGGTTAAAGGACATTTAAATTTCTTCATTCTATCCCTACTCCGAATGATTTTCTTTCATTTTTTGTCCAAGTTCTTTATACTCACTTTCAGTTAAAGGTCTTGAATCCACATTCAGGTTTTCCATAATTGTTAATGGAGTATGAAGATTTTTATCTATAATATACTGTAAATCTGAAATTGCTTCTAGTTCAGCGTTTGCTTCATTGTCTGATTCTTCAATAAATTCTTTTAAGATTGATACTTTATATATCGGCATATCTTATCCCTCAACATTATCTTCGGTTGTAATGCTTTCAGCACCACAATGTCTACATTTTACTTTAGTACCAGCCTTCGTTCCGATTGTTCTTATATTCTCGTCACATTCTGGACATCTATATTGTGTCATCTTATCCCTGTCCTGCATCTAATTTAAAATGAATCGCTATAAATGAATCATACAATGATTTACTGAAATTCTCTTTAACATACTCTGGTAAATCAGCGAAACAATAGAAATCAATATAGTCTACTTTCGCTTTCAAATCCATAGAGTTATCAAGAACATAACCAGGAACTAAAATAATTTCTTTTTTGTTCCATTTTCTAATTCGTTTAATCCAATAAGGTTTCGCTTCTCTGAACTCAACAGTCTTTTCCCCATTATGAATCATATCGTAGTATTTGTATTTCAAATGGAGTATCAATGGGTTATCGTTCACAGTTATCCCTCAACTAAATGGTTATTCACGTTAAACTTCAAGAAAACAATCCAATGATTCGTACTTCTAAAACCTGTTTTAGTACCAAAAATTGGGGGATATGGAAACAAAGATATGACGTCATCAATTGGTTTATCGCATTCGCACCACTTCAAAATAAAGATTCCTTGGTCTTTCAAAACACGAAATAACTCATTAATCCCTTTTGATAATACCCGTTGCCAATCGTCTTTATAGAGACGTCCATATTGAACATGGAGTTTCGCTTCTTTAATTCCCCTTGTTTCTATTTTGTGTGGTGGGTCGAATACTATCATATCGAAATGACCATCTGGAAAAGGAATGGTCTTTGTCCAATCTGCGACAACATCTGGTTTTACCTTGTAGACAGTTCTTTCTTTTAGATTATTCTCGTTACAATATGAATAGTTACCATTACGAATATCCATATAAGTGACAAGAGGATGTTTCTTTTGATACCATATTCCTCTACTACCACATGTTGCATCAAGTATCTTCATACGTTCCTATCCCTACTCCTTATGGTTTTCTAATTCAATTTTTTCCCATCTGATATTATGTTTTTCTACCATATGTATCTCAACTAATAACAAAGAATGAGACTTGAACCTGCATTTTACAAACGGACATTGAAACTTCTTCCAGTTCATCTTATCCCTGTCCTGCATGGTTTAATAAATTTTCATATTTAAAGACATAAAATTCCTGCGAAACTACATCATTTAGATTCAATTTTCCACCGATCATCAAAATGCTCCTTCATACCACCCTTCAGACGCTTATTATCAACGCCACAGCCCTTACAGGGAACCAGATAAGACGACCCAGACTTCTTAAACAACGCATACCGCAATATATGCCAGACGCCGAGCTTCTTATGGCACGCGTCACAGAAAAACGGACTATCCGGGGAGCCGAAGAAATACTGCAGGTCAGCCCGGGCACGCGTCGAATAATCAACGCCCGACTCCCTGGATATCTTTTTTTCATCCTGGATCAAGCTCATTTAAAATCTCCTGTTTAGTCAACACTTTCTGTAATCTATAAAAACAAAGGACGATAGTGACCGACGGGTACGAGTCAGACGAATCATACGATGAAACAGACGAAGCGAACAGATGATACCCATACCCCTGCTCCTCAGACACCACAAGATTACATTTCTCCTCCAGGTTCGCGCCCGTCACAACCCGGACATGCGAAGGAAGCATCAGATAACGCTCATCATTCAAAATCAGGCATCCCCCATGAACTCCTTACGCCTCTCCGGACTCCGAAACATCAGGCCGAAACTTACGCCAAAACACACCAGGACGCCCAGGACATAATACAAGACGTTCATATAATCAACACACCAGATGACCAGACACGCGACAGCGAACCCCAGGACAAAGACCATCCTGATCTCATGCCAGAACAGGCGCAGACCCCGCCAGAGATCACGCCAGAGAAAGATCATACCTTATCAACATCCAAGTACATGCCTAAGAACCTGTCGCTCATGTCCGTATTAAACTGATAACGGCATATAACGCTCCGGCCGATGAAACCCTGGATAAAACCATTATCAATGTTATTCATGTCGTACAATTTAAACGTGGTTCCATTACTGTTCTGAAATAATAGGTCGCAGGAACCGTTATCGTTCACCATACCAAGGAAAACACCGCAAGCCTCCATGACAGTCCCCTGATCCTCCATGACGACAGACACGTAATAATAGGTTGTCGCAGCAATAGAAACCACGATCGCAACCATCAGGATGACACCGATAACAGCGGATACGCCTGTTAGATTATTTCTTCTCATCATCTTTACCTCCTAAAAACATTTCATTCCATGATTTACCTGCTTTCTTCTTGAGAAGCAGGAGGTACTCATCAGCCGTCACATTAAAAGTGATGGGTATATAATCCGTTCCGTCAAGGCTTCGCGGCCCAACGCTGCACATACTCTAAAACCTCCTTCTTAGATGTCTTACCAGTAAGATAAAGGTTAAGCATCTTCTCCAGGTTACGATAATACTGACCGGATGGATCGGCCTTATACTCCCGGGCAAGCCTATGTAAATCCCCGGTTAAAGTCATTTCTCATCACCTCCAGACGGAATATGAAATACCTTTTCGTTAGCGCAGCGGATCGCCTCGGAGTAATCAACCGCAGCCTCGATATCGCTCCCGAAATGTTTTTTCCAGTTGATAAGAATATTTTTTGCGTTTGTATCTATCTCAATCATCGGCATATGGGAAGTCTCCTCACCACCAAAGAACACATCTCCTCTTTTTTATTTTACCCTGTTTCCTGCAATACCGTCTTACGACGATACACCTTAAACAACTTCATCGTCCCCTTCGGCATCTTACGCTGATCAAAATAAACGATACGCACCCACAGACCCTTAGCGATAAGACTCATCTTATCATCAAGATCACTAGAGCCATGCAGACGCACGCTAGACCCATCATCCTTCTCCAACGTATAGATACCGAAATTATACTGCTCAGACCGCCCGACCTCGCGCAACGTCCCCTCCACCTCGTCACCCACATTCTCAAAACGATAAAAATTCGGTGATTCGATCTCTTCAGTTTCAAAATCTTCAGCCTTCTTCTGCCTTGTTTCTTTCTTTTCACTCATGGTTATGGTTCCTATAGCACAATAGCTATGATAAAATGAATGATCAACCAAATATAAATAGTTTTACTAAAGAAAAAAACCATAGAACAGTTAACCTTAAATAATAAAACCATGACAAGACAACACATAACAAAAGCACTGACAAACCAAACCATGACAAACA
>Ga0315274_10005174_pt1 | contig 19111 bp, 16 predicted proteins | sample YL17G02_20_MG_FD_203700 | JGI IMG/M metagenome (GOLD analysis project Ga0315274, IMG submission 203700) | Sediment microbial communities from Yellowstone Lake, YNP, Wyoming, USA - YL17G02_20 | ecosystem: Environmental > Aquatic > Freshwater > Lake > Sediment | place: USA: Wyoming | collected... | reverse complement strand
CTTCTGCGGGGTGGGGGTGGGGGGGTGGGGCTGGGGGGTGGGGGGGTGTGGGTGGGGGGGGTTGGGCTGGGGGGGGGGCGGGGGGGGGGCGGGGGGGCGGGGGGGGGGGGCCCCCCCCCCCCCCAACCCGCGTGCTGATTTCTCCTCCTATCGATCTGCGAAATCGAATTCGTCCAGCGATCATGCGCACCAGGCGGTGAATGGCGAGTCCAGGTCGAGGAAGGGCGAGTCCCTCGTGTTGTAGGCGGAGAGCGAGGACGCCATTTTGTTCTTCGAATGAGGCCTCTTCAGGGGGGAACCGAAAAGAAAAGTGAAGCGATGACGAGGAAAGATGTCACTCTTGAGAGAAAAAACTGTTCTTTTTCCTTGGAGGAGAGAAAGCAAGAGACGGCGGCTCTCCTCCAATTCCAGTCGCGAGATGCAAGCATCAGCATCACGACGCGCCGCAGCTGCTGCGGCTGCTCTCGCCGCCGCTGCCGCTGCTGCTGCTGCTACGAAAGCGGGAGCGATGGCTGCTACTCGAGGGGTCAAAACGATGGCGGCGTCGAGCAGCAGATGTCACTTCCTCCTCGACGCGGCCTCCCGCCGCTCGCGCTGGATCCACTCCGTCGCGGCAGCCTCAGCTGCGGCTTCGACATCAGTCAACGAACGCCACGTGTGGGCAGGTGCAGGTGAGGAAGCGTGAAAATTTCGATGAGCAGAACGAATTGAAGAAATCTAGCCACCAACCTGAAAAAACTCAACCTCAAAAACCTTTCCTCTCTCTCCCTCTCGCCCTCTCTCTCTCCGCTTCTTCCCTCTCTCTCTTGGTCTCCAGCGTCCTTCCTCGCAGGGGCAGCGGCCGCAGCCTGGACGTTCAGGGACAAGAGCGAGGAGAAAGAAGAAAAGGAAGCGGTTCCTTCTCCCGCTGCTCCTGCCTCTGCTGCCGTTGCCGCCCCCTCCGCTCCCGCAGTCTCCGCCTCTTCCGATGACGGCGACGGCGACGACGACCGGCAGACCATCACCAACTGGTCCGGAACGCACGAGATCCGTCCGATCTCGGTGATGACCCCGGAGACCGTGGAAGAGCTCGAGCAAATGATCGCGGAAGCTCACAAAGAAGCAGCGGCAGCAGTGGCAGCAGGAGCAGCAGCGTCTTCTCCTCCTGCTTCTTCTTCTCCTCCGCAACCTCCTCCCCACCGCAAAGTTCGCTGCGTCGGCTCGGCCCTGTCCCCCAACGGTCTCGCCTTCGAGGAGCGCGGTATGATCTCCCTTTCCTTGCTCGACCGCATCCTCGAGATCGACGAAACGAAGAAAACGGTCCGAGTCGAGGGAGGGGCCCGGGTCCAAGCCGTCGCCGACGCCTTGAGGCTGAAAGGGCTGACTCTCCCGGTCTACGCCTCGATCCGCGAGCAGAGCATCGGAGGGTACGTCCAGGCCGGGGTCCACGGCACCGGAGCGAAGATCGGGCCGGCCGACGAGTTCGTTTCACGGTTGAGGCTCGTGACGCCCGCCGAGGGCACGCTCGACCTCTCCGACGGCAGCGACGGGGAGCCGCAGCCCGAGGAGGGGGACCTTTCGCTGTTCTTCCTCGCCCGCGTCGGGCTGGGAGCGTTGGGCGCCGTCGCCGAGGCCACGATCCGCTGCGACCCGCTGACGTGGCTCGAAGAAAAGACCTTTGTCCTGACGCGGGACGAGGCCGCCGCGCAAAAGGAAGAATTAGTAAGGAAGCACCGGCACGTGCGGTTCATGTGGATCCCGCACGCGGACGCCGTCGTGGTCGTCGCGCTCGACGAGGCGGAACCTCCGCCGGCTTCGAAGGGGGGAAACGCAGAGAAGGCGAGAGCGGGGGAGGAGGAGGCGGAAGGAGCGACGGAGGCGGACGCCTCCGCCGCCGCCGCCGCCCGCGCGCCGTTCGAGGCCCTCCTGCCCGAAGCCCGGAGGCGCCGCGCCGCGTTCTCCTCTTCCTCTTCTTCCTCTTCCTCGTCGTCGTCCTCGTCCTCGTCCTCGTTCGAGGATAACTCGGACTCCCTCGACGACCTCTCCCCGATGATCCTCCGGCAGTGGCTCCTCTCCTCCTCGCCGCTTGACGCTGCCTGGGTCTCCGAGGTCGCCGCCGCTGAGGCCGAGCACTGGCGGCGGAGCTCGAGCCCTTCGGACGCGACGAAAAAGAGGCAAGGGTGGTCTGACGAGATGCTTGGCTTCGACTGCGCGGGGGCGCAGTGGGTCCTCGAGGTCGCCATGCCCGCGGGGACCCTGGAGGAACAGAGCGGGAACGAGATGGGGTTCATGCGGGAGCTGCTGGCGCGTATCGAAGGAGGGGAGGGCGGCGGCGGCGGTGGCGAGAAAATCCCGGCGCACGCCCCGATAGAGCAGCGCTGGACCTCCGGCTCCCGCTCCGCGCTCTCGCCCGTCGCCCCGTCGGGCGGGAGCGGGAGCGGGAGCGGCGCCGCGAGCGCGGAGCTCCACAGCTGGGTCGGCATCATCCTCTACCTGCCCGAGGACGAGGCGTCGAGCCGGGAGTGGAGGCCCGCCGTCGACGCCGCGTTCCGAGAGTACTCCCGAATCGTCGAGCGGGACCTCGGGCCGAAGCACGGGGCGACGGAGCACTGGGCCAAGGTGGAGCCGGGCCGCTACGTCGACGGCGAGGGCGCGGAGGGCGGCGCCTCTGGAAGCAACAACGCCCCGCTGGAGGAGAAGCGGAGGCAGCTCGAGCGGCGCTTTGGCCGGGGGAACGTCGCCAAGTTCGCCGAGGCGAGGAGGAGGCTGGACCCGTATAACGTGATGGGAGGGAGCGTGGTCGATGCGCTGTTCCCGCACCCGAACGAAAAAGAGGGAAAGTGAAAGAGAGAGAGAGGCACACGAATTCTTTTGAACTTGAAATCACTTGCAAAATTTTCTTCTTCTTCTTCTTCTACCTCACTTCGCCGCCGCTCGCGCTCCCTTGCTCGTCTTCCTCTTCTTCGTCGTCGTCATCGTCGTCGTCGTCGAGAACCATCACCCCGACGACATCGACGACCACGTCCCCTCCTCCAACACCGGCAGCAGCAGCAGCAGCAGAGGGAACGAGCGCCACTCGCACCCTCCTCCCTTCCAGCGCCGCCGCCTTGGCCGCCCTGGCCTTGGGCGCCCACGCCACAAACTCCGAGGGCACGCAGCCCAGCAGCGACGCCGCGGCCGCCCCCTCCGCGCGCGCCGTCGCCGCCGCCCCCTCCTCCCCGTCCAGCTTGAGGTCGAGCTCGAGGCTCAGGGCCACCCCGGAGGCGGAACAGTCCTCGCCGCAGAAGTCGCAGCTCCAGAGGAACCCGGCGTCGTCGGCGGCCGCCTCTGCCGCCGCCGCCGGCGTCGTCGGAGGCTGCTGCTGCCTCTTCTTCTTGCCGGTGCTGCAGCCACCGACGCCGCCTTTCGCGGGGCCCGGGGTCGGCGCAGGGACGGAGAGTACGAGGCTGCCCTGCGCTGCTGCCGCGGGAGGAGCAGGAGCAGCAGTAGGGGCGGCGGCGACGGCAGCAGCCGGCTCCTCCCTCCCGCCGTCGCCGCCGCTCCTCCTCTCCGAAACGTCAAAGTCTATTTCTTCCCCTTCTCCTCCCTCTTCGTCCATCATCATCATCATCTCTGCCATCGCGGAAGGGTCGAGGGCCGACCTCCGCAGCGGCCTGCCGCAGCTCGAGTGCGCCCGCCTGACGGCGACGGCCGGGGCCGCGGCGACGACGGCGTCGACGAGGGCGCAGCAGTGAGATTTTTCCCCTCCTTCCTCCTCCTTCGACTTCGACGAGAGGAGCTGCTCCAGCGCGCTCTCGAGCGTGACGAGCCCCGGAACCGCCAAGGAGGGCGAAGCGAGCAGGGCCGGGAGGCGCGGCAGTGACTGGAAGGCGCACCGGCTCGCAGGCACGACGACGAACGAAAAAACATTGGTTCCCTCTCCTCCGTTCTCCTTCCTCTCCACAGAGGCCCTCGCCGCGGTCGCCACGACGACCTCCCCCCGTCTCGCTGCCCAGGCAGACCTCGGGGCTGTCGCGGAGGGCAGGCGGAGCTCGACGGTGGCCCCGGAGCCGTCGTCGAGGGCCAGGACGAGGTCGCGCTCTTTGTGGTTTCCGCCGCTGGAATGAAAGGCGGCGGCGCCGCCGCCGGCTCGCGTCTGCTGCTGCCTCGCTGCTTTCCTCCCCGCCGCCCCCCCCCGAGAGGAGGCGGCCGCCAGGGAGGAGCTCACGAGCGTGCCCGCCAGGGCGACGCGGGTCACCCCGGGGCGCAGAGCCGCGAACCGCGGGCGCCGGCTCTCGCCTCCTCGCGAGGCGCGGAGGGAAGGGCGGGCGGCCGCGAGGCCCTCGACGTCGCCGCCGTCGCCGTCTGGGGAGGACGAAGAAGACGTCCGGCACGGGACGACGACCAGCAGGGCCCCGGGCCTCGCCTCCAGAGCGCACGGCGCGTTTCCGTTTGAGCCGGGCGGGGGAGGTACCCGGGTGGCCCCGGGCAGCAGCAGCACCTCCCCCGGGGAGAGGGCGTCGCCGGCGGCCGCGAGCGCGTCGAGGAGCAGCAGCGGCGTCGGCGGAGGAATCGCTCCCGTCTCCGCTCCCGCTGTCTCCGCTCCTCCTATTTTCTCGAAGTCGTCGGAGAGCCAGACGACCCTCGCGACGCCCGAGGCCGCCCTGGCCGCCGCCGCGGTCCCGAAGTCCCTCTCAACGGGTCCCACGGAGACAACGACGCCGGCGGCGACGACGGAGGAAGGAGAAGACGGGTTGGCCGCCGCAGAGGACGAAGAAGCGACCGCCGAAACGGGAGAGATCGCCGCGGGGGCGCCGTCCCCTCTGCCCGCGAGGATCGAGGCCGTGGGGAGGTCCGGGGCGACCAGCAGGACGGCGGGCGTCGGGAGCAGAAAGGGGCGGACGAAATCGTTGGTGCTTTTCTTCTTCCTCGTGTCGCCGCCGTTGTTTTCGTCTCCCTCTTTTTGCTCCGCTGCTGCTTCTTCCTCTGCTTCCTCTTCTTCCTCCCTGGTCCTCGTCCCCGTCGGCCTCCAGGCAACGACCCCGCCCATCCTCAACGTGCCGCCCACTGCCCTTGACAAAGCCCCCTCGGCCTTGAGGGCCGCGGCCTCGAGCGACGAGTGCAGCAGCGCGGCGCAGGTCGCGCCGCGCGTCGACGCGTCAGAGACCTCGAGCAGCGGCGTCGGCGGCGTCGAGTTCTTTGCCGCCGTCGAGGAGGTTGATGCCATCGCTGCTCCCTTCCCTCCGATCCCGGAGAGCCTGACGCAGACGGTGTCCGCTCCGCGCGTCGACGCTCGAGGGACAGGGTCCGAGGCCGCGGACTCGAGGAGCGTGGAGAGCGCTGTCCAGCGGAGCTGCGGGGTCGGCTCGCCGTCCGGGGGCTTTTTTTTTGTTTTTCGAGGTCACGGTGAGAAACGAAGGAAATGAAAAAAACCCGAAGAAGAAAGAAAGAAAGAACTCAAAAGCTCACCAGCTGCCTCCACGCCTGCCAGAGCGACGTCCTCATCACGGGCTCCGACAGACCCCCCGAGTACTGCTGGACCAGCGTCAGCAGGTGGTCGGCGACCCAGGCCCAGCCGGGGGCCGGGGCGCGGCGCGAGCACCTCCGCTGTTGGTTTTGCGACGAGGGTGCTGGCTGCGTCGCCGTCGCTGGTGCCGGTGCCGCCCCGTCGCCGACGAGCGCGACGTGCGCCCTCGCCTCGTCGAGGGCCGCGGCGGCCTCTGCGTCCGCGGCCTCCCTCTCGAGGAATCTCAGCCCGGAGTCGACGGCGTCGAAGAAGCCGCGGAGGGAAGGGCCGCCGAGGGAAGAGGAAGAGGAAGAAGATGGAACAGAGGCATCATCATCGGGCATCGTCGTCGACAGAGGGGTGGGAGCCGCTGCCGCAGTTGCTGCTGCTGCTGCGGTTGCGGTCGCCATCGCTCGAGAGAGAGGAGGACCCTTCCTGATCTGCGGCGACTCAGCGGCGTGCAAGCCCGCGTCAAAGTGAAGGGAAGAGAGAAAGAGTAAAGAAGAGGATGCAAAGGCGAATTCTCTTTTTCGCCGACAGCCGAGGCGAGATTTGAAAATTCCGTTTGCTGTCGATCTGAACTTCAGAGAGCGAAAAGAAAAAAAAGAGAGCTCCATTGCTTCTGTTCCCTTCCCTTCCCTTCCCTTCCCTTCTTCTTCTTCTCTCTTTCTTTCGTATTAAAATGGCCTCCGCCCCTGCCAAGGGCTCCGCTTCCACGAAGGAGGCCATTAAGCGCGTGCTCGTGGTCATCGGTGAGAGAGGCTTGATGAGAAGGAAATCGAGGAAAGCAAAGGAGGCCAGATCGAGCGATGTCGACGGCTGCAACTTGGCCTTTTGTTCGACCTCCTCTTCAATTCGCTTCCTTCTTTCTCCCTCTTTCCCTCTCTCTCACGCTTTTCTCTCCCCCTTTCTCCCCTCCAACGACATGCACAACACACACCAGCGATGGAAGCAGAGGCCCTCCCAGTCATCTCCGGCCTCGGCCTCAAGAGGGACAGCCCACCCTCGCTCCCGCCGCCGGCGCCCGCGACGACCTTCTCAGGCCGAGTCTCCTCCTCGAGCTCCGACGACAAGGGCAACTCCTCTCCCTCCTCCGTCGAGGTCAGCGTCGTCTGCTCGGGCAAGTGCAAGGTCCACGGCGTCGACAACATCGGCACCGTGCCGGCGGCCCTGATGACCTACCTCGCCCTCTCCGAACTGCGAGACCCGAGGGTCGACCTCGTCATCTCGGCCGGCACCGCGGGAGGCTTCGCGGCCCGCGGCGCGGCGATCGGCGACGTCTTCTGCGCGACCGCCTTCGCCAACCACGACCGCAGGATCCCCCTCGCCAAGTTCGACGACTACGGCACGTGGAGGTCGGACGCGCACCCGGCGCCGAGGATGGCCGCGGCCCTGGGCCTCAAGTCCGGCCCCGTGTCCACGGGCAACTCCCTGGACTGGCACGACCTGGACATGGCGTCGATGAGCTCCGGCGGGGCGGCCGTGAAGGACATGGAGGCCTCGGGGGTCGCGTGGGCCTGCTCGCTGCACGGCGTCCCCCTGCTGGCGCTCAAGTCCGTGACCGACATCGTCGACGGGGGGAAGCCCGCCGAGGAGGAGTTTCTGGCGAACCTGGCGACGGCGTCGGAGGCGCTGCACGTCGCCCTGAGGGGCGCCTTGGAGTTTGTGGCCGGGAAGGGCGTGGACGAGCTTTAGTGAACCATTCTTTCTCGTTTTTTTTCCGGTTTTCCCTCTGTGTGAATAATCGATCAAGAGGGCAGCTCTCCGAGGAGGAAGGAAGGAAAGGGAAGGGAGACAGAGACGGAGAGGGAGAAACGAGAATTTAAGAGCGAAATTTGCCCCGCCGGCTAGGCCAGAATTCGATTGCTCAAATTTGGAAAAAAATGAGTGACGTTCTCATTCAGACGCAGAACAAGTCTTACGTCCCCCGCATTATCGAATATTATGAGAGATACGTCTTCTGCGACCTTGAGGCGCGGAAGCCGTTCCCTCGCTATGCAAAGCCCGAGGAGAGTGCAGAGAGCGGATCGAGCCCTCCATCGACATCGACCTCTTCTTCAACCTCGCTCCACGGCCGGCTTGGTCTTTCCGCGGTGGAGCTCTCTCGCGGCTGCCGCGGCGGGCGCGGGCCAGGGCTCGTCCTGATAAGGGACGTGCTCGCGAGCCCGGAGGACTTCATAGAGTGGGTCCGGTGGCGGTCACCGCTGCCGAGGGCGGTGGCGAGGGTCTACTGGCTTGGCAGAGAAGAAAGAAAAACCGGCGACGCCGACGACAACGAGGAGCAGGAGGAGGAGGGCCAGGAGAAGAAGGAGGCCACTGGCGGCGATAAAAACTCTCTTACGTCGCCGTCTCCCGTCTCTGCCGCAAAAAGCGAGGACGAGAAAGAAGATGAGGAAGGAAGAGAAGGCGACAGCGGCGCCTTCGCGACTTTCTCGGCCTCGACCTCGGCCGAGCTCGCCCGCCAGATCCTTTCCCGCTTCTCTTCACCTCCCCCACCGGAGACGCCCGTGAGAATCATGGCCGTGCCCAAATCGCTGCAAATATCTCTGATCGACGCCCTCGCCGGCGCCGGGTGGCCCCTGGAGCCCCGGGCGGCGGGAGCGGCCGAGCGTGGCCTCTTTGTCGTCGCGGCGGCGCTCGACGGCCTCGACGAGCTCCCAGAGTCGGAGAGGACGAGGCACGACCCGCCGCTGCCGAGTCCCAGGTACAGGGCGGCGCTCGTGCGGGCCTCGGCGGTGCTGGCGGACACCACCGAGCAGCGCCAGGTGGGGCAGAGGGCGTGCAGGGCCGAGTGGAAGCTGTCGGAGGCGCTCGCGGGGCTGGGGCTCGAGGGCGGAGGCGGAGGCGATGGGGAAGCAGAGGGGAGCGCGCCCGGGGGGGCAGCAATCCGGGCGCTCGACGTCGGCGCGAGCCCCGGCGGGTGGACCCGCCACCTCGCCCTTTCCCTGAGGGCCGCGCGCGTCGTCGCGCTCGACCCGGCGGAGCTGGACGCCGACGTCTCGGCGCTTCCCAACGTCTCGCACCTCCGGCTGCTGTCGCACGCTCCCGGGGCGCTGGAGGCGGCGAGGGCGGCGCTCCTCCGCGCCGGGGTCGGAGGCCCGGGAGCCGAGGCGGCGGCCGAGGCGCGGCCGGCGACGCTGCTCACCTGCGACGCCAACGACACCCCCGCCAAGGCGGCCCGGTGCATCCTCCCCCTGCTCCCGCTCCTCTCCCCCGGCGCGCTGGTGGTCCTGACGCTCAAACTGCGATACCCGGGACGGGATAAGGACTTCGCGACGAGGGCGGCCATGGACGAGCTGGGACCGCGCGGGCTCGAGCTGGTGGACTCGCGGTGGCTGATGGCGAACACGATGTGCGAGAGGACGCTGGTGCTGCGGAGGAAGGGCTGATTCGATTGACTGGTAGGTGGCGGCGAGATTTTACAAGAGAAGAACTCGTGCCTCGGCGCGGGGCAAAGGAAAGTTTTTCTCCCTCTTCTTCGATCCCCTCCTCTTGCGAGGGAAAAAAAAGTGCGACGGAGATTTTAACAAGATGACAAGATAAAAAAACCAAGTTCTTCGAGCGAGCTCTCTCAGCTTTCCCCTCTCCCGTTCTCCTTCCTCCTCCTCCGCAGCAGCTCCTCGTCGGCATCCACCACCGCCCTCGCGATCGCGTCCGCGGAAGCCCTCCCCACCTTTTCGTTGAAGAAATGCGTCGCCTGGATGTGGTTGTGGGCGAGGAAGGGCGTCGGGGTTCCCTTGAAGCAGGCGTCGACCCTCCTCCACGGAAGACTCGCGAGGGAAGCGAGCATTTTATCGACCTCTCTCTCCTTCTCCCCTGCTCCTCCTACCTCCTTTTCCTTCTCCTCCCTCTTTCTCACCCTGTGCTCGAAAGCCGCGGCGACGCCGTCGTCGAGGACGACGCCCACTCCGCCCTCTTTGGCGACGACCGCGCCCCTCCTCCTCGACAGGAACCTGCCGCTCCAGCTGCCGCCGCCGCCGTTCGCCTCTGCCAAAGCTTCTCCGCCGCCGGCCGCCGCCGCCGCCGCCGCCCTCGCCGCCGCCGCCCTCAGCTCCCCGCGCGGCAGCTCCCGCGGGTCCCGCAGCGACGCGTTGCCCCACCCCACCAGGTGGTCCCCGCTGCTGTTGGCGAACGTCGTCCTCGACTCGAAGGCCGCGAGGGCGCGCAGGGCCGGGAGCGACGGGTCCGCGAGGCGCGCGAGCAGAGGGGGCTGCCGCCGCCGACAGGAGTCGTCGTCGCCGCCCTCAGCCCCTCCCTCGGCTCCTCCTTTTTCCTCTCCGCCGTCGGTGAGGAAGAACTGCGGCCCGGAGCGTCCCATCGAGGCCGAGGCCCGGGCCGCGGCCGCGGCGAGCAGGCGCGGGGCCACGGCGGAGGGCAAACCCGCGAGCGCGGGAGAGGCGCCGGCGATCCACGAGACGAGAGGGATCAGCGCGGGGTGCTGCCTGTGCTCGTGTTCCTTCTCTTCCGCCGATGCTGCCGTCGCCGCAGCCGCGGCCTTCGTCGCCGCGACGAACGCCGCGGTGGCCTCGGCCTCGGCGTGGCACCCGAGGTGCGGTGTCGCGACCGAAACGAAGTGCGCGGGGGACAGCCCCCCCGCGAGCGTGGCGGGCCCGGCGGCCCCGGTGTCCAGCAGCTCGGCCGCCGCGGCGCGGGCTATCAGCCCTCCCATCGAGTGCCCGACGAAAGAGACGCGCTCCAGCCTCGATTCTCCGCCGAACCGCTCCCGCTCCTCGGCGACAGCGGCCCTGACCTCGGACGCCAGCCTAGAGGCGCAGACGTCGATGCCGTCCAGCGTGAGCCGACGCGCGTTCGCTCGGCTCTTCAGGACCCTGAGGCGCTCGCCCCCTTCCCCTCCCTTTTCTCCCTCCCCTCCTCCTCCTTCGAGCCTCCGTTTGTGCTGGTCGAGGCGTTCCGCGACGACGTCCCAGTCCGAGGGTCTGCCCCAGAGGCCGTGGACGAGCACGCAGAGGTGCGTCGCGGGCCTCGCTGGGTCTGTCGTCCCGGCGGGGTTTGACGCCGCCGCCGCCGACGGCGTCGGCGGCGCGCTGCTGTACAGAGGCGACTTCGATGGCGAAGAAGAGGCAGCCGTCGCGCTTCCTGCTGCCGTCGTGGCTCCGCTCCCGCTGCACGCCCGCCACCGGTCAGCGAACGAGGAGAAGAACGACGAGGACGACGATGGCGCTGCTGGTTTGAGCGGTTTCTCCTCCTGCCGCCGCGGCAGCGGCAGGGAAGGCGAGGGTGCCATGGCGACCATCGGCAAAAAATGAGAGCATACCGTCACTATTTTTGTCCTTCTTCTTGAGGTCTCGAAAAAGACTTCGATCTGCTGCTGAAATGTCCAACGCCCAGTTCCTCCGCGCGGGGCGCGGTTATTGCGTCCCTCAATCTTATAGGCATAGGCCACGAAGCAATGCGGTCTCTACGCCTGCCCCGAAATTCTCGATTCGGCTGCGCTCCTCCCAGTCTCCGGAGGGGCAAACGCGACGACGACAGCGACCGCCGATGCCGCTGCTCTCGTCGGCAACTGGCAACGGCGACCGCAGCGAAACCTCCTCCTCCTCCTCCTCCTCCTCTCCTGCTCCCTCCGACGCCGCCCTCGCCCTCGCCAGCCAGCTCCAGGGCATCTGGATTGCCGACTACGCCCGCTCCTCGGGGCGCTCCAGGCTCCTCTCGGCGATGGGCCTCTCTGGCCTGCAGCGCGTGACGGCAGAGAAGCTCGTCGAGGGCGTGTCGCTGTCGGTGGTTTCGGGCTCTCCGGGCTCTCCTTCTTCGTCGTCGCTCGTCGCCAGCTTCCTCACCGTGGTGCCCTTCTTCAACGTCACCGAGGCCGTGCCTCTGGACGGCTCCTCTGTGGAATTGCCCCGCCGCGACCTGAAGCCCGGGGCGGCGACGATTTCCATCGCGGTCGAGAGCGGCGGCGGCGGCGGCGGAGGAGGAACGACGACGCGGCTCGTCGTCGTGAGCCAGTGGGAGGAGAGCAGCGGCGGCGCTGGAGGTGAAGGAGAGACCGTTTCGCTCCGAGAGACGTACAAGCTCGTCAAGCCCACGGAGCTCCACGTCACGGCCTCTTTCCAAAAAGGAAAATATGCTGCTGCTGCTGCTGCAGCTGCCGTCGCCTCCTCGACGACGGTCTATCGGCTCGACAAAGCCTGGAAGCCGCGCTACTCTTTCCCGGCGCAAAAGTCGTCGCCGCCGTCCTTCAGCGACCCCTTCTCCTCCTTCGGTTCGCCGTCACCGTCGCCGTCGTCGCCGTTGCCGTCGTCGTCTCGGAGGTCGACGCTCCTGTCGCTCTCCTCGGCCCTCGCTGCGACCTCGCTGCTCGCCGCTCCTCCGTCGTCCGACGCGGTGCTGCCCCCGGGGCTGATCTTTCCGACGACGGCCAAGAAGGCGCAGACCCCGATCCCTCCATCGGCGCCCTTGCCCCCGGCGTTCCCGCGCCGCAAGCTCGAACTCCCCCTCGCCGTCCTGCTCCTTCGGTCGTGCTACGACGCGCTCGATTCGGCCGATCTCGTGCCCATGGATCAGTTCCAGGTCGATTTTTTCAAGATTAGGAGCAACTGCTGGGAACCTTATCTCGATTTGCGGCAGCGGGCGGTCTCGAAGGCGGGAGAAAACACTTCGAGGCAGCAGCCGCCGAGGCCGCAGCAAGGCGATTTGTCCGACCCGGCGTACTTCGACGTCATCGCCTTCTCGCAGGCCTTGACGATCGACTCGGAGTTTAGGAAAGTCGAGGAGGCCGCCTTCGTGGCGCGCGCGGAGGCCGCCGGCAGCGCTTCTCCTCCCTCCTCTGGCTCTCCCCCCGACGTCTTCGAGTTCGTCCCGACCTTTGACGAGTACTGCGAGGCCGGGGTCGAGGAGGGGTGCCCCGAGGCCGGGAGGCGCAGCGTCGTCCGATCGTCGCCCCTCGCGCTGCCCGGTGCCGGGGGCGAGGAGGGCGCGGGCGGCGGCGAGGCCGACCTCGTCTCCTCGCTCTGGAGGGAGCAGCGAGCCGCCGCCGGGGACCTGATCTACGCGCGCCTCGCCGCGGGCTCCTTCCGCGGCCTCGAGTTCAAGGGCGTTCCGAAGCCGCCAGGGAGGCTGGAAGAGGTGAGGGAGGCAGCAGAGGCGCTCGCGAAGGTCTTTGTCGGCAACGGCTTCGCCTTGAAACAGACGGTGGCCTTCGCCGTCTCTCCTGAGGAACCCTCTTCTGTTGCGAGGACGGCGGTCGTCACGCTTCGGCTCGACGGGCCCGCGGATCTGTGGGCGACGGGCGCGCTGCTCGGCGCTCGGAGGTTCTCTCTTGGCGCGCAAGCTCGGAGCTCGGTGCCGGCGTTCGCGGGAGTCGCGCTTGGAGGGCTGCTCCGGGCCTCGGAGGCGCTGGTGGCCGGGAGCGAGCCGCTCTCGGTGAAAGTCGTCGGGGGAGGGACCGCGACGGAGGTCAGCTGGGGAGTGAGTGAGCGAGAGAGGAAGGTGATCACCTCTGTAAAAGAATGAAATTTTTGATGTGTGATTAAACAGAAACGTTCGAAAAAAAGAGGGGAAGACTTGAAGTAGTGTACGCTGCAAACGGATCAGGGAAGTTCAGGTATTTTTTTTGAGTTTTTTCTGTGCAAAAAGAAACGGAAAACGAAACAGTGCGGAAATGAAGGGTAACGAAACAAGGGCAAAGAGAAACCGAAACTCGTTTTTTTGTTGTGAAAAATCGCGAGAGATAAAAGAAACCTCTCTCTACTCGCTGCCCCCGTCCCCCATGAACGAAAACCTGACCCCGAGCCTCGCGACGGCCTCTCCCAGGTCGCCACTGGGACCGGCGCGGCCCACGGGAACGTTTTTGAGGGCCGGGTGCATGTGCTGCTGGGAAGAAGCGGAAGGAGGCGCGCGCGGCGGCAGCGACTTGAGCCCTGCGCCGGCAGAGGCAGCTCCTCCGCTTCCGCTTCCGCCGCTCGAGCAGCAGCCGCTGCTCATCCTCGCGCTCCCGCTCCCGCCAAAGGCCTCGGAAAGGCCGCAGCTGTCGTCGCTTCCTCCGGAACCGCTGCTCCCGACGCCGCGGGGGAGCTGCTGTTGCCGCTGCTGCTGGGAGTGAGAGAGAGAAGAGCAAGGAGGCATCGAGGTCGCGACAGGCCTGAGGCCCGCAGGCCTCGCCGACAGCAGCAGCGCCGCGGTCGCCGCCGCGGAGGCGTCCGACACGTAGGAAGCCTGCTGCTGCTGCTGATGGTGGTGCAGGACTCCTGCGGCGGCGACGACGGAAGAGACACTACGGGCGTTGCCGCCGTTGTTGTTGCGTCCCGCCGCGTGAGCCGAGGGGCTCCCAGGCGCGGTCCCGTTGTTGCTGGTGTTGTTTCCGCCCCTCGGCGTCCCGAAGCCGCTCCCACCGCCGCTGCTGCTGTCCGTGCGCGAGGGAGGGGCCATCCCTAGCTGCCTGCGCACCGCCATCGACATGCGCGGGCCCTCGACGACAGCTGCCCCGGAAGAAGGAGCATTGTTGTTGCTGCTTCCGTTGAGGGCGGCGGCAGCCGCGGCGGAGACCGAGGCTGCCGTCGGGGTCGAGACGGCCGAGGAGGGCTGCGTCGTCGCCGCCGAGGCGTTCCCTCCTCCTCCGGGACCAAAGCGCGAGGGGACAGACTGCTGGTGCAAGAGCATCGAGGAGGCGTTGTTGTTGTTCGAAGCGTTGTTGTTGTTGGTTTTCTCGCCAAAGTCTGGCGGCGCAAAGGGGGAAAACCCGGCCCCGCTGCCTCCCCCCCCCGAGGACGAGGCTCCCGCCACTCCTCCTCCGCCCATCGAGGTCGACGACAGCGGCGTCCCGGGCCCGCTGTGGGGCATGCTCTCCATTCCGCCCTCGGCGCCTCTTCCTCCGCGGGAAGAGGAAGAATAGTCGCCAGAGCCGCCGCCGCCTCCGAAAAGGGCCGCCGCCGCCGCCGCCGACGAGCGCGGGTCGTGGTGCCGCGAGTGCACGTGCTGCTCCCCTCTCCCTCTTCCTCCGCACTCTCCTCCCCTCGAGGAGGAGCTCGCCAGCGGCGGCACCTTCCCCTCGTACAGAGCCGCGGCCTGCTCCCTGAGCGCCGGCGGCTGCGCGGCGTCCCCCGCGATCGCCGCGAGCCGCGTGCGGCGGATCGCCTCGGCGTCGCTAGGCGTCATGCGATCGTGGGTCGGGGCCCGGAGCTCGCCCGGGCCGTGCGCGAAGAAGCAGACGCGGCGCGTGCAGGAGGCACCCTCGGCGCAGGGGCGGGTGCGGTAGCGGGAGGGGTGGAGGTGGCGCTCGTAGACTGAAGTGTTTTTTTTATTCGGTTGGGTTGTGAGGGGGCGGCGGTTGAGGAAAAAACAAGAGCAAGCAAGAAAAGAAGCAAACTTACCTCCGTGCGAAAAGGGGCACGCGCTTCCCAGCAGGCAGAGCCCGGCGTGCCTGTAGTCAGGGCAGGGTTCCGGAACGTAGGCGTGCGTGCGAGGGTCGCGGCGGCGGGCGTTCTCGTGCGGGTGTGAGAAGACGCACGAGTCCTTTTTGATTTTGTTTTTTTGTTTAGAGGGGGGAGAGAGAGGTGAGAGAAAAAGAGGTGAAAATCAAAAAAGAAAAAGCTTTTAGTTCCAACTCTTCTTCTTCTGTGGCTGTTCAGCTTACCCACGGGTGCGTCGACTTGATCGAGCAGGGGACGATCTGCAAAGAGAGAGAGAGAGAGTTTTGGGTCGAGAGAGAGAGAGAAGAAAAGAGGTCGAGTGAGAGAAGGAAGCAAAAGAAGAGGACGGGAGGTCGAGAGAGGGCAACTGCCTGCTGCGAGGGAGAAGAGTCAACGCAAGACCAGGCATTCGTCTCTTCTCTCCCTCTTTCTCGTTTTATCTGTTCACCTTGAAGCAAAACATCCTGAACTCGTCCGACGTCGGGTCGAGATCCGGGTGCAGTGGCATCTTCTGCTGCTGGTGCTGCTGCTGGTGGAAGTGCTGCTGGTGCGAGTGCGCGAGGGAAGACGGAGAGTAAGACAAGGCCTAATTTTGGTTTTTCGGTCAAAAAGAAAAAAGAGAGGGAGACGAGTGAGCAAAAAAAGACTCTTTTCTTTTTCCCAATTCGTCGCGCTGAGGCCCTCGTTTTCTTTCTTCTGTCTTCGAGCTGAAGAAATCATCCGACCCGTGGACCAACGGGAAAGAGAGCTGGTTGACGCGGGCGGGTAAAGAGTGCAGCGAGGAGTCGCTTTCTGTCTCCTTTGGCGCGGCGGCGCCAAACCAACACTCGCGGCATGGCGCTCGACTTCTCCTCTTTTTCGAGAATACGCACCCACGCCCCGCCGCCTCCGCCGTTGCTCCCGCCGCCGCCTCCAGCGCCGGGGTGGACTGCCCCGAAGGGAGTGTACCAGGAGCCTTGTCCCTGCATTGTTTCAAAGGAGAAACGAGGAGCAGAGAAAGGGGAGAGAGAGGGAGAAAGTGCCTCTTCGTCGTTGCGCCGAGCCGAGAGAGAGAGAGAGAAAGTGGAAGAGGTTTGCTCGTTCTCGGAGACTTGTCCTCCGCTGCCATTCTTGCTTTTTCGAGAGAGAGCATCAAAGGCTTTTTCTTTTTCTTTTCCTCTGGTTCTGTTCTCTTCAAACCCAGACCCGTCCCGCTTCTTCTTCTGCTCATCCAAAGCCGCAGAAGACACGCGCGCGCGAGGGAATTACCCCTCTAGAGAGCGAAAAAGGCCACCGGAACCCGAAACAGACGGGACGATGGCCCGCTGCTCACCAGCAGCGGCTGCGAGGCGTCGTCGGCGCCGCTCGTCGTCGTCGGCCGACGAGGCATCGGCTTCGTCTCCTCCTCCTCCCTCCTCTCCTTCGCGCCCGCCGCGCCGCGTCGCCCACCCGGTCCTCGCCACGATGGCTCTGCTCATGCTGTCGTCATCTTCATCTTCGGTCGCCCGAGCAGCGGTCACAGCGACGGCTCCGGGCTCCCCGACGATGGGGTGCTGGAGGCACCCGCAGGAGCGGCCGGGGGAAAAGGGAACGCTCGCTCGGTGCGAAGGCTTTGTCGACGTCGGTCCCCGGCAGGGCAAGCTTTTCACGTTCACGATCCCGCCCAAGGACGTCGACAACAGGGCGTACGATATCGAGGTCGTGCTGGAGACCGAGGGCGGAGATCTGGACCTGTGAGTATGGGTGGAGAGATTTGTTTTTGAGAGTTTTTGATTGTGGAAGGCAGAGAGGGGGCGGGGGGGGTTTCATGATCGTTCGGCCCGATGGGCCAAAGAGGGAGAAGCTAGCTAGTAAAACGCCTTCCTTGCTGCTGCTTCGCCTTTGTCGTTTTTCTTCTGCGCGCATTTTTGTTCTAGCGTGACACACTGGCCTGCGTCGTCGCCGCTTGAAGCGGAGCTGCGCTGCTGAAACTGGAGCGCAGAAGAAAAAGGCGCTCATCTTGCGAAACTCTTGGAGGTTTCGCCGAGAAACTCGAGCTACCTCGCTTTAGAATTTCCGCTCTCTCTCGAAATGCGATAGCAAATTTTCTCCTCGCTGCTTCGGCAGCGAGGGCGGCGTGGAGAGCCCTCTTTCTTTTTCTCCTCGCTCTCGGGAGATAAAGCGCGCACCGCGCTACGCACAGCACGAGCAGGCCGAGGAGAGCGCGGGGCGAGGTGCGAACGAAACGAGGGGAGCATTGCAGCCGACGTCGAGAGCCGCCGCCGCTGGCCGGCAACGGCGGCTAGCGGCTCGACCTCGACCCCTTCTCTCATCTCCTTGCTCACCATCGCTTTCCCTCTCATTCAAACGCTTGAAAAAAAAAACCATACAAACATAAAATCAGATACGTCTACCCCCCCAGCGGCTCCTCGCTCCAGCCCTTCGCCTCCTCCCGCGCCGTCGGCAGGGACACCGCCTACATCTCGCGCTCGTCCCTCTTCCCGGGAAGGTACGACTTCCTCGTCGCGGGCGGGCCCGAGGGGCGTGGAAAAGGCAAGACCACGGTGGAGTTTGTGACCCCGCGCCGCAGGATGCTCAACGGCACCGCCGCGGCGCTCAAGGGCTTTCTGTCGACCTGCTGCGACGCCAGTATCAGCGGCGGGACGAAAGACGGCGACGACGCCGCGTCGCGCCCCTGCTCGAGGCTGCTGGAGCAGGCGGCCCCGCTCGCCGACGCGCCTCCGCTGGAGGTCCCGGACTACTGCTCGATGGCCGGCGTCATCTGCGCGAGGTAAGGATACAAGAAAAAGAGAAAGACCAACTTCTTTTTCTTCTTCTCCTTCTTCTTCCTCTCTCTCTTCTTCTCTCTCTCTTCCTCTCTCGGAAGAAAACAAAAAAATCAATTTCCCGGCGGTGACGATCACCCTGTTTTATTATTTTGCCGAACTGAGAAAGTTGGAGGACCATTTCTTCCAGCTAGTGCGGATAAAACTCATTTCCCTACATTGTTCTATTTCCGAGCCGAATCTATTGGGTTTTTCTTGTGTCGAGAGAGGAGAAGAAGGAGAAGCGGAGAAGAAGGAGCGAAGAACAAGGAAGAGTTTTCTCTCTCGTTTTGTTTTGCTCCAAGAGCAGCGATTCTCGCCTTTCCCCCTCCCTCTTCCACCTCACTCACTCACTCACCGCCTCAACCACCTCAACAACCCCCCCATCCCGCGACAAAAAAACAGAAACGGCTCCCTCCTGGAGCTCAACCTCCCCCGCTCGGGCCTCTCCTGCGACCTCTCCGACCCCAGGGCCCTCCCGGCCCTCGCCGCGGCGGCGCCGGCGCTCGCCTCGCTCGACCTGTCTGGCAACGACCTCACGAGGACGCGGATCGAGCTCGTCGCGCCGGCTCTCGGGAGCCTGGGCTCCCTGGAGTCGCTGGATCTCTCGGCGTCGGGGCTGCGCGGGGACCTCGGGAGGGCGTGCGCGCTGGTGTTTCCTCCCGAAAACTCCTCTTCGCCGCCATCGCCGTCGAGCAGGTCGAGGCTCCGATCGGTCAACCTCGCCGCGAACGAGGTCGGCGGCGCCTTGCCTTCGTGCCTGGTCTCCGAGACGCCGTCGCTGCAGGCGCTGCACCTCGACTTCAACCCGCTCGTGGGGGCCCTCCCGCCCAAGTTTGGGGAGGGGCTAGTGCTGTTCACCGCCGCCGCCCCCGCCGCAATCGGCGACGACGACGACGCCAGCAGCTCCAGAGGCAGCAGCCGCGTCGGCGGCGGAGGCGCCCGCTCGGGAGGGATCACCGGCTCCCTGCCGGCCTCCTTGCCCCACAAAATGGCGCACCTCGACCTCTCCAACAACAGGGTCGAGGGCGCGCTTCCCGCGTCGCTGCCAGAGTCGACGACGCAGCTGCACCTGGGAGGCAACGCGCTCTCGGGCGAGCTGCCCGCGGCGCTCTTTTCGTCTCCTTCGAGGCTCCGCTCCCTGCGCCTGGGGAGCAACGCGTTCACCGGCCCCTTGCCGGACAGCTGGGCGGCCTCGAGCGCCCTGCGCGTGCTTGAACTCTCCGGCAACGCCCTGAGCGGGGAGCTCCCTTCGAACTGGTCGGGCGCAGAGTACCTATCGGTCTTGAGTTTGGCGGACAACGAGCTCGAGGGATCCCTGCCGGCGACGCTCGCGGCATCGAGGGCGCTGGTCGTCCTCGACGTCTCGGGCAACCGCCTCTCCGGCGGGCTCGCCGACTTCGCCAACGCGCTTCCTGTCCGCGGAGAGCGAGGAGAAGACGACCGCGGGTCGCTGCTCAAGTCGTTTTCGATCGCCCGCAACCCGGGGCTCAACG
>Ga0315274_10005172_pt1 | contig 19118 bp, 5 predicted proteins | sample YL17G02_20_MG_FD_203700 | JGI IMG/M metagenome (GOLD analysis project Ga0315274, IMG submission 203700) | Sediment microbial communities from Yellowstone Lake, YNP, Wyoming, USA - YL17G02_20 | ecosystem: Environmental > Aquatic > Freshwater > Lake > Sediment | place: USA: Wyoming | collected... | reverse complement strand
AACGGTGACGGTGCGGTTCTGGAGCGTGTAGCTCTGGCCGATGTCGAGGGCGCCGGAATGATCGAACGAGCCGAGGCGGATGTCCGTGTTGAGGTCGAGCGTCTCGTCGGCGGACAGATAGACTACGTCGGTCCAGGCCACCTGATCCGGCGGCACAGGCCCGGTTCCCAGGTTCTTGACCGTCCAACCGACCTGGATGGTCTCTCCCGACCAGGCGGCGGCCGGCGATTGAACGGCGGTGACCTGGAGGTCGGGCGGCGGCGTCAGGTTAATGGTCAATACGCGCGTGGTGTAGTTGTTGTTCTCGTTGGCTTCTTGAACCTGCAAGCGGCTGTCGGTCTTGACGATGACATAGTAGGGGCCGCTGTAGCCGATGGGGACGCGGACGTTGGCCGAGGAGACGTAGCTTTCGCCGGCATCGAGGTAGCTGACGTTGCTGACCTCGTTGCGCCAATCGTCGCCGCTGTCGGGGACTGGGTCAAAGGACAGAAAGACCTGGTCGTGCCATTGCGCGGAGCCGGTGGCGCCGCCGCCGATGTTCCTCACCGTCCACTGGACCGTAATCGTCTGGCCCGACCAGGCGGTGTCGGGGGCGACGACCGATTCAACCTGCAAGTCGGGCAGGGGCGTGAGATGGACCGCCGTCACATGGTCGGCGGCCAGGGCGTTGTTGCCCTCGGCCGACTCGAAGAGGGTATCGTTCGCGTCGGTCACGACGATGATGTAGTAGTCCGCCTCGCTGGTTCCCGGCCGCGCGATGGTTACACTCTGGGTGCGCTGGATGCTTTGACCGACCGCCAGCCCGGCGCCGTAGGAAAACGTGCCCAGCAAGCGGTCGCCGCCCGGCTGATTGTCGGACGACAGATAGACCTTGTCCACCCACGATCCGAGGGCCGGTCCCGCGCCCGAATTCCGGACCGTCCAGCTCACGTCGAAGGCGCTATCGGTCCAGGCCTCGACGGGGGCGGTTACGGTGGTGACCTGAAGGTCGGCCGGCGGCAGGGTGACAAACAAGCCGTCGGAGGAGACGCCTTCGAGGCCGTAAACGTCGCGCGAACGGGCGCGGAAGTGATAGGCCGTGTTGTAGCTGAGGCCCGTTAGTATGATGCTATGCGAGGTCTCGAACTCGTTGTCCACCGCCGTGAGCGAGCCATAGGTCGTCGAGGTTCCGTAGGCGATTTGCGCCGTGGCCGGTTCGTTGGTCAGCCAGGTGATTCTGCAAGTCGTCTGCACGGGCTCGGCGAGGACGTTCGAGATTTGGGGCGCGAGATTGCCGACATAGCCCCACAGCGGATCGAGATGGTCGGCGGGAATCACGCGCTTGGAGACCGAAGGCGCGGAGTAGGACAGTCGGGCCGACGCCGAGCCGGTGTTCTCGTAATACTCCATGCGGATGGTGTGCCAGCCGGCGGCCAACGCGATCACGCCGCTGTGTTCGGTGGCGCCCTGATCGTACCAGCGATCAATGAGCAGGTTCCCGTCCACCCACAGCCGGACGCCGTCGTCGGTGACGGTGTAGAATGTATAGATTTCGGAGAAATCGGCCAGAACGAGGCCCGTCCAGCGGACACTGAACTGGTTGGGCTGAATGATCCAGTCGGGCGAGCCGCCGCCCCAATCGAAATCCACGGTCGGATCCACGCGCGTCAGCAACAGGAGGAAGTAGTTGAGGCCGCTGAAGTAGTCGCCCTTGAGGCCCATCGAGCGGACGGAGGCGTAGGTGGCGGCGCGGGCCGTGTCGGCGCGGAACGGCTCGGCGGTCGAAGTGGCGGTGACCCAGGCGTCGTCCACGGTGCCGATGGTGACGGTCGAGCCGGCGGTGGCCTCGATCCGCAACGGTTGCGTCGTGCCGGCGGCCAGCACGGGGGTGATCCATCCGGCGCTGGTCACCTGGTCGGTAATCTCCGTGCCTGTGGTCAGCGCGTCGAAATAGCGCAGCGTCCAGCCGGCAGCGTGAGCCGTGCCGCGCAGACGGAAGCTGTCGGCCTGATCCCAGTCGTTTTCGAGTTTTAGTTGATAGACCGCGGTCTCGCCGGGCAGCACCCGTTGGATTCGGGTCTGGCCCGCCGCCGTGAGGTTGTAGATATCGTTGCCGAGATAGCCGGCGTCGCCGGCGTTGCGGACGTGGAGGTCGGGTTGGGGTGCTGGGATGACATTGAGCGTCACAGGGACCGGCACGAACGGCCAGGCTGGATCGTTGGAGGCGACGTTAATCGTGTCGCCGTACCCGCCCACCGGAAGCGCTCCGGCGCTGACCGTAACCGTGACCGGAAGCGATCCGGCGGACGCCAGAGTTCCGCTCGTCGGCGCCAGAGCAAGCCACGCGGCCACCTTGGAGAGAGTGAATTGGAGATTCGAGCCGCCGGTGTTGGTGATGGTGAGCGCGCGCGTTGTGGATAGCGCTTCTTCCAAGGTCACGGTGATCGAGGTCGGTACGATGGCGATCGTCGGCGGGACCAATCCCGTGCCATAGACCGGAACCACGACAAGAGAGGTGTCGGGATCGCTGCTATGGATGGTGAGGCTGCTCGACAGCGCTTCGGCGCCCACAGGGGAGTACTGAGCGATGACATTTTGCGACTGAAGCGCCGGCACCGAGAACGAAGTCGGCGAGACCGTCACGTGCGGGTTGCCGCTGTCAATGGCCGTCACGGCCAGAGTGCCGCTGCCGGGGTTCGACACGACGACGGTGCGCGTGGCCGGATAGCCCACATAGACCGTTCCGAAGGTCAGCGAGGTTGGCGCGACGGAAATGTTCGGAATGCCCTGAACGTTCAGGACCACGGGCACAAACAGATCGCCGGTCGGGTCGTTCGATTGCAGACGGATGCGAGCGCGATAGTCGCCGTCCGTGAGGTCGCTCGCATTGAAAATCGTCTGCATCGGGGATGAAGTTCCCGCCGCAACCGCCCCCGTCGCGGGATTGAATCCCAGCCAGTTTTGCGGAGCGAAACTGATGGCGAGGCCGGAGTGGACGTACGTGGCGTTATAGACGGCCTGCATTCCGTCGCTGCCCGCGGCGTTTTCGATGCCGACCGTGGCTTGGTCGGTTGGCCAGTCGCCGGGGACGGACAGATACTGGATTAGAATGTTGCCGTTGGGCTTGAGGATGACTTCGGCCGTGATTCGCGCCGTCGGATAGCCGTAGCGGCCGTAGTTGGCAAACTGGACGACCAGTCCCTCGGCGCGCCGCTGGTAGTACACGCGCGAATCCGCCTGCGGCAAAAGATCGTCCCACATCCAGCAGACGACGTTGTTCGGCCAACTGCCGTTGGGAATCGCCTGGTTGCCGTTGTAGTTGTAGCCGTTGGGCGGCCCAAAGCCGATGAAGCCGTTCGAGGAGATGTAGAACTGCGGATAGACGTTTCCGAAGAACGGGAAGTTGTAACCGATGGGGAAGGGGCCGACGGAGTTGTTGTCGGTGAGGCCTGCGACCAGTGTTCCGCTCGAGGAAATGTCAATCCAGCTGAAGACGGGTCCGCCCGTCTGGTCGCTATCGGTCCAATAGCGGGCGCCGGCGGTGTAGTTGAGCGCGAAGCCGCCGGTGTTGCCGATACGCAGCGTGTCGGTGATTGAGGTTCCCGCCTGAGCCGTTTTGGTGAAACTGGTCGGCGTTGCCGTGACGTGGGGCGGTTGCACGGTGGACAGATGCAGCGGCACGCCCAGGTTCGGCGTGTCGGGATCGTTGCTGATAATGGTCAACGTGGTGGAAAGGCTCTCAACCACGGTCGGCACATAGCGAATCGTCACGATCTGCGTTTGGCTGGGCAGGAGCGAGAAGACGCCGGGTCCGGCGGCAACGGTCGGATGCGGACAAGTCATGCCGGTCACGTTCAGGCGGTCGTTGCCGTTGTTGCGGACGGTGATCTGCGCCGTGGATTCGTAGCCCACAAAGGCGTTGCTGATGGTGACGGAGGTGGGGGCGACCGCGATGTCCGGCTCTCCCCAGACGTTCAGAGCGACTGGCACTTGCTTGACGGGCGTGGCGGGATCGTTCGAGGCGATCTGAATGGTCGCCGCGTAGTTGCCGACGCCCAACGAAGCGGCATTCATGATGACGGTAAGGGGCACGGTCGAGCCGGCCGCTATCGTTCCGGTTGTGGGGGCGACGGTCAGCCACCCCACGCCGATGGGTTGCACGGCGAAGTCCAGGGAGCTCACGCCGGTGTTGCCGAGCGTCAGTGTGTACGAAGCCGCGGTGCCCACAACGAGCGACACTGTGAAGCTCGTCGGGGCGACGGTGATGGAGGGTCGGAACGCTCCCGTACCGGAAACCGGCACCAGGACGCGCGATGTGTCAGGATCGTTGCTGTTGATCGTCAGCGTTGTCTCCAGAGTTTCGACGCCGACCGGCGCATAGCGAACCGTGACAGTCCGTGACCGTCCAGGGATTAGCGAAAACGCCGTGGGCGGCAGGACGGTGACGCGCGTGTCAGAGCTGGCGATGCTGCTCACGGTCAGCGTGGCCGTGCCCACGTTGGTGACGACCACCGTTCGGGTCGTGGGGTAGCCGACAAACACCGTGCCGAAGGTGACCGACGTGGGGGCGACCGCGATGGCCGGAGTGCCCCAAACCGACAGGTTGACCGGAACCCATGTGACAGAAGAAGCGGGGTCATTCGAGGGAATTCGAATGTTGCCCGGATAATCGCCGGCGACCAGTTCGCGGGCGTCAAAACCTACCGTCAGGGTTGTGCTCGTTCCGACGGCCAGCGATCCCGACGTCGGAAGAACATCGAGCCAGCTGTGGAAGCTGACGGCCAAGTTCGCCTGGACATAAGGCGCATTATAGACGACCTGAACACCGTCGGTTCCCGTGGCGTTCTCGATGCCGACAGTGGCGCCGGCCGTCGGCCAATCGGCGGAGACCGTTAGGTACTGGATCGTGATATCGCCGCTTCGGCTCAAGATCACTTCGGCGGTCATTCGTGCTCCCGTGTTGTAGCGCCCGTAGTTGGTGTATTGGACGACAAGACCGATGGGCAACGTTTGGTAGCGAACGGGGCCCGGCGGATTGAGGTCGTCCCACATCCAGGCGATGAAGTTGTTGGGCGCGGCCGCGTTCGGAATGCTCGTATTGCCCCAGCTGCCGTAGGAATTGGTCGGCCCGAATCCGATGAATCCGTTCGAGGCAATCCAGAACTGCTGATAGGTCCGTCCATAGAAGGGGAAGTCGAAGCCGATGTTGAACGGCCCCACAAAGTTATCGTCGGTCAGTCCGCCGACGGGGGTTCCCGTCGCCGAAATGTCTATCCAGTTGAAAGCAGGGCCGCCCGAATTGCTGTCGCGCCACCGGCCGCTCGAGCCGCTCATTACCGCCGCGGCCGTGAAATCCAGTTGGGAGTTGCCGATGTTGCCGACGATGAGGTCCTCCGTGTCGGTTGTGCCCGACTGCATGGTCTTGGTGAAGCTGGTCGGACTGACCGTGATGGCGGGCGGCTGGAGAGACTCGCCGGTCACCGGTACCTGTAACGCGGGCGTATCGGGATCGTTGCTCGAAATCGTGAGCGTGGTCGAGACCGTTTCGGGGTGAGTCGGAGCATAGCGAACGACGACGGTCTGTGCGCCGGCCGGGGCCAGCGAGAAGACCGCCGGACTGGCCGTGACGGTGGTGTAGCCGCTGGCGATGCCCGTGACGTTGAGCCGGTCGGTACCGGTGTTGCTGACCAGCATGTTGCGGGTTTGCGGATAGCCCGGATAGACGACACCAAACGTGACCGACGTGGGATTCGCAACGATGTCCGGCGTCCCCCAGACGGTGAGGCGGACCGGGACTTGTTTCAGCGGGGTGGCCGGGTCGTTCGAGACAATGCGCAGCGTCGCCGAATAGCTGCCGGCGGCAAGGGCGGCGGCATCCAGTTGCACGGTCAGCGTCTGACTCGACCCTGCGGTGACGGTGGCCGACATGGGCGCCACCGTCAGCCAGCCCAGCCCCGTCGGTTGCACGGTCAGAGTCAGCGAGCTGGCGCCGACGTTGCCCACGGTCAATGGCGTGGTGGTCGCGGTGAAGATCTCGACGGTCGCCGTCACCGTGGTCGGGCTGACCGCGATGGTCGGCGGCAGAATCGCGTCGCCGGTCACCGGCACTTGAAGCGCGGGCGTATCGGGGTCGTTGCTGTTGATGGTAACGGTTGTGATGAGTGTTTCCGCGCCGGGAGCGAGGTATTGGAGAACCACGTTGCGCGAGCTTTCGGGCGGCACGGTCAGCGTCGGCGTCGTTACCGTCACGCGCGGGCTGGCACTCGTGATGCTGCTCACGGTCAGCGTGCCGCTGCCCGGGTTCGAGACGACCAGCGTCTGCGTGGAGGGATAGCCTGCGAACACCGTTCCGAATGTGAACGACGTCGGCGCGACGCTGATATTGGGAATGCCCCAAACCGTCAGCGTGACGGGAACCTGGACGACGGACGTGGCCGGATCGTTCGACGGGATTCGGATTCTTCCAGTATAAGTGCCGGCCACCAGCTGCGTGGCGTCGAATCCAACGGTCAGCGACGTGCTCGTGCTGGCGGCGACCGAGCCGCTGAGCGGATTCACGGTCAGCCAGGGTCTGATGAAGAAACTGACGGCCAGACCGGCGTGGATATAGGAGGTGGCATTGGTCGAAACCAGGATTCCATTGGTTCCCGTGGCGTTCTCGATTCCAATCGAGCCATCGTTGGCCGGCCAGTTGGAGATGGACAGGTACTGGATCACAACGCTGCCGTCGCGCTTCAGAAGGACTTCGGCCGTGATTCGCGCGCTGCTCCAACTGTATCGGCCATAATTGTTGTATTGAACGACCAAGCCCTGTGACGTCGTGTAGTAGAACACTTGCGAGTCGCCGCGCGGATAGAGGTCGGCCAGGAACCAGCCGACAAAATTGTTCGGCGAGGCGGGGTTGGGAATCGGGGGGGCGGCCCACGTATCCAGGCCGTTGAAGCTGATGAAGCCGTTCGAAGCAATGTAGAATTGTTGATAGATGTTGCCGTAGTAAGGGAAGTCGAAGCCGATGGGGAATGGGCCGACGGCGTTGTCGTCTCCCATACCGGTCACCAGTGTCCCGCTCGAAGCGACGTTGACCCAGTTGAAGGTGACGCCGCCGCGGTCGCTGTCGGTCCAGCGCGAGCCGATGACGTCCATGATGGCCGCGGCCGCGAAATTGAGCGAACTGCCGCCGGTGTTTCGCACCCGAAGCGTCTGAGCGGCGGTTGTCCCGGCGGCCAATGTCTGCGTCATGCTCGTCGGGGCGACGGAGATGATCGGCGGCATGACGGCTGTCGCCGTGATCGGGACCTTGTGCGACGGCTTGACTGGATCGTTGCTGGCTATCGTGAGCGTCGTGGCCAACGTCTCGATGGCCACCGGCGAGTAGCGAACCGTGATGTTGCGCGTCTGGTGGGAGGCCAGGATGCAGGTGGTCGGAGAGACCGTGACGCGCGGACTGGCGCTCGTGATCGTGCTGACGGTCAACGTGCCGCTGCCCGCGTTTCCGACAACGAGCGTTTGCGTTGTCGAATAGCCGACAAAGACCGTCCCGAAGTTCACGGGCGACGGCGTGGCCGTCACATTTCCATTGCCCCAAACCGACAGGCTGACGGGCACATCCACCGCCGGATTCTGCGGATCATTTCCCTGCACGTGGATGTTGGCCGCGTAGTTGCCTTCCAGAAGGTTTGAGGCATCAAAGACAACCTGCAACGGCAGACTGGTTCCCTCGGCGACAGAATCGCTTGCGGGATTGATGCGCAGCCAGGGCCGGGCAAAGAAGCGGACGGCCAGGTTGGGCTGGACAAAGTTTCCGTTGAAGACGGCCTGGAGTCCCTGGGTTCCCGTGCCATTTTCGATTCCCACCGTCGCCCAGTTCGCCGGGAAATCCGCCGACACGGTCAGGTACTGGATCAGGATCAGTCCATTGGATTTAAGGATGACCTCGGCGGTGATCCGGCCCGTGCCGTTCTGGTAGGTGCCGTAGCTGCTGAACTGAACGACGAGACCTTCGGGCATCAATTTGTAATACACGCGCGAATCCGCGCGAGGATAGAGATCGTCCCACAACCAGCAGATCATGTTGTTCGGCGACGCCGCGTTGGGGATGGCCTGGTTGGCGCTCGCGTCGTATGAGGTTGGAGGGCCGAAACCGATGAAGCCGTTCGATGCGATGTAGAACTCGTGATAGGTTGTGCCGTAGAAGGGGAACTCAAAGCCGACGGGGAAAGGCCCGACGTAGTTGTTGTCGGTCAGGCCGCTGACAAGGGTTCCCGTCGCCGAGATGTCAATCCAGTTGAAAGTGGGGCCGCCGGGTTGGCGGCTGTCGTCCCAGCGGTGTCCCGTGGTGGAAAACGTCACCGTGGTGGCGAAATCCAGTTGGCTTTCGCCGGTGTTGCGGATTCGCAGCGTGTCGCTGACGCTCGTGCCCGCCGCCAGAGTCTTGGTGAAACTGGTCGGGCTGACGACCATGACGGCGGTCTCGGTGGTCAGCGCGCTGACTGGAACGCTCCAGGCCGGCGTGTCCGGATCGTTGCTGTGGATGGCAATGGCGGTGTTCAGCGTTCCCGTGACGGTGGCGGCGTATTGGACGGTGACGTTTTGAGACAGCCAGGGGCCGACGCTGAAAGAAGTGGGTATGGCGGAAACGGCGGAATGCGAGCTCGATATGTTTGTCACGTTGAGCGCGGCCAGGCCGCGATTGAAAACCGTCAGAGAGCGCGCGAGCGGATGGCCGAGGCAAACGGTGCCGAAGTTGATCGAAGTCGGATGAACCGCGATGTCGGCCTCGGCGGGCAGACTCGGATAGTACTCATCGGCTCCGACGTCCACATGCAGACCATAGATGCGCGCCTGACGGTCCATGTCCATCGAGCCGACGACCACCGAGCCGTCGTAGCCGGCGTCAATGCAGGGCGAGGCGGACAGGAGGTGGTAGTTGCCGGCGGACCAACTCACGAACTTCGGATCCTCGGAGAAGTCGCCGGTTCCCGCAGCGATGCCCGAATAGTCGTAGCTCGGGTTGCCATAAACGCAGTTGTTGCGCAGCACGGGGCTGTTCGTTCCAGTCCTGTATATGCCGGACGTGTTGAACGCGATGATATTGTTCGAGACCGTCGAGGCGAAATCGTTGCAGTGAAGGCCGGCCCCCTGGCCGGTGGTCATCGTGTTGCTAGTGATGGTGTTGTTGGCGATGATCGGAGTGCCGCGAAAGCAAAAAACGCCGCCGGCGTTGGGCGAGTTGTTGGCAGCAATGATATTGTTCAGGACCCTTCCGTAGTGATACTCGAGATAGAGCGCGCCGCCCGCGTTCCCGGCCGTGTTCGTGCGAAACGTATTGTTGGCCATCTGGCCGGAAACGTTGTAGCCGCACATCCCGCCGCCGCGATAGGCGCTGTTGGACATTACGGTGTTGCCGAAGATCGTGGGCGTGCCGTAGTAGGCGTAAATTCCACCTCCGGGATTCGTGCCCGGCACGTTGTTGTCGCTGATCGTATTGGTCGAGATCGTGGCATCGGAATAGTAGCCGTAGATGCCGCCGCCGGCATTGGTGGCGCTGTTTCCTGTGATTGTGCAGCTCGAAACAAGCGGGCTGGAACGGTACAGGTAAAGACCGCCGCCGGCCAACCCTGTGTGTTCCGTGATCGTGTTGCCCGAAAGCGGCCCGTTGGAATAGTAGCAATAGATGCCGCCCCCTGCCCCCGTTGCATTGTTGGCTGTGATTGTGTTCGTGCAGATGGTCGCGTTGGAGTAATAGGTGTAAATCGCGCCTCCCTGGTTGGAGGCCACATTGCCGGTGACGGTGTTGCTGGAGATCACCTGAGTGCCCGGGGAGTTCGTGAAATACATTCCGGCGCCGTTCGAGGCCCGGTTCACCGAGATTGTGTTGCCGTAAACAGTACCGAAGCAGGAGGCCATCCCGCCGCCCGACGAGGTGGCCGAATTGCTGGTGATGACATTGTTGCGCACCGTGCCGTTGCAGTTGTACAGCCCCCCGCCGTTGGACGTGGCCGAGTTGCCGAGAACGTGATTGTACTCGATCAGCGCGCGGGTGCCGACGCCGCGGATTCCGCCGCCGCTGGAGGCCAGACCGTGGCGGAGCGTGAGGCCGCGCACGGAACACGACGCGCTTTCGGAGCCTTGAAACGTGACGACCGGCCCAAACCAGTCGCCGTCCACAATCGTGGCGCTGGTCACACTCGTGTTGGACGGGTCTGTGCTTCGCAGGGCGACGTTCTTGCCGAAGAAGAAGAGGTTCTCGTGATACGTCCCGCTGGTCACAGTGATTGTTTCGAGCGGGAAAGCCCAAAACAGCGCTCGCTGAATCGTCGGGCATTGCGAAGGGACCGCCAGTCCCGGCGGGGCGTTGAAGACGGCCGGATTGCTTCCGCGCAGGACCTCGACGCCATCTTTGACGCCGTCGTTGTCGGTGTCGCTGTCGGTCGAAAGACAACCGCGTCCGGCTTCGTTGGCGTCGGCCAGCAGGTCGCCGTCGGAGTCGGGCGTGCTGCCATACTCGTAGCAGCCGATGTCCACGGAGCTGCCGGCCAAGCGACAGAGGCCGTCTCGGTCGGCGATATAGACGCCCATCAGGTAGTTGTCGCCGCCGGCGTCAATGCAGGGCGATCCCGCGCGGAGATGGTAGTCGCCCTTGCTGGCGTCCACGAAGGTGGGGTCGGTGGAACGGTTGCCCCGGCCGCCGCCTGCCCAGCCTTCGATGCAACAGTAGAACGGAACGGTGCAGTTGGAGAGCTGGTTGCCGGTCGCAGCGACATTGCCCCAGAAGATAGAATTGGCGATCAGCCCGGTGCAGGAACGGAGTCCGCCGCCGTTCCCCGTGGCCGAGTTGCTGGTGATGGTATTGTTCTCGAGCGTGCCGTTGCATTGGTTGGCGCCGCCGCCGTCTTGTGCGCGGTTGGCCGCGATCAGGTTGTTCAGCAGGGCGCCGCTGCACGCGTAGAGGCCGCCGCCGTTGTAGGTGGCCACATTTGCGCCGAACGTATTGCCCAGAATACTAGCCGAGCATTGCACGGCGCCGCCGCCATAGTCGGCGGAATTCGACGACACCGAATTGCCGGCGATGATACCGTGACAGTAGGCCAGGCCGCCGCCTTCATATCCCCAGTTGCCCGAAATCTCGTTGAGCAGGATCGTCCCATTGCAGAAGTAGAGTCCGCCGCCGCCCTCTGTCGCCGTATTGGTCGAAATGGTGTTGTCTTGAATGGTGCCCTGACAGTCCGCGAGTCCCCCGCCATAGCCGTCGGGCCAGGCCCCCACGGCGGCATTGCTGGTGATCGTGTTGTTTTCGATGGTCGCGCGCGCGCCGTTGCCCTGGATGCCGCCGCCCTGGAAGGCCCGGCCATTTCGGATGGTGAAGCCCGAAAGGAGGCACGTGGTCAGCTCGGTTCCCGCGAACGTCACGACGCTGCCGCTGCTTCGGCCGTCAAGGATGGTGGCGGCCACAACCGCAGGGAGGGTCGGACTGGTCGAGCGGACCGTGATGTTCTTTCCGACGAAGTTGATGTTCTCCAGATAGGCGCCCGGAGAGACAACGATCTCGTCGCCGTCGGCCGCGGCGTTGATGGCCGCTTGAACGGTCGGCTGACCGCTCGGAACGGTGATGATCGCCGCCGACAACGACGATACGGCGACCACGTGAAACAGGGCCAGTAGGGTCAGAATCCGGACGGGTGGGCAGTTATGGAATCCAACCTTTTTTGGGCGCTGAACAACGTGCATGACTTTCCCTCCTGAAGCCAAACATCCGATGCCATCTTGCATCCCAGGTCGCTATTGCGTCGTGCAAGTTTGGCCGTTTTGTTGTTCTGTCGGGTTGACGGTGAGTGAGGGCCGCGAGAAGACACACGAGCGCCCGCCCTTTGTTCGAAGCCGCGGCGCGGCGATGGAGAGTTCCCGATTCGAGAAAGGTCGCCGAACCGCGGGGGTGGCGCGAAATGGACTTCGGTTCTACCCAGACCAAGATTTTCGTCGCCGAATCGCCGGGACATCGGAACCTTCCAGGGTCGCACGGCTCTCGGTCTTCGAGCTCATCCCGGCCGAGAGGCAAATGCCTGCCGTGCGAAACGGTCTTCGCTTTTCGCGTTCCCCCCTCTTCCGACGGCAGCGCGTCAGCTTACCGAACTACCCAGCTGTCGCCGAGCTGCTACAGGAAAGCCGCGGGTCGGTCAAGGGAGAAGTGGGTTGTTGCGTTCCAAGTGGATACCGAATACATGCACAACCCGCGAGCAGGGGCAGGAATCCGGCGGATTGGCCATCGCGCCTGGGGCTTCTCACCTGGCGGGCAGATGGTCGAGAATGTATTGGCAAGCGATGACCTTCTCGACCAGATCGCCGGGGAGGTAGAAGTACTGATTGGCGGCTTCGAAACCGAGGCGCGAGTCTTGTCGGGTCAATGTGAAGAGCCGGCGAGCGCTCTCGATCTCGTCGGCGAGGGTCCGCTTCATCTCCGCGACGTGGACGGTTCGTTCGGTGGGCGAGAGGGGCTTCTTGTCGTCCAACAGAGCATTTCGGGCCATCGTGAACCGCACCTGGTTGGCCACGCTCTGGAAATGAATCTGGGCCGCGCGGGCGATGCCCAGTTCGGCGCGGGCTTGGGCGCGCTTGTCGGCGGGGGCCTTCTCGACGGCCTGTTCCAGCTCGGGCAGTCCCTCTTTCCATCCGGCGGCGATCTTCTCGAACTGGCCGGCGAGAACATCGGCCGGATAGGGACCGCGCCAGCGAGTGAGGTCGTCGTAGGGAATCCCCGTCATCGTGGCGGCGTAGCGTGTCGGCGTTGCGTAGAGAAGATTCGCCGGTCCGACCTGGATCGGACAGTTGTAGAGCACGCTGCCGTGAAAGGGATACTGGCGAAAGGCGTTGCTGAAGGCCGCCCAGGCTTTGCGGGCGTGGGGAGCGCCTTCGGGCCCGAAGCGATCGCGCGCCACGGCGTCGAGGACGGCTTCCTTTGTGGCCGATGAGTTCTCGCTGAATCGCTGGGCGATTTCCAGGTTGGGCGACGGATAGCCGCCCAGCGACCAGCTCAGCATCATCCCGTCCACGCCGGCGGTGGCCAGATTGCGGCAATGCTCGGCGATCAGGTCCATGACGGGAAGATAGGGAACGGTGGAGAGCTCCCAGCTGTTGTTCAGCTGTACCTTCGCGGCGGTTTTGAGGCCGGCCTGTTTGGCCAACGCCCAGTGTTTCGCGGCGCGAGGGCCGGGGCCGACGGTGGAGAGCGAGTACTCGCCGATGGTCGTTTCGATTCCGCCGCGGGCGATCGGTTTCGACCATTCGCTGACCGACATGAGCCAGACGGATTTCGGCAAGTGGGCCACAATGTCTTCGACCCAGCTGTCCGGCCAGCCCCAGTCCCAGACCAGAACGCGCGCGTTGGGGTTTGAGCGATGGACACCGGCCTCGATGGCTGCGTTGACTTCGGCAACGATGGCCGACGGCGCGCGGTCCTTGCATCGCGTACAGGCCCTGGATTGTTGGTGGGAAGCGCAATGGGTGAGGTTTTCCGAGGCGGTGATCGTGAACACGCCGGCAAGGTCGGGCACGTTCTTGAACACGTAGGCCAGCGAATCGGTCAGCCACTGTCGCACGGCAGGATCGGAAGTACACATAGCGGCTGAGTCGCCGTCGCGGACGCCTTTCATCTGCGGCCTGTCCTTGAAGAAGGCCTCCGGCATGGCGCGCGGCTCGTTCATGTACAGATAAACGCCGATACCGTATCGCCCGGCTCGTTCGACCAGTCGGCGAAGATTCGTTAGACGCACCTGGTGGCCCGCTCCGAATTCGGGGAACGTCGGGCTGGGCGCCAGATCGCGCAGAACCGTGTGGAGCCAGACGCCATTGACACCGAGAGCGGCGAGTCGCTGCAAAAGGCCGTCGGGATAAGGGTCGAGCTGGGGGTTCATCAACGAGTCGCCGAAGAGGGCGAAGTACGAGTAGATGAATCGAAGCGAAAAACCGGCGTCGGTTCGGGAAAGGGCGGCAGGCCGCTGTGTTTGTGCTCCACTCAATTGCGCGACGAAGGCGAATCGGGGTTCGGCAGGCTGCGAGAGCTCGTCGCCGAATGTCTCGCGAACGACGCGCTTGACCTCGGCCGCTCGTTGGCGGGTCGCTTCGTCCAGCGAAGCATAGCGGAGCGGCTCGCACTTGGGTTTGAACCGACCTAGCTTGCTGAACAGAAAATCATCTTCGCGAAGCGACTGGTCCAACTGCTCGGCGGACATATCGAGCAGAGTCAGAAGTTGATCATAGGGGAGTAGATGCCAGTTGCGGCGAAGAATGGTGATATAGATGCGCATCTTCTGGTCTGGCGAAATCGGCTGAGGCGGCGGCAGGCCCATCGAGTCGGCAATGGCGGCGACGTTTTCGACCGACGTGCCGAGTACTCTGGCCATGCGCTCAGGCTCGACAACCGACCAGTTGCGCCACACGAACGTGTGAAGGCGATCTGGGAAATGGGGGAAATCCAACGCGGGTGGAGCGCTGCCCACGGGAAGAATGGTCTGCGCATTGGCGTCAAACCATGACGTCCAGATCAGCGCGGCGAATATGACATTTCGCAACCGCATCGAGGCTCCTCCTGCGAAAACCCGTTCGTCGTTCTCGCTTTGGCGGGCTGGAGGGAAATCAACTGCGCTCCAAGTGTTCTTTGCCCAGTAGCGCCGCGCCCTTCAACGACGACTGTTCAGTATAAACATATTCGCAGTTTCGCATCCACCTCTTCTTGGCCCGGAGGAGTGCGGCATTGACAGCGCCGCCCGTGACATAAATCGGCTCGCGCAGGGCCACGTGTCCTGCGACTTCGGTCACGTGTTCTCTTTGGTACTCGCACAGGCTCCGGACCATGGCCGCCAGTATCTCATCGCGCGATGTCTCCTGTGTGAGCCCGAGCAGTTGCCCGGTGAGGCGCTCAAGCGAGTAACGCGAGCCCATCAGATACGGGACATAGCCGACGCCACTGGGGCGATCAAGCCAGGCATCTATAGTCCGGGGCAGCCACTCATTGTAGAATTGCTCGGAGGTCATCTCGCGGCAAAACACATTTCGGAACCACTCGAGCGCCTTTCCGCCGGCGTTCATTACATATAGGGTCAGCCAACGCCCTGGAACTACATGTGTACGAATGTTGTATTTCACCGAAGGGAGACAGCGGTCGAGACATACAAGTGTAATCTCGCAGGTTCCGTTGACGTTCATGATTTGGCCGGGTTCCTGAATGCCCGCCGAATAGGCCGCCAACACGGCATCGTTGCCCCCGATGACGACCGGCGGCTCCTTGCTCATGCCAAGTTGGTCTGCCAAGGGACGAATGACACGTCCCGGGCTTTCGTGCGATGGAAGAATCTCCGGCAATTGACTCAGCGACAGGCCAAAAGTCTTTGCGATGCTCTCATTCCATGTCATATCATTTCGGACGGTGTTATACAGCCCGCTCAGCGAAGCCGACGACGGATCAATCGCAAAGGCTCCCGTAAGCCACCGTGCGATATATGTATTTGAGTGGCCGAAGACGTGGGTTTTCCGAAAGATGTCCGGGCAGCTGTCGCGAATCCATAGAATGCCGGCGAGGGAGCATCCGCCGGAAACCGGCATGTTGCCCGTCGTCTGCAACAGGTCCTGCATCCCGACAGTGTCTATGATGTATTGGGCCTGCTTGTGCGAGCGCTGATCCAGCATCAAAATGGCGGGCAAAAGGGCGTTACCGTCTTTGTCCATGGCGGTCAGGCCGGGGGTTGTCCCGGAAAGGGCGACGACATCCACCTCCGGCATCCACCGCTGCATTTCCTGACATCCGGCGATCAGGGCATGCTCCCATTTCTCCGGCTCAATATCGCTGAACAGGCCGTCGTTGTATGTCCGAATGGCATACTCCGCGGAGAACGAAGCGGCGGGCGTGAGGACATCGCCGTCCGCGCGATAGACGGCCATTTTCAGGGAGGTGGTTCCGACATCCGCTGCAAGGATCATCATGGGCGCCGAATCGCTTTCATCTGCGATGGGTCCAACTCGTTTTCCAGAGCGTCAATCCACGGCAAAACCTTCGGCGAGAATTCTCGCGCGGATTTTCTGCCTGATCTCGTCTGAAACGGGCTTGAGCGGATGGCGCGGTTCGCCGCCCCGAAATCCCGCCATGTCCATGGCCGCCTTGACGCCCGCCACTCCGGCCGCCGCCGAAACGCCCTCGGCCAGTCGCGCGAGCCGGAAGTGCAACACGCGGGCCTCGTCATAACGGCCCTCAATGAACAGTTGATATAACTGGCAACACACGTTCGGAAAGACGTTGGCAAAAGACAAAACGCCGCCGCTAGCGCCCAGATGCAGCGATGGATAGAAGAAGGTGGCCGAGCCGGCGAGAATATGAAACTCGTCGTTCGGATCGAGCGCCGCAAGCAGCTGGAACGGGCCGGTCGAGGACGAATCCTTGATCCCCAAAATGTTCGGATGCTTCGCAAGAGCGCGAACGGTCGGAGGCGGAACCTGCACTCCGCCGGCGAACTGAGGCGCGTTGTAGAGAAGCACGGGAACCGGCGTCGCATCGGCAACCCGCTCGTAGTGACTTTGTAGCGTTGGGCCGTCCATGCGTTTGGCAAAGTAGCTCGGCGTAAGCACGCTCACGTAGTCGAAGCCCATGTCGGCGGCGACCCTCGATTTCTCGATGGTTTGTCGCGTGGATTCGCACCCAGTTCCGACCATGACCACCTTGTCGCCCTTCTCTTCGGCGAAAACTTCGAGCACTTCGCGCTGCTCGCGGTCGTTCAGGCTGCGGTATTCGCCGTTGGAGCCGAGAGCGAGATAGCCGGTGAGGTTGGTCTCCCTGAGTTTTTGCAGGTTGAATCGGAGGTCGTCGAGCAGCAGTTCGTCATTTCGGAATGGAGTCACAACCGGTGCGAATACGCCCGAGAGTTTCTCTTTGTGAACTCTCATCACGCCGTCCTCTTACATACAAAGTGGGACAGGTTGGCAACCTGTCAAAAACCACACTACAGTCTGAGCGATGAACTCATCTCCCCAATGCTCGTTTTCCCGCCTCCAGCATCTCGACAATCGCATCCACGTCAAACACACATCCACCCCACGTCCCGCCGCCGGTCTCCTGCAGCGCCGCCCACAGGCGCGTATCGTCCGGGAGATTAGGGGAAGGAGCAAGGTCGGGCCGCGGCGGTCGTTCAGCCAGAAGCCGAGCGCCGCGCTCCACACTCCGCCGGTCGCGCGGGTAGCCGGCTTCGCCAACGAAATCCACGCTGCCTTCCAGACGCCGGCGGTCAAGAATGATCTGAATCACGTCGCCATCGAGCACCTTGCCAATCGGCCCGCCCGCCAGCGCTTCGGGCCCGACGTGGCCGATGCAGGCGCCGGTGCTCACGCCGCTGAATCGCGCATCGGTCACGACCGCGACGTGCTTTCCCCACGACAGGGCTTTGAGCGCCGACGTGATCTGGAGAGTCTCTTCCATTCCGCTGCCCATCGGCCCGGCGCAAATGAGTACGAGCACATCGCCCGCTCGAATCGCCCCCTCCTTGATTGCGCGGATGGCGTTGGGTTCGCCGACAAAGACCCGCGCCGGCCCCACCTTGCGATAGACGCCGTCGTCGTCCACCACTGAAGGATCAATCGCCGTGCTTTTGACGACCGAACCTTCGGGCGCGAGGTTACCGCAGGGAAACATTGCCGTGCTCGTCAGTCCGCGTTCGCGAGCGCGTTCGGGACTCAGGATCACGTCGTCCGGGTCCACGCCGTCGTGCTCGCGGAGGCATTCACGCAAACGCCGGCGCCGCTCGGACGTTTCCCACCAATCGAGCAGGCATCCCAGCGGCTCGCCGGCCGCCGTCAGAACGCCCAATTCGAGCAAGCCCAGGCGTCGCAAGTGCAACATGACCTCGGGAACACCGCCGGCCAGAAACGCGCGCACCGTGGGATGTCCCACAGGGCCATTGGGCAGCACATCCACCAATCGCGGAACTTGCCGGTTGACCCGAATCCAGTCTTCGACTGTTGGCCGCTGCAAACCCGCTGCGTGAGCGATCGCGGGCAAGTGCAGCAGAAGGTTGGTTGAACCGCCAAACGCCGCATAGACGGCCATCGCGTTGCGCACCGAGGCGTCGGTCAGAATGTCTCCTGTGGCCAGCCCGCGTGCTTCCAGACGCGCCAGAGCGCGCGCCGACCGTCGGCCCATGTCGAGCCAGATGGCTTGTCCCGACGGGGCCAGAGCTGAATGGGGGAGACTCAGCCCCAATGCCTCTCCGACCACCTGCGCCGTTGCCGCCGTTCCCAGGAACTGACAGCCGCCGCCCGACGAGGCACAGGCGCGACAGGCCATGTCCTGCGCGTATTCCAGCGTGACCTCGCCTTGCGCGAACCGCGCCCCGATGGATTGAATGGTTCCCAGGTCCTCGCCCGACGCCGGCGGCAACGTCACACCGCCGGGAACGAGCACGCCGGGCAGATCTTTCATGGCCGCCAGAGCCATCATCATCGCCGGCAAACCCTTGTCGCACGTCGCCACGCCCAGGACTCCCCGGCGCGTCGGGAGGCTTCGGATCAAGCGTCGCAACACCATCGCCGCGTCGTTGCGGTAGGCGAGGCTGTCCATCATGCCGGGAGTGCCCTGCGTGCGCCCATCGCAGGGATCGGAACAGAAGGCCGCAAACGGGATATGGCCCAGGCCGCGCAGTTCTTGCGCCGCCGCCTCCATAAGCAATCCCAGTTCCCAATGTCCGACGTGGTAGCCAAGAGCAATGGGGTGGCCGTCGGGCGCGCGAAGCCCGGCCTGGGTGCTCAGGAGGAGAAATGATTTTCGTCCGAGCTCCGACGGCTCCCAGCCCATCCCGACGTTCTGAGTCATCCCGAAAAGGTGGCCGCTGGGCGACCGGGCAAGTTCCTCGGGCGTCAGCGGCAAACGGCCCGCCGGTCCGGGGGCCTGCGTAGCGACATTGAAGATTGCCTCATTGTCGCTGTTCAGAATACTTTCGAGCGTTGGGCCGCCGTCTGCTGTCATCGGTCCACCGATGTGACCAAGACATTCATGCCGCGACCCTCTTGACGATGCCCTCGGGTGTCAAGGCCAAAAGCCGCCCCCTGCGGAACCGATTGACTTCGCACCGCCTCCGTGCCATCTGGACCTCGACTGGGCGTTCTCA
>Ga0315274_10005171_pt1 | contig 19118 bp, 19 predicted proteins | sample YL17G02_20_MG_FD_203700 | JGI IMG/M metagenome (GOLD analysis project Ga0315274, IMG submission 203700) | Sediment microbial communities from Yellowstone Lake, YNP, Wyoming, USA - YL17G02_20 | ecosystem: Environmental > Aquatic > Freshwater > Lake > Sediment | place: USA: Wyoming | collected... | reverse complement strand
CGGAACCTGGTCCACATCCAAGTCGGCCGTCACCCCTACACCTCCTACTCCTGCCACGCTGGCCCAGGGCAACTTCGACGCTGAGAATGACGGGAACGTGGACTGGGATGACCTTCAGATTCTGATGGCCAACTTCGGCACCCGCAGCGTCGGCGGCGCGCCGGCACACATGAAGTTCAGTCTGGGGGGCGACACCAACGGCGACGGCGTTGTTGACGCGATCGACTATATCGCCCTTAAGACTAACTTCGGTTGGGGGACCGCGGCGCCCACGGCTCCGGCGCCGGAGCCGGTGCAGACTGGGCCCAGCGAGCCAACGGAATCCGCAATGCCGATGGACTCCCCGGCCAAGACGGATGTCGTGGTGGAACCAGATCTGCTGCCCACACCTGTGTCATATACCGTGGCTGTGCTGGAACCGCTGCCCGCGTCTGTGGCGGATACCGTGGCGGAGCCGGCACTGCTGCTCGCACCTATGGCGGATGCGCCGGATACCGATGTCCTGGCTATCGCGGCCAGCGTTCTCGGCAATCGCCTCGCGGCGGGCCGGCAGCATGTGCCGGTGATGGTCGCGTGGCCTGCCAACTCGTTGCTGCCAGTGCAGACGGCAATCCGCGTCGGCCCTCTGTCGATAGCCACTTCATCCACTTCCACTTCATCCCCCTCGGCTCTGCTTAGGGCTGACAGGGCGGGCCAAGTGGTTGCGGATGTTCTCCAACTGGCCTGGCCGTGGTGGCCCGGCGACTCAGCCAGGCGCGAGTCGCCCGATGAACCGTGGATGACCAGCCTGGCCGTGGACATTACGGGCAGGCTGCGTAAGGGCCGGCTGGGTGTAGCCCTTGGGTAGTACGCCCTTGAGCGAGGGGTTGTCGCGCTCGATGCCGAGCACGGCGTCATCGACAACCTTGCCGATTGTGGGCTGCTTGGCGTTGCCCTTGAGGTGCGACCAACGGGCCTACAATGCCTGCTTGGCCATCGTCACGGCCTGCTCGAACCGCCGGCCCAGTCCTGGGGCCGTTTGCCTATCGCAGCCAGGCCCTGTCGGCGGAACGGTGCTGGCTTGATGCCCACCTCGAGTTCATCGTGGCGGAGAAGGTCTTCGCCGAGAGCCTGCTGGACCTTGCGCAGAACGAGCTTGTGGAGGATGGGGACTACCCCACCGGCATCCCCGTGTTCGACGCGCTCACCTATCCGCAGAAGATCACAATCCTCAGCCAGGTGGCCCATGCGCTTTTCAGGGAGGAGGTGCCCATGCCGGAGTTGACGGCCGTCCTGGAGGGAGCCGTTGGCGCCGTTTTCCAGGCTCTGTACTGGTTGGTCGAGGAAGAGCTCGATGCCGTCCCCGATCGCGACAAGTCCTTGAGAAACCTCGTCAGCAGGGCTTGTTGCGATCTGGGGGTTGAAGAAGTGCCCCGTCCGTCGCATCGCGGCATCGAAGACTGGAGATTCTGCGTGGACTGCCTGCACGATGCCATCCTGTGGGACAGCGACTATCTTGGCGAGAGCGTCTTCACGGACCTGCCTCCGGAACAAAGCAGGGCCCTCAAGCAGAACATGGGCGTCTCTGACGGATACTTCCTGGCGATTGCTCCGGACCCGATCCCAAAGCAGATGACCGGCCTTTTCGCCGTTCTGACATCCCTGTGCCAGGAAGTGGCGGAAAGTGGACATCCCAAGACGTTCGTCGTGCGAAAGCCCAAGAAGCCCCACGGCTGATCGCGGCCCAAGCGCCCCCGATTGGCTACCTACTCCTTCACTCAGCAGATAACGGGCTACATGTATTCCTTGAAAAAACCAGGAACTGGTGGTATACGTCTGAGTTCGTGGCTTAGTACTGGCTCTTTCATCAACTCGTGCCCAAGGATAGACCAACATGGCAAGACAGCTCTCGAAAATGACCATCGATCAACTGCGTGCCGAAATAGCCCGCAGACAAACTGGCCTTCCAAAGCTCCAGAAGAAGCGTGCCAAGCTACTTAAGGCGGTTGGGAAGCTCGACCGTCAGATCGCGGCCCTTGGAGGCCAGGTCGAACAGCCAGCCAAACCCAAGGGCAGGCCGACGAAAGCCGCGAAGTCCACCGCATCATCCGGCAAGTCGTTGTCCCAGTGCATCAGGGACGTGCTTGGCGGGTCCAGGGGCGGCATGCGGATTAAGAACATCGTGGCCGCCGTTCAGGAAGCTGGCTACAAGAGCGCGGCCAAGGATTTCTATCACCTAGTAGCTGCGGCTGTTCGTGGTGATGAGTTCAAGAAGCTGGGCCGGGGCATTTATAACCTTATAACCGGCAAGGCGGCAGTTAGGAAGGGCAAGAAGGTCTCGAAGAAGAGCCCCAAGGCCGGCGTGAAGAAGGCTGCCACACCCAAGGTCCGCCGCAAGAGGAAGAAATACGTCCAGACCGCCGAGCAGTTAGTCCTTGGGCTGGTGCAAGGCAAGGGCGCAACATCAGCCGAGATCAACCGCGCATGGAGGGATGGCGGAAGAACAGGACGGGCTGACAACACGCTGAACAAGATGCTCAAGGACGGCAAAGTGAAGCGGACGCCCTTGAAAGGCCAGAAGGGAAGCACGTATACGTTGGATTGATCGCCAATCCCTCACTTTGTAGATCGGCTCTCTTTTGGGATGATGGAGAAGCATGGCCAATAAGATCAGAATCTCCCCAAACCATCCCGTGGGCCTCAAGCTGACCGCCGAAGAGCGTGAGCTTCTCCTCGATCTGCCATCGATGGACAAAGAACTCAAGGACTATATCCGGCAGACCTCGATCTCCGAGCAGAACGTGCAGTTTTCGTTAACCCAACTGGTCGAGCTTGCGAAGGCTATTCCGGCTAGAGCCAAGAATCCTTGGGGCAAGAAAGCTCAAAAGAAGCTTGACCGGATTTCTGAACGAGTCGCGGGTTTGTTGGCGATATTCGAGGAAACATGATGACTCGCAAGTCTTCTTCAATCTCTGGTCGTTGCCAAAAGGACTTGCCGTGGGATCGTCCACGCCATAGTTTGCCGGGGTTGTGGTGTTCCTGATGCCCTGAACAGCGAGGTTGAGGAGGCGCTCCGGACCCGCCACCCGGCCGGCACAGCCGCGGCTGGCTGGCCAACGACGCTTTTCACCGCCGGAGAAGCATACGCCGGCCCTTGCATGGTAATCGGCGCCCAAACCGGGCCCACCTCGGGGGGATGATCGGCGCGTAATCTGGACCCACCCCAGCAGCCTCCAGGCTGATCGGGTACTGTCGTGGGCAAAAAGCCCAGGACGACTCGATGGCCAAGGAGGCAAGGATGCTGACGGTGGAAGATTACGGAATCATTCGGCGAGCGCATCGCGACAGCATGAGCATCCGGGCCATTGCCCGGCAGTTCCATCATTCCCGGCGGAAGGTCCGCGATGCCTTGTCTGCCCCCGAGCCCCAGCCATACACCCGCACCAAGGACCGGGAGTCGCCAAAGTTGGGGCGGTTCAAGCCGGTTATCGACCAGATTCTGGCTGATGACGAGCAAGCTCCGCGCAAGCAGCGGCACACCGCGATGCAGGTGTTCAGGCGGCTGCTGGGAGAGCCTCACCACTACGCAGGCGGCTACGACCAGGTCCGCAGGTATATCTCCGGCCATCGGCAGCGGCACGAGGTGACCTTCATTCCCCTCTGTCATGATCCGGGCCAGCGGCTGGAACTGGATTTCGGCCACATCTACGCCGACTTCCCCGACGGCCGGCGCCAGGTGCCGGTGCTGATCCCAACCTGGAGCTTCTCAAAACGCGCTTTCGCAATCAGCCTGCCGACCGAGCGGATCGAGGCCGTCCTGGCGGGGATGGTGGCGGCGTTTGAGTTCTTCGGGTGCGTGGCGAGGGAGGGCTGGTGGGACAATCCTCGTACGGTGGCCACGGGCATCCTGCGTGGCCGGGAGCGTCAGATGAACGTCCGCTACGCCGCCCTGGCCAGCCACTACGGCTTCGAGCCGCTGTTCTGCATGCCCAGGACGGCCACGGAGAAGCCCGCCGTCGAGCACAAGGTCTACGACCTCCAGCGTCGCTGGTGCACCCCGGTCCCGCAGGTCAAAGACCACGACGACCTGAATGCCCACCTGCTCCGCTGCTGCCTGGCCGACCTGGACAGAACCTGTGCCGGCCAGACCCAGACGATCGGTCAGCGGTTTTCGATGGACAAGTCGGCCGCATTGCCTCTGCCGATCCACGCCTTCGACCCCTGCATCCGCGAGCCCAAGAAGGTGGACAAGTTCCAGACGGTCGCCTTCGACTCCAACCGCTACAGCGTGCCCAGGCGATGGGCATTCCAGGCCGTGACCGTCAAGGCCTACGTGGAGCGTATCGAGATAATCGCCGACCACCAGGTCGTGGCCCGGCACCAGCGATGCTACGGTTGCAGCCAGCAGGTCCTGGATCCAATGCACTACCTGGTGACGCTGGGCCGGCGGCCTGGGGCGCTGGACCACAGCGGGGTGTATCGCAACTGGCAGTTGCCGGCGGCCTTTACGGAGTTGCGAACCGCTCTGGAAGATCGTCACGGCGTCCACGCCGGCAGCCGGCAGTACATCCGTGTGCTGCAACTGCTGGCCGAGCATCCCCAGGGGCGGGTCCAGCAGGCAGTCGACTACTGTCGTATCCGGGGCCTGCTCGACTCTGAGTTGATCCGCGGCCAGGCCGAGCGTCTGGCCCTGCGTCAACAGCCTGCCGTCGCGGATGAGTTCGCGCCGGCATCGATTCATCAGATCCAGGTCCCGCGTGCGGACCTGAGCCGATTCAACCAACTTCTTTCGATAGGAGAACCTGTCCATGGCTGAACCCCAGACAATGCTGCTGAAGACCAATCTCAAGCACCTTCGCCTGCCCACGATGGGCGCGGAGTTCGCCAAACTGGCCCGTGAGGCCTCGGCCGCCAACGAGGACTACGAGCAGTACCTACTGCGTCTGACGGAACTGGAGGTGGCGGCCCGGTCGGCCAATGCGATGAAGGCCCGGATCAAACAGGCCGGCTTCCCGGTGATCAAGGACCTGGACACCTACGACTTCAGCCTGCTGCCGAGCCTGAACAAGCCAAAGGTCCTGGAGCTGGCCCGCGGGGAGTGGATCGACCAGCACTTCAACTGCTGCCTGATCGGCAACGCCGGCACCGGCAAGACCCATCTGGCCATCGCCCTGGGCCTGGCTGCCTGCCGGCAGGGTCGGCGTGTGAGGTTCTTCACGGCCGCGGCCCTGGTGACCCAGTTGGAGGAGGCCCAGAAGGAGTATCGCCTGGATCGGCTGCTGGGCCACTTGGACAAGACGGATTTGCTGCTCGTGGATGAGTTGGGCTACCTGTCCTTCAGCCGGGCCGGGGCAGAGCTGCTGTTCCAGGTCTTCGCCGAACGCTACGAGCGGGCCAGCCTGCTGATTACCAGCAACCTGGCCTTCGGGGACTGGGGACAGGTCTTCCAGGGCGAACGGATGACCGCGGCCCTGCTGGACCGGCTGACGCACCGCTGCCATATCTTCGAGATGAACGGCGAAAGCTACCGGTTCCGGGAATCAGTCAAGGCCGGCAAGAGGACCAAGGCAGCATCCGATGCCAAGACCGCAACGGAAGGCAAGACAGCAGACCCCAAGGCCGCCTCAACGCAGAAAGCGTGACCATGTTGTGTCTCAATAGAAATGACACCCGGTGGCGCCCCGGCCCGAAGCATCCGTGGCGATCGCCGCTCGTCAAACCTGCTCCGCTCCGGGAGGCCATCGCTGCGCTCGGCCTCCCTCCGCTCCGCAGGCTTGACGAGGCCCGGAGGGTGACACCCTAGCCGAGACACAACATCCCAGATATGACCCTTTACGCCGCCCGGCAAGGCGGCTTATACTGTGACCCTGGTGGGTCCGAATTACGTGCCGAGGTGGGCCCGTTTTGCTCGCCGATTACCACTTGCACCGCCAAGACCATGATCTACTGCGCCAACATGGCAGCAGGATTTATGGTGGCTCATTTTGCTAAATGGCTCCGCGGGTTTATTGTAGAGCCCGACATCAATCTCAACCTTTTGGCCCATGACCTGTCATGTCCATGAACTCACTAGGGCATTCAAGAAGAGCAAGGTATCCCCACGCTTTTCTCAACGCTGTCAACTCATCGATGTATGCTGACTCATCCTAATCGGCCATCGCAATAGAGCCGTGATTGTATTGGTACCGTGCTTTCTCATTTTGGGTCAACCTGCGTCAGTGAACTTGGCAACGTGTTTTGATGCAGTTCCTTATGGGCCAGAATTGTTGTCATCCGGTCCCGCAAGGGTGGATGTGCGAAAGCCGTGAGCTCACCGGTAAACAGAAAACGGTCCATAATCAGGAACCACTGGACTGCCCGGAACATCCACCGATGCATACGGCCGGGAATATGGTTCCGGAGGCGCATTAAACCTCTGTGAAACCATCTTGCCAGTTGCAGCGGTGGGTCAGTGGTCTTTAGGATCGCTCCCACCAGTGCCTGGGGGGCAGCCCCTGCCTGAAGAGCAAATTGATCTGCCCTTTCCTCCAATTCCTGGAGATTGAACATCAGGGCCAGTAGCCACGGCGGATGGCCGCCTAGTATACATAGACTTGACAGCATTCGCAGCCTCCGGAGGCCTTGCCTGACGTGGCCCAGCTCGTGTGCCAAGGCTGCCTTAAGCTCTGCTTCCGTAAAGCGCGACAAGGCGGCAGAACTTACGTTGATGATGCACCGATCACCCATAAAGCTTGGCGCAATTGCTACTTGTAATGCCCGGCTGGGGAACACTCGCATTCTTGGGCAAGCTAGGGCGTGGTCTACGCAGGTGTTCAAGACGAATGTCTTCACGGCACTTGGAATACGATTTCTTTGGAACACACCTCGCATCCTCGAAGTAATTCTGTTGATTGCTCGAATCGCGACTCCCGTAACAAGCCGGACATAGAAGAGGGCCGGCAGGGCAACGAACATTCCTAAACCCAATCTGAAGAGGGTGATCCAGACCGAGGCGTTCTCTGTTCCCGTGATCATTCCGATGGTTAGAAAGGGCACAGCGAACCAAGCCAAGAATCCCCCAATTGATTTACATAGAACAGTGTGACCGGTGATAGCGAATGATATTCCATCCAGCGATACTAAGAGTGCGGCAATGTTCAACAGCATCCCGAAGACATAAATAATGATAATCATTATCTTAAACCAGACTGGAGGCGACCCCATGCCAGATACGGACAGGCGGACCCAGTCTGGCTCGCGACGCCCCACGTATTGGCGCCAGTATTCAGGAAACTCGGCTATTTCTTTTGCCATTGCGACCACCACACGCATCAAGACGATAAGCGCCACAGCTATCACGGCCCCAGTGATTGCGATGAATACATTGCTGACAAAACCAAGACGATTAGAAATCGAAGGCAGTTTACGAGCGATCTGCTGAGCCCAGAAGATGGTATCTTCGCGAATCAGGCTCATTCTCATCCGGGGATCGTCGGTCGTGTCTCCGAATGATACCGCCGTCTCACCAAACATTTTCAGTGTGGGTTGAGCAGGCAAGCTCGTGGAACTACGAGGGGGCTGGTGTCCAAGGTGATAGCCAATTGTCAAGCCCCACCCGAAACAGATGAGCAATAAGATTTGGCAGCGGAGGAGTGTGGTCCGCACAACGTTCCTGGCGCAGAGACACTGCGCTGACAAGGCTGGTTCTCGATGGCAAATGAACGCCAGGAACACGAAAAGGGCGAGTAATCCGCAATAGGGTAGGGTGCATAGAGGGGCCAAAGGATGCACCTGATAGAGGAGTATCTGTGCAGCCAGGAACATGGGTACAAAAACGTTTATCGCTCCTTTGCCTGAGATCGTGCGAAATTCACTCAACGCTCGTGGCCGAAGTCTGAATCGTGTACGAAGGGATTCCCATAGGTCGGTTTCGATAGAAGCCAGGTCCGCCACGGCCCATTCTTCGAAGCGAGAAGTACGATATAGAAGGGGAAACGCAAGGATAAATCCACCGATCAGCACTATGTCAAAAGGAGACAAGCCGAACGATACGATCATGGGACTGATGGTCCTGGAAACAACAAGCAGAAACAAGGACAGTAAGGTCATTACGCGCCCTAGGGCCTTTAGTAATTGTTCTGCGTTGATGGCCAGGATGACCAAGTCGGCTGAGAGGCACATGGCGAATAGCAGTACAACAACCCTACGCAACCACCCATGTTGGCAGTGCGCGTTTACTATGAGTGCTTCTCCACAGGGTTTCATGCGGACACGCATGACCAACTGCATCCCCGGGAGCCTCCCTTTTACGCCCCACACGAGATACGGCGATTCCTGCTGCCACCGGATGTCGAAGCGTTCCGACTGAAGATGACAGCGTACGGCCTCGCTCACTTCTGTGATGCTGCCTTTGACCAAGTATTCTGCCATGCGGACAGCTCCGTTCCGGTCCACGTTGCCTGTGGGCGTCTCAGACGAGATTCCTTCGCGTACGGCCGTTGATCCTTTGATTTCATCATAGTTGGTTCTACCAGTCCAGGGATTCTTGGGGCACCGGGATGTCAGGCGGCAGTCGGGCGCGCGCGGAAGGCGATTCACCTTTCTGATTGAACCCGCAGAAATACGCAGGCTAAAATGCGAGGGCTTGCCAACAAGCCCGCGTTGCTGGCATAATAGCGAGGAGTTGCAGGCGAACTCGGCGTCCTTGGAGAATATCCATTGAGCACGGCCAAGGCATTGTCGGCACAGGAGTTGGAGTTTGTCCGCAGGGCCAGTAAGGAAATCGTTTGCTGTCTGCTGCCGGATGAGTTGACGTTTTTTGATTCTTTTTGGGGCGTTCTGATCGAGCGGCTACTGGATCGTGGTGCGGAACCGGAGGAGACGGCGGAGGCCTTGGCGCTGGCGGCCTGCACAGCGGAAGGCATCGGTTTGGGGCGCCGGTGGGCGCCTGACACCGATATCTGGGAAGATACGGTAGTGGCGGTGTTTCGTAGGTCGCTGCAGAGGGCTAGACAAACGGGATCCTGGTCGTTGCGGGAGATCGGCGAAATTGTGGCCGCCGAGAACCTGCGCCAGCCTTGTCACCTGCCTGATTCGATCCTGCGAATGGCGATTCATTTCATATCGGAGTATGCAGGGCTGATGATTCACCCGGATCCGCAGATCCTGGAATCCCTTGAACGGGCGAGGAATCAGTTGCCTCACGCCGTGTGTTTTTATGTGTTCCATGACGGACAGGACCAGTTCTATCCGGGTGAAGTCCCACTGGCAGTGCTTCAGAAGAGAGAAAGTATTATGTTTTGGTTGGACTGGGTGAATCGGGATTTTCGTTCTCGCAATCAGCGGAGAGAGTCCCAGGGACTGGGGCCTCAGGCAGAGCAAATGCTTCGTTTTCTTTGCTGGAAACAGAATGCGGGCAGGACGATTTCTTTCAACGAGTTGTACTCGCGGGTGTGGGGAAAGGATTTTCCGGATCTAAAGAGAATGGAGGCCTCGATCCAAGTGGAGGTTTCTAAACTGAACGCCTTTGCTCTCAAGGGCTTGGAGGGCCATTCTACGAACTATAAATTCCGACATATGGGGAGGGGATCCCGACAGTACACAATATCGGAGGACCTGCATCAGGAATGTTGCATCATCCGATCTGGCAGCCTGCCCACGTAGAGACATATGCTGGCATACGGCGATGGTTTTTGGCCAATTGTGTGGAAATATGTCCTCCGGGGTACTTATCTGGCGCTACTATCAGAATCAGTCGAAATGACTACTTCGTGCTTTCAGTGGGAGCATGAGGAAGGTCAAGGCCCGCCCGTAACGACTTTATTGGACGCAATCCTCAGGAGTCTTTGGATTTCCAAGAATGGAGCAGCGGTCAGTCCGACGTAGTAGTCCAGGAGTTCATGTACGCCCATCTGGAAGCCGGCGAGATCGGCGTAAGCCTTGTGTGGCTTGACTTGGAAACTCAGCTTGTCCAGAACCTCCTGGAAGCATTGCTCCTCCGCCGGGCATTCCTCATGGATGGTAATCAGGTGGTAGTAACTTTCCTTCCGCGGATCTGCCAAGAACTCCGTGTAAAGCGGCTTCATGCGGGGATCATGGGGTTCTCGGTCGATTTGCAGCATCCATAGGTTGCAAGGGACCGGGCGCTCATCAGCAGATAGGTTCTCGTAATCGAAGTTCGCCCTTACCGTCGCCGCGATTGCCCCGGCAATGTCCGCTTCCGTCCATATCCCTGAAGCGGCGTCGAGGATGCAGTCTGCCGGGAGTTGATAGCGGCTCTTCTTGAGATCGTGGTATGACTGGGCCAATTGCTTCATTTCTTGTCGGCCTGGAAGGTGTCCGTCCACCCAACTGCCGACCATGGATTGCTGCTGAACATCTACGCGAACCATACCCTTCGTATTGAAGCCCGCCTTTATAAACTTAACGGTCGGGTTTCGTTAATAAGCGATCTGCCTCTGGACACACGCCTATACGCCTGTTGGCAAGAACCACGCAGACCACATCCTGTAGAGCATCGAAGAGCGCATCGTCCCACTGGATTGGTTGTATCGGTCGGCCTGCCGCTTTCCCGGGAGAACGACTCCGGCAAAGCATCACTTAAGATGCGGCATGGATTCATAAGTTATTCATATAACAAGGTTTAGGGTTGACACGCGTGGCTTTCCTTCTATCATAGTACATAGTATATAGCCGACGGTCACCACGAATTGGCCGAGTGGAAGATAAGGAGTTCCGTTGAATCAGTGCGCCTCTACAATCCGGCTGTGCATGGAGCAGCGATGGAATGTGTTGCTGATCGGGCCACACGGTGTCGGCAAGACGGCGATGGTCCTAGAGGAATGTCGGCGTCAGGGGTTGACCATGAAGTATTTCAGCGCGGCCACGCTGGATCCTTGGACGGATCTTGTCGGAATTCCTATACCTGAGGAAGCGAACAATGATGCCTCCTCAGCATCGCGCAAGCAGTTGCAATTCGTGCGCCCGGGAGATGTGAATTCCGCCGAGTTTATCTTCTTTGACGAACTGAACCGAGCGCATCCCAAAGTGCTTAACGCGGTGCTGGAGATGATCCAGTTTCGGACGATCAACGGCGTCCCCTTGCCGAAGCTGAGAATGGTCTGGGCTGCAATCAATCCCCCTAACGACATCTACGCCGTCACCGACCTTGATCCCGTTCTGCTGGATCGGTTCCACGTGCACCTAAATGTCCAGGCTGAGCCGTCCGTCGAGTATTATCGCGATAAAGCGGGCATTCCGGAACAGGTGGCCAAGGCAATTGTCCGGTGGTGGCAGCTTGACCTGAACGATGACTTGAGGAAGCTCATCTCGCCACGGCGTCTTGAATACATGGGCCGCGCCTATCTTGGCGGTATCCCACTCGGGTCCGTGATCCCGTTCTCCGTCAAGGCCCCCTTGGCGAGCCTCGTTCGTCGCCTTGAGGGGCGAACACTACTCCCCTTTGAGTTGACGCGGGAAACGCTTTGTGACCGCCAAAAGGAAATCCTCTCGGAAATGGCCGGGAATGTTGACGTTATGCTTGCGGTGAGCGAGCGGCTTCAGAAATGGCCTGATGTGATTCCTCGCGCTGTCCCCCTGTTTTTGGCGATGACTTCTGAACTTCAGGCAACACTTGTGCAAAACACGAAGATTCGCGCCGCCCTGGTAAACCTTGGCCGACAAGGGCGCCATGGAGGCCTGGAACTACGACCCTTGGCGGACAGGCTTATCGCGATGGGAATTCCCCTGAGGTAGTGGAATGGACGAAAACAAAATGTCCTCCTTCAAGATAAACACGGGGTCTTCGGATCGTCGGCGGATTGAACGGCTCTACCGGGCAGTGGACTTATTCGAGTGGTGCAACGAGTTGGTCAATCGCGTCTACCATCTGGGCATACCTTATTTCACTGATGCTATTCCAACCGCATCCATGACGGTCATTCCAAGCGGCGCACCGCGATTCGAGTTCAACCGACGATTTTTTGACGGTCTCGGAAAACATGAGCTTGTGTTCGTGGTTCTGCACGAAGCCCTCCACTATGCGTTCCGACATCATGAGCGGCGCCAGGCACGATTGGCCGCGGTATGGAACGTCGCGTGTGACCTTGTGGTCAACGTCTTCCTTCTTGAACGCGTGGGTTTCAATCGCATCTCGGACCCTCTGTTCCGCAGGTTCATCAATTCTGCGGTAACCTTCCAAAACCTGCGGCTTGCACCTGCGCGAGATGGGTTGAGCTTAAGTGCGGAAGAGGTCTACGAACTTCTTGAAAAAGACTTCACACGCGTGGGCGCTGATGCGTCGGGCCTTCAAGCCTGTGATGAGCATCCCTGGGCGGCCTTAGAGGGTACGGAGCAACCTATAAGTGATTCCTTGGAGGAACTTGCAGCGCAGGCACAACGATGTCTTCGAGAGACCATAGGATCTTGGGGTGATCGTGAAGTCGGTGAGTTCCGTGCAATTGGGATCGCGGTTGAACCCGTCCGAATCCGCTGGGATCAGATCATGGCCTGCCGCATTGCTTCTGGCATCCGTCTGGCGTTCGAACAGCGGTGGGCGCCACCCAGTCGAAGGATTGCCTGGCTGTTCCCCAGAATCCTCCTGCCTGCCGACCAGGAGGTCGAAAAACTCTGCACATCGGTTTTTCTCGCCGTCGATGCGTCCGGGAGTATTCCTGAACAGGTTCTGGAACGGTTCTTCGGGATCGCCCGAGGCATCCCCCAGGATCGGATTGACCTGACGGCGATCTCTTTCGACACGCGCACCTATCCATTGAACGTCCGAGCGCAGATGCCGCATATTCAAGGTGGCGGCGGCACATCTTTTGATGCGGTCGAACAACATGCGATACGCCTCCAACATTACCCCGACCTTGTCATCGTGCTCACGGATGGACATGCCGCGCGACCAACGATATCGCGCCCCGATCGCTGGTTTTGGCTGATTACCCAGGACGGGACTTCAGACCATGTGGCGGGGATCGGCCGCCACTGTCGGATCGAATGCCCTGTTTTCTTTAAAAGGCATTGCGAGTGAAAACGAGACGACGACAATTTGACGACTTTTGTGGTCAGTATGACACCCACCTGCTGGTGGATGGTCGGATTGCCTTACCTGTTGAGGTTATTCGCCAACTTCGAGATGCTGGCATTGAGAAGGTCCGAGTTGGCATAATCCCCAATCGTCAGGCGCTAGTCGTTTGTCCGGAGGTTCGATGGGATACTTGGTTGTACGATCTTCGACAGCGTTTTCCTTTCCTGAATACCCCTGATGGATTCATGGTCTTTGTGTCGCTATCCAGGCTTTGCGAAATAGATGACCAAGGGCGAATTTATGTGCCAGCAAGGTTACGGAGGCACCTTGGAGATATACGAGGACATGAAGTCGTCATCGTGGGGGTCATGGACCACTTCGAGGTGTGGCCGCGCGAAGCGTTCGACGACATAGTTCGGAAATGCCGCGACACCCTGTTGCGATCTTCATTGCCGGAACCCTGTCCATTGGAGCCGGGAACGCCGCAGTACAGCAAGAACGCTCCGCACCCTCCGGAAGAACACTCCGAAGCAACAGGCGTGCCGCGGGCTCCTTCGGCCAAGACTGATTTTCCCCAAGATGCGCCGTTTCCCCCCATAAAATACCTTCGTTCTCCAGATGCGCAGCCGCGTCCCGCGTGTAATCATGAATGTGTCGTCAAGAAGCAGTTGATGAGTCAGGGCGTAAAACAGAACCGGAAATCACAATCGCAAGCAGAAGAGGCCCAAAAGGCCGGACACAAAATCCCGCGTCCGCGTTAGAGAGGTGACGAGATGTTTCGACCGGACGAGATCATCGTGACGAAGGCCGTGGCCGATGAACTGGTGACCCGGCGCATCCTAGACCGGTGCTCCGGCGCACACGTCCGGTTTGCGGACACCAATTGCCCCAACGACATAAAGGCGGCATCATCGGTTCTCTCATCCGCAACCGGCTTAGCCGAGAGGATCGCCGCCGGCAAGAAGATCATGGCGCTGGTCTCGACGACGGACGCGATCGGCGTGTTCACCATGCCCGACCCGCGGATGGGGTGCCCACATTTCAGGAAGCTGGTCTTGGTGAGCAACGGTTGCCCTTATCACTGCGAATGGTGCTTCTTGCAGGGGACCTACCGGGACCTTTTCTCCTTCATGGCGGTTCGCGTCAGGTTCGACCAAATCAAGAAAAAGATTCTCAGCTTCCTGCGTAAGCCTGCGAACAGGTCGAAGATAATCCTCTTCAACAATGGCGAGCTCCAGGATTCCCTGGCGTTAGAACACCTGACCGGCGCCGCCGAGACGTTCATTCCATTCTTCGGAAAGCTCCCCAACGCTTACTTGTTCCTGTTGACCAAGAGCGAAAATGTGGAACCCATTCTCGACCTGTTGCATAACGGCCACACCATCCTGGCGTGGAGCCTCAATGCCGCAGAGGTGTCCCAGGAGTTCGAGATTGGCGCTCCATCCTTTGAAAACAGGCTTCGGGCTGCCAGGCAGGCCCAGGATGCCGGGTATCGCGTCCGTATCCGTCTTGACCCGATCGTGCCGCTGCCAGGGTGGGAGCGGATGTACGCCGCGGCCATCGGCGAAATCTTCGCGAAGATCTCACCGGAAAGGGTGACCATCGGCACGCTACGGTTCGAGGAGAATTTCTATCGAAACCGGCACGCCATCATCGGCGAGCGTCATCCGGGGTCCAGGCTGCTGCGCGAGATGGAGAGGATGCAGCCGATGCTGCCGCCCATGGAGGTACCGACCGGGAAACGCACCCGGCAAGGGACCGCGGCGACCAAAATCAGGGTGGGTAAGTTTTCGTACCCCCAGGAACTTCGCGCGGAAATCTTCCGTTTCGCAATTTCTGAGATCCGCAAGCATTTTAGAGGTCCGGTGGCTTTGTGCAAAGAAACGGCGGACTTGTGGCGGGCTGTTGGTCTTGATCCGCATCGGTGCGAATGTGTTTGCCAACACGATTTCGCTGATATCACCACCCATCCTGTGGGGGCAGAAAGTGGAAACAATGCTCGACAAACCCCCTGACACCCCGATCAAGCCGCATAAACTGCCCGACGATGCTTATGAGCAGTTCCGCCACGAGCTAGTCCTGCCTGATTCCGTGGCGAAGCCACTTGCGCGTTTTCTGGACCTTATCATTTTCGCCATCGCTCGGGGGCTTACCCGGAGCCCATTAAATGGTTTCATCATTCTCAAAGGCCCTTCCGGCTCTGGAAAGACGCTGACAACCAAGGCGTTTGCTCAAGCCTTGGCAACCGGTTACCAGCAAGCCTCCGGTAACGTAAGCATCCTGTTTCAAGTTCACATGGCCTCGTTACTCTCCGAATTATTAGGGAGGACCGTTCAAGCCGTAGGCCAGTTATTTGATGCCGTAGCCTTCTCCGCTGAACGCCGGCTGACCATCGTCCACATCGACGAGTTGGAGTCGATCGGATTCTCAAGAGAGCGTGTGTCCGCGTCCGATCCCAGCGACGTGATAAGGATGGTCGACGAGCTATTACGTCAACTGGACATCCTCAGCGGCAACCCTCGCTTCCTCTTGATAGGCACGACAAACACCGTCGGGATGCTTGACAATGCCCTGATTGACCGCGCAGACCTTGTTATTCAGTTCGAGCCGCCAGATTATCAGGCATGTCTCACTATCCTGCAGCGTGCCGCTGACCGCGTGCGCGAACTCGACATTGAAGTCGATCATGGCGATCTGAAGAAGGCTGCGAAGGCTCTGACTGAAAACGGACAGCGGCCGTCGGGGCGGCTGCTGAGCAAACTGCCGCTGCTGGCCTTCATCGAGGGCGGCTCTCGGCACCCCACGGCCTCCACGATCATCGAAGTGGCCAAGCGGAAAATGGCGGAGGGTTTTCTATGGCTTTGATTCCCATGAAACTTTCGGTTATTGGAAAGCGGACCCATGAATGGACAGGTTCGCTCCAGCGAGTACTCCGCGAATGTCTTGATGCGGTTCAGGTCCAACTATCCGAAAAAGAGTATGACAACATCCTGAACCTCCCTGATCGCTTGATTGCCGTGGTCCAAGCGGGCCTTGTGCAAGTGGTCGAACTGGAAGCAGGTCGCGACGGCCTCTCGGTCGCCTTGACCCAAGATCCGGATGCTGCCGATGAATTAGACACGTCCATGCTGCCCCTTTGTGACCTGTCAGGTCCTAAACTCCAAATACGCATAGTGGTCGAGGATGAACCCCTCGCTACGGCCCTCGGTGCCGGCCGCTTGACGAAATTATCAACACCTCACATGGGCATATCGGTCTGGAGCGCGAAGGCCTGGTTACAGGCGCAAGCTGCGCGCCCATCCGGAACTTCCCGCCCGCCGCTGCATAAGCCGGAGGTGCCCTTATGAGCACGATCGTCCGACAGGCGACAAACGTCAGCGTCAACGTTATGGAGCGAACGGCGACCTACGTGACTAACACGGTGATCCAGATGCTCCTACGAGTCGCCGGCGCGCGTCATCTCGATGTGGGCTACCTTGCCGAGAACCGCGAATGGATCGAACAGGGCCTCTTCGTCTGGTTGGCCGAGCAGACGCTGCAACAGGCGCATCTGGAGGTGTATATGCCCGGCCAAGACACGGCCATTGAGCGGTGGGACTTTGCCTTCACCTACGCAAACTCCGGCGGAAGCTCCTCTACGCCGCCGCCAGTGGCCAAGTTGCAAGAACTATGCGCCAAGCTCCATGCCCTTCCTCAGGGCGTGGAATACCGTATCGTCGTGCATATTGCGCGGGAGGCAACGAAGGTCCCTGGATGGGAGCCAACTGAACTCAGACAAATGAACCAAGCCTCTGAGCAGGAACTGGAGGACTGGGGCCACGGAAATACCGCCGTCAGGTTGATCTGCAGGAGCAGCACATAATGGACAGGATCCCGGCTGATATAGATGTCCCTTTGACGGTGAGCTTTGTAGCCAGCGTCCTGGCTGTCGTACTCTTTGTCATCGTCGTGGCGCTCGCCAGTTCCCTGGCAAACGCCCGCCGTCGACATGCCGCTGCTATAGCCGGTCGCGACCGGACGATCGCGGAACTCCGGGGGAGGTTAAACCGCAGTCAAGCCAGGCTCAGGCAGGTTGACCAGCAACTGGCCCGGCTGGAAACCAGCGTACACGAAGTTGAAACCCAAGGCTCAGACGGCGTGTCCCATCTGCGTCTGGATGAGCGCGGAAAGCTTGTTGAGGAGCAATGATATGGAACGTTATTTCGATCGCATCAGCGACCAAATAGATGTCCCGCACCTTAACCGGTCAGTCCGCGTGCTTCTGTTCGGACTCGGCAGGTTTGGCTGGCCGTTCGCTCTCCTGGCGATTTCACACGGCATTCGATGGATCAGGGCGGTTGAGCCTGATTTCGCCAGCCCGGAGAACTTCGCCAGCGGGATTCCGGAGGCGGACATGGGCATGCCAAAGGCGGCTCAGATGGCTAAGGAGGTTGCCCACCAGAGTAGCCGCGTCTCCTTTGAAGCGGCGCCACTGAGTCTGGCGGCCGACAACCCCATCCCCGAAGAAATCCGCGGGTGGCTCTCTTCTTGCACAATCGTTGTGCTTTTTATTGATGATTTTGCCGTCACGTCGGCCCTGGCACGCATGATCTATCCGCTGCGCCCTTGCGTCTTTGCGGCAGCGCTGGAAAACGGCGTGACGGGCGAGGCTGCGTGGTCAAATCCTCAGCAGACGCCCTGCTTGAACTGCTCGGCCAGGTTGCCCGAAAAGCAGGGCGCGCGCGGGGGGCAGACTCTCCTTGTCGATGTCCTTCCCACGGTGATCGTCGCGCTTCGGATGGTCCTCGGTCTGTCCCTGATAGGGCGAAAAGGCTTCGAATTGTTTGCGCCGTACGTCGATCCCCGGCGTTGCCTGGCGGTCGTCATCAACCGCCCGGGCGGTTTTGTGGAGATGGCGGCCGGTCGGCCTGATATGCCGGGCGGCGTACGGCTGGTGGATGTAGTCCAGGAAAACGGCCAAGGTCCTACCTGCAGCGTTTGCAGGGGATACAGGCCCTAGAGAAACCTCGAAGGGAGGTGAAAAACCATGCTTGCAATAGCACCCGTTCAAAGGGTACCAGCCCGACGGGTCGATAGCGCCGCTTTGCAGCAGCCGTTCGCTGCGTTGAAGGTCGGGCTATCCGATCTGCGGAATCTGGTGAGTGCCCAGGATACCGGTCCGGCATTTGACCGACCGCCGGATGTCATCCCGAGCCCTCCGCCCGCCCAGCAGGTCCGGCCCGTCCGTGAACCGAGGATGGCCATTGATTAGGTGAACCCCTAAATGGCATCGATGTTCACAAGTTCACGAACTGCTGACATGGGCCTGGAGACTGACCGTGACTGACTTTGATGAACATGACGACACCAACGAGACGCCTGTCCAATCCGACATGCCACGGCCGAGGTGCGCAGCGTGCCGCGGCAAGGGCAAGGTGGCAATCGTTGGTGAAGACGGAAGTCGTGCGGCAGTGACATGCCCAGTCTGCTGTGGACGTGGTCGAATCCCGAGGGGCAGCTGCATCCGGGGCCCACGAAGTGCGAGGAATACCGGGTTGTTCCCTGGCCAGCGACGGCCGGCTGGGGGCGGACGACCCTCACGACGTGGGCCCCTGCTGCCCCTTACTATTCGGGCTGAGAACTACGAACCGCCGACTGTGGTGCGGGATATTGAACCGGTAATGCCCACCACGCGGCACAGTTTCAGGCCCCACCTCGAAGCGTACAGCCATCTGGACGAACGTGAACACACTCCAACGTCGCCTTCTCGCGGCAACATTGAATCTGCCGCCCTGATCGTCTCGATCGCTAAGGCAACAAACCTGGACGCACATTCGCTCTCGCAGATTCAGCTTGCCGACGTCCTGTGGGGCAATTCAGCGATCTACATCCGGCACAGCGCTGGCTCTGGCCAGCAGGTCCATATTCCGCCTGAACTGCGCAACCAGCTATACCGCTACCTCCAGGACTGTCTAGTCGCGGGCGTACCCGACGATCCTGAAGGATCGATATTCCAGGAATCGATACAAGACATCAGCGAGTGTCTGGCCAGGGCAGAAGCGCAAGAGCGTTGGAAGTCCTTATCAGACCCCGTCGATGCCCTGTTGGATAATCCATGTGCTGCTAATGGCGCCAGCACAGATCCGCTCAG
>Ga0315274_10005170_pt1 | contig 19121 bp, 16 predicted proteins | sample YL17G02_20_MG_FD_203700 | JGI IMG/M metagenome (GOLD analysis project Ga0315274, IMG submission 203700) | Sediment microbial communities from Yellowstone Lake, YNP, Wyoming, USA - YL17G02_20 | ecosystem: Environmental > Aquatic > Freshwater > Lake > Sediment | place: USA: Wyoming | collected... | reverse complement strand
TGAATCCGACTCCCACCACTCCTTCCTGCAGGGAGGCGGACACCACGGCTCACATCCTCACCTTGTGCATGAGTTCGTGATGAGCATCGTAGAGCAGAGGAAGCCCTGGATCGACGCGGTTGCCGCGGCCAACTGGACTGCGCCCGGGATCTGCGCACACGAATCGGCGATGAGCTGCGGACGGCAAGTGCGCGTTCCCTGCTTCGCCGAAGGCGACGAGGCGTCCCGGCAGTAGAGGCGCGCCGTGCGGCGGGAATACCTGCGGAAGGGCCAGGTGTAGCGACGGTGCTGTGCAAAGATCAGCCTGCTATCAAGGATGGGCGCTGATGAATCTCAGAGAGAACTACCTCGAGGCGGTGCATTTCGGCCGGCCTGATCATGTCCCGCTAGCTAATGAGCCGATCTCCCATTCCTTCGAGTTCGAGGGCAATTTCCGCATGGATGACTGGACCGACCTGTGGGGAGTGCGATGGGAGGTCGGTCTCGAAGGGACTGTCCCTTTTCCCAAGGGCAATCCGCTTCCCTCCCTCGATCGGCTTCCGGATTTCCGCTTTCCTGACCCCGACCAGCTAGCATTCACTGATGACATGAGGGGGAAGCTCCAAACAGTCGACCGGGGCGAGCGCCTTGTGGTCGGGCACCTCATGTATCTTCTCTTCGAGCGGGCCTGGGCGATCATGGGCATGGACGGTTTCCTGGTGGCGCTCATCACCCATCCTCGCGAGGCGCACGCGTTCCTCCACGGCATCGCCACCTTCGCACGCGGCATCTTCGACCGCTACCTCGAGTTGGGGGTGGACGCTGTCAGCTTCAGCGAGGACCTGGGCAGCCAGCGAGCGCTTATGATCTCGCCGGCGATGTTCCGAGAGTTCATCCTCCCGGAATACGTCTTCTGCTTCGAGCACGTGCTGCGCGAGAAGAAGATGGTCATGTTTCATAGCTGCGGCTGCATCGATGCCATCGCCGGGGACTTGGCGGCTATCGGCGTCACCGTGCTCAACCCGGTTCAGGCCCGGGCTAACGATCTGCACAAGGTGAAGAGAGACACCTCCGGCCGGATGGCCTTGAGCGGAGGCATCGATACCAGCATCCTCGCGCGCGGCACGCCCGAAGACGTGCGCACCGAGGTCATCCGGGTGATGGACATCCTCAAGCCAGGCGGCGGCTATGTGTGCGGGCCCGACCAGTCCATACCCGGGATACCTGCCGGGAATCTGGACGCGCTATGGCAGACAGCACGCGCGATTGGACGCTACTGACTGTGGCGATCGGAGACGCCCCTAACACAGCCACCTGGAACCTCGCGGCGCTCGTCACGAAGGAGCAGGCCTAGCTGCCCACGGTGAGGATGCCATCGGCGGATAGCCCTCTGCAACACAGAGGGGCGGAGCGCCCTCGGGCGCTCCGCCTTCTCACCTGCATCCCTTCGCGGCGGCCTGTCAGGACCGCGATCAGTCCGAGATGATTCCCAGCTTCACCCCGGGCACATCGCCCTGGGGATAGCAGCCGTTCTTGAGGAGCGGGCTGTCGGCGGGGACGCGGAAGTCCCTGGTCGCGATGTCAGCGAACTGAGGATCAACCACCTCACTGCCATCCTCGAGCCCGAGCTCCGCCCGCGCCTCGTCGAGGCTGGCATACCGGCGGTTCCTTCGCCGCGCGGTGCCCCAGTTCAGAACGCCCTGACCGGGCGCGGCGTAGTACAGGTTGTGATGGTGCCCGAGCTTGAGTGTCTCCAGCGTCGGCGCAATAGGGCCGCCGTCGCTGCGGGCTGACTGCGTCTTCCCCTCCTGCATGGGGGCCGGCCAGTGGCGTTCGTCGTCGACGTCGAACCATCCCCACACCTGTGCGTCCTCGTTGTGGGCAAGGACATTGTGGTGGACCTCCTCGTCGTGGTTCCACACGGGATTCTCTTTGCGCTCTGGATCGCCGATGTGCCAGGTGGTCCGCTCCTGCTCTCGGTAGTTGATTCCCTCCTTGTTGCCCACGATCAGGTTCCGCTCGAGCACGCAGTTCGGCGAGCTGGAGAGCGTGATGCCGCACCACAATCCCCAGGCGTGGGGGCCTCTAGCGAAGCCGTTGCCGACGATGACGTTGTCGTGGGCATGGAGACCATAGGAGATCTCGTAGAAAATGCCGGCATCCTCATTGTCGGCGATCAGGCAGTTCCTCACCACGCAATCCTCGTTCCCGATGTCGAACCACACCCCGGAGCCGCGGTTCTCGATGAACATGCTCTTCTCGAAGACCACCCCCCTCGCAACGGCAATCTTGTTCCCCCCGGCTTCCCAGTTGCGATTGTACCCCTTGGTGTTGTTGTTCCTGACGATACAGCCCGTCAGAAGGAGATTGTGCGGGCCGCCGCCGCCGAAGCCGAGCTGCCCGTTGTCCTGGAAGATGCATCTCCGCGCCACGATGTGCTCTCCCCGAAAACTGGCGCCACTGCTGTTGGCCCTCTCGAAGACGCAATCCTCAACCACGCCGTGGTGCCCCGGGAACTGCGCGGCCCCGTGCTGAGCATGGTTCGCGGCGTATCGGAAGCGGATGCCACGGAGGTGGACGTGGTCGCCTTTCGACTCCCACAGCGTGGTGCGCGCGGAGGCCTCCAGGCGCACCTTCTGGTCGAAGGGTTCGTTACTGTAGCCCCAGGCATAGAGCAGCTTCGCGTCGAGGTCAACGTAGAACGACCCGCGAGACATGTGCTTTCGGCTCAGCACTTGGCGCAGCGGGTACCCGTCCATGAACACCTGCTCCGCCCGCCCGATCAGCAGATGGTAGTCATCACTCGGGTGAGTCAGCGATGTCCGCCAGGTGAAGTTGTGGGGCCAGTGGGTCCGGTATACATGCTGCTCGAGGTCGGCTCGCTCCCAGTCGGTGATCTCATCCGCCCCGGTCACCACCACCCGCTCACCGGGGGCGACTACGAACCAGATAGGCTGCTCCGCCGTGCCGCTGGCCGCCACGATCACGTGCTCCCGGTAGATTCCGCCATGGATCACCACTGTGTCGCCAGGCCCGACGCGCTGTGCCGCCTCGCTGATCGTGTGGAACCGCGCGTCGTCGGCGATTCCGAGAAGCTCCTTCTGTGCGACGTGCCATATGTGGCCGGGAGCAACAGCGGCTGCCGATCCGGGGGTTGACGAGTCAGCGGGCGTCATTGTCTGATCTCCTCTCGAATGGGAACTGTCTTCCCTGGCTAGTGCTTGATTGGTTAGGTGCCAGGCGCTTCCGTCCCTGGCCTGCCTCGCGGGGTTACTTGACAAGCCCTGCCATCTCTGGCAGGATGTAAGCGGTTACGTAGGGCGAGACGGCACTAGAACCAGCCAGGTGCCATTTCGGTTCTCTGACTGGCATCGATATCCTTCCACCGGATCTGCGTAGCTCGGGCAGAAGGGAAGTGGGTGGCGGAGGGCGCAAGGACGATAGAGTCTCAGAGACCAGGAGGGAGCTCTCTGACCTTGAGGCATGGGAAACTTGGGAGGTGACGCATGAGGCAGTACACAGCGAGCATTGTGGGGGGTGGAGCAGGTGGGCGGTTGAGCCTGAACGCACTCCGATCCTCCGACCGGTATGAGACGCTTGCAGTGGCCGATGTCAGCCCGGCCGCCCGCGAGGCGCTGGCGAAGGACTACCCCGGCATCAGAGTCTTCGAAAACCACCAGGCGATGCTCGCCCAATGCCCTACCGACATTGTGTGCGTATCAACTTGGGCGCCGTCACATAGGGCTGTCACCGAGGCCGCGCTCAAACTCCCACTAACAGGCATCCTGGTCGAGAAGCCTCTCGCCGACACGACGGCCGACGGCGCCGCGATCCTGAATGCCATCCGAAGCAGACATCTGCCGATGGCGGTGCCGCACGGGCTGCTGGTTGCCGCACACGCGGCCGAGATCAGGGAGCGGCTAAGTAGCGGAGAGATAGGTGACCTACTTCTGATCGAGATCGAATGCTCGGGCTGGGACATCATCAATGCCGGCATTCATTGGCTCAACTTCGCGCATGTGCTCAACCGAGCGACGCCAGCGCAGTACGTGATGGCGGCCTGCGATAAATCGTCGCGGACGTACAGGGATGGCGTGCAGGTCGAGACCGCCGCCGTGACTTACGCTCAGGCAGCCAACGGTGTGCGTATCGTCATGAGCACGGGTGATTATGTGACCACGACGCGGGAGGGAAAGGACACTGTGTTCCACGTCGTCGGCACGAAGGGGGCAATCGAGTTCTGGGCATGGGAGAGCGCCTATCACATCGTCAGCCCTGCTCACCCGGGCGGCCTGCTGGTGCAGGTGACTCCGGCGCCGATCGGAGGACACCGGCGGCACCTGGAGCGCCTCGCCGAGGAGATGGACAAGGGAGTCGTTGACTACGCGATCGCGGAGAGTTCGCTCGCCGCGCTGGAGATGTGTGAATCGGCCTACCTTGCGTGCAGGCACGGCTGTAAGGTGGACCTGCCGCTGGCGAGCTTCACCCCGCCCCCAGCGAACGACTGGGAGCCAGGCAAGCCATACTCCGGCGCCGGCGGCGGCAGAGACGGCCGCGACCTCCCGACGATAAAGGGAGACCAGGAATGAACGCTATCGAGTTCGGCATCGTCGGAGCGGGCTGGCGCACGGAGTTCTACCTGCGCATCGCGCGGGCCTTGCCCGAACGGTTCAAAGTCACTGGCGTGGTGGTACGCAAGCCTGAGAAGCGCAAGCCGTTCGAGCAAGCCTGGGGCGTGCGCGTGTGCGCGGACAGCGAGGAACTGCTGAGGACGTCGCCCGCATTCGTGGTGACCTCGGTGAGCTGGGCGAGCAATCCCGTGCTGCTGAAGGAGCTGTCTGAGCGCGGGATGCCAATCCTCGCGGAAACCCCGCCCGCGCCCGATCCGGAGCGGCTTCGGGAGGTCAATGCGCTGACAAAGAAGGGCGCGAGGATCCAGGTGGGCGAGCAGTACTGGGCCCAGCCCCACCATCAGGCCTGCTCGGCCTTGATCGAGAAGGGGCTGCTCGGGCGGCCCACCCAGGCCCAGATATCAGTCGCCCATGGTTATCACGGCATCAGCCTGATCCGGCGGTTTCTGGGCATCGGGTTCGAGATGCCAAAGATCAGCGGGAGGCGTTTCACCGCGCCCATTGTCGCCGGCGGCGGGCGGCAGGGCCCTCCCGCGAGCGAGCAGATCCGGGACTCCGAGCAGGATATCGTCTTCTTCGACTGGGGTGATCGCCTCGGCGTGCTCGATTTCACGGGTGACCAGTACTTCGGCTGGATCCGCAACCGCCGGGTGCTGATCCGGGGCGAGCGGGGCGAGATCGTCAACGACACAGTCTACTACCTGAAGGACATCCACACGCCCATCGCCGTCGACCTGCGACGGGACACCACCGGCGCCAACGGCAACCTCGAGGGCTTCTACCTGAGGGGGATACAGGCAGGGAGCGAATGGGCGTACAGCAATCCCTTCGCGCCCGCGCCGCTCTCCGACGACGAGATCGCCATTGCGACCTGTCTGGCGAAGATGGACGAGTACGTGCGCACCGGCCGCGAATTCTATACGCTCGCCGAGGCGTGCCAGGACCACTACCTGAATCTCGTCTACCAGCAGGCCCTGCGCGAGGGGCGAGAGCTGCAGGCTGAGCCATTGGGGTGAGCAGGGACAGCGACACCAGTGAGCCCGGCCGGCAACTCGGCCCTGTCCTGGCCGAGGAAGCGCAACGGTGAAGAGTTCGTCTGCTCCCGCGGCCGACCAGAAGCCCGGAAGACTGGCAACTACGACCCATCCACGGCCTCCGCTCAGTCTCCGGGCGGTCGTTGCCGGATTCCTGCTGGTGCCACCTATCACCCTCTTCGCTGTCTGGGGGGAGTGGCTCGGGGGCGGCAACGGGGCGGCACAGTCACTCAACGGCTTCGCCGTAGGCATGCTTGCCGTGTTCACGGCGGCGAACGGGTTGCTGCGGCGCCGCAGACCGGCCTGGGCATTCTCCGCAGGCGAGCTGATCACCATCTACCTTGTGATCGCCACCTGCATGAGCATCACCGGGGGGATCTGGCAGTGGGGCGGGTCTCTCGCCGCGACGTCGGCCTACCCGGTGTGGGCGGCGAGTCCGGGCAATCGCTGGGCCGAGACCTTATGGCCGAACCTCCCGCCCGGAATGGTGGTGACGGACCGTGATGCCCTGGAAGGCTTCTTCTTGGGCGGGAGCACCGCCTATCGCCTGGAGGTGCTGCGCGCTTGGCTAGCGCCCGCGCTCTGGTGGACGGCGTGGGTTTCGGCGACGCTTTGGGTGACGCTCTGCGCCAGCGTCATCGTCCGCCGACGCTGGTCGGAAGAGGAGAAGCTCGCCTTTCCGATGACCACTCTGCCTATGCAGATGACCGATCCCGGCGGAAGACTCTTCCGTGACCGCCTCTGGTGGTTGGGGGTAGGCGTCTCGGCCGGCATAGGCGGCCTAGGTATCCTGCACACATTCATCCCGGCTGTTCCGGTCCTCCCGACGGCAGCGGAGATCGAGAACCTGCTGACCAACAACCCCCCTTGGGACGCTATTCGCGGGATCGCTCTCTACTGGGGTCCGTGGTCGATCGGGCTCTGCTACCTGATGCCGCTCGATTTCGCCTTTTCGCTGATTGTGTTCAACCTGCTATGGAAAGCGGAGTACATGCTGAGCAGGTGGGGCGGGTGGCTGACCAGCCCTTGGGGCGGGTTCCCGTACGGTGACCAGCAGAATGTGGGCGCGTACCTTGCACTGATGGCATCGGTGGCATGGCTGGATCGGCGCTACCTGGCGCAGGTGGTGCGGCGGGCGGTCGGGTTGCAGTCCTCTCTGGACGACCGCGAGGAGGGGCTGACCTACCGTACTGCTCTTCTCGGGCTGGTCGCGGGGCTTGGCTTCCTCTGGTGGTGCTACGGTCGTGCTGGCATGGCGGCGCCCATCACTGCCGCGTTTCTTTTCCTTCACTTCACCATGATCATGGCGATCGTGCGCATGCGCGCCCAGATCGGGCCGCCCGCGCACTGGATGTTTGGGACCATGCCGGAGTTCGTGCTCACTCAGTTTCCCGGAACGCGCGCCATCGGGCCGCGCGGACTTGGGATGATCGCAATGCTGCGCCCGTTCATGTTCGAGCAGGAGGCAAACCCCGCGCCGATCCAACTCGAAGGACTGCGCATCGCCGAGCGCGGGGTGGTGAGAGCGCGTCACCTTTCCTGGGCGATTGTGCTGGCCGTTCCGCTGATCATGCTCTGCTACTTCTGGGCCAGCGTGCATGTGGGCTATCGGCTGGGGCTGGAGTCAAGGGCGCCGGCCGACCTGCTCGCCATATGCAGCGACGCGTCGAAAAAACTGGACGGCTGGCTTCGCGACCCCAGTGGGCCCAACTGGAGCGGCAGTCTCAGCATCGGCATCGGCGCGGTGATCGCCTTAGCACTGATGGCTCTCAAGCTGCAGCTTCCGATGTTCCCCCTCCATCCCATGGCGTTCCCCCTCGCGTTCAGTTGGACCATCGACGCCATGCTCCCGGCCATCATCATCACCTGGGTCGTCAAGGCGCTGCTCCTGCGATATGGCGGCCTGCGCGCGCACCAGCGAGCGCTGCCGTTCTTTCTGGGTCTGATCGTAGGTGATGCCTGCCTAGGCCTGCTTGGGACGGTGCTGTCGCATGCGCTGCAGGGGCAGTAGTCGCTCGCATTCTGTCGGATACCTCCGATACCACCGTCGGCGGCTGACCCGAAGAGGAGCAGAGCATGAGCAGGCAGGAAGGCATGGCCCCGCCGCCCGTAGAGATAGCCCGCGTGATCAACGCTGTAGGAAAGGGTGTCGGCAGATCCTCCGCGCGCGTGATGCGGCCGTCATCTGCTCCAAGGCGAGGCGCCGTGCTCGCCCAGCCCAGTGTGCGCTGATGACGGCGACGCGGCCGCCCGATATACCGTGAGATAGGGCGTGGCGACATGCCGCCAATAGCCCTTGCTGGGGGCCCGTGAAGCAGGCCTGACATCACGCCGCCAACCGGAATGCTGTGACCCGCGTATCCGGGAAGCTCAGAAGGCGCCTACATCTGTCCAATCCCCATTTGACTTGAGAGGCCCCCTTCAGACCGACGATCGAATGCGCGACGTCAGCGCCGATAGGGACATGTCTCATTAGAGACCAGAGGATGGTCGTTGGAAAACTGCACGGGGAGAGTCTTGACGCGCCATCCTATAGGGATAAGGGCCGGCTGTCCCAGTGCCGTTTGGCAACCGCACCTGCTCCCGTTCGCTCGGAGTACAGCCTGGCCGTTGCGCGGTCTCGGCAGGCAGGGAGCAACCTGGCCCAATCCGGTGCCCTTTCTCTCCTTGCAGGTAGTACTACCACCTGCCGCATGTCGCTAGCGAGATCAGGTTCCAGAGCGTAGTGTTCAGCAGATCACCCACGATCAGGCCGATAGCGAGGGGCAGCGTGGCCCGATAGAGGTGCAGTCCGCCGTAACGGATCACGAGCGATTTGACAGTCCAGGCGATCAGGAAGGGGAACGTTCCCATCGCCATGGGCAGGCTGTTCGAGAGGATATACCCCACGGGATGGAGCGGCCACCACAGGAACCGCAGGCGCATCAGCCCGAGTATGATGCACACGACGCCGCCGATACCCACCCAGAACACGCCTTCGGGGCTCGGCCCAACATCATTTGTCATGTCGTATTGGATGTCATGACCGTAGACACGAAGCACGTCTGCCACGAGGCTATTGCCGGTACCCCCTTTCATTGCGACGAAACCGAGCCGATAGGTGCCTGTCAGGGTGACGAACACTCCCACGACAAGCGCAAGGAAGAAGCCTGCGACCAGGAGACGGGCAAGCCGCCGAGGGCTCACGCCCGCGGAATCGGCGATCTTGAACGACGTGAGTGAGTTGATGGAGCAGGCGCTGAGAATGACGCTCGGCATGGGTGCGCTGACGAAACCTGCAGTATACAGAGAGATGAGCTCTTGCGGCGTCAGGTTGGCGGGTCCGACCGGCATCTGGATCACGTCGTTGAACCACCAGAAGCTCGTGTCGAGGGCGGCCTCAGCCTGGAGGCGCGCATAGGAGATGTAGGCGCCGACAATGACCGCCGGGAAGCCGACGGCAAACCCTGGCCGGCAGCCGGCCATCAGGAAGAAGACGACGAGCCAGCCGAAGGAGACGATGAGGCCGAGCAATGCCCACAGGTACGGAAGGGGTTCGTCGGCATCGCCGCTTCCTCGCCAGGTGAAAGCGATGCGAAGGGCACGCGCGAGATGACGGCGCGCGCCCCACAGCGCCCAAAGCGCGAGCGCCAGCACGGCGCCCGTCGCCTGATTGTAGGGGGCGGGGAACGTGAACCGCCACCAGTCTTGGGCCGAACCCGGCTCGTTCCCGATGCTGATGGCGAGGGCCGTCAGCCCGATTCGCACCAGCCATAGGAACCAGACCGAAAAGGATACCTCCGTCGGGACGATGTAGGCGATGGCGAGGACCCACGGCTGGAGCAGCAGGTCGACTTGCCCAAGGGCGGAGAGCGGGCCCACAATGTGTGCGCCCATGAGCGTGATGACCGGAGAGAAGGACGGAAGCGCAGGGAACCTCAGAGAGAGGCTGCCCAGCAGCCCAGCTGAGAATGCAATCGCAACGCCGATCCAGAACACGCGGTTGCGTTGGAGATGGCCCGGTTTGCCCGGATCGCCCTCAATGGTCTCGAGGGGGATCTGAGCAAGCGGAAAGGTCAGCCGTTCGTGCGTGATCCACTGCTTCTGGAGGAGGGACACTAGGCAGAAGTTCGCAAGGAACAGGGAGATGAGGAAGGAAGCCCAGGCCGCGAGTGGCACCAGCCACTCCAACCAGGGGACCGCGGCCTCACCCTCGAAGTAGCTCAGGACAGCGGTCGCGGATGAAGGGCTGAACCACGACGGTATGAGCTTGAGGAACGTCCCCTCCCACTCGGGGAAGATCCCTCCGAAGTAGTAGTAGCTGATCGCCTGGGAGAGCGCCCAGAAGAGGACGTTGATACTCAGGAGTGGGGTGGCGACAAGGACGACGCAGTAGATCGTAAGCAACTCCGCCCGCGTCAAGGCAAGCCGGCGAAGCAGCGGCAGCTGCATTGCCGCGGCCAGCAGAAAGAGAACGGCAAGGGGCCAGCTCGCCGGCACCGCGTTCGACCAGATTCCCTTGTTCCACACCACCTCCCCGTAGAACATCGCGGGGGCACTGATGAGGATGACGGCGAGCGAGATGACGGCCGCGCGCCAGGTCACACCACCCGCGGCCTGCATTGGCGTGGGAGGTGTTGCGTTTTCGGCCTGTGTTCCCGGAATGCCGAGTGCGGCCACGACGAGACTCCGGAGAATCATCATGCAGGAGCAGCCGGCCACTCTCGCGGGCCGTTCTGGGAGGCCGCTGCCAAGGCCTGCATGGCGGAGCGCCGGGGACGGCGCTCCGCCATGTGCAGCTCGTCAGAGCATCGTATGCTACGACGGTCCGTGGTGCCTAGTGTTCAGTCCCAGAAATACTTAGGTGATATGGAGCGAGCACTTGCTCGGGGGTCTTGGTCCAGGTGAAGGGCGTGGGGTTCTGCTCCCAGGCCCGCAGGTACGCGTGGATGGACTTGTTCAGGGCCATGACGCTGGTGAAGCTGCCGCGGCGCACCCGTTGGCGGGTGAGCAAGGAGAACCAACTCTCCACCAGGTTGAGCCATGAGGCGCCGGTGGGCGTGAAGTGGGGAACAAAGCGCGGCTGGCGCTCGAACCAGCGCTTCACCCGCCCATGCGTGTGAATGCTGTAGTTGTCGAGGACCAGATGAATCTCCCCTTGCGGATAGGTACGATCGATCAGGCGCAGGAAGGTCAGGAACTCTTGATGGCGATGACGCTGCGCACAGCGCCCCAGCACTTCGCCCGTCGCCCGGTCCAGCGCGGCAAAGAGGGTGGTGGTGCCGTGGCGCTCATAGTCATGGGTGCGGGCGGCCGGCAGTCCCGCTCGCAGCGGCAGCAGAGGCTGGGTGCGCTGGAGCGCCTGGATTTGGCTCTTCTCGTCTACGCACAGCACCAGCGCATTCTCCGGTGGGTTGAGGTACAACCCCACAACGTCCACCACTTTCTCGACCAGCAGCGGATCGCGGCTGAACTTGAAGGTCTTCTCCCGATGCGGTTGCAGCTCGTAGCGTTGCCAGATCCGGTGCACACTGGACTTGCTCACCCCCGCCTTCTTGCCCAGCCGCCGCGCGCTCCAGTGAGTGGCATTGGCCGGGGCTTCCAAGGTCTGCGCCAACACTTGCGCCTCCCGTTCGCCCACAAACTGCGGCGGCCGGCCGCTGCGCGGTCGCTCCTCCAAACCCGCGAGACGGCGCGCCAAGAAGCGGCCCCGCCACTGCTGCACCGTGTTCACGTTGCACTCCAATTGCGAGGCAATCTCCGGCGCCGACAGGCCCTGCGCGCTCTTGAGCACGATGCGAGCGCGCATCACTTCTCGCGCCGGCAAACTTCGCGCTCGGGAAATGGCTTCCAACGCTTCTCGTTCCGCTTCATTCAAAGTCACCTCTGGCGGTCGGGGCATGGGGCTTTCTCCTGCCCCAAGCATACCATAGGAAGCGCAAACTTTCCCCTATTTATTTATGGGACAGAACACTAGCTCTCGCCAGCAGCACCCGCGAGCCTTGTCCACAGTGCTGTCGGCCATCGCTCCGGCAGGGAGGTTCGGCCGACCGAGAGAACTGTACGATAGGAGAGCACGGAGAGCCTCGCTATGGACATCGGCGCCGATTCCATCGGACAGCATATCTGTCTTTTGGGCCTTGGGTATGTGGGACTGCCGACCGCCGCCATGTTGGCCGTGAACGGGTTCCGGGTGACAGGCGTGGACCTGCGGCCGGAAGTGGTGCAGGCCGTCAGCGCGGGCGAGGTGCCGATCGAGGAAGTCGGGCTCAACGTCTTGGTGCATGCTGCGGTGAACTCCGGCAATCTGTGTGCCCAGACCACTACGTGTCCAGCGGACGTGTTCATCATCGCAGTCCCCACCCCCATCGATGAGCAGCATCGGGCCAACCTCTCCTACGTAGAGAGCGCCGCCCGCTCCATCGTCCCCCACCTTCGTCGCGGCAACCTCGTCGTGCTCGAGTCGACGGTGCCGCCCGGCACCACAGACGGCCTGCTCACCGATACCCTCAAGGAGTCCGGCCTGCGTCCCGGAGACGATCTCCTGGTGGCTCACTGCCCTGAGCGCATCCTCCCCGGAAGCATTCTCACCGAGCTTGTCAAGAACGACCGAGTCGTCGGCGGCATCGACCAACGCAGCGCCGAGCGCGCCGCCGCCATCTACCGGCGCATCGTCGAGGGGCAGGTCTTCGTTACGACTGCCGTCGTGGCGGAACTCACCAAGCTCGTCGAGAATGCCTCCCGCGATGTGGGCATTGCGTTCGCAAACGAGGTCGCTCGCATCAGCCGGGAGTTCGGAGCAGATGGCCGAGAGGTGATCGGGCTGGCCAATCGCCACCCACGTGTGAACATACTGAGCCCTGGCCCGGGCGTGGGCGGCCACTGCATCCCGGTCGATCCCTGGTTCCTCGTCGACGTGGCGCCCAGGTTGGCGCGCCTGGTGCGGACCGCCCGGGAAGTCAACGACGCCCAGCCTCTCTGGGTGGCCGAACGCACGATCGCCGAGCTGAAGGGAATCGCGGATCCGAAGGTCTCGGTCTGGGGGGTAGCCTACAAGCCAAACGTGGACGATGCCCGCGAGACGCCAGCGCTTCACGTCCTCGAGGCGCTGAAGGCGAACGGGGTGCAGGTGAGCGTCGTCGACTTCCACGTCAAGCGGTTCCGGTATCAGCTGGACGACATCGAGGCATCGGTCACGGACGCCGACTGCGTGCTGCTCCTTACCGACCACCGCGAGTTCTCATTCTTCGAGCCGGCGGCCATCGGGTCGCGCATGCGCACCCGGATTCTGTTCGACACTCGAAGCTGCCTGTCCCCGGAGCGCTGGGAGAGCGCCGGCTTCCGAGTTATGACTTTGTAGCGCCGGGCTGGCTCGACGGGAAGAGGCCGTCGTACATCTCGATGAGGAGGCTCTCCTCCTGCTCCCAGGCGTACTCCCTCCGGCGCTCGCGCGCCCGTTGTGCCATCTGCTCTCGGCGCTGCGGCGCAGCCAGCAGTTCGTTGACGGCCCTTGCTATCTCCCGGGGCTTGGACGCGTCGATGACCAGACCGGCGCCCGTGTCCTCGATTACGCGGCGCATCTCGGGCAGATCGCTGGCGATCACCGGGACGCCCGCCATCATGTACTCCAGCAGCTTGTTCGACAGTGACGAGTAGTGGTTGAAGCAGGTGTTCTGCAGCAGCTGGAGACCCACGTACGCACAAGCGGTCCAACCCGGCAACTCGCCCACAGGCACCGCCTCGTGGAAGCATACCTTGCCTTCCAGCCGCGATTGGGCCGCCCGAGCGACGAGCCGTGGCTTCAGCCGCCCGCTCCCGAGGAGCACGACGACTCCACCCTCAATCTCCGGGGCAGCTTCGATCAGCTGCTCGAGTCCCCGCTCGGGCTGGATCCCTCCCTGGTAGAGCACGATCTTCGTGTCGTGGGGCAGCCTCAGGCGATCCTGCATCAGTGTTGATGGTTCGGGATCGACGTATGCCGGCAGATTGCGCAGCACCGCGGGAGGAGGGATATCGTAGCGCTTCCGTGTGTACTCAGCACGGGTGTCGTTGGTGCAGATCACGCGGTCGGCACGACCGATCAGGGCGCGCTCGAGCAGCTCTGCCCACCAACGAAACTTCATCTCGGCCCGGTCGGTCGCTACCTCGTGCGTGTCGTAGACGAGCGGAGTGCGGCGAAGGCGGCTCGCAGTCCAGGCCATGAGCAGCGTGTTCAGGTCATGGGCATGGTAGACATCGGCGCGCGTGCCGAGCGCCGCGCCTACGAAGCGCAGGAAGACAACGACGCGGCGAATCGGGTAGAACGGCAGGCGACCAACCGTAGAGAGGAGCGTGGCGACCCGCGATCTCATGCTGGACCGTCGCGGGCGGGCCACCAGGGGTGATGCATCCTTTGCCTGCCCAACCGAGCGCGGCGGCGAAATCCGGGCGGCGATCTCCTTCCTGCTCAACCCCAAGATGGAACGGCCTATGCGGAGAATCCGGAACCCCTCAACGTGCTCTTCCTTTGGCACGGGGCCGGGGTCGAGCACCGCAAGCACGGTAACATCATAGCCCGCTCCGGCGAGTGTCTTGGCTTCTTTGCGGACGCGGGCGTCGTGGACCATGTTGTTGTAGACCAGCATCGCGACCTTCTGATGACGAGCCCGCACTCGTTTGTCCATTCCGTTCACCTTGTGGCTGCCACATGGCGATGAGACACCTCTGAGAGCCCTGTAGACTTGCCTGTGAGTCCTGCGCATTCTACCATATGAGACGTTCGGGCGGCGCCTCCGGGGGCCGTTCCCTTTCCAGGAGTGTGTCTGCGTGGAGGTCTTTCCAGGGGCTGTTGCCCTGCTGGTTCGATCCATCGCGTTGAGTGCCCAGTCTGCCGGTCAGCAGCGACTGCTCTGGTGGAGCCAGAGCGCTGCCATGGGCGGAGAGCTGGGCGCGGTGGCCCGATTGAGGGATGAGAACCGCCGGCTGAAGTCCGAGAACCGGCTGCTCAAGTCGCGCCTCGATGACGCCCCTTCTCGCAGGCGCTACACCCCGGTGCAGCGGCTCCAGATCCTCTGGCACATGGCCTACTACGGCATGCCCCGAAGCCGGGTAACTCTCATCCATGAAAGAGCCTGTCAACAGCTTGGCTGCCGCCATCACGCAGCCCACCCCATCCTCGACCTATGCCCCCCCAAGGGATTAGCCTCTCCCCGTTGAAGATAGATGATAATGCCTGCGACGGAATCCTACCAGATGGCCGCTCACCTCATTGCCTGGGGCGCGCTGGCGATCCTCTGCTACGCCTACTTCGGCTATCCGGTGCTCCTTGCGCTTGCAGTCAGACTTCGCCGCCCCGCCCCCGTACAGCGAGGCGATGCACGGCCCAGCGTGACTGTCGTGGTCGCCGCCTGGAACGAAGCCCCGACAATCGCGGCGAAGATCGAGAACACCCTCTCCCAGGATTACCCTCCGGACCTCCTTGACATGATAGTCGTGTCTGACGCGAGCACTGACGGCACGGACGACATCGTCGCTGGCTATGCGGCGCGGACGGAACGGGTGAGTCTTCTGAGGACAGAAGGCCGCCAGGGCAAGTCCGTCGCGCTGAACCTCGGTGTGCCGACTGCGAAGGGGGAGATCGTCGTCCTGACTGATGCAGATGCCACATTCGAGCCAGACGCGGTCGCTCAGCTCGCAAAGCCCTTTGCGGACCCACGCGTCGGAGCGGTGAGCGGACAGTTGAGATACCGGACGTCGGGCGGGCTGGACGAAGGAGAGGGCGCCTACTGGCACTACGAACAGCGCGTCAAGCAACTGGAATCATCCCTCCACTCGCTGCTCGGCGCGAACGGCTCCATCTACGCGATCCGGCGAAACCTCTTTCGTCCACTGCGTGCCCTCGACGTGAACGACTTGCGCATCCCGTACGAGGTGCTGTTGCAGGGGTACCTGGTGGTGCTGGAACCGGCGGCCCGGTCTTACGAGGCCCCCGCCCCAAGTTTGTGGGCTGAATACCGGCGCAAGGTGCGCATCATGTCCCGGGCCATCGCAACCGTGCTCCTGCTTGTCGGTCGGACCGTAGCTCGCAGGCGCATGGCTTTCCTGTGGCAGTTGATCTCTCACAAGTTGTTTCGCGAGATCCAGGCGATCTTCTTCGCCGGTATGCTCTTTGGAGCGGGCTGGGGGACAGCTCTGGGGGACGGTGTGCTTTCGCTCTTCTTCGCCGGGCAGCTCGCCCTCTATCTCCTCGGGGCCGTCGCATGGGCCTTTCCGAGGGCCGTCCCGCGTCTGCTGCGTTTGGCCGCGCACTTCGACATGATCGCGCTCGCGAGCTTCGCTGCGCTGGCGCTGTGGCTCACCGGGCGTGCGCGAGCGACTTGGCAGCCTGCTCGAACCGCGCAGGGATAGGCATAGTGGCGGTACTCCACATCGTCCAGTTTGCTCTGCCTGAGATCAGCAGTGGGTACACCATTCGCACGGCCGCGATCTTGAGGGTGCAGCGGGCAATGGGGCTCGAACCCATTGTCCTGACCTCGCCCAGACACCCCACGGGACCCGACTCTGAGGTCGAGGGCGTGCTGCACTACCGTTCAGGCCAAGATCCTCGGACTCGTGTAGTCTGGCTTAGGGACAGCTTGCGGGTGAGAGCCCTCGCGCGGCGCATACGGGAGATTGCCGAGCTGCGACGCGACATCAAAGTGCTGCACGCCCACTCGCCGGTGCTCTGTGGGATGGCCTCGCTTCGCGCCGGCAGGGCGCTCGGCTTGCCGGTCGTGTACGAAGTGCGTGGCCTCTGGGAAGAGTCGATGCGCAAGCGGGGCTGGCTCTCGGCGCCTCGCTACGCCCTGGCACGCATGATCGAGGCTCGGGTCTCTCGTGCTGCTGACGCGGTTGCTGGCATCTCTGAGGGTCTGAAGAGGGACTTCGTCTCTCGCGGGGTGCCAGAGGGGAGCTTCGAGGTCGTCCCGAACGGGGTCGACACGACGGTCTTTCAGCCGCTTCCGTCTGATTCGACCTGGCGCGCGGCTCGTGGTTTGGGGGCCGGCCCCGTGCTGTTGTATCTCGGGGCGCTCCGCGACTATGAAGGAGTCGATCTGCTCCTCGACGCTGTCCCGCGCATCCACGAGCGGTTCCCTTCCGCGCAGCTTTTCATCGTGGGAGACGGCGAGGCGAGGGACATGCTAGCGCAGCGCGCACGAGCGAGTGGCGACGCTGTCAGGCTCCTTCCGCCAGTCCCGCATTCTGACGTCGGTCCCTTCTACGCAGCCGCCGACATCGTTGTCTACCCGAGAAGATCCATGCGAGCGACTGAGCTGGTTACGCCACTGAAGCCCCTTGAAGCCATGGCGATGGGTAAGGCGATTGTGGCCGCCGATGTTGGCGGCATCAAAGAGCTGCTGTCAAACGGCGAGACGGCGCGTCTGTTCACCGCAGGGTCTGCTTCTTCGCTGGCCGATGCGTGCATCGAGCTGTGCGGGAACGCGCAGCTACGAGAAGCTCTCGGCGCGAGGGCCCGAGCCGTCGCTGTCGCTCGGCATGATTGGCGCGCTGTCGTGCAGCGCTATCTGATGGTATACCAGGCAGCGGGCGTCACCGGCCTGGGCGGCTGAACACGCCCCTGACGAGCACATCGGCTTCCCGCTGACCTGAAGCAAGGTGCCTCGCTCGAATGACCTGGTTTCGTACGGACCCGCGTGTAATGGTCAGTTCGCCCTGGTACCGGTCAGTGTCTCCGTGGCAGGCGCGCGAATCCTGCATCAGCGCTGTGGTTTGACAGCGTGAAACCGTAGCTCGGATGGCCGACAGCATAGACGGTCACGACGCGGGCATCATCGTCGACGGTATAGAGCAGGCGGTAGTCCCCCACTCTCAGCCGCCAGCCCGGTCCGTGGGTGAGCTTGCGCGATCCGCGTGGCCGGGGGGTGCGCTCTCCAAGCGCAAAAGCGCGGCAGCCACGCGCCGATGAGCCGTAGCAGGGAGCGCGTGAAGCTCACGCTCCGCGCTTCGGACCAGCTCAACCCGGTAGCTCACCGCGGCCGCCGGGCCTTGGATCGAGGGCTGCCAAGCACATCCTTCAGCGGCCGGCGCGGTTCGGGCCGCCGCTCCTCGATCAGTGCCGCGTCTAGCAGATCCTCCCTGAGGCGCGGGTCGGCGACGAGGCGCTCCAGGAACGCCCGTCGCTCCGCCGCTGCCATGCCCGTGAACGCCGTCCAGAAAACCTCAGCTGTTGCCTGCGCGGTGGTCATCGTCGCTTCATCCTCCCCTGTGACGGGGCACGCACTTCGTGCACCAGTGTGACGATCTCATCCAGTGACATGGTCTCGCCCACCGGCATTCGGTCGAGCTCATCCAGCAGTGCCGTGAGAGATCGCTCCTGCCGCTCCGAGATCAGCACCTCTACCGCGGTATTCGCGGGGATGTCGATCTTCTCCTCCAACACGACGCCTGAACCGCCGTATCTGCCCTTCACTCTCTCCATAGTCAGTCTCTTGCCGATCCTGGCGGATTGACCGTCACTGGAAGTGATGTGTCATCATAGCGCAGATCGCCCCTTGTGTGACCGCCGATCTCGTGTCCGGTACGCCTGGCGCAAACGTGCTGGGACTGGTCTTTGACCGGCGCGGGTCTGTCCAGATCTGGCGCGAATCTGGCGCGATCTAACACGGCACGCGGCCGTATCGGGGCGGCGGTCTGCTAGGGCGTAATCCGGGCCCGAAAGCATCCTCACGCAAGCAGGCGCAATGTGTGTTGCGCGCTCGCGCCTCCGCGAGGTAGAATGCAGCCTGGAGATGGGCCTCGAGGCGCCTCAGATTTCACAAACAGCGTCATTCGACGCCATTCGACCGCATCGCGACCTCGGCTTATCGGCCCACTCCACCTTTTCTTGCCGTTCTCCCCTACCCTCAGAATGGTCACATGATTGCTGGGTTTTCCGGCTCTCGCAGCAGGTCAGTCTGAGGGGGCCACCGCGCTCGTTCATTCCCTGCTGGCGCTCGCTTCCTGGGCGACTTTCGTAGAGCCAGAAAGACCAGCATTCTCCTGCCTTTTCTGCCCCTCTCCTTTCGGTCAGGACAGTGTCACATAAGTAGGCAAAAAGGAGCCACTTGTCCTTGTCAAGGGCCCGTGAAGCCGGCCTAACATCACGCCGCCAACCGGAAGGCGGTGACCCGGGTGTCCGGGAAGAACCGTCGCTCGATAGCGCCCGGGAGGGTCTTGGCTGAGAGATCAGGTCGCTGCCAGACTTTCCCGCGGTGAATCAACGATGGAACCGCCCCGCCGATGGTCGAGTGTCCCCGCCAGTGGTTGTAGTACTCGGAGAAGTCATCGAGGAGTTGGCTCAAGTGATCCAGCCCTCGGATGACTGGAACGCGCCTGAGCCATTCCTGCTTCAGGGTCAGAATCGCCCGCTCGGTGATCGCGATGGACCCGTGCCTACCCACCGCGCCAAAGCGCTGCTTGATGTTCCAGTCCCTCAACAGCGCCGCGAACACCTCGCTCACGAAGACGCCTTCTTGGTCAC
>Ga0315274_10005169_pt1 | contig 19121 bp, 17 predicted proteins | sample YL17G02_20_MG_FD_203700 | JGI IMG/M metagenome (GOLD analysis project Ga0315274, IMG submission 203700) | Sediment microbial communities from Yellowstone Lake, YNP, Wyoming, USA - YL17G02_20 | ecosystem: Environmental > Aquatic > Freshwater > Lake > Sediment | place: USA: Wyoming | collected... | reverse complement strand
GCCCGGGTTTTCTCTCATGCAGGAAAATATCGGTTTTGCATCGATGACCGAAGTCCCCTGTGTTGTGGTGAACGTGATGAGGGCAGGACCGTCAACCGGTCTCCCGACCCAGCCTTCGCAGGGTGATGTGATGCAGGCACGGTGGGGAACTCACGGGGATCATCCCATCATTGCCCTCTGCCCCTCTTCCGTGAGAGAAACCTTCGATCTCACGGTGAGGGCTGTGAATCTCTCTGAACAGTACCGTGTGCCGGTTATCCTCTTAACGGATGAAGTGATCGCCCATTTGCGGGAAAAAGTTACTCTTCCGGCGCCGGAGACCGTTGAGACTGTTGACCGGGTGAAACCCACAGTTCCTCCCGACTGGTACAAGCCCTTTGAGGATGTTGAGAGCGGTATACCGCCCATGGCTGATTTCGGGGAGGGATACCGATACCACGTAACCGGCCTTACCCATGACGTGCTGGGATTCCCCACTACAGTCCCGGTAGAGGTAAAGACAGCCATTGAACGGCTTCACCGGAAAATTGCGCTTGGTTTCTCCGATATCATCTCCGTTGAAGAGTTTATGCTGAGTGATGCAGAAGTGGCGATTGTAGCCTACGGATGTGTGGCACGATCAGCCAAGAGCGCTGCCCTGGAGCTCCGGCAGAAAGGCATTAAGGCCGGCGTGTTGCGGTTGATCACCCTTTGGCCCTTCCCCCGCTTTCCTCTTGAAAAGATGTTGAAGAAGGTCAGGAAGATCGTGGTTCCTGAGATGAACATGGGTCAGGTCTACCGCGAAGTGGTGAGGGTAAATGCCGGAAAGGCAAAGGTCAGGAGTTGTAACCGGGTAGATGGAGAGATGCTCACACCTGCTGAGATTATTGAAACTGTAGTCAAGGATTTTAAGCGATGAGCCACAATAAGCCGATTTATCAGTTCCTTCGGGCAGAGAAGAAATTTCCCCTGATCTGGTGTGCCGGCTGTGGAAATGGTATCATTATGGGGGCAATGCTCCGGGCTGTTTATAATTTAAAACTGGATAAAGATAAGGTATCCGTCGTCTCAGGGATCGGATGTTCAGGGAGGGTATCAACCTATATTGATTTTAACACCCTTCACACCACGCATGGCAGGGCTCTGGCTTTTGCTACCGGCCTCAAGTTCGCCAAACCCGAACTCACCGTGATCGTGGCGATGGGAGACGGAGATGCCCTTGCCATCGGAGGGAACCACTTCATCCATGCTGCCCGGAGGAATATGGACCTGACAGCAGTCATTTTCAACAATATGATCTACGGCATGACCGGCGGTCAGATCTCCCCTACCACCCCTTTCGGGATGACCGCTTCCACCGCCCCGGAAGGGAATATCGAACAGCCTTTTGATATACCGAAGCTTGCTGAGGCAGCCGGCGCCACCTTTGTGGCGAGAGGTACAACCTACAATGCCGAGCAGCTGGAGGAGTTGATTGAGCAAGCAATTAGAAAAAGGGGTTTTTCCGTCGTCGAGGTGATAACTCAGTGCCCCACCATTTATGGCAGGTACAACCGGCTGGGGACTGCGGTAGACATGCTCAGGTGGCAGGAAGAACATACTATTTCAATTGAAGAAGCAAGGGACTCTGAAGAAAAGGCAAAAGGCAAGATCTTAACTGGTGTCTTCCTGGATATTGAAAGGCCTGAGTACATCGAGCAGTACGAAAAACTGGTGGAAAGGGTTCAGAGCAAGAAGTAAGCGGGTATACCTATGGGCAAGCATTATGAAGTGAGATTGGCAGGACTGGGAGGGCAGGGCCTCATCCTTGCCGGAATCATATTCGCAGAGGCTGCAGGGATTCATGACGGATTCTACGTAACCCAGACCCAGAGTTACGGAGCTGCTGCCCGGGGCGGATTCAGCAGGTCCGATGTGGTTATGAGTGATGAAGAGATTCATTACCCCAAGGCAAGCCAGCTTGATCTCCTCCTGGCCATGAGCCAGAGCGCCTACGAAGATAATTTCAAGTTCCTGAAGCCAGGCGGTGCCCTGGTGATTGACTCAACCTACGTAAACGTTGAAGGGAGAGAGGATGCCATCGTCATTCCCTTCTCAAAGATTGCACGGGATAAGTTCGGCAGGGAGAATGTAGCGAACATCATTGCCCTCGGTGTAATTACCCAGGTATTCCCCCATGTCTCGGCCAAATCTATGGAGAAGGCGGTGCTGAACCGCGTGCCCAAAGCCCACATCGAGCTGAACAAGAATGCCTTTGAGGAAGGGGTAAAAGCGGGGAAGAAGGCACTGGCGGATTTAAAAGAAGGAGCAAAGCGGGTAAAAGAAGACTGAAGAAAAAAGTTCAGGGGGGCAGGGGTTCGAGTGTAGATAAGATTGATGCCAAATACATGATGTATGATGCAAGATGTATGATGCACGATAAGAATTAAGATCTTTCATTAATCCCTTCAACCTTCAGGAGGGTTATAAGATGTGGAGCAAGATGTAAACCCCATTTCCAAAAGAGGAGTGGGGTTTTGTTTTTTCATCTGGGAGAAGTGATGGAGTTGAGCACTTCAGCCAGAAGTAGGATATCCGCAACAGGTGCTGATATCATCCCAAAATGGGAGTATATCCGCACTCTAAGTGCTGATGTGAACGAGTTATCTGCTCATTGTGGGCATGAAAAGGAGTTATGAAAATGGAAAAGAGTAATATCCCTCCCACCTTCATACAAACGTGTCGATGTGATATATGTGCTGTAGAGGCTCAGACTACGCTTAGCCAGTATCCGCAAGGCGGTCACCTTGACGCAGCAAAGCTGAAGACGAGAGATGCGATTCAGTGTGTCAAATGTAACTTGGTTCTTTGCATGGGTTGTGCAGTCCACCGATTGAAGGTTAATGAAAAAGGGCACGTAATCAGTCCTTTTACATGCGCCGTCTGCGGTGAACCTTTTAAACCCGTATAAGTTGTGCTCATATGTCCAAGAGATTTCTTGCCATTTAACAAGTATTTGCTTACGAAATAACGGTACGGAAGAGAGATGAATCAATGAGTTTCTTTAAAAAGTTATTCAATAGCAGTAAGGAACCCACTATGCCAGTAGATACAAAACAAGAAACGTTTAAATCACTTTACGACCAAGCGGAGTCGATAACCAGAACGGGTGACATGGTTAGGGCAATCACTCTCTTTCGTGAGGCGCTTAAGTTGGCATCTCATGAAGGTGCCCTTAATCAAGCGGTAAACCGACTATATAACTTTGCCGCCTCGTTACATGAAGGTGCTACACGGAAAAACACTCAAGTAAGCGGGAGAATTTACTTCAGCGCAGGTCTTACTGAATTAGACGCGGCTATTGCAATTATGGAATTGTTAACCGAGGTTCAACCAACTGCATCAGACATATGGTATAATTTAGGCCTCTACTGCGACAATCGTTGTCTTTTCGAAAAAGCTGTAAATGCTTATCAAAAGGCTGTTTCACTTGACCCTGAAGGTCCAGACGCAGCTGACTCTTTGTTAAACCTGGCAATCATACATGAGAACAAGGGTAGAGGAATATTAGGTATAAGACAGGAGAATTTGGGACGATACGTATTTGACCCCAATGATCCACCATTTGTTGAAGCTGAAAAATTACTATGGAAAGCCATCGCCATTGGTCGAAAAGTTATTTCTAAAGATCCTGCATTTAAAAGTCATTTGAGTAAAATGCACCATATGCTTCGAGATATTTATGATCATCAATTTCAGGGTAATAAAGCAGTCGAACAATGCTTAGAAATGTACAAGCTCAATCCTGAAGACAACGAGGTAATATCATGGCTTAAACAAGCCGAGAAAAATACCGGAAAGAAGTTGATTTAGGACTCTATGCCCACAACTTCCGATAACATGGTGCAAAAGATTTACATCCAAACCTTTCAGGCTTCTTTTGCACCAAGAACGTTATCGGAAATTGTGGGCATTAATGGGGAATATTTACTATGGATAATTATATAACGCCACAACAAATAATGTTGATAGTGAATTTTGAGACAAAGGACGCTCCATATTTCACAATGGGTGATTCATGGCGTGTATCCGCTAAGGCTATTCACCTACATGATGAAGCTTTAATTGGGATCCCTGTAATAGCATGCAATGTGGAAGTAATTCCTGATAATATTAATGATACTATCGTAAAAAAAGCTTATCAATCGCTTGAAGCAATGTGCCTTCCAAAAAGTCCAGATATCAAATACATAACTTACTTCGATGAAAAAAATAAATGGAAATGGGGTATTGCATACGTATATAGAGCAACACACATAGGTAATTCAGAGGCAGTCAGACATAGAGGGGTTGTTTTTCGGTGTGCAATATGCGGTCAGACTTCCCGATATGGTGTAATAACAAACTGTAATTTCATAGGAAAAATTGTAAGCTACTATCTATGTGCAAACTGTAATAATTATTCACCTTTGGGTACTGCATCTGTTGTTACCTGTTGGTGCGGCTATCGTTTCTTGAGTGGGGAGGCAGAGTGGTATTTTAACGATAGTAGTGTAGCTAAATGTCCTAACTGTGGTATTACTATAGCAGGCAGTGGTGCGGTCATGATTGATGGATTAACCTTGGATAAGACTTCATTATGACAGTAAAGGTATGCCCACAACTTCCGATAACACAGCACAAACGGCTAAAGACCAAACCAAAAGGCTTCGTTTGTGCTGGGAACGTTATCGTAATTGCCAGCAATTGGTCAGTGTGCTATATTAAATCTGAAAATCGGGGGTAAATTTATGACGAAAAAAGAAATACTGCTTAGCGAGATTGAACAGGTTCCTGAGCCTCTTCTGGATGAGGTGTTGGACTTTGTTCATTATTTAAAAATAAAAATAATCAGGGAACAAATGAATACCGCCATTGCAAGTGAATCCTCTCTTAAAAGAGATTGGCTGAAGCCAGAAGAGGATGAGGCATGGCAAGGTTTGTAAAAGGTGATATCGTAGTTGTTCCCTTCCCGTTCTCTGATTTAACTCAAGCCAAAAAGCGTCCTGCATTGGTCATTTCAGTGTTAGAGGGTGATGACCTGATCCTCTGTCAGATAACAAGTCAAAGGATCAAGGATAAATATGCTATTTCAATTGATGATAAGGATTTTGCTGAAGGGAGTTTAAATCAGCCAAGCAATGTAAGACCTAACCGCATATTTACTGCAGACAGTCATATTGTCTTATATCGTGTTGGCAATCTAACACGAGCCAAACTGGACATAATCATTGAAAAATTAATCGAGATATTTCGTACATAAAAAAGAGCGTGATGAATCACGCCCCTACGTTGGGGGAGATGGTACAGACTTGTATTTTATTCTGTAAATATCAAAAAAACCTTTATAAACAGGAAAAATTGCTTTTATCTCCGAGCAATCCCCGAGGTTTCTGAAGAACAAAGCGTGTAATAAAAAAGACCAGTCTGCCACATGGGTAATACCCATCTTCTTAACGTACCTTCCTAATTCTCCTCTCTTCATTGCCTCAAGGGCTTCTTCATTTACTTTTCCATCGAGATTGATAATGCTCCGGTCAGCGTAATAACCAATAACCCCTGATTGAAAACATCCGACAACTGCATTAGCGGGAGTCTCTTTCTCAATCACTTTAACGATGTTATGGAATTGTTTGTTTACGCCATATTGTGATAGAGCAATAAAACCTTTTATTTGCAGAAAGGTTGATAACACATAGAAAGTTACCAATATCCCCTTAAAGATAGTTCCGAGGTTTTTATGCATTTTCTTCAGGCTGGTATAGATCAGGGAAAATAACGCTCCACAGCAGACTGTCATCAAAAAATAGATCGGGAAATAGTATCGATAGTAAAACCATTGTCCAAATATGTAAAAGGTAAAAGCGCAGAGGAGGAGAAAAGCATACAGGAAGTAAAACATCATCGAGCTGAAAAGCGACCTCAGTGTGCCGAGAAAAAAGAGGGTGACAGCAATGAAAAAAACTCCCAGGATAAAGAGGCTTATGAAATGAAAGCTCTGGAAATTTCCCGTATTGGAGAAGTGGAACAAATCAGAAAAGAACTTGCTCACAGAATGGGTGAAGGGATGGTGCCACAGGAGCTTCATCAGGGAGTATGAGATATTTTCATAGTAGTATCTTATTGGAATATCATTTAGAGGAAATTGATCGCGAAAGCTGCAGGCTCCAAAACCATAGTTCAGGGAAATTAACCGTATTGCCTTCCCGCTTACAGGCATGAAAGAGCCTGTATTTTTATAATTGAAGATAAGCCATGGCATCAGGACAATAAGTGGCAGTGAAATGACAGGGGAAGCGGTGCTGAAAAGGACCTGTAATTTTTCAGTCAAAGGAGTCCCCCTGTATTTTTTAAAGATCGTATAGGATGTATGTGTGAGTATGGCGATCAGGAACAGGATTCCATCCAATCTTGTCAGTACCGTAAGGGATAGAAGGATACCAAGGAATACAAGTTTTTTGGTGTTTCTGCTTTCCATGGACGGGGCTATTCGAGAGAGGTAGTAGTAACTCGTTGCAGCAATGAGAAAAAGATTCAGTCCTGTTTCCATACCATTCATTTCCTGGGAGAAAATAAAGGGGCTGAAAGACCACACGATAACAATGAACAATGAAAACCACTTATCCAAGAATATTCTTGAGATCTTGTAGAGGAATATTCCAGTGCCCAGGCTGACAAAGCTCTGGAATACAGCCACCAGATGGAGGGGGAGAATCAGATTACCCTTGGTGATTGAAAATATCGGAAGAAGAATCAACAAAAACAGGGGTTGAAAACCAGTTGTGACCCGATGCCCGTCATAGCTTAACCCCAATCCTGAGACAAAGTTTTTTGCAATTCTAAAGTAGTAAAAGGCATCGTCAATGAAGAATAAGTCTATCCAGTTACTGTAGAGTGATATAAATAATCTTAAACCCAGGGAAAGAAGAAGTATTGAAAAAATCAACTTCTCAGATGGCTGTTCAAATTTCATTTGCTTTGTTATCTTGTCTGTTTGTCTGGTATAGGCTTAAGAGTAGATAAATATATCAGGGTAACTTTTAAAAGTCCAGATGCCAGTGAGCATTCGATAGAATTGTTCTTGAATATTCAGGCGTTGTTTGTTAATCATAGGGGTACGGGATGAAGAAGAGATGGGGGGCAGAGAGAAAGGAGAAAAGGACATGAGCAACGAGGTTATCGTGAACGATTCCAATTTTGATCAGGAAGTGTTGCTCTCAGAAATTCCCGTCATGGTAGATTTCTGGGCTTCCTGGTGCGCACCGTGCCGGATGCTTGCTCCAATCATCGAGGAACTGGCAGGTGAGTATGCGGGAAAGGTGAAGATCTGCAAACTCAATGTGGATGAAAACCAGTCAACTGCCGCCCGTTATGGAGTGCGAGGGATTCCTGCTCTGCTTCTCTTCAAAAAAGGAGGGATTGCTGCCCAGAGCGTTGGTTTACAGCCCAAGCAGAACATCAAAGAGATGATAGATAAAGTCCTTGCTTAGGTGAAATGCGGAAGCAATGAAAGAGGCACGTTTCTATAACAAGGCAGAAGACCTTTCAGTCAACTGTTATCTCTGCAATCACCGCTGTCATATCCAGGAGGGGAAGAAGGGGGTCTGTGCTGTACGGAAGAACATGAATGGAGTGCTCTATACGCTGGTCTATGGAAATCCCATTGCCCAGCACATTGACCCCATTGAGAAGAAGCCGCTTTTTCACTACTATCCGGGCTCGCAATCCTTTTCCATAGCTACCGTAGGGTGTAACTTCCGTTGCCTCCACTGTCAGAACTCTGATATCTCCCAGGCACCCAGTGAATCCCGTATCCTTTCTCATCAGATTTTCCCTCCCGAGCAGATTGTGCAGGCGGCAAAGAAAAACCGGTGCCAGAGTATCTCCTATACCTATACCGAGCCAACGATTTATTTTGAATATGCCTTCGATTGCTCCGTTCTGGCAAAGAAGGAGGGGATGGGAAATGTCTTTGTGACCAACGGATACACTACTCCGGAGGCTTTGCAGTCAATCCAGCCCTATCTGGACGCTGCCAACATCGATCTTAAATCCTTCAGAGATGATTTTTACCGGAGGGTCTGCGGTGCCAGGCTCCAGCCAACTCTGGATAGTATCAGGGCCTATAAAAAACTGGGGATCTGGATAGAACTTACCACGCTGATCATACCCGGCCATAACGATACGGAGGAAGAACTGAGGGATATTGCCCGCTTCATCAGGGAGCTGGGAGTAGATACCCCCTGGCATGTGACTGCATTTTATCCCACATACAAGCTGCAGGATCAGCCCTGCACCCCGGCATCTGTCCTGAAAAAGGCACGGGAAATAGGTTTGAGCGAAGGGTTGAGATATGTCTACACGGGAAATGTCCCTGGTGATGAGGGAGAGAACACCTACTGCTATCAGTGCGGCAAGACCCTGATCAAGAGAATTGGTTTTACCATTCAGAAGAATACTATTCGTGACTCGAAGTGTTATGCCTGCGGTGCGAAGATAGATGGTGTGTGGGGATGAAAAGGGCCATCTCCCTACTCACCATTTTTCTTATCTTAGCCTTCAGTTTAGAGCTTCCTGCTAAAACCCAATTTCCTAAGCCTGTGGGGGCGGTTAATGATTTCGCCTCTATTATCCCGGAGCCTGCCAGGCAGAGGATGGAGGGTATTTCCAGGGAAATTCTCGAAAAAACCGGCGTATCCCTCGTGGTGGTTACTGTTGAGAGCATAGGGGACGATGCCATTGAAACCTATGCCAATGAACTTTACCGGGACTGGGGGATCGGGAAAAAGGGAGAAGATAAAGGTGCCCTCATCCTCCTGGCCATGAAAGAGAGAAAGGTGAGGATCGAGACTGGTTATGGAGTTGAAGGTATCCTGCCTGACGGGCTGACGGGGCAGATTCTTGATGATGCAGTTATTCCTTATTTTAAAAACGGGCAATATGGGGAAGGTCTTTATAATGGCCTTATCTCTGTGGCGCAGGTTATCGCCAAGGATGCCGGCGTAGAAATCAGTGGTGAGTATAAGGCAGTAAAACAGGCAAGAAAAAGACCTGTCGGTTTTTTAGGACTCCGCCCTCTCCTGCTCCTCCTGCTTTTTTTGTTCTTTATGTTCGGTCCCCGTTCACTCTGGCCCATGCTATTCCTTTCCGGTATGGGGGGAAGAGGTGGCCGGTATCGGAGCGGATTGGGAGGTGGATTCGGTGGTGGTGGCTTTGGAAGTTTCGGCGGAGGATTTGGAGGCTTTGGAGGAGGCATGAGCGGAGGGGGAGGAGCGAGCAGAGGATTCTGAGTAATGCGGAATGGCGGATGCGGAATAAAATTAGTGAATAAAAGATTGAGAATTCAGAATATCCGCCAGCGGCGGATCAGAATTCAGAAGAATGAATATTCTGGCTCCTGTCTCCTGACTTCTGAATTCTATTTTTGAGGAGTAACCATGTCTAAGATACCGAAGGAACCAAAAGAGATATTTGATGAGTTTGTAAAGGATTACAGAGAAGCCTTTGGCAGTGATCTTGTATCCATCATTCTCTACGGGAGTGGGGCGAGGGGCGAATACATCCCAAAGAAGTCTGACATAAACTTTCTTATTGTATTGAGCGAGGGAGGGATTGATAGGCTTGACCGTGCCTTCAAGCTCGTTGCCAAGTGGCATAAACGGATGGTGGCGACACCCCTGCTCCTGAGCCGGTCACATATTGCATCGTCGCTCGATTCCTTTCCCATTGAATTCTTGAACCTGAAGGCATGTTACCAGGTAGTCTGCGGCGAGGATGTGTTGAAGGACCTGACCATCGCCAGGGAACATATCAGACTGCAGTGTGAAAGAGATCTGAAAGGGAAGCTCATCCAGTTGCGGAAAGGGTTTCTGGAATCATACGGCAGGAAAAGGGCAATCGGACGCCTCATTATTCACTCTCTCCCGGCTTTTTTTTCTATCTTTCAGTCCATGGTTTACCTGAAGGAAGGCGGCGTGGTCTGCGAAAGGAAAGGTATGATAGCAAAGATGGAGACAGTCTTCGGGCTGGATAAAGAGTGCTTTTTAGATTTAACCGGCATCAGGGAGGGAAAACAAAAGTTGAAGAATGACAAAGAGGCATCGAATCTGATGAATCGCTATATCGGTGCGATCGTGAGGTTGTCTGGTTACATTGACCAGCCTTGATCTGAAATGGATGCGAGCATGAAGAAAAGAAAGAAGCTGATTGTGGGATTGATTATCGTCGCTGTTGTGGTATTTTTAGCTACTCGTATTTAAATAATGCCTATGATGATGTGCTGATGTGGGCATACGATTTCATGGAGTGATGGCAGAGAGCAAGTTATTTTGATGAAAAATACACGATATGTAAAAAGGGAGACTTGATATGACCACAAAAAATAAGGTAATTATTGCGCTTGTTATCCTAACTGTTTTGATCTTTTCTCTCTACTCCTTTGCGAAAAACACCTATAACTCTCTCGTTATACTGGATGAAGGGGTGAAGAGTGCCTGGGCTCAGGTTGAGACCCAGCTCCAGAGAAGGTACGACCTGATACCCAACTTAGTGGAAACAGTTAAAGGATATGCCGCACATGAACGGGAAGTACTGATCAAGGTGACAGAGGCACGTTCCCGGGTGGGGAGCGCCGGCACGGTTGATGAAAAGATTGAGGCAAACAATCAACTCTCCAGTGCTCTGGCGCGGTTACTGGTGGTGATTGAGCGGTATCCTGACCTCAAGGCAAACCAGAATTTCATCCGCCTTCAGGATGAGCTTGCCGGTACGGAGAACCGGATTTCCGTGGAGAGGAGGAGATACAACGAATCAGTGCAGGCGTACAATGTCAAGCTGAGGAGCTTCCCCGAGAACATGCTGGCAGGGATGTTTGGATTTCAGAAGAAGAATTTCTTTGAAGCACCACAGGCAGCGGCAGAAGCACCGAAGGTGAAATTTTAAAAAGCAGGGTTCAAGGGGTCAAGGGAGGTTTTAAAAAATATTCAGAAGATGGATAGATCAGACATAAGCTATTTTGAAGAAATAGCTGGTTCACTGAATAAGAAAAGGGTGAGGTATCTTGTGGTTGGAGGGGTTGCGGTTAACCTTTATGGAATTGAAAGAATGACCGCAGACCTTGATCTAATCGTTGGTTTCGAAGAAGATAATCTTGAAAAGTTTGTATCGGCCATGAAAGAACTTGGTTATAAGCCAAAGGTTCCGGTCAAGGCAGAAGATCTTATTTCACCCGCAAAGAGAAAAGAGTGGATAAAAGAAAAGGGGATGAAGGTTTTCAGTTTTTATCATCCGAAGCATCCTTTCAGGTTGATAGATGTGCTTATAGAGATTCCTGTAGATTTCGAAACTGCGTACGCAAAAAGAGTTAAAACGAAGAGTTCTGATGTTATCACACCGCTTGCCAGTGTAGATACGTTGATTAGGTTGAAGGAAATTGCTGGCAGACCTCAGGATACTGCAGACATATATCATTTAAAAAGGATTAAAGGTGAAAAACAAAAATAGACCTCTCACCTACTATAGAACCATGGAAGAAATCAGGGCGTACCAGAAAGTTCCAGCCCATGAAAAACTAATGTGGTTAGAACAGGCAAATATATTTCTTTACCGGGCTATGAGCAAAAAAGCAAAGAGGATCAGAGAGAAGTTCAGGAAAGGGGAGATATGAAGGTGTTATGACCGTCACTTGGACTGAGCGCCTCTCAAAAATTTTTAATCATCCTTCAAAATTTCTCATCCCACTCCTTTTCATTCTAAATGTAGTTCTCGTTTTCCCCGTTTTCTTTCCAAACTTGAGCGAGATGGGTATGTGGGACGAATCTATCTATATCAACAGCGGCAGATTTCTGATTGAAGGAAACGCCTGGAACCGTCTGCCGGAATTTGCCTGGAATCCTCTGACAGCTTTTCTCTATGCACTTACTTACCTCCCTGTGCGGGGTACTGAATTCTGGTTAATCCACAGTTGCACTATTGGCCGTTTTATCTTTTTTGGTTTGATGTGGTTGAGTGCATACCTTGTTGCGAGACAGTTATCTCACTTATCGCATCCACTCATCATGGTAGCGCTTCTCGTGATCTCACCTGCACTAACCTATCTTTTACCAAATCCGAGTGATGCCCTGTTTGCTGCAATGTCTGCTTTTGCCTTATGGCAGGTATTAATATTTTACAATGAAAAGAAGATAAAACATCTGTGGCTGGCATCGCTCTTTGTGGGGTTATCTGCACTGTCCAGAAATGACGGCCTAATCCTTTTTTTGATTTTTCTCCTTCTTTCAATTTTTTTAAGTGTGCCTATTAAACGCATTAGAACTGTTTTTCCTGCCTGCATCTTACCGTTCATAATCATTGTGGGTGGTTATGTCACATTGTATGGTTTAATCACCGGAAAATTTGAGCTTGGTATAGTTAAAAGGACATATCTTGCCTTTGAACAGGGACAGGGCTTTGTGTACGAAAAGAGTCCGCCTGATGGACAGATTGATGCCTGGCGACTGTTTGGTACACCAGAAGAAAATCAATATTCTGTCATATCAGCTATAAAACGGAACCCGAAAGCTTTCCTTCAACGTGTACAGCAAACAGCAAGAACAGCGCCAAAGAAAATTTATTTTATGTATGGGGAGAGGGCAGGGATTATTATCCTTTTGCTGGCTTTAATGGGGACAGTGGAGATTGTAAGGAAGAGATTATATTTGTTATTCATGATACTCTTTTTGTGGGCTACCCATATATTCGTTTATCTTTTAACATTCTACCGTCACACATATTTTCTTCTGCCATATTTTGTCGTCTTTGTTTTTGCTTCTGTGGGTTTGAATTTTATCCTGTACCACATGAATAAAAGGAGGCTTTATTTCTGGACGCTCCTCCTTCTTGGATTAACCTTTCTGGGAGTGCTCTCACACCGGCCTAACGTCTTTTCTGTAGCTCTTATCTTCTTAACAGGATTGTGGATTATAAAGATTATTGTGAACCGATACCAGGACTATGAAGCAATAAAACCAGTCGCAATTATCCTGACTATATGCGTTCTATTCCTTCTAAAAGTAGGTTATCCTTTGCCAAAGTTCCGGGATCTCGGAGCAGCTCCGGATGAAAAGGCAGTGCTATTTATGAAAGAACACTTAGCCCCTGGTTCTTTTGTATTTGCCGAATCACCTGGCCCTATTTGGGTAGCTAAAATGCATTTCAGACCATTAGATTTTCATTTGCGTGGTTTAAATGAAAAGGACATTTTCAATTCTATAGTGAGTCTTAATGGCAAAGCTGTTTATGTGAATAACAACCTTCGATATTTTAAACCAGACTTGGTGATAAAAATTAAGAAGTTAATAGGTAAAGGTCTTGAGGTTGGTTTCAGAAGTGAGAATGGTGAAGTAGAGGTGCTGCTTGTCAATAGAAAGGCATTACCCCCTCAAACCTGTTCCATGAAGTGTCACCACTCTTAATGAAAAAGGGTCTCAGAAACGCGTCGGAAAGAGTCCTTTAATGGATACGTACAGAAAAGAGCGCAACAAACACCTTTTCCGGAATATATTCGTATTCTTGGTATTCGTCCTTTTAACATTCATCATGACTTATCCCTTGAGCGTTAGAATGGACCATGCTGTCTCCAGTATAGGAGACCCGCTCTTCGGGACATGGGTAGTGGCATGGGATGTCCATAAATTGTTGGAACTGGATTTCGACGGACTGTTTGATGCGAACATCTTTTATCCCTACAAAGATACGCTGGCTTATGCCGACCATACAATAGGAAGCACTATTTTTGCTTTACCGGTAATTGCCATTTTTAAAAATCCTGTGCTGGGTTACAATGTTGCACTTCTCATGGGTATGGCTCTTTCCGGTTTTGGTATGTTCCTGTTAGCATCTTACCTCACAGGTAACCGATTCGCTGCATTTTGCGCTGGACTGATCTACGCATTTTTCCCGTGGCGGTTTGTACATATAATACAAATAGCATTGCAGCAGGCCCAATGGGTCCCATTAACGTTCCTTTACCTGCACAAATTCTTTGATCAGAGAACATACAGGAACCTTTTCTTGTTTACCTTTTTCTTCATACTTCAATTTCTTTCGTGCCAATCCTATGGTCTGTTCCTTGCCCTCTTTGCGGGGATGCTTGTCGGACTGGAGTTTTATCGCAACGGTCTTCCAGATAAGCGCTCTCTTTACAAGCTCGGATTATTCGTTCTTATCTCTGCTCTCTGCATTGGGCCGTTTCTCTACCCTTATTTGAAGCTTAAGCAGGAAATGGGGTTTGTCCGGGATATTAAAGAAAATATCAAATACTCAGCTGATGTGTTGAGCTACATCTCTGTGGCCTCCAGCCGGGTTTGGAGAAATATGTCAGGGATGCTCTGGAAGCCTGAGGAATTCGAGGCACAGGGCTTCTTTTTCGGGTTTTCAGTCTTAGCGTTGGTGTTCATTGGGTTCAGGACGCAGAAACTAAAAAGAGAGGAGAAGATAGGCATCTACCAGCCGTCGAAAGACACGGCGCTTTCCTTTTATCTGACACCATATCTGAACGTCTTTCTTGTATCCTTTTTCACATTACTGATTATCACTCTTGCGACGAAGGGCAATTCCTTTTCCATTTTTGGTATGCACGTTCTTGGCGTAAGCGCTGAAAAAATCACGAGCTTGGTTGCAGTCTTCCTTTTCCTCCGGCTTTTGCTACAACGAAGTGTCAGGAGATGGCTGCTATCCGTGATAAGCCCTTCCAAACCGAATTTTTATCTCATGGTCCTGATATTGTCCTTTCTGTTTTCGCTGGGACCTATCATACATTTTCATGGCTATGAGATAATGCATGGTCCGTATATGTTTCTCTTCAAATTCGTTCCAGGATTTGACGGGATGAGAGTCCCTGCCCGTTTTGTCGTGACGGCGGCGCTGGCAATAAGCGTCTTTGCCGCTTATGGTGTAGCCTGGATGCTGGAACGATTCGCTGATCTTGTAAAAAAGACCATGGTAACTGCCTTGTTATCACTGCTTATTCTCTCTGAGTCAGCGTCAATTCCCCTGTACACATACACTCTGCCTGTAGGAAAAGATATCCCGGAAGTTTATCAGTGGTTGAGTGGTATAAAAGGTGATTATGCTATCTTGGAGTTACCCATATCCCCGGCATCCGATGTAAAGGTAATGTTGAAACAGGCGCATTATATGTATTACTCTACTTACCATTGGAAAAAACTTGTGAACGGTTACAGTGCATACTTTTCACCGGTTTACGATTTCTTACGTTTCGAGGCTATGAAAGAGTTCCCTTCAGATTATGCTATCAGTTTTCTTCAACTGATAGATGTGAAGTATCTCATTGTCCATTCTGCAGATTACAGTCAACAAGAATGGCAGAGAGTGAAGAAAGGTATTGAAATGTTTAAATCTGAATTGAAGCCTGTTAAACAATGCGGGGAAGCCTATGTGTATGAAATAATGAGAGACAACTGTGCACAAAGTACTCCTCTGCTTCCAAAGAAGAAAGAAATCCAGCCAAGCAACTGGTCTGTTAAAGCCAAGCGTGGGGATCATCCAGAGCGAGCTATTGATGGCAATCTCAAAACTCGATGGTCCACAAATCGATTTCAACAACCGTCAGATTATTTTGAAATAGATATGAAGGAAATTCGCTGCATATCCACCATAGTGCTTGAGTCGGGCACGGACTTCTTGGATTTTTTACAAGGATACAGGGTGGAGTCTTCAAGGGATGGCAGCAAATGGGACATTGTAAAGGAAGAGAAAAATATTACGCCGTGCCGCGCGGTCTTTGAAGTGCCGTATGGGATGAAATTGATCATTTCTTTTCCCCTTGAGCCCTGCCGTTTTATAAGGATTAGCCAAACAGGCACAAGCAAGGAACACTTTTGGTCAATAAGAGAAGTACGTTTGTTTGAGTAAGAAGGTAAATGTTTAAAGAATATATGTTACCTATTGAATTTATTAACTAAGTTTGATAGGGAAATTGGCTCAGATTTTTAGAATTCTTTGGGCGTTTCCGCCGAGGATTTTTGAGACCTCTTCCTCGGTGAACTTCATGCCTCCCGGTGCGTTTTCTGGCAGATTTTTGATCGTATCCACCCAGTCTTTATTGGTCATCTGAGATCTGAGCGATGGGCTGTCAGAACCGAAGAGGATCCGGTGACTGCCGGAGAAGTCCATAATATCCCGTAAGGCACGGCAGAGATGTTCCATATTTTTAAGAGCTGCAATCTGCCAGGCAGAAATATCCACATAAATATTCGGACGGGTCACCATCAGGGAGAGCATTGACTGGTATCCAAAGAGGCCGCCGGCATGGGCAGCGATGATGGTGAGATCAGGGAAGTCAGTTGCAATATCGTCAAAATGGATGGACTGGGTAAACTTGCTCTTCAGCGGCGGCACCATGGAACCGGAGTGGATAAGAACGGGCAGCTTGAGTTCATTGGCGACTTCCAGAAGATCATAGGTCTCTTTTCCGTTGGGATAGAAGCCGGCAGCCGGATGGAGCTTCAGCCCCTTCATCCCCCATACCTTGATACACTTTGTTAAGAGTTCGGGCGCTTTATTCCGTCGCGGATCCATACCAGCAAAGGCGATAAGTTTGTCAGGGAAGCGCCGGGATAAATCAGCGTATATCTTATTCAGATCCTCAATTGAAACTTCTGGCTCTCCCAGGGCAAAGGCAAAATCGCAGGTAAGCATTACACTCTTGTCGATTCCGGAATCTTCCATCTCGGCGATCAGCAACTCACCCTTGGGATCTACTGTCCCTTCAATCATCGTCTCTTTCAGCTCTTGGAGGGAGATTTCAATTCCCTGTTTTTCCATGACCGAGGCAACGAGCCTGGAGACTCCCGCAAAGAAGCCTTCGGGGATCCATCCCCGGTCAAAGAGGTGGGTGTGAATGTCGATGATCATGCCGCCATTATATACGATGATTGGGAAAAGTAAATTGTTATCGAGTGGAGATCCCTGAAAAACAAGGTTACTCGTTGCTCAATAATATTTTATCGGCAATTCTGTAGGGGCGTGATTCATCACGCCCCTACATTGCAAATTCGAAAGTCTCCGCCTGCGGTCCGCCTTCGGCGGATTACCGAAATCCGCCTGTGGCGGATCAATTCGCACTCGGAACCCTGTTTGACTTTTTCAGAGATATCGAGAGAGGAATACTTGACTTTAATCGCAGGCATAAGGTAAACTCTGAAAAAATCGGTGGATTTACGGAATGGCCGAGCATTTATCAAGGGATAAAATCAAGAGAGAGATTACAGGGGTTGCCATCCTGCTCATCGGGATTTTTATCCTGATCTCATTCGTTTCCTATTATCCCAACGACCGGGCTTTTTATTTCGTCTATAACACAGAGAAGGTGAATAACTGGGGGGGCGTAATCGGGTCAACCCTTGCCCGGGCCATGTTTCAGTTGATCGGCCTGGTGTCTTACCTTATCCCGCTTTTCCTCGGCCTTCTTGCTTACCAGTTTTTCACAGCAATCGAAAACCGCTTTGATTACTTAAGAAGTGTAAGCTCAGTTATCATGATCCTCTCTTTGATCGGGCTGTTCGATCTCAGCCTGGGGTCTGTGAAAATCAGAGGCGATGAGATGGTTGCCGGCGGTATCCTGGGCAGCCTCCTGACAAGGTATTTGATGCGGTACTTAAACCAGATAGGCACGTATTGTTTTTACCTTTCTTTTTTCATCATCTCGTTTTTTGGGTTAACGCATCTCTCTCCAGTCCGTTTAGCCTCTTCTTTGAAAAACCTCTCAGTAGGGATGGTGAAAGGGATGCTTTCTCTCTATCAGGCAATCCAGCTCAGAACAAAGAAAGAGACGGGGACGGAAGTTACGATTGAAGAGAAGAAAATTGTGATTCCCCCGGAAGAGGCAAGGGTGGAGAAAAATGTCCCTGTGATCTTTGAGCAGGAAGAAAAAGCCTTCGATGAGATCGAAGAGGGGCCGCAGGGATATGACAGGAAAGCTAAACCGGCAAAAGAAATTAAAGAGTATCAACTGCCCCCGCTGAGTTTTCTGGATTTGCCTGAACAGAGGATAGGGAAGATGGACCGGGAAGCACTGCTCGCCCAGTCAAAGACCCTCGAAAGGAAACTGAAAGATTTTGGCGTCGAGGGCAAAATTGTCGGTATCAATCCCGGGCCGGTGATAACCCGTTTTGAATTTGAGCCTGCACCCGGGATCAAGATCAACAAGGTGGTTGGACTTGCAGACGATCTTGCGTTGGCCCTCCGGGCAGTGGCCGTGAGAATAGTTGCTCCCATTCCCGGAAAAGGTGCAATCGGTATCGAGGTCCCGAATGCGGCACGGGAGACGGTATATTTTAAAGAGATTGTGTCGCAGGATGCTTTCCTGAATTCCAGGTCGAAGCTTACGCTCGCTCTCGGCAAGGACCTCTCAGGAGAACCGGTAATCACTACCCTGGGCAGCATGCCCCACCTTCTGGTCGCAGGGGCTACCGGTGCAGGGAAGAGCGTGCTGATCAACACCATGATCTGCAGCATCCTTTATAAAGCTACGCCTGCTGAAGTAAAAATGCTGATGATTGATCCGAAGAGGTTAGAACTTTCGGTCTATGAAGGTATCCCTCACCTGCTCTACCCGGTGGTGACTGACCCCAAGAAGGCTTCCCTCGTGCTGAAATGGGCAGTAGATGAGATGGAGCGGAGATACTCCAAGCTTGCAGAAAAAGGGGTAAGGGATATTGACCGTTACAACCAGAAGGTAGCTGAGGAGCTGAGTAATGGCACTGCCCCGGTTCCTGAGACAGACGAGGCTGACGAGGAAGAACCAGGCGGGGGCCACGAAATTCTGCCCTACGTTATTATTGTGATCGATGAGCTCGCTGATCTGATGATGGTATCTTCCCGTGAGGTCGAGGGGTCGCTCGCACGGCTTGCCCAGATGGCAAGGGCTGCAGGGATCCACCTGATTGTTGCGACCCAGAGACCTTCGGTAGATGTCATTACCGGCACCATCAAGGTGAACTTCCCTACCCGGATCTCCTTCCAGCTTTCTTCCAAGACAGATTCGAGGACAATTCTGGATACCATCGGTGCTGAACGGCTCCTTGGTAAAGGTGACATGCTCTTCCTGCCGCCGGGAACGTCAA
>Ga0315274_10005168_pt1 | contig 19122 bp, 23 predicted proteins | sample YL17G02_20_MG_FD_203700 | JGI IMG/M metagenome (GOLD analysis project Ga0315274, IMG submission 203700) | Sediment microbial communities from Yellowstone Lake, YNP, Wyoming, USA - YL17G02_20 | ecosystem: Environmental > Aquatic > Freshwater > Lake > Sediment | place: USA: Wyoming | collected... | reverse complement strand
TGCTTCGCCGTCCTCGTAGGCTTTCAAGAGTGGTGCTTTGCCGTCCTCGTAGGCTTTCAAGAGTGATGCTTTGCCGTCCTCGTAGGCTTTCAAGAGTGATGCTTCGCCGTCCTCGTAGGCTTTCAAGAGTGGTGCTTTGCCGTCCTCGTAGGCTTTCAACTGTTTAGGTGACATTTCCATAAGTAGTTTTGCGGTTCGACAAACCACTTTCATGCCTTGGTCCTGATGGTCGTAAACTTTGTTTGTTTCAGCAATAAATACACGAGTACCTTGCCAAGTTGAAGGACTTAATGTTAAATGTATGCCTTTCTCACACATTTTCAATTTTCCTTTTACCGTAACTTTCTTTTGGAGTGTCCACGTCTGGTCGCCGCCATTGCAACTTTCCATGTTTGCATCAAGGCATTTTAGAAAGAGTTCTTTTTTTGTTGTCATTTCAGTTTTCACCTTTCAGTCAAGACCACATCAAGCGCCCAAGCTATCGTTTCCTTGTCGTTCAAACGCATAGTTTCCTTGGGAAACTTGCCCTTGATTTTGAGAATATAGTCGCTATCGACTTTCGGACGAATTATTTTTCCCGTTTAAATCCCCCCATTTTCATTTTAACCAACCTCTCTATTCTTGGCAAATCGCTTGCTCTTTTGCAAGGTCCTTGTTCACCAAGATTCCATGTTTGTCGCATACGCCGCACCCAAGCGGCGCGTCCTTGAGGGGCGGTTTTGGTCGATAGGACCCGCATACCGAGCAAGTTTTCGGCTTATTCTTCGGCGTCCTTATGTCCCCCCTCATAGGTCGCCAAGGCGGGCGGTCGCCCGTCCCCATGGCGTAGCTTATTCTCGGGCGTCTTGTCGATTAGAACCACGGTGTAGCCCCGTTCTTCATAATCGCGTATCATTTCGGCGTCGGTCCCTTTCCACAGAACGAGCTCTAGGCGTTGCGGCTTGAAAGCGTAGAATATGCCCCGTTTGATTGTCGTCTTAGGTTGTTCCAATTCCGCGGACGTGTCCTTAAACGTGACCGTGGTTTTTCCGCAATTGGGTCGGAAATGGACTTCTTGGTGTGCAAGAAAAACCCAATCGACCCCGACCTTAAACCCCCTTGGCAAGCTATCGGGCGCGATTCGCTTAGAAATCCCTTGTGTCCTTGCTTCGTCAATGAAGCTTTCGGGCGTGTAGAATTCCTTAGACACGTACATGATAAAGAACACCTTGGGGATTTGGACTTCTTGCGCCTTGCGTTCTTCGGGCGTCATGGCGAATTCGTCGGCGTATTCTTCGGCGTAATAGCATAGCGGGCAACCCGCGAAATCTTCCTTGCACTTGTGACCGCGCATTTTCGACGCCAAATAGCCCGCGTGTATCGGTTGCATACTTCGGGCTTGGTGAATTTCATAACCACAGTCCAAGCAAGGCGACAGTTCAACGGGCAAGCCGTCGCAAGCCATAGAACCGCCGTCGCTTACAAGATAGACCCCCCCGATTTTCCGCCAACCACAACCACGTTCTTGTTCCCCCAATTAAAGCCCTCCCCTAAAGCGTCCATGTTCGTCGCGACTATCCAATCGACCATCTTCAACCATGTGTCCCTTGCGCGTAACCCATTCTATATTCGAAGGGTCGTTATTTAGTGGATTGCCGTCCTTATGATGTTTGTCCAACCCCTTGATTGTTCCAAAAAGCTTTTTCGCCCTTCTTTGTCCCGATTTAGCGCAAGCGTCGTCGCCACGCCAACGGTTTTTATTTCCTTCAAGTTTTTTGGATATTTGTTGTTTTGTTGCTTCGGAATGCAGCTTACCTTTATGATGGGTGTTTCCTTTCAACCACGGACACCGACCTCTTTCAGATTCCATTTTTCACATACCCCCATTGACCCCTTAAAGGTCCCGCAACGCTTCGCGGGCTTTTTCTTTCACTTCATCAAGAATCTTAGCGATAGCTTCGTTCTTTTCGTCCGCTTCGACCCTAAGCTTATCGTAGATTCCGCGGTCCCATACCCCCTTTATCGCGTCGGTTATGGTCCTTCGAAATTCTTGCGGGACGAAAGCGACTAAGGCGTCCAATTCAACTATGAATTCGCCCGCATAATTGGCGGTCCTCGGGTCCCGTCCCAATTTCGCTAAAGTTTCCGCGTCCTCGGGCTTGGGCGGTAAGTGGTATTCGCGGACTTGTCCGTCCGTCACCGCCAATCGGCTAAGTTCTACCTTGGAATCGTCTAGCCCGAAGTATTCAAGGACTTCATGTAAGAATCTTTCCATGTCAACGCCCGACGGGTCCAAGTCGCCAAGGTAAAAGACCTTTATGCTTTCGTGGTTTCGCAGATAGCCGATTAATGCTTGGACATTGTTGTATAGGAAAGTCCAAGACGAATAGCCCTTGTTAACTCGGATTTGGACGCCAAGGTTCGCGGTCCATGCTTGAATAGTCTTAGCCAACGCTTCTTTTTCTATCCATAGTTCGCATATTATCGGTTGCTTCGCCCAACGGGAAACATAAGCCCTTGTTACGACGTAGTCGAAGAATTCGTCTATCAGATTTTCCGCGCTGAATTCCCCGAGTTTGTTGTCAAGGTCCTCTTGGTTGCGGTCTACGACGTCGGGACTAAAACAATCGTCCTTAAAGGACCCGTAAACATTTCTTGCCGTATCCTCTAAGGCATCCCAAGCAACGGACCCGTCTTTCCTTGCCCCGACTAAATACTTGCTCAAGCCCTTGTACATAGATTTCGTGTTGCCGATTATGTTCTTGCTAACAAGGTTATAGAAAACAGTCCTAAGCGTCGGGCGGACGTTTTGGCTTTCAAAATACCTAAGCGCCTTTTGGATTTCTTTCCCGACTTCGTCCCAATCAATGTTCGGCGTTCATGTCACCCCCCTTTCAAAAGTTTGTCCCTTGACGATTTGCCCTATCGTCTTATTATTCCAATTGGGTTTTGATTCCCTAAAACGATTGCTTGTTCGGTTCGTGTTTCGTTTTCCCCCCTTAGTATGTGTACACTGTGGACACATAAGTATTTAAGCTTTCAATGGGAAAAAGGGCATAGGGGGCTATCACGGGACCCCTTCGCATGGAAAAGAGAAAAACCGATTGCGGGGGGCGGTCGTCGTAATATTCACTATGAGAAATAGTAAGCTACTACTAAGAGCATGATAAGGACCACGACCAACAGAATCATAACGGCGAAGAACATTATCAAGGATTCCTTGCCCGCGAACCGCTTGGCTTTCAATTCCCCGACCCGTTCCGCGTCCGTCTCTTGGGCGTTAAGTTGGCTTTCGTTCCATTGTTCCGAGAACAACGCCTTAATGGCAAGGATATCGACGGCGGCAAAACTTGTTTCGAATTCCTTAAGTGTGGCTATACCTTCTAAAACTTGCAATGCCGCCAAGCCGTACAAGCTTGACAAGATAGCCTTTCCCCGATAGGCGAACCACACGGGGACCCGCGCACCCCTAAGCAAAAGGCGGCGGTTGGCAAGCATGGAAATGAAATTTGCGGTCGCGACTGTTTTGGTGACGTCCTTGTCCTTGGAAACAGTTATGTCTTTTTCAGCGAATTGTTTAGGTCGGGGCAACGCGCCCGTGTAGTGTTCTTTCGTCCGACCACGCCCCTTGGTTGCCAAGATTCCTTCGGACCCGCTGAAAGCCGCGTCGATTATATCGGCATATCCGTCGTCACCGCCAAGGACTATTAACGGACGCTTCTTTCGCGCCGCGGTCCTTATATATTTACTTTCCAAGGGCGTAAACCAATGTTCCCAAACATACCAACACGTCCCGACCGCCATTAAGGCTATGCCGAATATCACGGCAAGGGCGACGGCTATCTGATAGCTTGAGATTAAATTCATTATGGCTTGTTCTTCGGGGGTCATGGCGTAAAACTCTCCGACGCTTTTCGCCCCTTATCTTCGCGATAGGTGACTTCCATTTGTTTGGGCGAAACTTTGGTTAGCTTGGCAAGGAATCCGCCAACCGCGCTTAGATAGTTGGGTATAACGACCGTGTTTAGAATTGCGTCGGCGACAAGCGCCCCGCCCGCTTCATATTCCGATTCGGTCATTTTCATTTTAATTCGCCGAAAAACCATAGCCGCCCGCCGTATTCCGATTTCCGCGTCAATAGCTTCGAACCGTGACGCCCGCGGCGTATAGCTTGATTGAATAGCCAAGGCGGCGAACTTGGGGTTAACGTAAACCTTACCGTCGTCATGCTTGACGAAAGCCATGGACCTAATAAGACCTTGAATGTCGTCGTCGTATAGAAGATAGGGACCTATTCCGAGGGCTTGGTCAAGCGCGTCTTGGCTTGATTGGGGACGTTGGTTTTCAGATTGGACTATGCCCGCCGCCATGGCTTTTCCCATTTCGGACGATTCCTTATTACGCCTAAAAAGCCCCAAGCTAAAACACCTAAAGCGTCAATTCCTTGTTTTCCGTGTCCGCTTTCATGCTCATAAGGTAAATGACCAAGGTGACAATGAAGGCGAACAGTCCGACGGCGACCCATAGCCAAGATAGGACCAACAACTCGGGCGATTCCGCGAATAGAATGAGGTTAAGCCCCGCCAAGGTAAACCATAGAAGCATAGACATAGCCCCGTATATGGCGGAAAGCTTGGATTGGCGGAAAATTAGCAAGACTGTGAAGAATAGGGCGGCAACGAATACGGTGCCAAACGCGAATTGGGCGGGCGTAACCATGGACACTGGGACACACCAAGCCCAAGGTTAGACAATTCAATTTAAAAGGTTTTCTTAAAAAAAGAAGGGGGGAATCGTGGTTAACGGAATCGTTGTTTTCCTTGGATTGATGTTTAGCTCGTGCGCCCTTTTATTGCGAAACCCGCGACTATTGCGCCAATCACTAAGGCGGCACCCGCCACGATTGGGACGATAGCCGATAGGGAAAAGGCTTGATTGATGTTGTTGTACAAGGCGGTTCTCGTTGCGTTTCCTTGGGTCCCGAGGTCCATACCTTCGACGCTTTTCTGTATGTTGTAATTAACGAGCAAGCCAACACCGAGGACGACGCCAAGCGCCACAAGCGTTATGACCAATCCGAGGACCAAGCCGAACATGGCTTTCCGATTAGCTCTGATTTTCATTGCACGGCACCTATAAAGGGGGCTATCCCGTTTTGACTTATAAAACCTTGGGTATTTCTTACCGCTTTCGGCGGGAGCGCGAATTAAAGACGTCTATTTCCAACTTGGTCGCGTTCGTCAATTCTCGGTCAAGAGCTCGGACCGATTGAATGTAATTAATGAATAGAAAACGGAATCGTTGCGGACTTGTCCGCTTTAATCGTTGGATAGCTCGGTCCTTTCGCTTGTATTCACATAAGCCTTGCGCCGTAGTGACGGGCAAGTCCGTCAAGATAGACGGCAATTTCCTTTCAAGGCGCTTTTCGTTGACCATTATCGGAACAACCGCCAATAGACAAGGGCTAATCCAAAGGCGGCAACGACCCAAACGACCCCCATGAAAGCGTCACCGATTGCCAATTGCAAGACGCCGCCCGAACCCCCGAGCAAGATTATCAGTAAGAGGACCATGCTAAGTTGACGATAGCGAATATACACGGACATACCGATGCCGAACAGAATTAAGGCATAGAATAAGTTTCCAATCATGGCAGTATAGGGGATATATAGGAAAGCCAAGAAGTTACCCGAAACGAGGTAATAGTTTTGCCAATCCGTTGACCTTGATTCGCGAAAGACCAAGCCGTCTATGCCGCTGTCATAGGTCCCCGTCCCCCAATAGATAGAAGCGTATGTGGTGCCGCCCGCTTCGCCGCGGACCGCGTAAACGCTGAACGTGACGACGGACGTTTTAAGTTGCGGGGAATAAAGCAACTCGGAAATATAAACGCCTTGGGCGGACCAATCACCCGAATCCCAACGCGAATAAAGCATGAATTTCAAGGCAACCCGCCCAAAATAAAGGTTAGTCGGACCAAGCGTATAGGTCGAATTGATAAGCCCCGATTGGTTGCCGCCCGAGCTAAGTTGTGTCGCTTCTGCGACGGGGACCCCGCCCGTCAATTCCAACGTCCGACCGTCATATTGCAAATAGACCCGCCAACCCCAAGTTATTGTTTTGGACCCCGCCGTTTCAATAGATAGGCTTTCCGCTTGGTTGGGGACTGTTTCAAGGGCGGCGTATCCCGTGACCCCATTAACTTCTTGCGTGTCCTTATGGAAATATAACGTCCTTGCCGACGTCCCCGCTTCGGGAATAGGAAAGTCGGGGGGTTCTACGGGTGGTTCTGTCCCGTTTTCAGCGGTGAATCTTGCATAAAAAGCCGTGTAGTTTTCGACAACCAACTGATAGGGGTTTTCCGTGGTCGTTTGGGTCCCCGAATACCATGAAAAGTTGGCGAAAGAATAACCCGAAAGCGGGATTCCGTTCATTTCCAATACGGTCGGGGACGTGTATGCTGTGACGGTCCCGTTCGACATGGTCGTCCCGTTGCGCCTTAGCAAGCCGCCCGTGTAGCCATAGAAGGCGATAGAAGCTTGGACTACCAATGAACTAACCTCGGTCACGTTTTGTTTTCCATTATCCGTTTGAGCATAGACACACCAATCGTAAACGACCCCAAGGGCATAATGCAAGGTGAATGTGGAATTAGCCCAAGTGTTGTTCGTGTCGGGAAAGGCATAAGTCGAAGCGTTCGCCCAAGCCCCGCCATTAAGGCGATAGCTGAAAGTATAATTTGAAAGCCCGCCCGTTCCCGCCACATACCACGAAGAATAGAGGGTTGTTGAATAGCCGTTTTCTTGGCTTGTTTGTCCCGTTGTCCCGTAACACGGAATTGACGCGGATTCGCCATATAGATAAAACACCATATCGGACCCGCTTGACCCCGACCATGCGCCCGAAGCGTAATAGAAATAGTTGCCTTGATGTGTTGGCGAAGTTATGTCGGACCCAACCCAAACATAAGCGGTCCCCGAAAAGGTCGCGCTATCCGCTTGCAAGGCGACCGCATAAGTTTGGTTGGCGTTCATCACTATTTTATTAGCGCCCGAAAAAGTGAAGTTGATAAGTTGATTAGAAGTCGTTAACGTACTTGAAGCAATGGCGTCGCTTGTTGCCAAGGACGAACCCGTCGGCAATCCCGAAGAACCCAAAGTCCCCGTCATGGCGTAAATGTGGACGGCAAGGTTTCCCGTCGGCGTACTAGCCTTTTTCAAATAGAACGTCGCACTACTCAACGTCGCGGTTTCGGATATGTTAACCGTTTGTCCGAGGGCGCTTTTTGCACTTGTCCCCGATGGGTGATTAAGCTGTAAGCGGTAATTATCGGTCCCATAATTTGATTCGGAATATGAATCAAGGGTAATTACTGTTTGGGCGTGGACTATGGGAAATTGGACTAAGGAAACAAAGGCGTTTAGGCATAGCATAACCAAAAGAAGAACTGTAAGGGGTTTTCTCAAGTGATTTCCCTCTGAGCGACTATTTCAACGAAGAACATGAACAGAATCAAGGCGGAAAAGGCGACGAAAACTTGGCTAATAAACCACACCGACGACGGCAAGACCGCTTCGACAAGATAGGGCAACCCGATAAATATGTCTTGAATAGGCTTAAACAATACACCGATTATCCACAGTAAAAGAACGCCCGTACTAAGCATATAAGACCGCGTGATTATCGCAAGTATTCCGATAACTGCACCGCCAACGATTCCCGTGATTGCTGTAAAAGTATTTAGGCTAAAGAGATTCGCCAAGTTAGACGGGTCCGTGATTGGTTCGCGGTAAATAGGCAAGATTGCGGCAACATTAAGCGTCCATATTGCCATGTTTATACAGAAATATCCAAATATCAATGAATAGGCTTTCAATGTTCAGACCGTCCTTTCGCTTCTTTTGAATTCCCCGAGGGTTATCCCGCCGCATACGACCGCGGCGACGCCCATTATGACGGGCGTAACCGTCCCGTCATAGGGCAACCATGAAACCAAATAGCAATAAGCCGCGGCACCCCAAGCGCACCAAGCCCCAACCGAAATATAAGCATAGCTAAACGATAGAAGCGCCCCAATAATCAGAACCACGGCGGGGATATATTCGGCGGCTATCGGCAAGCCCGACCCCAAAAGGTTTAACCCTTGCCATGGATTCGCGTTAGTCCGTGTGTACGGGCAAGAGAACGCCCAAGTTTTCGCTTCGCCGTCCCGATAAGCTTGGATTTGGACGACATAATCAACGTCGTCAACGGCACTCGTCCAAGTCACCGAGAACGTGTTTGTCGTCGCGTTCTGATAATAGTCGGTCGCATACGTCCCGTCCGAAATCTTATGTTTGAAATAGACGCGAACCCAAAAGGTCCGTTCGTCCGCGTCCGTATAGTTGGCTTGAATAGCTGTTCCGTTCACCCGTTCGGCATTAACCGAAACTATCAATCCTTCGACGGCATGGGGAAAGGCACCCATGGGAATTATCACGGTTGGGTTCGTTTCCGCTAAGGCGGTAAACGCGCCGAAGCTAAGGACCCCTTGGTCGCAAATAACACGCATGGTGTAAACCTTAGACCAAGACATATAGAACGGGGCGGCGTTAATCGTGTTCACGGGTTCACGTTCAACGACGCGATTGGACCCGTTGGTATAGATTAAGCTTTCAAGATAACCGTTTGTTACCCCGACGAAATCGTTGACCGTAAAAGCGTAGAGATAGAAGGGTAAATCCGCTTCGGGGACGAAGGTGTAAACAGTTTCCGACGTCGCCGAAGTGAAATAATAGGTGCGCGTGTAGTTGCCCGTATCGCTGATGTTCCAAGACATTAAGACGGCTTGCTGTTCCAATTGATAGACAAGGCTATCGGCAACGCCGTCGGACCCGTCCAAGGTGAAAGTCAAGGTCGAATTGTAAGAGGGATATAGGTGACATAGGACACGTCCGTTATAGACGTCACCGCTTTCCGTGTACGGTCCATTAATATAATAAGAGAACACCCCTTCGCCCTCGGGGGCGGTCCCGCCGACCGTATAGGTCACATATAACTTGGGCGCGTAGTTTTCCCCCGCGTCCCGAGTTTTAAAGTTGACCGTTTCATTTCCATAGGGGGGATTGCCGTCGATGTCTGTTTGGTCCCGCAAGGCATAGCGGGTTATCCCCGACGTTGAAATCATGGCGCGACCCGCCGCGTTCACTGTAATATTCCAATAGGACCCGACGCCCAAGCCGTCCGATGTGGACCGCGACCCGTAGTTAGCCGACCCATAATATCCATAATAGAAGCTATCTGAATCGGGGGGGCAAGTTGGATAAACCCAAGTCCCTTGCATGGTGACGTTGAAATCTACAGTGGACCCGTCCGACGCAACATATAGACCAAGAATTGCCGAATTAATCGTCGCCCCGCTCGGGATACTTGACGTATCGAAGAACACGAAGGACCGCCCGATGTCATAGCCCGACACATCGCCATACATACCGCCGACCATTATTTCTGACGACGTTATCATGTCACCTGTGTACGCACCCCAAGCAACATAGAAATCTTCGTCATGGACCAAGGCATAGCCGTCGTCCGTTGGCGATAGAAAAGTCCTTGTCGTAGTTATGTCCGCTTTCACTTCGGCATGATACGTTAAAGAAAAGACGTTGATTATGAAAAGCAACGCTAAGGCAACGACTATTAGACGTTTGCTTGTCATACGGGACATTTCACCACGGTCCTAATATGCGGGATATGTCGGGTCCTCTTTCCTTGCCGAATTGATTAAAGCCCAACCGATAATTCCAACAGTCATTATGATTAAGAACCATGCGGTAACATTTCGCGTTAAGGATATGACCCCTAATTCTTGCGCCCCCCAAGGATAGAACGCTTCGACCGAATCAAGGACCATATAGACGACCATGCTAAGGCTAAAGTATGCAATCGCCATTATCGCCCAAGTTAGCAAGGCGACCATCCACACCCAAACAATCCCTTGATTGTCGCCCGCAAGGTCCGCCGCTTCGGTCCGCTTCTTAAGGACATATTCTTCGCCAAATTGCCCGCCCTTAACCAAGACAACCATGCCAAGCCCCGCGAACCCGACCCCTATAATGAACAAGGCGACAGCCATTTCACCGAGTACAAGGTTAGCCCCGAGGGCAAGAAACACCCCGAGAATTGCCATGACGCACCCAAGGATAAGCGCCGACTTGTTCAAGGTTTTCCGTTCTTGGTTTGTTACCATCACTTCTTTCGTTTTCGCGCACCCCCTTTTCTTGTTTTAGTGTTCTGTCTTAATATGCCTTTAAGGAATTGTTCGCCCGTTATGATTGGGTAAACCCGTTTGTATCGTCCCCAACCGCCCAAGGGCGAACCGCCCCGCCTTGACCCCCCGATATCGAAACCCTTAAAGTCTCCGAATACGGACCCGCCAAATCCGCTTTTATTGAAAAAGTCCGATGGGATTGTTAAGTCCCTTAGAATATCTTGCGGGACCTCGGGGGTTGTCGTCTTGGGGATTTGGATAACGTCTTGAGTTAGACCAATCCAAGCGATAGGCGTTTGGGCTAAATCCATGCGCCCAAATTGTCCAAGGTCCAAGTCCGCCTTGGACCCGAACCCCGCTATTTCTGAAAGCTTAGTTGGGTGCGCCAAGCTCGAAGCGGGATAGCTTAAGGGATAGACGATTTCGTCTTGGACCGCCTTAGTCGTTTGTCTATAAAACGGGGACCCTTGCCAAACGGCGGGATTGAATCCCGTCAATAAGGGCGATTTAGTTGTCAATCCAAGGGGGGCAAGCCTTGACAAGGCACCGCCCGAAACGGACACGTCCGCATTTATTATGGGTTTTTCCAAGACTGAAAGTAAGTTAGGACGGTTAACGATTCCGCCGCCCTTGCCGTATCTTGCTTCGGCACGACCGACCGCCTTGTTATACCCCCCTATCCCTTCGGACAAGTTAAAATCGCCCGTCATTAAATCCGCGGATAGGTCCAAGCCTATCGTATTCTTACGACCCGCCATTATTTCGGACGGTTTAGCCGCGGGGGTTTTCTTGAAACTCAGAGGTCCCCTATAATCTATGTCAAGTTGATTTTCGGGGATTCCTTGGTCGATAAGGCGTTGCTTCATTTCAGCGTTCAATTCCGCCGTTGCCATATCCGCCTTCATGTTGGAGAAACCCGCCCATTCAAACATTACGGGGGATAAGGGAAACTTGGACGCGGGGGTTATGATTTCGGGACCCGCGACGTATTGCGTTACCAAGCCGCCCTTGGGGCTAAACGAGAAATCAAACAAATCCTCGGCAGTTTGCATCCGTTGAAAGCCCGCCATGTTAAAGGGGACGTCCGCATTGGGGACCCGCACCACGTTAACGCTTATGGCGGGGACTTTAACCGCCGCGCCCGTTATTTTCATAGTTATTTTTTGCCCGATTGTCGGGGACCAAGGCGATAAGCCCGTCATGCCTTCGATGTTTTGGGGCATGGGTTTGTCCATTAAGATAGCTTCGTTAAGCTTGAATTGCTGTTCATAGGCGGCGTCTATCTTGGATTGGACGCGCCCCCTTATCGGTCCCGATTGGACTATGCCCGTGACAAGGGAAACGCCCATCTCGGTTATGCCCACCAAGCCAACCGCTTCGCCAACGGTTAGATGTTTCCCCGTAGTTGAAACCTTATACGCTTCGCCTATCCCAACAGCGGACGCCGCGGGGACCGCGAATTTAAGGGCGGTTAAAAGCGTTGGGGCGGTAACTATTGGGACGGGGATTAATGCCAAGCCTACGTTTATTGAGGCGCGCTCTTCGCCCGATTGGAAAATGTTTTCACCTGCAAGATAGCGGGCTTTCAGATTGGCTTTTTCGGCGGGCGTTGGCGGTCGGGTGAATTGAGGACCAAAATAAGACTTGCCGACCCATACCTCGGTTATTTCGGGCATTAAGACGAATTGCAAGGACTTCGTTGTCTTGGGGGCGGCACCGCTCAATTGGGTTGTTTTTACTGTTTCCTTAACGGTCGCGATTTCATAACCCTTGGGAATATTCGGGGTCGCGTATAGCCCCCCATATTGGGGATAGCCGATTTGTGTGTAATAGGCTTTCGACTGAAGATAGGCGGTTGTTTGTGAAGAGGGGCGGGCGCTTGGCGAAACACCGACCTTGTCACTTGCCCGCTGTTGTTGATAAGCCATAGCCGCGTCGTATTGCTCTTTAGTAATAGTCCCTTTTTTGTAAGCGTCCGCGAAAACTTGGTTTTCTCGCGATATGATAACTCTTTCCCGCGCTAAACTTTCCGCTTGCGACGACGACAATTTAGCCCAAGCGCCCCGATTTCTTATGTCCAAATCTACATAAAAGCTTTTATGCCAATCTCACCGAATAGGAATCAACGAAGGCGAAGAACATGGGTGTTAAAGGCGTTATCAAAAAAATCGTTTTCGGCGGACCCGAACACCAAGCAAGGAAAGCCGACGAAAAGATAATGAAAGCCAAAGCGCGAAAGGCGGAAATGTCCGCTATGAAAGAGGGCATGATTGCGGGCGCAAGGAAAAAGGGATATCAAAAAGGCTTAGCCAAGGGGTCGGGGCAAGGCGGAATCATGGGGTCCTTGGCGGCGGGCGCTAGAGCTTTTGAGGTTGGCGGTAAGGCGTTGGTCGGGGACGTCGATTTCGGCGGAATCGGAAAGGGTTTAAGCATGGATTTTGGGACAGAACCCAAGCGGCGACGTCACCGAGAGCCAAGGTCACATAGCAAGCCACGGCGTCGATAGACAAGCCTTTTAAATTATTCGCCGAAAGTACGTTCTTATGTCGTCCGAGAGTATAGACTTTAGCCAAGAACCGAAAAAGGTTTTCCTTTCCTATCTAATCAAGCAATTGTCTTTAGCTGAATTCTACATATTCGTGTCAATAGACGACGCAAGGGGGCTAAACGTCTTGGACGGAATCATAGATAGTTTAAACGACGCAAGCCAAACCGCCCTTAAAGAAATCCATGATGAAATAAACCGCGGGTCCTTCGGCAAGAAAAGGACCAATGCCCGCGATATGTATGCTAAAGTTTCCGCCTATCTTGCCAAGACGTACTTAGAAGAATGTCAATTCGGAATAGTTCCGACGTCCACAATCAAGGGCGCTGAAAAGGCACCGACCGAGAAAATCCCAAGAAGGTTGAAAGCGAACCTATGACCATGAAACCCGTGACCATAGCGCAACGGCTTGAAACTCAATCGCGCCGTTTGAAAATCAAGAAGTTATTGGACATAGCCCAAAAATACGGCGTTGTTAAGAAGGGTTGGACCGCCGCGGATTATATGCGCGAAGCGGTCAAGAATTACGGTTGGGAATCAACAGCGATAACGGGACCGAAAGGGTCCGCCAAGTCTAACTTGCTTATGCAAAGGGGTTTTAGTATTTATGAGGATTGGGACGAAGTCCAACGTCACACCATAACGACCCGAGAACCTTTCATGGACCTTTTAGAAAAGGCGATAGAAGAACAAGTCCGTATTCCTTGGGTTGGCGTGGACGACATAGCGACTATATTCCCCAAATCACTTTATTTCACGGACCGCAAGCTCTATTCAGAATTGCAATCAAGTTGGGAAACCTTAAGGACGGTCATGTCCAATTTCGATTTCACCGCGACGCGAAAGAACAAGGTCGCGACATTCATAACCAACGACATCACGGGGGATATTATAACGTACAATCGACACGGGGAAATAATAGCGCACTACGACTATCGACGTTGGTTATGGCTAAGGAATCTCAAGGACCCGACTGAAATGGTCGCCAAGCTAATAGCTATTGAAGATATCCCCTTTCCCTTGACACCCGATTCTTTCAAGTTAGATAAGGTCCTTCGCGAAGGTGAGTTTATAGTCGGGGGTGTGTCTTACAAGGGCGAACGCTTCTTTATCAAGAAGGCAAGATTAACGGGCGTCCCGCGCACCGAGTTCGTCAAGTATTGGAATAATCGCTTGACGCTTGCAAGTGACGCCTATCACCGATTCAAGAAGATAATTGAAAAGACCAAGCGGAAAGAAGAAAAGCAACCCTTGACCGCCGCCGAACGAAGCGCAATCAACACGGCGAACGCTTCACACCCGCACCCCATTAAGGCATAATTCGCAAGGGTGCGGCGAAAAGCCAAGCGAATCGTCTTAACTATCAAGTTTGTATTCTATTGAAACCCGCCACATGATAGCCCCCTTTCCCGCGTCTTGTCCATACCCTTACCTATTTCTTAGGTAAAAGGTAAGCTTTATAAATTGTACACAATAACTTAGACGTGGATGGAATCAGAATGACCCATGAAACGATAGAGGATTTTTTAAGCAAAAGGGTATGCCTTTTTAGTGTAAATAGAGGGGGTGTTTGAGATAGGAATTATAGACAAGCGTTTGGCGTTTGGGGATAACGAGAAAATCGTCTTTTTGAACAAGGAAAACTTGGCTATCTTAGAAGGATACAAGGCAACGGTTAAAGTTAAGCGGGGTTGGGCTTGCACGGGCGGAGAAGTACAAGTCCTCATTACGGGATTTTCCCGCGAAGCGGCTAACCGCCTTTTCGACGAACTAAAGCCCCTATGTCCGACCGAGATTAAGGGGGTGTGATTATGGCGAAAGCTGAAAGAAGCAATCTCAAAAAATTAATAGAGGGAATCCCGTCCAAGATAATCATAGTGGACGATGACAACTTAGCCTTGCTGAAAGGACGGTCCGCGGGGCTTGCCCTTGTCGGTTTTCTAAAACAAGTTAGTATAGTTTTCCAATTCGAAAACGGTCAAGCGGCACGGGATTTCTTCGACCAATTAAAGGGGGAATAAGAACGGCGGCTAACTTGAACGCCCGAATATCGCATAACCCGCCATATCAAGACACAGAGGTCCCCATGACAAGGACCAAGGCGGAAATAGAATGTTTGTTGAAAAGCTACGGCGTCAAGGGCGTCCGTTGGACGTCGCTAGAAGGGCAAGACGACGTCTTGGAATTCATAGCCGAAGCGACTATCCGCGGCGTCAAAAGAACGATAGGGATTTCGGTCAAGCCCCCGCACATATACATTAAAAAGAAGCGGAACGGGCGGCTTGTCGATACGGAAAACCCTAATCAAGAATACCGCTTGCTCTTCTATTGGATAAAGTCCAAGATAGAAGCGGTGACATGGGGGCTATCCACTATTGAAAAGGAATTCCTAAGCGAAATAACGACGGCATTGCCCGACGGTCGGGTCACATCGGTCGGGGAAATCGTTATCGACCTCATGGGTCAAAACAAACTTTCAAGCTTGCCGTTCATGGCGGATAAGCGGACACGTCCCGAATTAGAGCAACGCGAAACGGTCATAGACGGCGAAACGGTCCCGTGATAGGGGGTATGTCGGGACCTTGGGGAATATGTACCTTAATTGCGGCGGCAAGGGCTATATCGTGACCAAAAAGAAGCATTTAAAGAAGCTTGATAAAATCTCGGGGTTTTATGCCGAAGATAGAATTCAACGGCGTCCTTGTAAGCGTTGCGGCGGACGGGGGATTCTTGAGGTCGTTCACCCATGACGCCTTGGTATAGAAAACACGGGAAAATCTTAACAATTGTCACCGACCAAGAATTCGCCGAAGGCATGGAAAAGGGGCATTTCGTCCTTGAATCTCATAGGGGCTATCCCGTCATTCTGTATTATTCGGCGGTCCGCAAGTTAGAAGCGTTGCGGGCGGTTAAAGAGCAATTCGTCATAAAGGGCGGGGACGTGTTCTTCGACGTTGGACCGCGGCTTAAGAAGATTCGACGGACCCGAAGGGGAAAGCGCCTATCCGACGAACAATATATTAAAGTTCTAATCAAGAAAAAGGACCGAATAACTACCCCGCCGTTGCCCTTGCCTTTGAACGCGCCCTATATGAAAGACTTAGTTAGAAACATAGAGCAAGCCGACGAAGGCGAAAGGGTTTTCCCTTGGTCCCTCAAGACGGCTTACAATATAATCGACCGCGTGTTCGCATACCCCCATTTATTCCGCCTATCAAGGATAACTTGGTTCTTCATGCCGCACCCCGAGGTTGGACGCGCCCGCGGCTTTTCAATTCCCGAGGTAAGAGCCTATACGGGGCTATCCCTTGCCGCCCTTGAGTATTACATTGGACGGGCGGACATAGCCGACATGGGACGGGCACTTTATTTCGAACAGCGGGGGACGTAAACTTGGACGGGTTGGGGGTGATTGACCATAAACATAATTGAACAAACATTCGGTTATATTCCGATAGAATATTGGGTTCCTTGGATTCTGTTCGGCGTTATTATTTTGTTGTTGTCCCAAACTATTGAAATCTACGTCGTTTATCGAATAGCGATTCATACAGGGCTTATTAAACCGCGTCCCAAGAAGAAAAGCAAGCCTAAATTCAAATCTAAGCTCAAACATGAAAGCATCTTCAAGCGCAAGCCTAAGAAGCAAGCCGACGCCAAGGACCAAGACGGCACCGAGGAAAAACTCTTAATTTTCACGTAAGCAAGGGGACGATTGACGGGGGCGGCACCCCCGCGGTCGGGGCAAGAATCCAAAAGATAATCGTTAATTCTAATCCGACGAACAGGAAGGGGATATAGGGGGCTTTCACCCTTAAGGATTCCTTAAACGTGACCTTTTTCTGAAAAGCCCGATAGGCAACATAGACCCCAACAAGAAGCGCCGCGTATGCAATGACCATAAACCCCAAGAAGGACAAGCTAAGGCTTAGACACATAATTGCCTTGAGGTCCGCGCCCCCGAGCAAGTCCTCGTATTTATACCACAGTAGAAAAAGCGGTCCGCTGATTAGCCCCGCGAATAACAAATGAATCCCCAACAGAATCGAAACGCCGTACTCAAGGACCGCGATAACGAAAGCCAAGCCGCCATAGTACGCCCAAATCCAATTTGAAACTTCGCGGGTTTTGAAATCGTAATACGCCCCTATCGCCAAGGCTATGAACGAAAGCATGAATTGAACGGCAAGCCAAGCGGACACGTCCACGTCTTAAGCCCCTCTAAGGTCCTTCACGACGATAGTTTCGGCAATAAGGACTATGTTGACGCTTGTGTAATCGTCGGACATGATTTGAACGTAGTCCCGACCGTCCCTTGCCTTTTGGACCGTTATTTCAAGTTTCAATCACATACCCCCTATCACTTGGACGGACCCCCGAGCTAAGGGGGATATCATGCGTCCCGCAGGGCTACACGAACCAAAACCCGAGGACCCGCCCAAGCAAGGGAAAGCCCGTTTAATTGATAAAGCTTATGTATTTTCCAATGGAAATCAAGGGGTCCTAAAAAGGAGCTCATTTCGGGCGTAAACAAAAGTTTTACTCTGTTGTACTCGGACCCGTGATATACTCGGGGATTTTCTCGGGTAAAAAGTAGAAGCGGGGGACCGTCCGCTGTGGATTCGCGACTAATTTACTTTTCCGAATCAAACGGCGGACGATTCGCCTAAAGGCGTCATGTTTGATTTCTAAGAAGTCACGGAAAGAGAATTCAGCGTTTATTTCCCTTGCTTTATTGAGGACATACCCCTCTAAAAGAACACTACTAAACGTCTTTCGATACTCGGGTCGTACACAACTTAAATCGTAAGGTTCGCGACGGGGGCGGGCGACTTGATAGGTGAAAGCGTTATTCATCTGAATATTAATTATTTGGGACGGGTCCTTGATTTCCGTCGCGCCCTTGACCCCAAGCATGAAACTATCAGCTAAGGAAAGCGTAATATAACAAACGTCGCGTCCATGGTTTTGGCACCAAGCAACATAGGCTTTCCATTTGGCGAATAGTTCTTCTGTTGGTGCTCTAAAATTACAAATTAGATTCTTCTTAACCTCTTGTGTTTCCGTCCGCATTGAAAGCCCCCTTGAAAGGACGGCTTAGTTGGCGGGCGGGCATATAAAAGAAATGGACGGGATTAATTCAAAAAAAGGGGTTGGGTCCCCGAGGGATTTAGGTGTTTCAGTTATCCGCTATCGGACGACTTCGATTTCATAGAGTTTTTCGACTGCTATTATTTCTGTTGGTGAAATATAGAACTCTTCGTCCTTCTTGGCGTGTTTTTTTGCTTGGTTTTTGGCTTTTTCAATCTTGGCGGCGTCAACCTTAGAAGCGATTTTCTTGGCTTGTTCAACGGCGTCAAGGAAGTTTTCCGCAAGAACTATGTGTTCAATATTCACCATTTTTCCTTCGTCAATTATCAATCTATAGAGATTCATAGACTTTTCACCCCCTATTTTGTTGGCTTGTCGTGTCTATCGTTTTCATGGCTTAGGACCCAATTCTTCGCTTCGGCATACGCAAGTTCTTTTATCCGCTTTTCTTGTTCTTCGGTGAAAGCCGATTCCCCCGCGCTTCGCCACACAAGGACGAGGGTAATAACCCCAACAAGAACGGCTATCACTATCGCAATGAATACCCCCGAGGAAATTCCGATAGCTTCTTGGACGGGGTCGGGTGCGTATGGCATGAAATTAATCGGTTGTATCGTGTCAATCACCCCCTTTTCTCTAGCCACTTGCGAAACGGAACGCGAAACGGAACCCATATTACGATTATGAAAAAGAACACAAGGGCGGCGGTGAGCTCGGTCATGTCAATAATCTCCAAGCTTCTTTTGGTCGGCTTGTTCCGCCTTGACGTCCTTGAAAGGGGCTTGCGCCGACTTCGTTTTTACCGACGTTACTTTTCGCGCTTCTTTTCGCCGTCAGCCGTCGCTTTTTCGCTTCGGCGATAACCTTGGCAATATCCGCGCCCTTAACCGTTGGGTTTGGACCACAATAAGGCGGTCGCTTTCGTCCGCCAAACCGCAAGGGTTTGACCGATTCGACATTCTTGGAAAAGCCCCGCAATTGGCGAACCGACACGACGTTATTAGAGAATTGGAAAGGGTCCTTTTCCCTAAGCTTGCCCGTGGCTATCCCCCCCTATCGGCGTCCCACTTTTTAGAATTTTCAATATGATGTTTTGGCAATTTTCCTCGTAGGCTTTCAAGAGTGGTGCTTCGCCGTCCTCGTAGGCTTTCAAGAGTGATGCTTTGCCGTCCTCGTAGGCTTTCAAGAGTGGTGCTTTGCCGTCCTCGTAGGCTTTCCAGAGTGGTGCTTCGCCGTCCTCGTAGGCTTTCAAGAGTGATGC
>Ga0315274_10005167_pt1 | contig 19125 bp, 11 predicted proteins | sample YL17G02_20_MG_FD_203700 | JGI IMG/M metagenome (GOLD analysis project Ga0315274, IMG submission 203700) | Sediment microbial communities from Yellowstone Lake, YNP, Wyoming, USA - YL17G02_20 | ecosystem: Environmental > Aquatic > Freshwater > Lake > Sediment | place: USA: Wyoming | collected... | reverse complement strand
CATGTAACGGTCGAGATCAAAGGCGTTGAAGGAGGCGTTAAGGCCCGTTTTCTTATAAGCCCCCTGCCTGGGTTCGTCCATGGCCCGCTCGGGGGATGGCCTCATAATTCCGGTCACATTGAACACGGCCTTGGCGCTTCTATAGGGCTCGATCTCGAAGAGCCACCCCGTGAATCGGTCCACGTCGGACCTGAACTTGTCCTTGTCCTCAACCGTGTAGCCTTCGGCCACGAAGACGACGTCGACACTCTTCCGGGGATCGCCGTTCTTCAACGCTTCGTAGATATCAGCCCCGCCGGCGGTCGTTTCCTTGATGATATGGTAGTCGGCGGGGTCTATCGTCTCAGTGAAAAGCGGATGCAGGATGTTTTTCCTGTCCCTCGCTTCGATCACAAAGAGCACGGGGCGGCGTGGATAAGGAACGCGCACCGACCGCTCGAAGACCCTTTTCAAGCCGTTCAGGGCCGGGGTGGTGGTCTTATATTCCCCGAACATGCAGTCAAACCCCCGGGAGTAGATCAGACGGTTGGAGGCCACGTCGTAGATCTTGACGGCGTAGCGGCCGTTCTCAAAGGGTTCGACGAGCCGGGTCGGGGTTTCCGGCCAGGTCCCTTCCTGGTAGATGTGATCGATGGTGACGAACTCTTCCCCGGCATCCCCGACCTGGTAGAGATCGACGCGCATGGCCTTGTCCAGAAAGAACTCGTCATAGTCGACCTGGGCTAAGAGCGGCATGCCGAGGGCGAACAGAAGCCCCGCTAAGATGAAATAGGATCTTTTCATGTTAGAACCTGAAACCGACGGAAATGTTCGGCACGACGAGGTGCATCTTGAACGTCCCGGGCATGGCCGATTCAAAGGCCGGGTCCGTGACGGTCTTCATGTAGTCAACGTTGCGTTCCTTCCCCATGAGGTATTCGAGCCCGAAGTCCAGCTGGAGGCCCGCGATCTTATAGCCGACGCCGAACGTCACGTTGTTGAAAGTATAACTAGGGAGGAGGACATTGATCGTCGTATCGGGAGAAGGGGTCGGGTCATAATAATAGCCCGCCCTCAGGGCCAGGGAGCCGCTCAGAAGGTATTCGGCTCCGAAACGGAGCTGGGCCTTGTCCGACCAGTCCATCTTTCGGGCGTCCTGGCCGCTGAGCCGCATAAGGGCCTTCCAGGCCGGGTCGGTGAAATCCGTGTTCAAGGTCTTGATCGTGGACCATTTCGTCCATTGGATGTCGGCCGTGAGAAGCAATTTGTCCATCGGACGGACGGCGACACCGCCGGCGATCCAGAGGGGGAACGTGAGGTCCCGTTTGAGAGCCGAGGTCCCGCTATACCCCAGCCGCGAAAGGTTCAAGATCTGGGCGTCGCCCTTGAACTTCACCGTGCTCGGGGTCCGGACCGTAAGCCCGAAGCTCACGGCCGGGGACGGCTTGACGAGGACACCGAAAGTGGCGCCGAGACCCCAGCCGTTCATGCTCTCCTCGTATTGTCCGAGGTCCAGAGCATAGGGTGGAACCGGGAGATCGGCCTCGCCGGCGTGCATCTTGATGGAGAACATGCCGTAGTTGAGGTTGAGGGTCGCGCCGACCGAGATCATGTCGCTGATCTTGTAGGCGATGAGCGGGGAGATGCTCACCATCCCGACCTTGCTGGTCCAATCGTAGGACTTGTTCCCCGTGAGCGCGGCGAAGTCGGAGCCTTCCCAGTTGGCGCCAAGGCCGGACGGCGTGGTGACGCCGATCCCCAGGACAAGCCTGTCTGAAACGGGATGATAATAAGCGGCCATTCCGCCCAGGTAATGGCTCATCTTGGTCTTGGCGTCGACAAGGGTCATGCTGCCCCCCCGCAAGGGGACATCCAGCCTGTATTTATTCGTAGGGATCAGGTCGGTCCCGTAGAAGCCGAAGTATTTCGACTTGAAACCCGCCGCTCCGGCCGGGTTCCAGAAGACGACGCTGAAGTCGTCGGCCAGCCCGACGAAGGCGCCTCCCATGGTCAGGGCCCTCGTCCCGAGGCTGTTGAGGTTCAGTCCATTGCCCCAAGCGAGCGGGACCAGGGCCAGGAGCGCCAGAAGCGCCGCGAAAGATCGTTTTCCATTTTTCATCTTAACCTCCATCTATATTTCCTATGTGTTTACTATATTAGGGCAGGCCTTGTCAAACGCTGTCTTTTCGCCCCCTCCCGTCTTCGCGCGCGCGGTTCTGCTTCTTTCCGAAGACGAACCCGTCCTTCCCGTCGACGTCGACCGCGACCGTATCCCCTTCCCTGTAATCCCCGGCCAGGATCTTCATGGCCAGGGGGTTCTGGATGTCCCTCTGGATCGTCCTTTTGAGGGGACGGGCGCCGTAAACCGGATCGTATCCCCTCTCCGCTAGGAGCACCCCGGCCTGCTGGGAGACCTCGAGTCCGATCTTCCGGTCGGCGAGCCTCTTCCTCAGAAGTCCGATTTGCAGGTCGACGATCCTGAGGATGTCCTCCTTGGTCAGGGGTTTGAAGATGATGACCTCATCGACGCGGTTCAGGAACTCGGGCTTGAAGCTCGCTTCCAGGACCTTCCGGACCTCCCATTCCATGGCCGCGTAGTCCCGGCTGAGCTCCTTGACGACCTGGCTTCCCAGGTTCGAGGTCATGATGATGAGGGTATTTCTGAAGTCCACGGTCCGCCCTTTGCCGTCGGTCAGCCGGCCGTCGTCCAGGATCTGGAGGAGGATGTTAAAGACATCGGGGTGCGCCTTCTCGATCTCGTCCAACAGGATGAGCGAATAGGGCCGGCGCTTTACCGCCTCGGTGAGCTGGCCGCCTTCCTCGTAGCCGACGTAGCCTGGGGGCGCGCCGATCAGCCGGGCGACCGAGTGCTTCTCCATGTATTCCGACATGTCCAGCCGGACCATGGCCTTCTCGTCGCTGAAAAGGAACTCGGCGAGCGCCCGGGCCAGCTCGGTCTTGCCCACGCCGGTGGGCCCCAGGAAGATGAAGGACCCGATGGGGCGGGCCCCATCCTGGATACCGGCCCTGGCCCGGCGGATGGTGTCCGACACGGCCCGGATCGCCTGGTCCTGGCCGAGGACGCGGCCGGAAAGGAGCTCCTCCATCCGGATGAGCCGATCGACGTCGCCCTCGAGCATCTTTGATACGGGGATGCCCGTCCAGCGGGAAACGACCTCGGCGATGTCCTCCTCGCCCACCTCTTCCTTGAGCATCTTCCCGCTCTTCTGGAGGACGGCCAGCCGGGTCGCCAGATCGTCTGTCTGCTTCTGGAGATCGACGAGCATCCCATAGCGGATCTCGGCCACGCGCTCGAGGTCGCCGCGCCGTTCGGCGGCCTGCTCCTCCACCTTGAGCGCGTCCCTCCGTTCCTTGAGCCTGCCGGAGGCCTCGATCGTCTCCTTCTCCTTCTGCCATCGGCCCTTGAGCCCGGCGCAGCGCTCCTTGAGGCCGGCCAGTTCCTTCTCGATCGCGTCGAGCTTGTCCTTCGAACTCTTCTCCTTTTCCTTCCGGAGCGCCTGCTTTTCGATCTCGAGCTGGACGACCCGCCTCTCGAGCTGGTCGATCTCCTCCGGCAAGCTGTCGATCTGGACCCGGATCCTTGAGGCCGCCTCGTCGACGAGGTCGATGGCCTTGTCCGGCAGGTACCGGTTCGAGATGTAGCGGTTGGACAAGGTCGCCGCCGCGACGAGGGCCGAATCCTTGATCCTGACCCTGTGGTGGACCTCGTACTTCTCCTTCAGCCCGCGAAGGATGGAGACGGTCTCCTCGACCGAGGGCTCGCCCACGTAGACCTGCTGGAACCGCCGCTCGAGGGCGGCGTCCTTCTCGATATGTTTCTTGTATTCGTTGAGTGTCGTGGCGCCGACGCAGCGCAGTTCCCCCCTGGCCAGGGGAGGCTTGAGCATGTTCGAAGCGTCCACGGCCCCGTCGGCCGCTCCGGCCCCGATGATGGTATGGAGTTCGTCGATGAAGAGGACGATATCGCCGGCGGCCTCTTTGATCTCCATGAGGATGGCCTTGAGCCGGTCCTCGAACTCGCCACGATACTTGGTCCCCGCGACAAGGGACCCGATATCAAGGGCCAGCAGCCGTTTGTTCTTCAGGGATTGCGGCACATCGCCGGTGGCGATACGCTGGGCCAAGCCTTCGACAACAGCCGTCTTCCCTACGCCGGCCTCGCCGATGAGGACGGGGTTGTTCTTCGTCCGGCGCGACAGGACCTGGATGACGCGTCGGATCTCATCCTCGCGCCCGATGACCGGATCGAGCTTCCCCTGCCGGGCCAGGGCCGTCAGATCGCGGGCGTATTTCTCGAGGACCCGGAACTTACCCTCCGGCTGTGGGTCCGTGATCCTCTGGGTCCCCCGGATGGAGGCCAGGCCTTTGAGGACGGTCTCCTCGGAGACGCCCATGTCCCTGAGGACGCGGCCGGCCTCGCCCTCCTTCTCTTTGAGGATCGCCAGGAAGAGGTGTTCCGTGGAGATATACTCGTCCCTGAGCCTGTCCGCCTCTTTTTGGGCCGTCTCCATGACGCGGCGCAAGAGTTCCGAGATCCGGACCTCGCCGCCTCCTGCGACCCGAGGAATCCGGTCCAGGGCCTTATCCAAATCTTGCCTGATCGCGGCGCCGCTCACGCCGACCTTGGAGAGTAGGGCGTTGACGACGTTCTCCTCCTGGCTGAGAAAGGACCAGAGGAGGTGTTCGGGCCCGACCTCTTGGTGGCCCATTTCTTCCGCCTTTGACTGGGCTTGTTGGATCGCTTCCTGAGACATGACGGTCAGTTTGTCCCATCGCATGGTTCACCTCACGGTCAGTCAGAAGGGGTCAGGTCTTGACATTGGATAAAAATGTCCAATGTCAAGACCTGACCCTTTCTTATAAAAATAGTGGGTCGGCACGATTCTGTCAAGGATGTTCGCCGGCCGACACTCCGCACCGCTCCCTACGAAGAGGACGACGAGACCGAGGACGGTTTCCAGGTCGAAGGGGAATCCGACAATTCCTAATCTTTTTCCGTCTTTTTCAACCCGGCTTTCAGCTCGTTCAAGAGGTTCAACGCTTCCAGGGGGGTCATGGCGGCCGGGTCACAGCTCTCGATCCTGTCCCTGATCTCCTCGAGCACCGCGAACTCCCGGTCTTCGGAAAAGAGAAGCATCTGCGACCGATCACCGCGGCCGGGCGAGCGGTAGGCCATCCGGGGAAGCCCTGATTCGTCGAATTCCTGTTTCTCCAGGTTGAAAAGGATCTCCCTGGCCCGGTCGATCACCTCGCGGGGAATCCCCGCCAATTTGGCCACATGAATCCCATAACTCTGGTCGGAGGGCCCGGGGACAATCTTCCGCAGGAAGATCACGTCCTCCTTCCATTCCTTGACGGAGACGTGGTAGTTCTTGATCCGCTTGAGGGTCAGGGCCAGCTCCGTCAACTCGTGGTAATGCGTGGCGAACAGAGTCTTGGCCCTGAGGCCCTCCTTCTCGTGGAGGTGCTCGGCCACGGCCCAGGCGATGCTCAGGCCGTCGAACGTGCTCGTCCCGCGCCCGACCTCGTCCAAGAGGATAAGACTCTTCGGGGTGGCGCTGTTCAGGATGTTCGCTGTCTCCAGCATCTCGACCATGAATGTCGATTGGCCGGCGCTGAGGAGGTCCATGGCCCCGATGCGGGTAAAGATCCGGTCCACGAGACCGAGCGAGGCGGCCGCCGCCGGCACGAATGATCCCATCTGGGCCATGATGCTGATGAGCGCCACCTGCCGGAGATACGTCGATTTCCCGCCCATATTGGGCCCCGTGATGATCAGAATCTGGTCGTCCCGGCAGTCGATGTGCGTGTCGTTCGGAATGAACGGCCCGGCGCTCGTGACCTCGATGACCGGGTGCCGGCCGCCGGTGATGCTGAGGGTGTCGCTTCCATCGACCATCGGCCGGCAATAGTTCCGCCGGGAGGCCAGTTCGCCGAGCGCCAGGAGGACGTCCAGCCGGGCCACGTCCGCGGCGATCCTCTGGAGCCTCGTCGTCTCGCGCGCCACGGCTTCCCGGGTCTCGAGGAAGATCCTGGACTCCAGCTCGGCCATGCGTTCCTCGGCGTGGAGGATCTTCTCTTCATGCTCTTTGAGCTCGGGCGTGAGAAAGCGCTCCGAGCCCAGGAGCGTCTGTTTGCGGATATAATCGGACGGGACCAGGTGGAGATTGGGTTTCGTGACGTCGATGTAGAAACCGAAGACCTTGTTGTAACGGACCTTGAGAGAGGAGATCCCCGTCCGCTCCCTTTCCTTCTTCTCCAGGAGCGCGATGAAGGCCTTACCGCACCTCGACACCGTCCTCAGCTCGTCGAGAGCGTCGTTGAAACCCTCCTTGACGATCCCGCCTTCGGTGATCAGGAAAGCCGGTTCGTCGAGGATCGCCCTGTCGATGAGCCCGGCGATGTCCCGGCCGTCGTCCCATCGTTCCAAGACCTCCCGGAAGATCCCGGCCGAAAAGCCCTTGAACTTTTCCCTTATCCGCGGCAACGGCTCGAGGGACTTCTTCAAGGAGACCAGGTCCCTGGGGTGGGCGGCCGCGAGAGAGATCTTGCCCGTCAGCCTTTCCAAGTCATGGATCCCCTTGAGCTCCTCGCGGACCTCATGCCTTTCGATGGTCAAGCGCAAGGCTTCCTCAACGGCGTCCAGCCTGGCGTTGATGTTCGCGGCATCGCAAAGGGGCTCCAGGAGCCATCCGCGGAGCATCCGCCCCCCCATGGAAGTCATGGTCAGATCCATGACCTCGAGAAGCGTGTCCTTCTGCCGGCCGTCCCGGATGTTCCGGACAAGCTCCAGATTCCTCACCGTCGCCGCGTCCAGCACGAGATGGTCGCCGGAGTGAACGTAGCGGATCCTATGGATGAGGCTGACGGAGTCCTTTCTGACCTTCCGGACATAGTGAAGGAGCGCCCCGGCCGCCGAGATCGCCAGGTCCTTGCCATCCAAGCCGAAGCCGGCCAAGGACTTCACCCGAAAGTGCTCCTCGAGAAGCTGACGGGCCTGGGATGGGTCGAAGGCCCACGCTTCCACCGCGCTCCTGGGAACGGCGAAGCCCCCTTGAGGGCGGAGGACCTGGGAAACGGCTTCCTCCTCCCCATCTGGAAAGAGGATCTCATGGGGAGAGGCCTTGAAAAGCTCGTCGGAGGCGGTCCGCTTGTCCTCGGGCCGACCTTGAAGCGCCCGGACTTCCCCCGAAACGAGATCGACAAAGGCCAGCCCCCAGCCATCCTCCTTGACGAGAACGCTGGCAAGATAGATGTTCTCACGGGCCTCGCCGTTCTCGACCTCCACGGCCGTCCCCGGCGTCAGGACCTTGATGACCTCTCGCCGGACGACGCCGCGCGCCGCCCGCGGATCTTCCATCTGCTCGCATACGGCGACCTTGAAACCGCGGCGCAGGAGCTTGGCCAGGTAGGAATTGACGGCATGGTAGGGGACGCCGCACATGGGGACCTTCTGGCGCGAAGTCAGGGCGATCTCGAGGACCGGAGATGCCGTTTTGGCGTCCTCATAGAACATCTCATAAAAATCGCCCAGGCGAAAGAACAGGAGGGCGTCCGGATGCTCCCTTTTGATTCGGAAGTACTGTTCCATCATTGGGCTTAGGGAGCTTTTATCGGTCATGGCAATTTTCAACTATACCCATAGCCGGGAGCTTTTTCAAGGACGCAGCGTCGTCATGTCAGCAGGCCATTGAGTCGGCAAGCGCAAGAAAGGCATTCCCCGATTTGTCGGTTGGCCGGCTTGACAGCACGATCTTCGGCGTTTTCCCATTATCGCATATTGGATTTTTTTCGCGTCCTGTCGGCAATTTTCGGCGTTTTGGCGGCGGAGGCATCTCTTTTCGTGTGATTGAATCAATAGGGGCCAAATTCTTACTGGGCGGCATTGGATGCCGCCCGTAAGCCCCCGTAGCGGAGGGGGGCTCTGAAATCGTCCGCGTCGCCGACAGAGGTGCGATGGGGGGAACCGACGGGACTGGTTCCCCGGGGGCCGGGGGCCAAGGGCGGCTCCAGGCCGCTCGCACTTCCCCTCACCGGGGCAAAGAAGCGGGCCGACGAATCCCCCGACCGGCCTCCAGACAACACCTAATCACATGAAAAGAGATGCTTACTTTAACAGCGTTTTAATTGAACAAAGCGGGCGCGCTATAGTATAATCTTCTTTCATGAAACTGAACCCGCCGAACATCCTGACCCTCCTCCGGATCCTGTCCGTTCCGGCCATCGTCATCGTCCTCCTCACAGATTTCAGGGGCCGGGAGATCACGGGTTTCGTTATCTTCCTCTTCGCGTCCCTGACCGATATGATCGACGGGTTCCTGGCCAGGCGGAAGCAGATGATCACGGTCTTCGGCCAACTCCTCGACCCCATCGCCGACAAGCTCCTGATCGCTTCCGCCTTCATCTGTTTCGTGGAACGGCGGATTGTTCCCGCCTGGATGGCCGTCATCATCATCGGAAGGGAGATCGCGGTGACCGGTTTCAGGGCCATCGCTTCATCGAGAGGGCACAACATCCCCGCCTCCCCGCTGGGAAAAGTCAAGATGGTCATCGAGGTCGTCACCCTCTGCCTGCTGATCCTCGGGCCGGATCTCCTCGGCAAACTTTATTTGCTTTCCAAACTGGGACTTTGGCTCATCATCATCGCGGCCGTGGCTTCGGCCGCGGAATATTATATCCGCTTCGGACCCGCTATCCTTTCAAAGGACCCCTAACAGCGCTCTGCGCGCTTTTTCCAGGCTTTCCCAGTTCTCGACATTGACCATCGCAAGCGGTTCAGGCCAGCCGCGGCTGATCCTTTTCATCAACCCCGAGAGAACTTTGCCGGGACCCGTCTCCACACAGAGTTTGATCCCCGCTTCCCGGAAGGCCTCCATCGACGTCGCCCATAGCACGGGCCGGCTGACCTGCCTCTTAAGGGCGTCCCTGGCCTCCTCGCCCGTCCGGACCGGCCGGGCGTCAACATTGGTGATCACGGGAAATTTCGGATCCTTGAACGCGACGCCGTCCAGGTCAGCCCCGAGCCTCTCCTCTGCCGGCTTCATCAGGCTGGTATGGAAAGGGGCACTCACCGGAAGCATGACGTACCTCGCCGGCTTGATCAGGCGGATGGCTTCCTCGACCGCCTCGTTGTGGCCAGCGATAACGATCTGCTCAGGGCTGTTCCAGTTGGCGATCTCCACGGTCCCCGAGACGACATCAAGGACCTTTCGGCGAACGTCTTCATACGTGGCGCCCAACAGGGCCGCCATCGCCCCGACGCCCAAGGGGACGGCCTCCTGCATGTATGTCCCGCGCTTGTGGACGAGCCGAACGGCGTCCTCGAAAGCGAGAACACCCGCCGCGACCAAGGCCGAATATTCGCCCAGGCTATGTCCAGCCGCCATCGCGGGATCGGCCCCCAGCAAGGAATAGGCGATCGTGCTAACCGTGAGCAGCGCGGGCTGGGTGTTCCGGGTCAACCGGAGCTCTTCTTCAGGTCCCTCGAAGCAAAGCCTGGAGACGGCGTAGCCAAGGGCCTCGTCGGCCCGGCTGAAGATCTCCCTCGCCAGAGGGGAGCGGTCGTAGAGATCCTTCCCCATGCCAACGGCTTGTGAGCCCTGGCCCGGAAAAAGGCACGCGAAATGTTCCATGTCGGCCTTTTCTCTCCTGGAACGTTATTTCAGACAATCCTTATTGATGCGGATGTCGGCTTGGGCTTTCAGATTCCCGATCCAGGCCGCGATCTGCTCCTGTTGCTTCCTCTCCTGGATCCGGGCTTCGATCCGGTTCAGGACCTGGATCATGGGGGCCGGCACGGTCCCCTCCCGCTTCCGGTCGGGAACGTAGACGTCCTGATAATAAGCTTCGATCTCCTTGAGGGTGACGGGGGCGCTCTGACTGAACCGGGAGGCGATGACCTTCCGGAAGATCAGCCTTTCTTCGATGTAGGGCCTCAGGTCGACCTCCTCGATCCCGAATTCCTCGAGTCCTTTCCGAAAACCCTCCGGCCCGAGCGTCAGGGCGAGGGCGTTCACGGCCGCAGCGATCTCCTTGCCTCCGGGTGCGGCCTGTTCCCGGGCAAGATCGACGACGAGCTTCTGCTCCACGAGCCGGTCCAGCAAGCGCTCCAAGGACCCGTCCCCTACGTCGTCGGAATAGAGCCCGAAGCGGCCCGCGATCCTCAGGTCGATCCGGGTGATGACCCGCGTGTTGACGACGGCCGCGACACAGTCCTCGACTTGAGATCCGGCCGCCGGGACGAGGCCCGCGACCAGCACCAGCAAAGACGCCCCAAGCTTTTTTATCATGTCCTTAGAACATGTTCCCGATCGTGATGAACAGCAGCGGCCAGCCTTTTTTCTTAGGATCATCGATGTTCCAGCCCAGATCGAAACGGAGGGGGCCCAGCGGCGTCCTGTACCGGAGACCGCATCCGAGGGCGCCCCGGAAGTTGAAGAGGCTGAAGTCCTTCCTCTTGGAAAAGACCTGGCCGATGTCGTAGAAGACGGCGCCGGAAAGGTCCCTGAGGATGGGAAACAGCGGGAATTTCATTTCCAGGTTGGTCAGGAACATCGCCTTTCCTCCGATGGGCATTCCCGTCTTGGGGTCCTTGGGACCGAGCTCGTCGAACGTGTCTCCCCGGAAGGAGTTGCTCCCCCCGGCGAAGAACCTTTCCGGAACGGGCATCCTCCCCCGGCCCAGTCCGAGCCGGAAGGTCGTGCTGAAGTTCAGGTGGGTCAGAACCGGGTAATAGTGCTGGAACCTAAAGAAGCCCTTGAGGTAGTCGGACTCGGTCTTGAACGCCGGGTAAGCCCACTCCCCCACGAAGCTTAAGAAGAAGCCCCTGGCGGGATTGAACGTGTCGTCCCGCCGGTCCCAGATCACGCTCCCCGAAACCAGGGCCGTCGAATACGGCTGGAGCTGGCGGTCGACCTCGGACTCCGCGATCTCCAGATAGGTCAGTTTTGTCCTCGACAAGCTGATCGTTCCGAGGAGAAGAAAGCCGCCGGTCAGCGGCTTGACGGTGTTCAGGCTGATGCCCTTCCGGTCGAACCCGAAGCTCTTCCGGTCCTCCCCCTCGAGCCAGGCGTTCATCGAGGCCTGCATGGGAACCCCGAAGAAGTAGGGCTGCTCCCAAGAGATGACCCCCCGCTTTTCAATAAGGCTGAACTGGCTGACCAGGCTGACCTGGGAGGCCGTGCCGAAGATATTGCTCCTGATGAACTCGGCCGTTCCCCGCAGCCGGATGTCGTTCTCCCAGAGGGCGAAGGACCTCGGCTCGTTCCTGGTCTCGAGCCCGACTCCAAGGCTGGCATAATTCCGTTCTCCTTCGCGCACGGTGATGACCAGGTTCTCGCTCTCCTCCGAGACCGGGACCTCATCAACCTTGACCTCGGAAAAGACGCCCAGGCCCTCGAGTCTCCTCTTGGTTTCGAGGATGAGTTCCCGCGAAGCGTCGTCCCCTTTCTTGAGCCGCACCTCCCTGAGGATGGTCCTCTTCCGCGTCACCTTGTTCCCCGTGATAACGATGCCGCCGATCCGGACCCTTCGGCCCTCGTTGACGGAAATGGTCACGGAGAAGGAGCTCGCCGAGATCGGCTTGACCTCGGAGACGGTTTTGGTCCCGCGGACGCCGCGATCGAGGTAAAAAGCCTCGATCCTTTCGACATCCTTCCGGACACTGGGCGCAAAGAACGGCCCCCCTTCGGAACTCGCCATCGCGGCCCGAACCTCATCCGGAGAGAACATGGAGACCCCCTCGAGCGCGAGCCGGGTGATCCTGTCCTGCGGTCCTTCCCGGATGAAGAAGACCACCGTCGCCGCCTTTCCCCGGCTCTTCAGGTTGAGGTCGACATGGCAGTCGGGAAAACCGTTCGTCTGATAGAAGAGCTCGATCTCGCGGGGGATCTCGAAAAGGCGCTCCCCGTCGAGGAGGGCGAAGAACGGAAGCTTTTCGCTGATCCCGACCTCAGCCCTGATCCGGGGGGGAGGGAAGGAGGACAGACCGTCGAACTCCACGGAATCGACCCTGTACTTCTCTCCGGGGCTGATATCATAGATCACGCGGATCTCGTTCTCCAGACGCTCGATCCGGGACTTCGCCGAGGCGAAGACATGGCCTTGTTTCCTGAGAGTGGTCAGGATGCGCGCCTCCCCTTCCGCCAGGCCCCATTCCTCAAAGATCCGCTCTTCCCAGATCGGCGCCAGCAGGCTCGCGGGAACGCTCCCCCCCCGGATGAGGAAGCTGATCTTTTCCCGGGGGAGGACGCTGATCTGGAGGGTGACGCGGCCGCCGGCCACGTCAAAATCCTCCCGGGCGATGTCGAGCGACGCCCTCTGGTAGCCGAGGGTATTGTAGTGGTCCTTCAGCCGCTTAAGGTCTTCCCGGAACCTTGAGGGAACGTAGACCGCGCCCTCCCGGACCCTCAACCGCTTGCTGAGCTCGTTCTCAGGAACGATGAGGCTGCCTGAGAAAGCGATCTTTCCGATCGTAAACCTCTTCCAAGGCCCGATCTTGAAAACGACGTCGGCGACGGACGCGTTGATGTCTTTCCCGATCTCCGTTCGGATCTCGGGTTCGAAGTAGCCTTCCCGTTTCAGGAGCTCTCTGAGCTCCCCGACCGCCTGATCGATCTTGTCCTCGGAAAAGAAGCTTCCCGGCCGCAAGGCTTCAACGGCCTCTCTCATCTTCGTCTGCGGCAGCTCTTTCCCCCCCAAAAAAGAAAGGCTTCGCGTGGTGAGGTTATGGGTCAGGACGAACGTGAGGTCCACGCGGGCGTCGCCGCTCCTCAAGACCCGGATGTCTGAGAAGAGGCCGGTTTGGTAGATCTGTTTGACGCTCTGATCGATCTTCTTCAGGGAATAGGGTTCGCCCCTCCGGATGGAGATGAGTTCCTTCAGGTTCTGCTCGCCGGCCTGCCCATCCGCCCGGATGAAAACGTTCCCGATGACCGGCTGGCCGGACTCCTGGAGGAGGGGGAACGCGACGGCGGGGAACGCCGCGAGGAGCAGGACGATCCAGATCAGCCGCGGGACCTTCCCCTTCGTCCCCGGACGCTCAGAACCGTTTGCGAATTTTGACATCGAAGCTGATCCGTCCCAGTTCATTTCTCATGCCCACGAGGGAAAAATCTTGGCTCAGGTCCCACTCCATCCGGACGATCTCTTGCCTCTGGGTCGTCAGGTTGGTGGAGTACAGGATCGACAGGTTCCGGGAGATCTGCTTTCCGACCGTGAGCCGGGCCGCCATTTCGGCCGAGGAGCCCAGGACGAAAGGATCGACCCTGAACCGGGCCAAGCTGAACAGCCCTTCGGCCCTCTTCTGGGCCTGCTCCGCGATCTGGAAGGAAAGCAGGGAGGCCGTGCTGAGCCGCGTGCTCGTGTCGTAGGAGTACGACCGTCGGAAGGCCTCGCCCAGGGCCAGAAGAGCCAGGACGTCCTCGGGAGGCAGCGGCGGCGAAGAGATGAACTCCGGTCTCAGGCTGTTGACGAGCCCGTTCAGGGAGAAGGTGACCCGATAATCCTTGACGTAGGTCTCCCCCCGGAAATCCAGGTACGGCTCGACCGAGGCGGGGTTGAAGAAGCTCAGGCGGCCGCGCACAACCTTGAACTTCCTGTCCTGAAAGTAGACCTCGCCGCCCAGGGCCTCGATGTCGCCGAGGACGAGCGGCGAGTTGATGTTCCCCGAGATGGTGAGGTCGAACCGTCCGCTGATCCTGCCGAGCGAATTCTCCATCCAGGCATTCCCGCCCGCCCGGAGCCTCAAATTCAGGGACAGGTCGTCGAAGAAACCCTTTTCCCTCCTGTTTTGATAGGTGGGTGTCGAGGAGAACCCGAACTTTTCGTAGATCTCCCGGCGCCAGGAAAGCCGGGAGATGGAAAGTTCCCCGTCCAAAACGAAGCTCCGGCTGTCCTTCGTCAGCCGGACCCAGCCGTCCGTTAGCGCCCTTGTCCGTTCGAATGGCGAGAGGATCATGTTCTTCCCGTCCATCCTGACGTCGATGGATTCAACGCCATTCCTGCCGATGCCGACCTCCCCGCCGCCCCGGACGTCCCCATCCCCCAGCTTTCCCTGGAACGAGCGCACGGAGATCTTGCCGTTCTGGATGAACGCCAACCCCGTGTAATCGTTCAGGGCGTGGGCGAACCCGGGCAGCGGAAGGAGAGACCCTTGGAAGTCCACGGCCCCATTGACCCGGGGATCCGTCCTCAGGCCGCGGATCTCTCCAAGGTAATTGAGGCGGCCCTTCGCCCCTTTCCAGGGCAAGAGAAGGTCGAGGTTGTTGAAGCCCCCCTTGATGTCCACCGAGATCGAGTCCTGGTGAAGGGGAAGTTTGAAGAGTGTCTGGAACTCGTTGGACCCGGGCAGGAAGCTTCCGCGGATGTCCAGGTCGATCCTGTCCTCAAGATAGCCCAGGGCCCAATCTCCCCTGGCCTCGGTCTTCTGAAAGGGCGAAACCAGAAGATCCAAGACCTCGAACTTGCCCGTCGGCCGGTCCTTGCCGAAAACGCCCTTGCCTCCCAGGCCCAGGTTGAGCTTTCCGTTCAGCCCAGGCTCACCGGCGGCAAGGTCCAGGCCTTTCCCGGCGAGATCGATATCGAAGTCGCCGCCGACCGGCCTTAAAGAGAAATCCCCGCCGATCGTTCCGTTAAAGAGCGTGAAACTGAGGCCGCTGAGATGCAGGGCCCCGTCCTTCCACGCCAAACCGCCCCTGACGTTTGTGGCCGGCTGGCCGAGGATCCGTAGCTCAGGGCTCGAAAAATCTCCCTTGAGCTGGAGGCCCCCGCCGTCCTGGACGAGTTTGAACACTCCCCTGGCCCTTCCCGTCAATGGCAGGAGGACGTCGAGAGGCGGGAGGATCGTTTCGACCGCTCCGTCGGCCAGCCGGAAGCCGGTCTCGACCCGGTTTCCTTCGACGGCCAGATCGATCTCCCCTTTCATGTTCGCGTCGTCGACCCGAAACGTCCCGAGGACGTTTCCCCTCAGGATCTCGAGCGTCCCCTCGACGGCGGCCGCATCGAACTTGGCGAATCCCGCGGGCGCGCAGGAGAACCCGGCCGTGACGCGCGGCTGATCGTAGTCCCCGGCGATCTTGATGTCCGCAGTCCCCTTGCCCCGGATCTCCGGGAACTCGAAGGCGCGGTTCAGGATGAGCGACGTGAAGACCCTGGCCTGCTTGACGTCCTTGATCTCCCCGCGAATCGCCAGGTCCATGTCCCGGTCGATCCTGACCCCTCCCCGAACCTCGACCCTGCCGAAGCTTGAGTCCAGGTCGGCGGACGAGAAGGTGAGGTCCCTGGCTTGGAGGTCCATTTCGAACCGCACCTTCCCCCGGAACGGGTACCTGGGAGGCTCGGGCGCCTCCAACCCATCCCTGAACTCCCCATCGGACGTGAGCCGGTTGTTCTCGATAACGAAATTCCCCCAGATGGGAGACCGGACGGGCCAGGGCACCTTGTAATAGTTCAAGATCGGGTCAAGGAGGACCCCACGGACCTGTCCATCGATACGGCCCTCGCCGAATCGGATGAGGACGGACTCACCGGGTGCGTATCTCTTTTGGAGACTGAGTTCCACTTCGCCCCCGGCCTTGCCCCGGACCGCGACCCGACCCGTGATCTCGCCCAGGGGCACCGTGTTCATCGTGACCGCCCGGCTGGAAAGGTCCGCGTCGAAGAAAAGCTCGCCGCCTTTCGTCTCCAGCCGGCCGCGCCCTTCCGCCCTGCCTTCCCAGTCGAAAGGAATGTTCAGGAGGCGGACGATGTGACCGACCTCGACGTTGAAGATGGTATTGAGTTCCAGAACGGGCCGGGCCGGATTGCGCAGCTTTCCATCGGCCTTGATGACGAACCCGGTCCCCTCCACGACCAATCTGCGGATGGAAACCTCTCGCCCCTTTCCGGAGACCATGACGGAGGCTCTGCCGCCGAACAGGACCTCCGAAGCGGCCGGCGCGAAGGTATACTCGCTCGCGTCCGCCTGGAATGAGAACCGGTCTCCCTCCTGGCCAAAGAGGGCTTTCACCTTGCGGGCATGGAGAGAACCCTCCCTCAGCCGGTAGAGGACCTCGCCGTCCAGGACCAGGCCCTTTTCGATCAGGAAAGGGAGCGGCCAGAAGGACCTGGACTTTCGCTTCGTCCCCCCTGCCCCTTCCGACACCTTCAGGACCGGCCCTTCGATGACGACGGTGAGGGGCTTCTCCTTGCGCAATAGGGACATGTAGGAGATCCGGACGGTCACTTTCCGGGCGGTGAAGAACGGCGACGAGGCGACGGCCCGGACGTCCTCCAGGACCAGGGCCGGCGGGAAGTAGGAGAGGCGCAGATGGGCGTAGGTGATGATCGTATCGAGCTTCGCCCTGGCTTGGCGGAGGAAGATGTTTTTGCCGACAACGAGGGCGCCGAAAAGCAGGGCCATGACCAGAAAGAAAACGATCAAGCCCTTGAATCTCTTCAGAATCTTCATCGTGGCCTTGGGAAAAGGCTGATGGCCGAAATGGCAGGCCCCCTTATTTCCTGACCCTGGCCCAGTCCATAAGGAACTTCTCCATGCCGGCGTCGGTCAGAGGGTGCTTGACCATCTTCTCCAAGACGGCGGCAGGGATCGTGGCGATGTCGGCGCCGAGGAGTCCGGCCTCGATGACGTGCCTGGGGTGGCGAATGCTGGCCACGATGACCTCGGTCTCCAGACGATAGTTCTCGAACAGGGTCACGATCTCCTCGATGAGCCCCATACCCTCCTGGGAGATATCGTCGAGTCTTCCGATGAACGGGCTGACGTACCTGGCCCCCGCCTTGGACGCGAGGAGGGCCTGGCCGGCCGAGAAGACAAGGGTCATGTTGACTTTTATCCCCTCACTCGACAGGATTTTGGTTGCCTTGAGGCCTTCGACACAGACCGGGATCTTGATGACGACGTTGGGCGCGATCGCCGCCAGTTCGCGGGCCTCCCTGACCATCTCCCCGGCCGCGGTGGAAACACATTCCACGCTTACGGGACCCGGGACGATCCGGCAGATCTCCCGGATGAGGTCCTCGAACTTCATGCTCTCCTTGGAGCACAGGGACGGGTTGGTCGTCACGCCGTCCACGACGCCCCAGCCGGCGATCTCGCGGATCTCATCAAGGTTCGCGGTGTCCAGGAAGAACTTCATGGGCTCCCTCCTTGTTTCTTATTCCGTTATCCTCATGACCTGGTTCGAGAGCGTTCCGATGCCCTCGATCTGGACGTCCACCCTGTCGCCAGGCTGCATGGGCCCGACGCCGGCCGGGGTTCCCGTGGAGATGATGTCACCCGGAAAGAGCGTCATGATTCTCGAGATGAACCGGATGAGGAACGGGACGGTGAAGATGAGGTTCCTCGTATTCCCGGACTGTCTCAGCTTCCCGTTCAGGAAGGTTTTGACATGGAGTGCGGACGGGTCGACGTCTGTGGCGATGCACGGCCCGCAGGCGGCGAAGGTGTCGAAAGACTTGGCCCGTGTGAACTGGACGTCCCTGGCCTGAAGATCCCGGGCCGTAATGTCATTGAAACACGTGTAACCCAGGATGTATTCCTCCACCGGGTCGTCATCGGCCAGCAGGCACGCCTTTTTTTTGATGACGACGGCCAGTTCGCCCTCATAATCCACCCGCTTCGACATCTTGGGATAAGCGATGATGTCCCGGGCCCCGATCACGGCGGATGAGGGCTTGAGGAAGAGCAAGGGCTCTTCCGGGAGGGGCCTTCCCATCTCCTGGGCGTGGTCCTTGTAATTCGCGCCCACGGCGACGATCTTGGTGGGCTCGACGGGAGGCAGGATGAACACCTCGCTCATGGGCACGGGGCTGTCCTCGATCCTGAAATCCCTGAACACGGACCCTTTTACGGGAAAGAGAAACTCCTCCTTGAGGACCCCGTACAGGATCTTTTTTCTGTAGCGAAACCGGTAGATCTTCATCGAGGCGCGTCCTTGAGGCTGTCGACAACAGCCTTCGTTCTCGGGCTTTCGTTCCCGTTCCTGTCCACGGAGCTAATAGCATATCGATAACGCCGGCCCTTTTCAACCGCGGCGTCCGTGTAGGCGTTCTCGATGAGAAGCTGAGGGGTCAGCAGCTTGTCCTCAGCCTCCCCTTCCACCCTGCGCCAGACCTTGTAACCTGCAAAGTCCTTTTCCCGGTTCGCCTCCCAGCTCAAGGCGATGAAACCCCTGCCCGTCACGGGCACCAGACCCATGGGCGCAGCCGGAGGAAAAACGTCCTTGGGGACGATCTCCCGGCGCTCGGAATCGTCGCTCTCCAGATAAGGGGGGGTCTCGGTGGCCGAGGACCTGACAAAATAACGAAGGGGAAGGCCGTACTCGAATTCGCCGTCGTCATACTTGAGCTCTCGGACCAGGCTCGAGTTGAGAAGCTTCGCCGGACCATCCTTCGATTCGCGATAGACGTTGTAGCCGGCCACGCGCGGGGGCGTGGACATGTCGACGTTTGCGGCAGGCGTCTGCCAGGCGAGGCTGATCTTGTCCTCGACGGAGCGGAGCTCGAAGCCCTGAGGCGGAAGAGGGCCCGCCTGCGGCTCGATTTCGGCGGTGGCCGAGAACGCGGATTCGTGGGACCGCCGGTCTTTCACGCGAACGGCGAAGATGAACTTCGAGGTCCCGATCTTCTTGTCGTTCAGCGAGTACGGATAGGAGAAGCCCGCAGCGTCCGAGCCTTTCTCCTTCCGGTAGGTCGTGAGCTGTCCCCTCTCGATGACGGCTGCCGGCCGGGCCTTGGCCTCAAAGTCGTTCGCAGCCGCCTGGGTTGCCGGTTGGATTGCGGGCTGGACTGCGGCCGTCTCGCTCTTCGGCTGTTCGAGGACCCAGATCTCGACCTCGGCCACGGCGTCGAGAGGGGCGCCGTCCACGTAGGCCACGGGGTTCTTCCATTCCACGAAGATCTTGTCACCGCGCTGGAAGAGGGTCACGGCCTCCACCTTCTGCGGCGTGCGGATGAGCGGCGGCAGGAGGGGGCCTTTCTTGCCGCAGCCGGCCGTGAACGCGCAGACGAGGAGCGCGGCGAAAACGAAGGGCTTTTTCATCACAAAATGAAACGTTTCAGGTCCTGGTCCTTGAGGATGTCCTTGAGCTGCTTCTGGACGTATTCCCTGTCGATGAGGATGTTCTT
>Ga0315274_10005165_pt1 | contig 19130 bp, 14 predicted proteins | sample YL17G02_20_MG_FD_203700 | JGI IMG/M metagenome (GOLD analysis project Ga0315274, IMG submission 203700) | Sediment microbial communities from Yellowstone Lake, YNP, Wyoming, USA - YL17G02_20 | ecosystem: Environmental > Aquatic > Freshwater > Lake > Sediment | place: USA: Wyoming | collected... | reverse complement strand
CGGAGAGGCTGACCCGAGCATTTAGAGACTCAGGCCGAGCCAGAAGGTCCGCCTTCTGGCTGTTTTAGTTTTATGGGCGACATCGTGAGCAACGCCAAGGCGCGGCGCGATTATCACATCCTGGAGACCTTCGAGGCCGGGATTGTCCTGCGCGGGACGGAGGTCAAAGCCCTGCGCGCGGGCCTGGGCCAGCTCAGCGAGGCCTTCGCGCGGCTGGACAACGGCGAACTCTTCCTCCACAACGCGCATATCGCTGAATACGCCCAGGGCAACCGCTCGAACCATCAACCCGGGGCCGTCCGCAAACTGCTGCTCCACAAATCCGAAATCCGCAAGCTCCTGGGCCTGGCAGCGGTGAAAGGCAACGCCTTGATCCCGCTCTCCTTTTATTGGAAGAACGGCAAAGTCAAAGTGGCCTTGGCGGTGGGCAAGGGCAAAACCGCCTACGACAAGCGGGAAACCCTGAAGCGCAAGGAAGCCGACCTGGAGCTCCGACAGGCGACGATGCGGCGGTTTGAGGGCGGCTGAGGCCCTGAAAAAAGGCGGCAAAAACGGTTGAAAGCCGGCGCGAATTCGGGCATTCAAGAGATGAACCGGCGCGCCTGGACTTGAATGTGCAACTTCGGATTTTCGTCAACTCGTTCGCAAATGCTCACACGTAGAATACTCGCTCCGGCCAAGGCAATGCTGGCGTTGGTCCTGGTGTGCCTGGTGGCCTGCCAGAGCACGCAGCAACAGCGGCCGTCAAAAGCGGCGGCGCGCCAATCCTCGAAGAAAGTCAAGTTCAGCAAGGCGTACGACGAACAAATTCAAGCAATCTTCGAGCTGGCCAGGAAAAACCAGTGGGAGGAAGCCGAAGCCAAAACCAGAGCGCTCTACGCCCAGGACCCCGAAAACCGGGCCGTGCAACGCTTGCACAACTGGGTCAAAAAGGAAGTCCAGTTGCGGCGTGAAGCGGCGGTGGAAAACAAAATCCGCGAGATTGAATCCAAAGACTCCGTCTTCAGCCCCACCATTCCCAGCCTGCTCAAAGAGCGCCGCGAACACGGCCTGCCGCCGCGCAAGGACATCCGCGACACCGTGGAACAGATCGAGAGCACCCCGTACATCCCGGAGACCTACGGCAAGACGATCCGCCAAAAAGGACCGCTGTTTGATTTCGAGAGCGCCAAAGGCCACATGGCCGAGGCCCTTCAGAAAGACGTGACCGTGCACGTCGATAACATCGCCCTGGAAGTCATCCTCCAAAACCTGAGCCAGTCGGCCGGGGTCAACTTCGTCGCCGACAAATCGCTGCCCGCCCTCAAGCAGACCCTGACCGTGCATCTGGACAAGGTCAAGCTGGGCGAGTTCCTGCGGTATGTGGCGCGCAATTACGAGCTGCAATTCCAGGTCGGACCGGAACTGGTTTGGGTGGTGGATGCCAAGGACCCGAAGCGGCTGATGGAGGAGACCCGCTTCTACCGGCTGCGCAAAGGGTTCGTCCTGCCGGCGCAACTTGGCTCCGAGGAAGCCGTGCGCACCGCCCAGACGGTCAATAACGTCACCACCGTCACCGAAACCCAGAAATTCCAGAAATTCGTCAACGACGAAGCCCCGATGATGCCGGCCCTGGAAAAGGCCATCACCAACCTGTTCAGCGGCTCGAAGTACATGATTGATTATGAGCGCAATCTGATCGTCGCGCGGGGCACGCCGGAGCAACTGGATGTGCTGGAGAAAATCATCAAGGAATTCGACCAGCCGATCCAACAGGTGCTCATCGAAGCCCGGTTCGTCACCATCTCCAAACCGGCCTTCATGCAACTGGGCGTGCTCTGGGAGACCGGACGCCAGCTTCAGGCCGCGCGGACTCCGCAGGACTTGACCGGCCTGGTGAACAGTCAGAGCGTGGGCAATGTCGGCATTGGCATCCAGGAGGTGTTCACCAACGTGCTCAGCGCCCAGGACCTGAGCGCGACGATCAGCGCCCTGGAGCAAAGCGGCGAGAGCCAGACCCTGAGCGCCCCGCGCCTGACCGTCCTGAACAATCGCCCCGCCACGATCCGGGACGGCAAGGTCCAATACTATTACGAGGAATACACCGTGAAAAGCACGGTGCAGCAATACTATACCTCGTCGGCGTTCGTCCCCACCGGCAAGCCCGCCAAAGTCACGGCCGGCGCGATCTTGAACGTCCTGGCCAGCATCAGCGGCGACGGCAGCCACATCGTCCTGGCCCTCAACCCGATCGTGAACACCGACGTGCAACTGGTCAAGTTCGCGACGGTGAGCGATTTCGACCAGTCGGGCAAGCTGCAGAGTTCCTTCGACATCAACCTGCCGCAGTTCCGCACGCAAGAACTGGCCACCCGCGTCGCCGTCAAGTCCGGCGAAACCGTGGTGATGGGCGGCGTGCTCGAACGGGAACGATCCACCTTCGTCGAATCCGTGCCGGTGCTGGGTGACCTCCCGATCATCGGCGCGTTGTTCCGGCGCCGTACCGAGGTCGATACCCCGCGCTATCTGTTGATCTTCGTGACCGCCACCATCGTGGCTGACACCGGCGAGTTCGTGGTTTACGACGACAAGGCGGACCAGAAGAAGTAGCATGAGGGCCCTGCTCTCCATGCTCAATTCCCGTCGTCTGGAACTGCCAGTGCGTCGCGTGCTGGCGATCGACACCGGCAGCCGCAGCCTGAAGCTGCTGCTGGTCGAGAGCGCCTGGGGCCGCTGGCGCATCCTGCGGCAGGAGGGGCTCGATCTGTCCGAGGAGGGCTTGCTGTCCGCCAGCGAACTCGCAACCCAGCTCCTGCGCACCCTGGACGCCTGGGGGCGACCGCCCGTGGCCTTGGCCCTGCCGCAACACCTCTCGACCTCGCAACTGATCGACCTCCCACCCGTGCCGGACACCGAGGCCAACCGGCTTATTGCCGAAGAAGCCCAAAAGCACAGCGGCCTCAGCGAAAGCGCGATCATCTACGATTCCACGCGCGTCGGCTCGCTCTCGCCTGGCCGGCAGCATTTCTGGGTCACCCTCTGCCGCGAAGGCGATACCCGGGAACAGATCAAACGCCTCGGACTGGAAGGCGTTGAGGTCTGCGAGATCACCACCACAGCCAACGCCCTCCTCGCCGCCTTCCACGTCGTGTCGCCCGCCGCCCGCCGCGCCGTCCTGCTCCACGCGGGCGCCCAAAGCACCGTCATCGTCCTGGTCTTGGAGGGCCACGCCGTCTTTGCCACCAGCCTGCCAGTGGGCGGCGACGCCTTTACACGCGCCTTGAGCGAGCAGCTCCAGTGCCCGGTCGAGACGGCCGAGGAGCTCAGGCGCACCCAGGACTACTTCGCCAGTCCGGACGCGGCCCCGGGGCTGCAGGCGACGGTGGCTGCCTGGCACACCGAACTAAAGCGACAGTTGCACGAGTGGTTCAGCGCCCATCGCCAGTTGGCGGCCGAGGTGGCCGATCTGGAAGTGTTCGTCAGTGGCGGCGTGTTCGCCCAGCCAGGTTTGCTCGCGCACCTCAACGCCTCGGGCGGACTGCGTTTCCGGCTCTGGCCGGCCCCGGCCAGCGCGGCCCCGCTCGCGCCCCAGCCGGGTTTCGAGGTCGCGCTGGGCACGGCGCTGCAGGCCCTGGGGCACAGTCCGCAGCCGGCTTCGTTGCTGCCACCCGCCGCGCGCGCCGCCTGGCAAAGGCGGCAATGGCGTCAGTTGGTCGAGCTGGCCAGCGCCGGGTTGCTCGTGCTCATCGCGCTCCTGCTCATCGTCGCCACCGCGCAGAAACTCCAGGTCATCCACCAAAAGACCAAGTTGCTGGCCAAAGCCCGCGTTGGCCTGGGACAGGCGCGCACCAATGCCATCCTCGCCGACCAGCTCCTCGCCCAGTACGAGCAAATCCGCCCCGTCCTCGATCGCCAGCAACAGACCTTCGCCACCCTCAAAACGCTCGACTTGTTGCAGCAGGCGCGCAGCAACCGCAGCCTGTGGTTCGTGTTGCTGGCCGACCAACAAAGCTATTTCACGCAGCCGTTGCCCGCCCTGGGCACCAACCAGCCGGGCTCAACGAACCCCCCGCCGCCACCCCGGTTCCCGAGTTTGGTGGTCACGAACCTCTTTGGCATGGTCTTCACCAACCCCTCCCCGGCCAAAGCCGGATTCATCGCCGAATTGTGCATCCCGGAAGAACCCGAAGGCGCGCGTCGCACGCTCGGCCAGTTGGTCAATGACCTGAAGCAGGATCCACTCTTCGCCAAAGTCGATTCCCTCTCCGACGACCTCCGACGCCCGCTGGCGGATCCGAGCGTGATCCTGCCCGACCGCTACTTCGCGCTCTCGCTCGATCTGGCCGACACCGAATTGCAGCGCCCGGGTCCCCCGCGCCGCCGGCCATCCTCGCTGACCAACGCGCCAACGCGCCCGCCTCCGCGGCTGTCGAAGTTCATCTTCGAGGACGCCGATGCCCCCAACCCAACGACCAGCCCCTGACATGTCGATCCTCGACCTCCCCGAACGCAAGCGTCGGCTGATCATCCCCGCGTTGGGGTTCCTGCTGGCGCTTTGTTACTTGTTCATCTTGCAGCCGATGGTCCGAAACGCCGGGGAGCTGGATGCCCCCCTCGACACCACCTGGCGTCGGCTGGCCGTAACCTTGGGACGCAGCAACGCCACCACCCTCAGCTTCGCCGCGATCACGCATGAGCTGAGTGAGACCCGCCGCGCGCTGGAAGTGGCCGAGACGGCGCACCAGCGCCTGACCACACGGATCCAACTGGGCGAGGACATCCGCGCCCGGCTCCGCGAGCCGTTCCGGCTCGTGGACTACCAGGACGAGCGCCAGCGGCTCATCGAGGATCTCACCAAGCTCGCCAAAACCCGGCAGGTCGCCATTGCGCCGGCGGTGTTTGCCGGGTTTCCCGAGCACACCGCCGACGTGCGGGAGCCGGCGTTGCTGTGGGCGGAGCTGACATTCGTGCAGCACCTGCTCACCAGCGCCTTGAACAGCCAGGTCAGCGTCCTGCATGCCTTGACCGTGCCCCTGGCCCTGACCAATGCCCCGCCCAGCGAGGAGCCGCTCCCGTTGTTGGAGGTGCCGGTGCACCTGGAATTCACTGCGCTCATGCCCAACGCCCGCCGGTTCCTGGCCTCCCTCCCGTTGCGGACCGAGGAGATCAAGGCCGCCGGGCTGCCCCCCGCCGCCACCAACAAACCCGCGCTCTTTGTGGATCGCTTGCTCGTCCGCAAGCAATCGCCCGACAAGCCCGATGAAGTGCGGGTATGGCTCCGCGCCGTCGGGTACGCCCCGCGCGAACCGTCGGCGCGAGCGTCCAGCGAAACCGAGTAACAGCGTGCTCGCGCAGACACTCAGAAACCGTTGGATCGCCCTCCTGCTTCACGGCGGGCTGTGGCTCCTGCTTATCGCGAGTCTGGGCAAGCTCGACCGCACAACGACCAAGTACTTTCAGGCCAGCGCCAGCACATCGGTCATCACCAACCTGGTGCCTATCGTCCGCATCGAGGCCGCCGCGAGGCTCTTTGCGGGCACCCCGCGCGGCCGGGCCGACACCAACCTGCTGGATCCTTTCTTCACGCGGCATTTCAGTCCCCCGGTGGTTCAGGCTCCCCCACTGACCACCCGGAAGATCACGTTGACCTACCAGGGCTTCTACGAGACCGAGGGGGCCGCCCGGCGCGCCTTCATCAAGCTGGGTGACCTCCTGCTGGACGCCCCGGCGGGCAGCAATTTCACCGCCAACCTCTTCCTGGCCGGCATGAACGCGAAATCCGCCACGTTGACGAACCTCGCCGGGCAGACCAATGTCCTCGAATTCAACGCGAAGACTGAACTCGAGGTGCCCGCCAAATGAGCGCTGACCCGCAGCCCATCCCGAAAGAACCGGGCGATCTTTTGCTGGAACAGGGCAAGCTCACCGAGCCGCAACTGGAGCAGGCCCGACGCCGCCAGCGCCGCCTTAACCTCCCCCAGCACCGCGCCATCGTGGACCTCAACCTGGCGTCCGAGGAGGATACCTGGCGCGCCCTGGCGCAAGTCCATAACCTGGAGTTCGTCGATCCCGCCGCGCAGGACCTTTCGCGCGAGACGTTGCAGTTGGTGCCCATCAAATTCATCTTCCACTACCGCATGCTGCCCGTGGGCGCGCAAGACGACTGTGTCCTCCTGGCCTTCAGCGAACCGCCCTCCCAGATGGAGCAAGGCAACCTCCGGCTCCTGCTCGGCAAACAGTTCAAGGTCGTGCTGGCCACGCCCAGCTCCATCCACGCCGTCATCAAAAAGAACTTCGGCCTCGGCGCCGAGACCATCCAGCAACTGCGCGAAGACCGCGGGCTCACCGACGGCAGCCGCGAGATCGTTTTCGATGTCAAAGCGCACGAAAACGGCGCCGCCGTCGATGCCACGGTGGCCAATTTTGTGGACGAAGTCCTGGTCGAGGCCCTGCGACTGGACGCCACCGATATTCACATCGAGCCCTACCCCACCGCCATCCGACTGCGCTACCGGATCGACGGCGTCTTGCAGCCGGTGCCGGTCCCCGCCGGGCTGCGGCAGGTCTATGGCGCGATTGTCTCGCGGCTCAAAGTCATGGCCGGCCTGAACATCGCCGAGAAGCGATTGCCCCACGACGGCCGCATCGCCATGAAGACCGCCGGCGAGGATTACGACCTCCGCGTCTCGATCATCCCCACCAACCATGGCGAATCGGTCTGCCTCCGCATTCTCGGCCGCCAGAGCCTGTTCCTCGACCTGGCCCAACTGGGCATGGAACCGGAGGAGGAAGCCCTGATCCAGCAACTCACCGAGTTGCCCCAGGGGCTGATCCTGATTACCGGCCCGACCGGCAGCGGCAAAACCACCACGCTTTATGCCACCTTGGCCCACGCCAACAACGAGGGCCGCAAAATCGTCACCATCGAAAACCCCGTCGAGTACCAGCTCGAAAGCATCTCCCAGATCCAAACCCGCGACGAAATCGGCCTCACCTTCTCCAGCGGTCTCCGGTCCGTCTTGCGCCACGACCCCGATGTAATCCTGATCGGTGAAATCCGGGACACCGAGACGGCGGAGATCGCCGTCCGCGCCGCGCAAACCGGCCACCTGGTGTTCTCCACGCTCCATACCAATGACAGCGTGAGCGCCATCACCCGCCTTTTGGAAATGAAGATCGAGCCCGTCGCCCTCGGCTCCTCGCTCGTGTGCTGCATGGCCCAGCGCCTGGCCCAGCGAATCTGCCGCCACTGCATCACCGTCGATCCGCACATCAGCCCTGGCGTCCGCAAGGAAATGGCCGGCGAACTGAAGATCCCACCTGAAGCCGCCAAGGCCTGGCTCGGCCGCGGCTGCGTCGAATGCAATCAAAGGGGCTACCGCGGCCGGACCGCCCTCTACGAGTTCTTCACCCTCGACGACGAGGTCGGCGACCTCCTCGAGCCGGGCATCAAGACCGGCCAATTGCGCGAGGCCGCCCGGCGTGGCGGCTGGCGGCCATTGCGCGCCAAAGGCTGGCTCAAAGTCCAGGCCGGCTTGATCTCCATTGCGGAGTTGGAACGTCTAACCCGCCGCGTCAAAATCTAGCCCCGGCCCGTTTACGTTACAGGACAATTCCGAGACCCCCGAAACCCAGGTCACCCTCTGCGAGTTACCCACCTCCACATTGGTCTGTGACCGGTAGGGCGAGACTCCCGTCGAGCCCTGGAATGGCTTGCGGTTGGTAGAAGTCAGGGCTCGACGGGAGTCTCGCCCTACCTGACGGGAGTCTCGCCCTACCGGTCATGATGAAGGTGTTCCAGGATAGTATAACCGCCGCATTCCCCTTGGCCCTTCCCGGATCATCCCCGTAACCCGCAAGCCAGACAAGAATCACGTCGGAGCGCGGCGTTGACGCCGCTTCACCCCACGAACGCGGCCCGGCGTCGGATAGCCCCGAGCGCCGTCGAACTTCGGACAGTGAAGCGACCTGCCCGGTGTCGTCTGCGGCCGCGTTGCGCTGGGTGTTTCGTAATTCCCATCGACCCCATTCAGGATGAACCCTCCTCTTCCTCTTGAGCGTTGAACGTTGAGCGTTGAGCGTTGCCAGCGGCGCCAGGAGGGAGCCGCGCTGCATCAATTACGCGAAACGCACTGGCCGCTCCTGGATACCGTCACTGGGAGGCCAACGGTTGCAGTGAGCCCTGTATTGGCGGAGAACCGTGCCATCCGCGGATCGCGTGCTCCGGCTTGCCAGCCGCGGACGCGCCTGCCGCATGGCAGCGCGGCGAGTTGCGTGGGTTGCGCGGATGGCCCCCCCGCTAACGGAGCTTGCCGGAAGCCAAGCTTGGCCCTACTCTGCCACCATGAAGACGGTCACAAAACAAGAAGTCGTGCATGGCTTCGAGACGCTGGGCAGTCTGGCGCATGCCGGCGAGACGGTAATCGTGACAGATGGGGGCAAGCCCTGGATCAAATTGGTGCCCGGCTCCAAACCACGGCCGGGCAAGTCGGCTGCCGCGTTTAGGGCCAGGCTCAAGGCGATTTCACCGAGGCCGATTCCAGGTGCTGCCGAAGTCCTCAAACGGCTGCGCCGTTGAAAACATATTTTGACACGTCGTATCTGGTCGCGCTCTACGTTCCCAACGACCAACTCCTCCTCGCCGCCGCAGAGGGATTGCGAGCAACGATGCCTCGCTGAAGTTGTCCGTCGCTCCGCGACGGCCCGTGCTCGGTGGCGTAATTCCTGAACAAGGCAGGGTCGGCCCCCTGGGACGACCTTCAAGCGCCGGGACGACCGCCGCCACAGACAATGCAAAAGGGGCTCTCTCGCGAGAGCCCCTCGTGTTTACTTGGTCTTGATCACCAATAGTTCAATAGAACGTCCCCGTGATTACGGGGTCGGAGGAGGATAGGTGACCGGGCGCGGCGTTGACGCCGCTTCACCCCACGAACGCGGCCCGGCGTCGGATAGCCCCGAGCGCCGTCGAACTTCGGACAGTGAAGCGACCTGCCCGGTGTTGTAGCGCAGATTTCCAAATCTGCTGTATCGCCGACTTCCAACTCGGCGGGGCTTTCTGGCAACGGGGAGCGGCGGGTGTGTTCGGGCGCCTGCGGGTTTGGAAACCCGCGATACAGCAGACTTGGAAGTCTGCGCTACTTCGTCTGCGGCCGCGTTGCGCTGGGTGTTTCGTAATTCCCATCGACCCAATTCAGGATGAACCCCTTTCCTCCTCTTGACCGTTGAGCGTTGAGCGTTGCCAGCGCGGCCAGGCGGGAGCCGCGCTGCATCAATTATAGACACTGGCTCCGCCGACGGGACACCCGCGCCCGGATGCCCAACGCCACGGAACACGCAACCGAACGAGCGCATTCCTCAGGCCGGCGGGTCTCCTCCGCGCGAGCCGGCCTGGATCAATCCTCAACCCCACTTGTCATCAAGCAGTTCAGGCGCGTGAAGGCCGCACTTCTGTCGGCCGGCCGCGCTGGGTAAGCCGCAATCCGGAGAGGCGCGCGTGCGGATGGCGCCAGTAAAGGCCCTCGCCGCCCCCGGTTGGCACGCCCGCCGCTTCTGGTCTTGGCTGCGCGGTGCCTGGCACCGCGAGCGAGGCACAGATCCACGGGGCACTCTGAAGAACCAGTCTAGCGATGCACACTCTACCCATCTTCATGCGGCGGCTGACCGCGCGTGTCCTGACAATCAACACTTCACTTCCGACCCTGGTGCTCTGCACCATGACCGCCGCCGCCGTGGCGGGGCAGCCGACAGTTGTCCCCGACCGGCTCCTGGTGAAGGCCAAACCGCACCTGTCCGAGGCGGCCGTGCACCAATTGTTTACCTCGCTCGGCGCGAATCAAGGGGACGCGATCCAGCAGATTGGCGTCCGGATTGTGCGTGTTCCGGAAGCCAGGCGCGCCACCGTGCTCAAGGCGCTCCAGCACAACCCGAACATCGAGTTTGCCGAGGAGGATTGTCTCCTGGAACCGGACCTGGTGCCCAATGACACCTATTACTCATACGCGTGGCATTTGCCGAAGATCCAGGCCCCACAGACCTGGGACACCACGACAGGCAGCAGCACTGTGACCATCGCCATCCTCGACTCCGGCGTGGAGGGAACCCATCCGGACTTGGTCTCGCTGCTTTTGCCCGGGTGGAACTTCTACAACAACAACCCGGACACCACCGACGTCAACGGCCACGGCACGGCCGTCGCCGGCACAGCGGCCGCCGCGAGCAACAACGGGATCGGGGTCGCCGCCGTGACTTGGAACTGCCGCCTGATGCCGATCCGGATCGCTGACGCCAACGGATACGGCCTCGCGTCAGCCATTGCGAGCGGCCTGACGTGGGCGGCGGACCGCGGCGCGCGCGTCGCTAATATCAGTTACGGCAACGTGACAAAGGTGTCGTCCATCAACAGTGCGGCGCAGTATTTCCAGTCCAAGGGAGGTGTCGTCACGGTCTCGGCGGGCAACGATGGCATCTTTGACGCCACCGCCGACAATCCCAACTTCCTCATGGTCAGCGCGACCGATGCGAATGATGCCCTGACCTCATGGTCCAACGCCGGCAACAACATTGACCTGGCTGCCCCCGGCCTGAACATCGTGACGACCGGGGTAGGCGCGAGCTACGGTTACGCCTCGGGCACGTCTTTTTCGGCACCCGTGGTGGCGGGCGTGGCGGCTTTGGTGTTCTCGGTCAACTCCAACCTGAGTGGCGTCCAGGTGCAGGAGATCCTGAAGCAGAATGCCGACGATTTGGGAACTCCGGGCTGGGATCCCAGCTACGGCTACGGCCGGGTCAATGCGTACAAGGCGGTTCTTGCGGCAGCGGGCAGTCCTTCGCCAGCCGACACTACTGCCCCAACGGCCACAGTCAGCGCCCCGTCGAACGGCAGCACAGTGTCGGGCACGGTGCTGATTAACGTCAGCGCGTCGGACAATGTGGGCGTTACGAAGGTCGAGTGTTACTTGAACGGCACACTGGCAGGGACCAGCGCGGCGAGCCCGGCAGTCTTCTCGTGGGACACGACCACTTTCGCCAATGGCGCGTACGTTATTTTGGCCAAAGCCTATGACGCGGCGGGCAATATTGGCGGCTCCGCCAGTGTTACCGTCTCAGCGCAGAACAGCGTGCCCGATGTCACGCCGCCCAGCGTGCAGATTACCGCGCCTGCCAGCGGCGCGACCGTCTCCGGCACAGTCAGCGTCACGGTCAATGCCAGCGACAAAGCAGGCGTCACCAAGCTCGAGTGGTATCTGGATGGCGCCCTGGCCGGGTCCGCCTCGTCGGCACCGTTCACCTTTTCGTGGGACACCACCAAATCGGCGAACGGCACGCACACCTTGCAGGCCAAGGCCTACGATGCCGCCGGGAACGTCGCCGCTTCGGCCTTCGTGACCGTGACAGTGCAGAACGCGACGCCGGACACCACCGCCCCCAGCGTGCAGATCACCTCGCCAGCCAACGGCGCCAAAGTGGCCAGGACCACCAAAGTCTATGTCAAGGCCACGGACAACGTCGGCGTAAAGCGCGTGGAGCTTTACATTGACGGGAAGCTCAATTCGAGCAGCACGTCTTCAGCGCCAGTGTTCAGTTGGAACGTGAGCAAGGTGGCCGCCGGGCAACACACGCTGCAAAGCCTCGCCTACGATGCCGCGGGTAACAGGGGGGCATCGGCGATCGTCACGGTGACCAAGTGACCGGGCTCCGGGACGCCCTGAGCGGGGATCGGGTGCATGGTTGATTGACAACGGAGCAATCCAGCCACAAGACGGCACGGAAGACTCAAGAAACCAAGGGGACCGGACAGTTCCGGCGCTCACTGTGCAAAGGTGACGCCCACCTTGTTCCGCATCGCTTGATCGTGTGCTTCTTGCGACGGTTTGCGGTCAGGCAATTGCCGTTTTTGGCTTAATAGAAAAAGATGGGCTCTCGCGAGAGAGCCCATCCTGGTTTTGGGAGATGTTGGTCAGTACGGGCTAGTGAACGAACAAGGAGTAGGCTGGACGAACGTGAGGTTGTTGTTGGCGCGGTCCAGCGCGTTCTTGAGGCATTCCTGGTAGGCCCGGTACGAGCCTCCAAATGGAGTACACCCGTGCAGCCCCAGTTCGGTATTGGCGGCGGCCATCAGGTCGTTGACGGTCATGAACCCGCCGCAGCCGTTGACGTAAACGAGGGATAAGCCATTGACCATCCCGTTAAGCACATTGAGTTCCATCGCCGCCAACTGCGCCGACAGCATATTGGCCATGTTGTTGGCATTGGCACTCAAGAGCCAGCTCTTGAACGCGGAATAGTTCCCGGGATCGAAGACCGAGCCGTTTGCGTTGCGCAGGTTCAGCGAGACCATCAGCGCGAGGTCGTCGGCCCCGAACAGGGCCCGGCCGTTATTGTTGCTCCAGAAGCCGAGGGTAAGTCCACCGCCAGCTCCCAGGCAAAGGTTGCCGAACTCGACCGTCACGAGGTCGCTGCATTGGTTAAGCACAACAGGAACGGTAGTGGGCGTCTTTGCCACCCATTTAGTGTTGGGCAGCACCTCCGCCACCCTGTACGTGCCCAACGGCAAGTCTTTGAAGCACGCCACACCCGTTCCGTCGGTGAACTTCGTTTGCGCGGGCACGACGTTGCCTGCTGAGTCGTATCCGGCCAAGGTCATCTTCCAGCCGGTCACGAATTTCCCGTCGTCGTTAATGCCGTTAGCATTGGCATCGTAGAACTTCACTGCGCAGATGCCGCCGCCCTTAATGGTGATCGTTTGGACGCAACTTGCCGAGTTCAGGGCCTTATCGGTCGCGGTCCAGGTGATTGTCGTCGTGCCCAGCGGGAACGGATCGGTCAGTTGGGTCTTATCATCGCTCCGAACCCAAGTGATCATGATCTGATCCACGGGGGTGCAGTTGTCTGTGGCGGTGGCTTTCCCGGGATCCAGGATAGTCCCGTTGACGGTTTCGAGGCACTTAGACACGCCGGCCGGACAGGTGATAGCAGGCGGTTCGCAGTCGTTCACGATGATGTCGAATCGGCAGATGTTGATATAGCCCGTCGGGTCGGTGGTGGTGCAAGTCACGGTTGTTTTGCCCACCGGGAATTGCTCGCCTGAGCTATGGTCACACACTTCTCGACAGGTCCCGATGGGCGCCGGCTGCAGCCATGTGACTGTGGCATAGCACTGGCTAGGGTCGTTACATTGCGGCGTGATGGGAGCCGGGCAGGTGGGGACGCAAGCGTTTCGGCAATCGCCGGTCACCTCGATTGTAAACTTGCACAAATCCATTTGGCCGCTGGCGTCGGTCACAATAGCGGTCACGATCGTTATCCCGGGAGGGAAAAGATCACCGGAATTGACCTCCTTAGTCCCTTGGTCACTCTCGATGGTATAGACGAACGTGTATGGTTCCTTGCCATCGCTAGCCTCCGCAGGTGGAAACGTGACATGCGCGCCGTTGCCGCCCTCGCATGCAAGGCTGATGTTGTCAGGGCAAGTGATCGTGGGTCCTTCAGTTCCAACCTTGAAGTTGTCGTTCTTCCAGTTGTCGTCCTTCCAGTTGATCCTGACTTTGTACACACCACCATGGTTCGGGGCGTCGTCGAAGCCCTGCGATTTGTCAGACGCCTTTAAGACAACATCCCAGAGGTGGATGCATTGGGAATCACCTGTATCACCTGTAACAGTCACCGTGCCGCTGCCCAATAGGTCTCCCCCGGGCGCCCTGACCTAGACGGCATAGTCACCCGCATCAAAATCCTTGATCCGGACGTAAACGTCCGTTTTGGCATTGTAATGGTTCTGGTTCTGCACGTAGCAGCCTGCGTTGCTGGTAAAGATGGCTTCAGTTTTTGCACTGACCGTTGCCGTGGAACCTGCCAGGAGCAGCAGCACTCCCGCTCGCCCCAGGGCTCTCCAGATTGTGTTCATCCGTTTCATGATTTACTCCTCGGGCAGCAATGATTGCCCTTTGTCTCCGTTGGTTTGTCAGTCAATTGACTTGGTCAGATCGTTGCCCTGTGTTCTTTGGTTTCAGCGATCAGCGACGATCATTAGAGCAGACTAAGGCGCGCCTGACCATCGGGTGAAGTCCCTGATTCTGGCATAGGGGATTCTCTTATGAGGAGAGGAAGAAGGAGTCGGTACCGCTTTATTCAAGAGGCATGCACCCTCGCCCTCGCCCCATCGGATGGGGAGAGGGTGGCCGGAGGCCGGGTGAGGGGAAGTGCGCGGAACGGAAAGCCGAGACTCCCGTCGAGCGATGGCTCCTTCTTCGGTAGGGCGAGACTCCCGTCGAGCCCTCGAATCCCGCGCAAGAGAGGGAAAGTCAGGGCTCGACGGAGTCTCGCCCTACCGGGCCTGGTCACTTGGCGGCGCTTGGCTCCGACGAATAGGGCGGGCGCCGTTCCACCCAGGCGGTCGCGTGACGCACCAGGTCCGCCGCATCCCTCAGTCCCAGCTTGTGCTTGATGGTCTCGCGGTAGGTCTCGATGGTCTTGACGCTCAGTTTCAATTCCGTCGCGATCTTGACCGTGCCTAGTCCCGCGCCCAGCATGCCGAAGACCTGCAGTTCCCGGTCGCTCAAGCGCTCGACCCCGCCGTCGCCGAGGTCGCGCGTGCGCCCGAACAGGGCCCCCAGCATGCACACGCCGAGCTTGCGGCTCAGGTAGATCTGGCCGGCCAAGACCGTGCGAATGGCACTAAGCACTTCTTCGGTGGCCTGTTGCTTAATGACGTAGCCCCTGGCGCCCGCCCGCAGCGCGCGTTGCGCATAGACCGGTTGGTCATGCTGGGAGATGACCAGGATCGCCATCTGCGGGACCTGCTGCCGCAGGGAGCCGATCAGATCGAGCGCATCGGTGTGCCCCAAACGCAGGTCCAACAGCATCAGGTCGGGCTGCTGGGCCAGGGCCACCGCTTCGGCTGTGGCCACCGAATCGGCCTCGCCACAACAGGTCAGGTCGCTTTGGCGATTGACAAGCTGCATGACCCCCTCGCGCAGGAGCGGATGATCGTCCACCACCACGACGCGCCTTTTGGCGCGGCCTTTGAGGGGCGCGGCTTTCATGGCCAATCACACCGCGGATTGTTCGGTCGGGGCTACTGGACGCGTCTGGGGAACGACGCAACGGACGCGCGTGCCTTCCTTGGGCCGGGAGTCGATCTCCAGCGCGGCCCCGATGGATCCGGCCCGATAACGCATGAAACGCAAGCCCATGCCCCGCTGCGGCGGCGTCTCCGGCCGGAACCCGGTTCCGTCATCCTCAACCGTCAGGCAGAGCTGACGGTTGGCGGTCTTCAGCTCGATCCGGACCCGCTGCGGCTGTCCGTGCCTGACGGCATTATTGATCGCCTCTTGCGCGATGCGATAAAGGTGGGCGCTCGTGCGTTTGTCCCAAGGCCAGGTCACTGGCTCGGCGCTGACCGTGCAATCGACACCAAAGACCGCCTCGGTGTGCCGCGCCAGTTTGTCCAGCGCCGAGGGCAAGCCGTCGCCGGCGAGTTCGATCGGGTCCAGACCCCGGGCCAGCCGGTAAGCCTGACCGACCGCCCTGTTCAGCAAGGCAACGATTTGCGCGGCTTCCCTCGCCTCCTTTTCGGAGCCCGGCGCCAGTGTGTCTTGCAGGAGCTTGGCCTTAAAGGCGATGGCCGTCAGGTCTTGACAGAGCCCGTCGTGCAGTTCCTGGGCGATGCGGCCATGTTCTTCATTTCTGATTTCGATGAGTTGCTGTTGGACCTGCTCGCGTTCGGTGATCTCGGCGGTGAGTTGGGCGGTCCGCTCCTGCACGATCCGCTCCGTCTTCGCGTTGAGTTCCTTCAGGGCGGAGAACAGAAAGACCACGATCACGAACACGCCCAGTCGGATCACGGCGTTCCAACAGGGCGCAACCGCACTGGCATGAAAGCCCGCGCCCAGATCCGCCACCAGCCAGACGATGGCGCTGGCCGCGGCGGTCAGGATCCCGCTGGTCTTACCCGCGAACCACACAGCCAGCGAGACGGCCAGCAGGTAAAAGATGGAAAAGGACCATTCCGCTCCGGACAGGTAGTCCGCCACCCCGATCCCCATGACCAAAACGAGCGCCACGCCCGTCACGATCCAAGACGGCTGTCTCTCCAGGATTCCGACCAGGCGCCCACATACCTTCACAGCGCATCTTATAGTCTCCAGCACCAATCCGGTCAATCCTGGTATTGACCGTTCGCCGAAGAGCCTTCCGTCGGGCGCACTGGAGCGCGGCGTTGACGCCGCTTCACCGCACGAACGTCGCCCGGCGTCGGATAGCCCTGCGCACCGTCGAACTTCGAACAGTGAAGCGACCTGAAGGTCGCGCTCCGGCACGCGCCGTTGAATGAACCACGTCGGAGCGCGGCGTTGACGCCGCTTCACCGCACGAACGCGGCCCGGCGCCCGATAGCCCCGAGCGCCGTCGAACTTCGGACGATGAAGCGACCTTCCCGGTGTCGTAGCAGATTTCCAAATCTGCTGTATCGCCGACTTCCAAGTCGGCGGGGCTTTCTGGCAGCGGGGAGCGGCGGGTGTGTTCGGGCGCCTGCGGGTTTGGAAACCCGCGATACAGCAGACTTGGAAGTCTGCGCTACTTCTATTCCATGCCGATGCGGAGTGACAGGATTGCGCGGGCGGCCCTTTGGCCCGCGCCCGGCGGGCCGAGCGACTGAACTACTCGGGCGAGCTTGTCTTTGAGTGTTTGGCGGCGGTGCGGATTGGTGAGCAGATGCAGGGCTTCGCGAGCGATGTTCCCGGCCGTGGCCCGGTTTTGGATGAATTCGGGATAGACCATTTCGCCGGCCAGCAGGTTGGGCATGGCGAGGTAGCTGACGGTCACCCCGAGTCGGCCGACGAGGAAGTTCGGCCAGGAGGTCTTGTAGAACACCACCGCCGGGACGCCGAAGCAGGCGCACTCCAAGGTGATGGTGCCGGACTTGGCGATGGCCAGGTCGGCTTCAGCCAGCGCTTGTGCCAGGCCGCCGGCTTGGATCTGGAGTTCGGGCAGCGCGGACAGGGCCTGATTCCTTGTCTGAGCGAGAAGCTCCTCGTTCGGCAGGATCATGAGGAAACGGACCGGGAGCTGGGCGGCCAGTTGCTTCGCCGCCGCCAGGAGCACCGGCAAGTGACGGCGGAGCTCGGCGACGCGACTGCCGGGCAGCAACAGGACCAGCGGCACAGCAGACTGGCCTGCCACGGTCGCAGGCCAACGGGCGACACTGCCATAGCGGTCCACGAGCGGATGGCCGACGAACTCGACGCGCAGGCAGGGAACGCGCCGTGCGTACCACGCTTTCTCGAAGGGGAATATGCTGAGTAACAAGTCCACGTCGCAAGCCAGCGCCAGGGCGCGCCCCGGCCGCGAGGCCCACACTTGCGGCGAGACGTAATAAACAATCCGGGGCCGCCAGTTCCGGAAAGGGCCCGAGCGGGCGCGGACGCAGCGCTGGATGGCGCCGGCGAAACGACGGTTGAAGCCGGAGAAATCCACCAGGAGAATCACGTCGGGCTGGCGTTCCAGGGCCAGTCGCAGCAGTTGACCAAAGAAGCGCTTGAACTTGAGGTAATCCCGGAGCGCTTCGGCCAGCCCCACGATCGCGTGCGCTGTCAGGTCAAACGCCAACTGGACCCCGGCGGCCTGCAGCCGCGGCCCGCCCGCGCCGAAGAATTGCGGGGCCAACCCGGTGCGCAACGGCTGCCGATCCGCGGTCTCGGTCGGTGGTGTCGATTGGAGCTCGACGCGCAGGGCCTCCACCAGTTCGGCGGCCAACACGTCGCCGCTGGCCTCGCCGGCGATGACCATGAACTGGAGCGGTTTCACCAGACGCGCGGGTTTGCCGGGGGCGCAGGCCCAAGCGCGCGGGCCCGGACACACTGTGGCGGCACGCGGGTCACTTGGGGGATGGCTGGACGCATCGGAGGATGATCACGGCGCGTTCGCCCGCGAGGCAGCGGCGGCCTGCGCGCCAATCTGCCGCGTGATCTCGAAGGCCAGATCAAGCGCGCGCTTGGCGGCTTCGCCGCTGACGATCGGGGCCTGGCGGGCGCGGACGCATTCGACAAAGCTTTGGAGTTCCAGTTTCAGCGGTTCCTCCTTCGCGAGGGGCACCGGCTCGCGGACAATGCGTTTGCCGGCGAACTCGCTGACGATCGTGGCGCCTTTGCCCGCGAGCAGTTTCCTGAGCAACGACGATTCGGCCTGGCCTTCGCGCGCGAGGCGATAGATGAACCCTTCCTGGGCCCGGTAGTCGAGCGAGACGTAGGTGGGCGTGGCGCCGGCGCTGAACACGCGGATCTTGCGCAGCCGCTCCGGGCTGACGCGGCTGGCGGTGAGGTTCGCCACGCAGCCATTGGCGAAGCGCAGCCGCGCGTTGGCGATGTCCTCGGACTGGCTGAGCACCGGGATGCCGACGGCGTCCACGCCGGCCACGGGCGACTTCACGAACGCCAGGACCACGTCGAGGTCGTGGATCATCAAGTCCAGCACCACGCCGATGTCGGTGCTCCGGGCGGGGTAAGGGGAGAGCCGGTGCGTCTCGATGAAGCGCGGGTTGGTCGCGACGGTTTCGAGGTATCTGAAGACCGGGTTGAACCGTTCGACGTGGCCCACCTGCAACACGCACCGGTTTCGCTGGGCCAGTTGGACCAGGTCACCGGCTTGGGCCGCGTTGTCCGTCATTGGCTTCTCCAACAACACGTGTTTGCCTTGGGCCAGGAGCGCCTTGGCCAACTCGTAATGGGTCGCCGTGGGCGTGACGACGCTGAGGGCCTCGGTGGCAGCGGCGGCGGCGGTCAGTGTTTTGAAAACGGGCACACCGTATCTGGCGCCAATCCGGTCGGCCGCTTCGGCGTTCACGTCGTAAACTCCCGCGAAGGTGACAACGCCGGCGGCAGCCAGTTCGGCATAGAGGCGGGCGTGTTCTTTGCCCAGCGAGCCCGTCCCTAACACGGCCACATTCACAGTCGATGGCATGCGGGATGTATAAGGGGGCGGCGCTTAAAGTTCAAACGGCAAACTGGGGGGCGAAGTGATCGCTCAATAATGGCGGGAATCGTCTTATGTGGTCCGCGACCACTCGAGGCCCGGAGCGCGGCATTTATGCCGCTTCACCGTTGAAAGGTCCCAGCGCCCCATTAGCCTCGCGCCCCGCCGCGACGTCGCATGGTGAA